>JAABUN010002752.1_pt1 | contig 29850 bp, 25 predicted proteins | sample 5559311 | NCBI WGS metagenome assembly JAABUN01 (sample SAMN10711877, study PRJNA513370) | rock metagenome | isolation source: Antarctica rocks | place: Antarctica: Victoria Land, Siegfried Peak sud | reverse complement strand
CCTCTTAGTTCTTGTGATTATTTACAATGCAGAGAACGTTTTTGAAGCAGGATTTACCGGATTAATAAATTATTTACAGAATTTAGAAACAACTATCATCTGGAATTGCTGTCAGTTATTTAAAGTACTTGTTTAATATCTTCACCTCATTTATGCCTCTAAGTTCTTGTGATTATTTACAATGCAGAGAACGTTTTTGAAGCAGGATTTACCGGATTAATAAATTATTTACAGAATTTAGAAACAACTATCATCTGGAATTGCTGTCAGTTATTTAAAGTATTTGTTTAATATCTTCACCTTATTTATGTCTCTATTATTATGATTATATAACTCTTCAAAATTCTGTAAATAATTTATTAATCCGGTAAATCCTGCTTCAAACCCGGCAACAAAATTCTGTGAATATTTTTCAATCCTGTGAATCCTGTTTCAAACTACTTTCTTCTTCCACCCGCCGCTCTTTATATACCACCACGACAAACTAAAAGTTACCAACCAGTAAACCCATTCCGACATCCATCCGATAACGATTGATAATTGCAGTACTTCCAAAACCAGGTAAACATATATCGAATACACTACTATGGTAATAATTTCTATAGCCAGACTGATTTTGGAGTTGCCGGTTCCTATGACGGCATTGATCCATACTGTAGAGAATGACATTATTATAAGCGCAGATGATACCACTCTAAGTACAGGTATAGCATCTTTTATAAAGTCATCGCTTTGATTGAAAACGGATAAAAAAACACGCGGAAAGATATTGAGCAAACAGAAAAAGGCAAGTCCGAATGTAAGGCTTATTAAAACAATTTTTTTTATTAGCCAGGGCACTTTGTCTTTCATATTCTGCCCGATAATATTACTTACCATAGTGCTGCTTGTTGCACCGAAAGCCCAGGTAAATACACCAAATAAGCCAAAGATATTTCGCATGGTGGTTGAAATTGCCAGGGACCTTTCACCATGGTGTTCTACCAATATATAAAAGAAGTGCCAGGTTGTAATGCTGATTGCATATTGAAAAATGATCGGAGATGATTGCTTAAGTATCAATTGCATGGTGGTGATGTCCCTTGTGAATTTTTTAAAGAGATTAAATCTTTTAGTGATGCCTTTATAGTGGATGACCATAAATACCACAACCATTCCGGTTATCTCTGCAATGATGGAAGCATATGCGGCGCCATTGAAACCTAGTTGCGGCAAGCCGAATTTTCCATAAATAAAACCATAATCAAAAAAAATATTTGCAATCGTTTCTGCAAGAGAGCCAGCTATCAAATACCGGCTTTGGTTAGTGCCTACCAGTAGTGCATTGCGCATCTGGTAGATATATAAAAAGGGAAGTCCCCAGATTCGGATGTGAAGGAAATTGATGCATTTAGTTTGAAGAATTTCTGATTTTAATGCATAATGTAACAATTGAGGTGCAGCTGAATACATAAATAAGATACCCAAAGCAGCAAGCACCAGGGAAATAATAATACCTTGTGAAAAAAGTTTTCCGATTTCATCAACCCTGTTTTCACCGGCTCTTCTTGCAATAAGGGTTTGTAATCCATTATTTAATCCTAATCCTATTACAGAAAAGAGGAGATATGAAACACCGGTAATTCCGGCCGCAGCAAGGGATCCTTCTCCCAGTCCACCCAGGAAGATATTATTGGTAACAAAATTTATTTGCGGTACAAAAATAGCCAGGCTAATAGGCAACGCGATTTTTAATATTTGCCTGTTTGAAATAACTACCCTTAAATCAGGTACTGCGCTGATATGTGCCATAAGGCTAATTTAATGGTTAATGATTAATTATTAATGATTAACGGGTAGTGGTTTTATTGTACAACACCAATTGTTTACTATGTAAATCAGCAACTGTCCGTTAATAATTAACAATTAACCATTAATAATTAATAATTAATATTGCAGCCAGTAAATTATGATTACACCCATATTTGATATTACCTCAAATGACTTGTCGCTTATTGAATGGCATGATTGCAGGTTAGTTATAGAGATAAGCCCTGATTATTTTTATTATACAGTACTTAAAGGAAGGGATTCAGTTGTTGGTTTAAAATATTACCAGCTATCTTATAATAACAATCAGGAAATGGTGAATCTCCTGGAAGAAACTGTAAATGAAGATGCCGTGCTCAAAGAAAAAATGTCTTCATGCAGTGTGATATTTAACTGGCCGGAAAATTGTTTGGTTCCCGGTATATATTTTAATAAAGACGTTAATAAAGAAATGCTGGGATTAATGCATGGTTATCTTAATAAAGGATTGATGTTGAGTGAAAAAATTAATGGCGCCGAAATGTATATCGTTTACAGAATCCCACCGGTACTAGATGACTTTTTTCAACGGCGCTTTCCGGCTTGCACCTATTATCATTATTATACTTTATGGCTGGATTATAAGTTAAAAGATGAAAAAATGATCGCCGATCATGTAAGTATCATATTCAATCCTACTGAAATAATAGCGGCTGTTTTTATCAGCAAACAATTACAGGTTATTCAAAGCCTGGAATATCATACCTCGGAAGATATTGCCTGGCAGGTATTGAATATCTACCAACGATTCAACCTGAAACAGGAAGAAACACCGTTGCTGGTAGGTGGAATGATTGATCAAAACTCCGCCATGTTTGAGGAACTCCTTAAATATTTTCAATCAGTTGAACTAGACCTTATGCCAAAAGAGATTATAGTGCCTGAGCAATTCCAATCCTTCCCTGAACATTTTTTTTCACCCTTATTGAAGCTGGCACTATGCGTATCATAAGCGGTAATTTTGGAGGCAGGAAAATACATCCGCCGGCTAAAATGCCATATACACGTCCTACTACAGATATAGCCAAGGAAGGCCTTTTTAATATATTGCAGAACAACCTCGACTTTGAAGAAATTAAAACGCTTGATTTGTTTGGCGGTACAGGCAGCATTAGTTATGAGCTAGTCTCACGAGGTGTAAAAGATCTTACAATTGTTGAAAAGGATACCGCAATGTACGGGTTTATTAAAAAGACTGCTGGTACGTTAGGAGTTGAAAATTTTAATGTTGTTCGTATGGATGTATTTAAGTTTATAGAACAATGTACGGGAAAATTTGATTTTATATTTGCAGGCCCCCCTTATGCATTGCAAACTATTGACAAGCTTCCTGAGCTGGTAGTAGAAAAAAATCTTTTGAAAGCAAATGGCTGGTTTGTGCTGGAGCATACTCCCCGCAACGATTACAGTAATTTTCCTTTATATAAAACGCACAGGAAATACGGCACTACTATTTTTTCTGTATTTATTAATGGTGAAGATTCATGATGCCGGTCTTCATAACGGGCACGGGTACCGGCATTGGTAAAACAATTGTTTCCGTTATAGTAAGCAATGCATTACGGGCCGATTACTGGAAACCAATACAGGCGGGTAATGCAGATGGCACTGATAGCGAATTGGTTACCCGGCTTATAAACACAGAAAGAAAATGCTTTCCGGAAGTTTATAATTTGTTTACACCTGCATCACCACATATAGCCGCCAGGAATGAAAAAAAGTTTATAGACCTTAACCTAATTATCGAATATTATAACTCCATTAAAAATAATCATTCTGATTCACCATACCTTGTAATAGAAGGGGCTGGTGGACTACTGGTTCCACTAAACGATCAGGAGTTTATAATAGACCTGATCCTTACATTAAAAGCGAAAGTTATTTTGGTAAGCAGAAATTATCTGGGAAGTATCAATCATTCTTTATTAACCGCAGCGTTTTGCAGGCAGCGGGGAGCCGATGTTGTTGGCTGGATCTTCAATGATGAGTATATGCAATACCAGGATGAGATAGCCGGCTGGAGCGGGTATCCTGTGATCGGCTCCATTCCGAAATTAAAAATGATCAACCGGGAAGTATTATCCAATTATACTTTGGTGTTCAGGGAAAAACTGTTACGGCTACTTGAAAAGGAAGTGTTATGATGAAGAGAGAACTACGAAAGGTTTACCAGGATAAGAGAAGCCATCTTTCCCATCAGGATCTTATACAACTTGATAGCCTGCTGTTAATTCAATTTCAGCAACTTTCGCTGGGAGATATAAAAGTGGTTTTAAGTTTCTGGCCAATTCATGAGAAGTCTGAAGTTAATACGCACCTGATGGTTGATTATTTATCTTTTCTCATTCCAGGCTTACAACTAGCCTTTCCTGTTATGAACTTAAGCGAACATGTTTTTATACCGGTACTTGTTGATGACGATACGCATTATCTCAATAACGAATATGGCATTGTTGAGCCTGTTTCCGGAGAAGAAATTCCGGCTTATGAAATTGATGTTGCATTCGTTCCTTTACTTGCTTTTGATACTAAAGGTTTCAGGGTAGGGTACGGTAAAGGTTTTTATGACAGGTTCCTGAAATCGTGCAGGACTGATATAATTAAAATTGGTTTTTCTTATTTTGAACCTGAAGCGTCTATAGATGACGTCAATGAATTTGATGTACCTTTAAATATATGCATTACACCGAATAAAATTTATGAATTTTAATTTTTCTTTACTAAGCACCATAAAGATGCTTTTGTTTCCCTTCTCTTTTATATATTTCGCGGTTATCTGGTGCAGGAATCGGTTGTACGATACAAATATCTTTAAATCAGCTTCTTTTAATATACCTGTAATATGTGTAGGTAACCTTTCCACAGGGGGAACAGGTAAATCTCCTATGGTAGAATACCTGGTAAGGTGTTTAAAAGATGATGTTAGAGTAGCAACATTGAGCAGGGGATATAAACGAAAAACAAAGGGTTATGCTATGGCTGATGAAAATAGTACAGCCCTTGAAATTGGTGATGAACCTATGCTCTTTCATGTTAAGTTCCCGGATATAGCTGTTACAGTTGGAGAAGAAAGGCTGGAAGCAATACCACAATTATTACACGACCGCCCTGATACTGCTGTAATAATATTGGATGATGCGTTTCAGCACAGGGCTGTAAAAGCAGGTTACAATATCCTGCTCGTAGATTGCAACAACTTGTTTACACGGGATTGGTATTTGCCTACAGGTGACCTTCGCGATGAAAGGAAAAGTTATAAGCGAGCACACCTTATAATTATCACAAAATGCCCACCTGAAATGACGCGTAAACAAATGGATGATATTGAAAAAGAAATATCGCCGTTGCCCCATCAGCATCTTTTTTATTCAACAATACGTTATGGGTTGCCTTATCATATTTTTACCAGAGAATTATTTCAATTAAACAACAATGTGGAGGTTTTACTCGTTACAGGAGTTGCAAACCCAGGGCCACTAAATAAATACCTGCAGAAAAAAACAGCGGCCTGTTACCAATTAAATTTTAACGATCACCAGATTTTTACGATCGATGACCTGAAAGACATCATAAAAAAATTCGATAGTATAGAAGCTACATCCAGGATTATTCTTACTACTGAAAAAGATGCCGTAAGACTTACCAAATTTTCAAATGCACTTACCGGTGTACCCCTATACGTTATACCAATTGAACATGAGTTCCTTTTCAAGGGCGGCCAGCAGTTTAATAACCTCGTGAAAGCTTTTATACATAACTTTAATTATACCTTTTAAACTAATATCCATGGGAACCAATGAAACTAAAATGAAGAAATCAAAATCTGCTCCTCATGACAGCTACCAGGGTGTGTTGGATATAACGCGATCGGGGATGGGATACGTGATCGTTGAAAATCTTGATACAGATATCCTCATCCGCCCCAATCATTTTAATACTGCATTACATGGTGATAAGGTCAGGGTAAAAATAAAAAGTGAGTCAGGAAAAAGCGGAAGAATGCAGGGAGAAGTGACTGATGTAATTCTTAGAAAACAAAGTGAGTTCATGGGTCGTATAGAAATCGGTAACAGCTTTGCATTTTTTATTGCAGAAACTGATAAAGCGGTTCCTGATATATATGTTCCATTAGATAAATTAAACGGGGCTGCTAACAAAGACAGGGTGGTAGTAAGAATAACAGAGTGGGATAAAAAAAAGAAACCAGAGGGCGAAGTAATCCAGGTAATGAATGCAGGCGATATAAATGACCTGGCTATGAAAGAACTTCTTATAGGTAGCGGCTTCCCGCTACAGTTTGCTGATGATGTTCTGGAAGAGTCTGAACGCTTACCCGATCTGCTGGCTGAAGATGAAATTATAAAAAGAAGGGATTTTCGTTCAATCCTAACGTTTACTATTGATCCGGCAGATGCAAAGGACTTTGATGACGCCGTATCTTACCAGGTGCTTGATAATGGGAATTATGAAATCGGCGTGCATATAGCTGATGTAAGTCATTATGTACAACCCGATACTGAATTAGATAAATCGGCTTATGAAAGGGCCACATCCGTTTATTTACCTGACCGTGTAAATCCAATGCTGCCTGAGCGCATCTCCAATGAACTATGTTCTCTCAGGCCACATGAAGACAAATTTACCTTTTCTGCGGTATTTGAAATTACTCCGAAAGCCCAGGTAAAAAATACCTGGATAGGCAGAACCGTAATACATTCCAATCATCGTTTTACTTATGAAGAAGTGCAGGAGATCATCGAAAAGCAGGACGGACTTTATAAGGAAGAAGTGTTAATTTTTAACAGCCTGGCTCAAACCTTTCGCAGGCAAAGATTTGAAAAAGGTGCCATCAATTTTTCATCTTCCGAAGTCAAGTTCAAGCTGGATGTGCATGGCAAGCCGATTGGTATTATGATTAAGGAAAGCAAGGAAGCCCATCAGCTTATTGAAGAGTTTATGCTGCTTGCTAACAGGGGCATAGCCGAACATGTTGCTAAGTTCAAAATAAATAAGAAGCCGGTACCCATGCCATACCGTGTTCATGATACTCCGGATGCTGAGAAATTATTGCCATTTGTTGAGTTCGCTAAAAAGTACGGTCATCAATTCGAAACAAAAACACCACAAGGCATTGCAGCTTCTTTTAACATGATGCTCGAAGAGGTTAAGGGAAAGCCCGAACAGCATGTGCTGGAACAATTAGGTATAAGAACCATGGCTAAAGCAGTATATACTGCGGATAATATTGGGCATTACGGTTTAGGTTTTGAGCACTATACTCATTTTACATCTCCTATTCGCCGATATCCTGATATACTGGTGCATCGTGTGCTTCAGGAAGTGTTGGATAAAGATGTGAACCCCGATAAGAAGATGGAGGCGAAATGCAAACACTGCAGTGACCGTGAGAGGGCAGCGATGGAAACAGAGCGGGCAGCAAATAAATACAAGCAGGTGGAGTATATGCAAAACTACCTGGGAGATGAATTTGAAGGGGTGATCAGCGGTGTATCTTCATTTGGATTTTGGGTAGAAACTATTGAGCACAAATGTGAAGGACTGGTAAGCATTCACAGTCTACATAATTATGATGATTTTCAGCATATCGAGTCTGACTATTGTTTAGCTGGCAGACGTAGCGGCCGGACATTCAGGATGGGTGATAAGATACGTATCAAGGTTATTTCGGCCAACCTGACCAAGCGGCAACTTGATTATGAATGGGTATTGGTTAGTTCTTTATCAGAAGGGCAACAGGAAGAAAAAAGAGAAGTAAAGCCTCAGGGTAAGAAGAAAAGAAAGAGGTAGTTGTTATATGGTCAGTAAGTTGTTGATAGTAATTTTTTAACACAGAGAACAGCCAGAGGAAACACAGAGGGCGCAGAGAAAGTCCTCTGTGTCCTCTGTGTTTCCTCCTCTGGCTGTTCTCTGTGTTAAATTTCTTTCACAAAGAAATCAATAATAAGTATGCATTCCTTCGAGGAGTTATCTGTTCTGTTTAAAGAAAAATTTGATCACCCGCATTTTCCTGCCAGTCCATCAACTCTATACGGACCGGGAGATTATTTCCTAACGTTGGGCGGTAAGCGAATAAGACCCGTTATTTGTTTAATGAGCAATGAATTGTTTGATGAGATAAATCCTGATGCTTATCATGTGGCAACTGCAATAGAGCTCTTCCATAATTTTACTTTGATACATGATGATATTATGGATAAAGCTCCATTGCGGCGAGGGATGCAAACCATCCATGCTAAATTCAGCGAGCCTGCAGCTATCTTATCGGGTGATGTAATGCTGATTGTAGCATATGATTATTTAAATAAAATTAACACCTCTTATATCCGTAAGATTATTCAGCTTTTCAATCGCACCGCAAGGGAGGTTTGCGAAGGACAGCAGCTTGATATGGATTTTGAGAACATGGAAAGGGTAAATCCTGATGAATATATTAAAATGATTGAGCTGAAAACTTCTGTGTTGCTAGCGGCTAGTCTACAGTTAGGCGCTATCCTGGGTGGCGCAGGAATGGGCAACCAATTGCATTTGTATGAATTCGGGCGCAATCTCGGCATCAGTTTTCAAATACAGGATGATTACCTGGATGCATTCGGCGATCCTGAAAAATTTGGGAAACAAGTTGGCGGCGATATCTTATCAAACAAAAAAACTTTTCTGATGATCAAAACATTAGAGGTTGCCAATGATACTCAGTTAAAAGAATTACAACTGTTAGCAGCATCAAACGATCCTGGTAAAATATCCGCTACCCTGAAAATTTTTAAAGGTTGCGGGGTAGATGAATGGGCCATGAAACTTAAGGAAAAATACATCAATTCAGCCTTACAACACCTGGAAGATACTGCTGTAGTATCTCACAGGAAAGAACCGATGAAAAAGCTGGTGGAGTTCCTGATAAAACGGGAAAGCTAATTTAATGGTTAATTGTTAATGATTAATTATTAACGGATAATGGCTAATGATTAATGAGTAATGTTTAATGGAAAGTGATAAATTATTAATGATTTTAGAATATAAAAAGGTAACCAATATTAAACTTTACTAATTAATCCACTTCCCGTTAATAATTAATCATTAACAATTAACCATTATAACTAACTTCCCCCATGTCTAATTCCTTACTTCGAAAAAAATCAATAGATAAAATTTTAGCTGATGCTGAAGCCGGATTACTTGATGGACATGGACAATTAAATAAAGTGCTGGGTGTTAGGGATCTTACCTTTATGGGTATTGCAGCCGTAATTGGCGCTGGCATTTTCAGTAGTATCGGAAAAGCTTGCTATGATGGTGGCCCCGCAGTTATCTTTCTATATATTTTTACAGCGATGGCGTGCGGATTTGCAGCTTTGTGCTATGCAGAGTTCGCTTCAACCGTTCCTGTAGCAGGAAGTGCCTATACTTATTCCTATGTAGCCTTCGGCGAAATATTCGCCTGGATCATAGGCTGGGATCTTTTAATGGAATATGCCATCGGTAATATTGCAGTGGCTATTTCATGGAGCGATTATTTTACAGGGCTGCTCGACAAAGCCGGCATTCATATCCCGCCCTGGCTTACGATGGATTACTCCACAGCACATACTGGCTTTCTTGAAACAGGTACCTTAGTATCTGCTGGAAATACACTTCAGAATATAGATCCGTCTATCATGTACAGGTATGACGCGTGGCAGAACGCCCCACAAGTACTGGGATTGCATCTTATCATGGACCTTCCGGCTTTGCTGATTGTTGCTTTGATCACTGCTGTGGTATATGTTGGAATTAACGAATCGCGAAAGGCAAGCAATTTAATGGTGATCATAAAATTGCTGGTGATCTTTTTAGTAATCGTGCTGGGAGGATATTACGCCAACCCTGTTAACTGGTCGCCGTTTAATCCGAATGGGTTCTCAGGAATTATGAAAGGGGTATCTGCTGTGTTCTTTGCCTACATTGGCTTTGATGCGATCTCAACAACAGCCGAGGAATGCAAGAATCCCCAGAGAGACCTTCCTCGTGGAATGATTTATTCTCTTATTATATGCACTATTTTATATGTATTACTGGCATTAGTGCTTACCGGGATGGTTCATTACAGTAAATTAAATGTGGGTGATCCTTTAGCATTGGTATTCGAAGCCAGGGGATTGAAAGTGATCTCGGGTATAGTTGCGGTGAGTGCTATTATTGCAACAGCCAGTGTTTTACTGGTGTTCCAGTTAGGCCAGCCAAGGATATGGATGAGCATGAGCAGGGATGGACTCCTGCCCAAAATATTTTCAAGATTGCATCCTGTATATAAAACACCCTCATTTTCTACCATCCTCACCGGCGTTTTGGTTGCTGTACCTGCTTTATTTTTAAATCTTAATGTGGTATTAGCCCTAACCAGTATCGGAACCTTATTCGCTTTTGTGCTGGTATGCGGCGGCATTCTGGTGCTGCAAAAGCAAAAGAACAGGCCCGAATCAAAATTCAGGGTTCCGTTTGTTAATGGTAAGTTTATAGTGCCTTCATTATTTATTATGGCTGTAGGCATTGTTGCTTATACAAATCCTGCTCATTTCAATACACTGTTTTCTGCTGAAGGTGTTCCTATGATTATTTTTTGGGTGGTGGCATTAATTGTAGCTGTACTATCTTTCATCCATGCATTTTCGTTGCTTCCCGTATTAGGACTAATCAGTTGTTTTTATCTTATGGCGCAAGAAAGTCATACCAACTGGTTACGCTTTCTAATATGGCTGGTAGTAGGACTGGTAATTTATTTTTTATATGGAATAAAGAATAGTCACCTGAGAACACAGGTATGAGGTATGCCTCACACCTCATATCTGATACCTCCACCAGTTTACCTATCTTTGGCGGTGACATTATACTGGCATTAATCTTGACCCCATAACCTTTCTCCTGAAAGTTTAGGATATTTCATTTGCAGGTGTTATTTTGTCACTGAATAATTATTATGAATCAATCGAAATTTTTATTGAAACCAGAAGACGATATGGATTTTTTACCCATCATCCCCTTAAATGAACATGAAGGTGATGATGGCCAGGATATAGAAATACCATCGGAATTACCAATCTTACCTCTTAGAAACACCGTGCTTTTTCCGGGAGTAGTTTTACCGATAACCGTTGGCAGGGACAAAAGTATCAAAGCAGTCATGGAAGCTTATAAGGCTGACAAATTGGTAGGCGTAGTTGCACAAAAAGACAGTAATATAGAAGATCCTACAATCACTGATCTTGAAGATGTAGGCACAGTTGCGAAAATAGCCAAGCTTATTAAAATGCCCGATGGAGGAACTACCATCATAATACAAGGAAAACGCAGGTTTAAAGTAAAATCAATAACAGCCGAAGATCCTTTTTTTAAAGGAACGGTTGAAATTCTTACTGAAGAAGAAGCGCCTAAGGACCAGGATTTTGAAGCCTATGTTTCAAATATTAAGGACCTGGCTTCACAAATAATTAATTTATCTCCCAATCTCCCCTCAGAAGCTTCGATCATTTTAAAGAATATTGAAAACCCTTCTTTCCTGATACATTTCGTAAGCAGCAATTTAAGTACTGACCTTGCAGACAAACAGCAATTACTGGAGCTAAACAACATAAAATTACGTGCAGACCTGCTGATGCAGCTATTACAGCGTGAACTACAGTTTGCTGAACTTAAAAACAAAGTAACTAATAAAACCCGTACTGAGCTAGATAAACAGCAGCGTGATTATTTTCTGCAACAACAATTAAAGAGCATTAAAGATGAATTGGGAGGTGGCGATACCAATGAACGGGAAGTAAAAGAGATGCAGAAAAAAGCGGAAGGAAAGAAATGGCCGGCTGCCGCAAAAGAAATGTTTAAAAAAGGAACTGAAAAATTGGAGCGAATGCATCCCAGCACTCCGGATTATTCTGTAGTGTATAATCACCTCGACCTGATGCTTGACCTTCCCTGGCTTGATTACACTGAAGATAAATATGACCTGAAAAAAGCAAAACAGGTGCTTGACAATGATCATTATGGGATGGATAAGATTAAAGAAAGAATACTGGAATACTTGGCTGTGTTAAAGCTGAAGGGTGATATGAAAAGTCCTATTCTTTGTTTTGTTGGTCCTCCAGGTATTGGCAAAACCTCACTGGGCCGGAGCATTGCTAATTCTATCGGGAGAAAATATGTTCGTTTAAGTTTAGGCGGCTTGCATGATGAAAGTGAAATAAGGGGGCACAGGAAAACTTATATCGGAGCTATGCCTGGAAGGATTGTCCAATCTATCAGGAAAATCAAATCATCCAATCCTGTGATGATCCTGGATGAAATAGATAAAGTAGGCAGTGATTTTAGGGGCGATCCGTCCTCCGCATTACTGGAGGTGTTGGATCCGGAGCAAAATCATACTTTTTACGACAATTATTTGGAACTTGAATACGACCTGAGCAAGGTGTTATTTATAGCTACTGCCAATAACCTTGCTAATATACAGCCTGCCCTTCGAGACCGGTTGGAAATAATTGACCTGAGTGGCTATGCTATCGAAGAAAAAATACAAATAGCCAAACGCCATTTGTTGCCAAAACAGCGGGAAGCTCATGGTTTGAAGGATATCGATTTTAAAATAAACGACAAAGTGCTTGAAAAAATTATTGAAGAATATACCAGGGAAAGCGGGGTGAGGGAACTGGATCGTCAACTGGCCTCTGTTATGCGTTCCCAGGCTAAAGAATATGCTATGAAAGGAAGGCTGAAGGCTTCACTTTCTATAGAAGATATATCCCGCATATTAGGAAGATCGCGGCATAGCAACGAAATATATAAATCTGCTAACATGGCTGGTGTGGCAGTGGGTCTTGCCTGGACTTACGTCGGCGGCGACATTTTATTTATTGAAACCGCTCTCAGTGAAGGTAAGGGCGACCTTCAGCTAACTGGTAATCTTGGTACGGTTATGAAAGAAAGCGCCAGTACAGCACTGACTTACCTGCAGGCAAATGCCCGCAAGATTGATATTGATCCGTCTATATTCACCAAAAAGAATGTTCATGTTCACGTTCCTGAAGGAGCGGTGCCGAAGGATGGTCCAAGCGCAGGTGTTACCATGTTAACTTCGCTTGCTTCCGCATTTACCGGCCGTAAAGTAAAACCTTATCTTGCGATGACTGGTGAAATCACTTTAAGGGGACAGGTATTGCCTGTTGGCGGTATCAAAGAAAAAATACTTGCCGCCAAACGTGCCGGTATAAAAGAGATCATCCTTTGCTGGCAAAACGAAAAAGATATTCTTGAAATTGATCCCACCTTTATTAAAGGTTTGAAGTTTGATTACGTAAAAAATCTACAGCAGGTGCTGGAACTGGCGCTTGTGTAGATTTTTATTAAGTTATAAATCCTTTAACAACCTAATTAAACAAATCCATTAAGAGCGATGTTATAATGGGGAGAATCGTTAAGATTTTCATGTTGGTTGTTTTAAGGGTTAAATTATCCCCCATTTCTATGGGGGATTTGTTATTATAGAGATAATCTTCTAATGGAATTTAAAAAAAATCTCATGCTAGTTATGGTAATAACGATACTTTCAAATCCCCAATGAGAATAATGTTACTTTTAATATTAATTATCTGTTTTGTATTTAACAGCAATGCCCAAACTCTAGGCGGTAACTCTATTTATAACTTCCTTAAGCTGCCTGCCACACCGCAATTGACCGGACTAGGCGGGATAAACATCTCGAACATTTCAAACGACATTGGTCTTTCATTTAACAACCCTGCATTGTTAAGGCCTTCCATGCATGCTCAATTGGCTGCTGTGTTTAATTCAATGTATGCAGGTATTAAAAATTATCATGTAATTACGGGGTATACCAATGAGAAGCTACAAACAAATTTTTCTTTGGGAACCCAATATTTTGATTATGGTACAATTGCCCAAACTGACGCGTCAGGTAATGTACTTGGAACTTTCAGGCCTGGCGATTATGTAGTCCAGGTATCAGGGTCGCGCAAATATTTAGAAAGATGGTATTATGGCGCAACGATAAAATTCATTCATTCTAATTATGGATTATACCGTTCTGATGGGCTGGCAATGGATGTTGGAGTTGCTTATTATGATAGCACTTCGCAGTTGCAGGTATCGGTACTTATGAAAAATATGGGAGTGCAACTGAAAAGGTATGAAGGAACCACTGGCGATGACCTTCCCTTTGATATCCAGGCAGGCATTACAAAACGATTAAAAAATGCTCCCCTCCAGTTTTCGGTGACAGCACAACGTCTTCACCAGTTTAATATAAGGTATAATGATACGAGCTTCAACAATGATAATGGGTTTAATCAAACTAGTGAAGCGGCAATTACCTTCGACAAAATATTTCGCCACATTGTAATTGCCACACAGGTTTATGTGGGAGATAAGCTGGAAATTACAGCTGCCTATAATCACCTTCGTCGCGCTGAGTTAAATATTTACAATGCTACCAATGGATTGAATGGTTTTTCTTTGGGCGTTGGTGTACTTTTCAAAAAAATTCAGATACGTTATGCAAGGGCATATTATCAGAACAATACCGTTTATAACCAGTTTGGATTAAACCTGTCGCTGAATGAATTCTCGGCATTATAAACTGGTATTATGTTTATGGTAAGTTGACACATTTGCTCTCAGCTCTCAGGAAAAATATCTAAATTTTACAGTAATGTGAAAACGGTTAGAGAACGGATTGTAAATAATTTTCTACAGTTACTACATTTGTGGATACATTGTTTTCTTTAAAAGCCTTTCTTGGAGTTAATCCCAGTAACTGAAACATGGCATTGTCTTCATCAAAGCCAGGGTTGGGAGTAGTAAGCAATTTATCACCGGCAAATATTGAATTGGCGCCTGCAATAAAACATAAGGCTTGTTCTGCAATGGTCATTTCAGTTCTTCCCGCGCTTAAGCGTACCATTGTTTCAGGCATAATAATTCTTGCCGTAGCAATCATTCTTATCATATCCCAGATATCAACTTTTGGATTGTCTTGAAGCGGTGTTCCCTTCACTCTAACCAAAGCATTAATCGGTACGCTTCCCGGATGTTGTGGCAATGTAGATAGTGTGTGTAACATTCCGATCCTGTCTTCGTGGGTTTCTCCAAGGCCAATGATGCCGCCGCTGCAAACGCTGATGCCAGCTTTTCTTACATTGCCTAGTGTTTGTAACCTGTCCTGGTAAGTGCGGGTAGTAATAATGTCGCTGTAATGTTCTGCTGAGGTATCTATATTATGGTTATAGGCATAAAGGCCGGCCTCCTGTAATTTTTTAGCCTGTGTTTCAGTGAGCATTCCCATAGTGCAGCAAACTTCCATTCCCAGTTCATTAACACCCTGCACCATTTCAAGTACACGGTCAAAGTCCCTGTTATCGCGCACTTCACGCCATGCAGCACCCATGCAAAAGCGGGTTGATCCTGCATTTTTTGCTTTTTGTGCATATTCCAGTACTTCGTCTTTCTGCATCAATGCCTGTACGTTGAGTCCGGTATTATACCGGGCAGCTTGCGGACAGTAAGCACAATCTTCAGGGCATCCACCGGTTTTGATTGAAAGCAGCGTGCAAACCTGCACTTCCCCAGTGGCCTGGTATTGACGGTGAATGGTGGCTGCCTTATAAATAAGTTCTAATAATGGACTGTTATAGATCTCAGCTATTTCAGATTTTTGCCAGTTGTTCCTGATCATTGCGACACTAATTGTTTAGGCAAACGTACTGAAATAGTTTAAACGTTAAAAAAAAACTACCCTAAAAATAACTCAGATTGGTCTCAGGATTTAAACCCAGCACACATTCATATATCAGCCTGATAGTATTTTCAATATCACTTTTGTGAAGCATCTCAACAGTGGTATGCATGTAGCGCAAAGGAATAGAGATAAGCATCGAAGGACAACCCTCATGAGAATAAGCAAAAGCATCTGTATCGGTACCAGTGCTTCGGCTAACGGTGCGCATCTGGATAGGTATGGTATTCTTTAAGGCAACCTCCTGAACAAAATCAAGCAGTTTATTGTGCACTGCTGGTCCGTAAGCAAGGCTCGGACCCTTGCCACAGGCAACATCACCTTCAATGATCTTATTGATCATAGGAGTGGTGGTATCATGTGTTACATCTGTTATGATGGCAACATTTGGCTTAATTCTTCTTGCAATCATTTCAGCACCTCTTAATCCTACTTCTTCTTGCACAGCATTTACAATATATAAACCATAAGGTAATTCCTTATTATTTTGCTTCAGCAGTCTTGCTACTTCTGCGATCATGAATCCGCCTATGCGGTTATCAAATGCACGTCCTACATAATAATCATTTGACAATTCGTCAAAGCCATCCTGGTATGTAACTACTGCACCGATATGAATTCCGAGATCCTCTGCTTCTTTTTTATTTCTCGCTCCGCAATCCAGGAACAGGTTGTCAACTTTAGGTTGCTGTTCTTTGCTATCGGGATTACCCAAACGGGTATGAATAGCAGGCCAGCCGAACACGGCTTTTACCGGTCCTTTCTTCCCGTGAATGATGGCTCTCGAACTTGGAGCTGTCTGGTGGTCAACACCACCATTTCTTTTCATATATATCAAACCTTCAGGGGTGATGTAATTTACAAACCAACTGATTTCATCGGCATGTGCTTCAATAACAACTTTAAACGAATGGGTTGGATTGATAACGCCCACAGCTGTTCCATAAGGATCGGTGAAGCTGCTGTCAATATAGGGTGTAAGGTAATTGAGCCATAACTTTTGTCCGCTGCTTTCAAAACCTACCGGAGAAGCATTGTTAATATATTCTACTAAAAATTGCGAGGATTCTTTTGTTAGAATTGGTGCTGGTGCGGGTTCTGGAGTAGGTGCTGGTGTGGGTGCTTCTTTGGTAGGTTTAACCTGCTTTGCCATAATTAATCTTTAAAATAATTAAATTGATATGAATGAGGTGAATATTGCAGAGAACATCATCAATCCGTCTAAAATAAAATAATATAAGTAGTCGGAAAAGTTCCTGGTGGCGAAATTAAAAAGAGACAGCGTTATAACACCGGGAATAAGTAATAATATTATCACAGGTAATGTAATACCCGTAAAATAAAGTGCGGCTGTACTTGTTCCGAATAGTAGCAGGCTGCCGTTAAAAAGTTTCTTCACTCCTGAATTATCCAAATAAGTTATCAGGCTCCTGATGCCTTCCTGTTTATCATTCTCACGATCACGGTAATCGAAAATAATACATATTGAATAGATCAGGAAGAAGCGGCTGATACAAAACAACACATCGTTAGTGTGCCATCCTTTACCGGAAAATACAACCGGTAAAAAAGTGGTAACATACATCCATACGAATGAAAGGAAGATGGTTTTGCCGATAGCTATCTTTCTTAAAAAATAAAATGGTTTGTAGGGAAGCTTTGGAGCAGAATAAAGAAATGTCAGCAATATTGAAATGGCCATCCAGAACAGGTAACTGATAAAATAAAAAAAATAAATGCATGAGCCGATCATACCTGCTATATAAAACAAAAGATGCAATGTTTTATGCTGCTGCGTCCATTGCACCCTGAGTTTTTCCGTAGGTGTTAACGGTGTAAGATACCAATGAAAATTATAACTGCTGATAGTGGAAAAAAAAACAAATAAAAAATACTGGTGAAAATTATAATCAAGATGAAGCAATTCATTAGTCTGATGAACCATCAGCAAGGCACATAATGCTATGTAGATACTGCTGAAAATAAAAAAATTAAAAATGCGGATTAGCATTAGGTTTTCATGCTGATATTAAGGCGGCACTACAACATGCACAGAACTAAATGGTAAAAATCTAAACCTGACTTAAGGAGAAAACCAGGATGGTAATTATTGTTTTAAAATAACAATTTTATCGGTAACCACTGTATCGCTTGTATGTCCGGCCCTGTCCTTAGCAACAAATTTAAAAATTATAGTGTCGTTTTCAACATCACTCTGATGCAGGTACCTGGCCCAGTCAAAAGTTACATCAAATTCACCTTTAACTTTTTCCGGAAACTTGGGAATAATATTATGAAGTGTATCAGCGCTGATACCACCGGGAGGAAGTGGACGCCTGTTTAACCGTTTCCTGATAGAAAGCAGCGTGTCCTGGCTAAGGTCACCTTCTTTGTCAGTATACTCGAGGGAGATGTTTAAAGTACCTCCTGCCGGAATGATATTTCCATTAAGGCTTTTTATTTTCAGGGTCGGTTTGGATTGATAATTGCCTTTACTACAGGCTATTATTACAATCGCTGCAACAAAAGCAATTATAACTTTCATTTTCATACTAAGACGATATTATCATCAAATTTAACAGATACAACGGTATTAACCTAACATGCGGTATAAATTGAATCATAAAATTTTCTCAATAAGCGAAAAGGAATTTGACTACCACGCATTAGAGGTATTCAGGTATCAATATGAAAACAATAACGTGTACCGTCGTTTTGCAGATATTTTACAAATAGATGTAGCCGCTATAAATACTATTGCTGCAATTCCATTTCTTCCCATAAGCTTTTTTAAATCCCATATAATTCAGACGGGTACTTTTTTACCGGAGGCAGTGTTTGAAAGCAGTGGTTCTACACAAATGGTACAAAGCCGTCATTATGTTAAAAGCATTTCATGGTATAAAGAGACTTTCATGAAAGCGTTTCAACTTTTCTATGGCAAACCTGATCAGTACTGCATTATCGGCTTGCTTCCTTCTTACCTTGAAAGAAAAAATTCTTCTTTAACACTGATGGTTGATGAATTGATCAGGGCATGTAACCATCCCGAAAGTGGATTTTACCTGGATGAACATGAAAAGTTATATTCAGTTTTAAAAGAGTTGGAAAAGAAGGAACAAAAAATTATTCTTATTGGTGTTACATTTGGATTACTCGATTTTGCTGATAAATACAAGCTTTCCTTACAGCATACAATAATTATGGAAACCGGGGGAATGAAGGGAAGAAGGGAAGAAATAACCCGGCAACAAGTGCAGGATTTTCTACAAGACAGGCTGGGTGTGGCAGAAGTTCATTCTGAATATGGCATGACTGAATTACTATCACAGGCTTATTCGAAGGGTAAAGGAATGTTTTATTGTCCGCCCTGGATGAAAATATTGTTAAGGGAAGTAGATGATCCATTGAAGGTGTATGATGAATCGCTTACAGCAAAAAGAAGCGGAGTAATGAATATCATTGACCTTGCCAATATTGATTCCTGTGCTTTTATTGCTACCGATGATGTAGGTAAAATACATGCTGATGGTGGTTTTGAAGTATTGGGACGAATGGATAATAGTGATATCCGTGGGTGCAGTCTGATGGTGGTTTAGCTGTTAGGTATCAGGTATCAGCTGTCAGCTATCAGGTAAGAACCCCGAAGGGGTGATATGATTATAGTAATTGATAATTATTAAACGCGAACCCTGAAAGGGTGACATTATTGATAGTCGTTGCGGCTCTATGTCACCCCTTCGGGGTTTTGTTCCTGTTCAAAATCAATTTTCTATAATCATTACACCCTTTCAGGGTTGAACAACATAATAACAATCAAAAATCATGGCCAACAAAAGAAATCGGCTGATATTATTTGTTTTACCTTTTTTTGCTTTTGCCTGCGGTAAGAAGGAAGATAAGTGTATCAAAGCAAAGGTTATCCGTATAAGCTGCGCAAGTTTTGTGGTGCAGGTGCTGAACAAAGACAGTGTGGGATCTTATGGATGGAAGGATGTTGGCGGACATGGAATTTATAATAATGTGCTTAATATAAAGAATAGTTGTAAAATTGGTAAATGGTCCAGAGGTGAAGAAATGTATTTTACAATTCAGGATACTTTAAAGGCAAATGATTGTATTGTGTGCATGATGTATGATGCTCCGCCCGGTAAAGGTTTTAGGGTAGAGAATGTAACAAGAAAGAAATGTGAATAAGAAGAAAGCTTATACAAAAACAATAAGTTTTAGATCGTCCAGGGTGTTTAAAAAGGCGGGAACGACCTGTGAGGTTTCTAAAAACCTCACAGGTCTTGAATACAGGCTGTATCTTCCTCCAAGACCTGTGAGGTTTTTAGAAACCTCACAGGTCGTTCCTTCTTTAGGCTTATTACTATTCAAATTAATTCAACATTATATGAAAAAAGTACTATTGGTTTTACTTGGTTGCTTTTTATTACAAACATTGCTTTCAATGACATTTCAAAAAGCTAAACGTATTGTTTTCTTTGGCGACTCTATAACACAGGCAGGTGTTGGTCCAACAGGGTTTATTACCCGCATGAAAGAAGAACTTGAAAAAACTGCTAAAGGCCAGTTCGAACTGATTGGCGCCGGTATCGGCGGTAATAAAGTGTATGACCTTTACCTCAGGATGGATGAAGATGTGTTAGCGAAGAATCCTGATATTGTTGTGATATATGTTGGCGTAAATGATGTATGGCACAAGGCTTCCTCCGGAACAGGAACCGATGCCGATAAGTTTCAGAAATTTTATGAAGCCATCATCAAAAAAATAAAAGAGAAAAATGCCAAAATAATTTTATGCACTATGGCCACCATTGGTGAAAGAACAGATTTTTCCAATCAGCAGGATGGAGATTTAAACAGGTATGCACAAATCATAAGAGATATAGCTAAGAAGAATAACCTGCCGCTTTGCGACCTGCGGAATGCATTTCTTGAATACAATCTTAAGAATAACCCTCAAAATAAAGAATCCGGAATTCTGACTACCGACAGGGTACATTTGAATGATATGGGTAATAAAATGGTGGCCGATCTTTTGCTGCCAATGGTTAAGCAACAGTAACTGATCATTTAAATAAATTATTATGGACAAGCAAAACAATAATCCAAAAGATACAAAAAAAACCAGGGATCATTCGGGAAGTGAAGTTCGTGAAGGACAGGATAACAGTTCAATTTTGCATGATGAAAAAGATCCTACTAAAGAATTGCATAATGTAACCCAGACCGAAATTAATTCTACCAGCCAGGAAGAATTTATTAATGATGATGAGAATACAAAGAAGAAAGATCAGTAAGTTCAATGGTGATCGAAAAGCCTAATTAACCTGGCGAAGTTATCACTTCACTGGTTTCCAAAACCTCACAGGTTTTGCATGAGGACACAACCTGTATTACAAACCTGTGAGGTTTTTGGAAACCAGTGAAGCGAATGAGCTTCGCCAGGTTGAACCGACTTTATTGTTCCTCAATAATTTCAATTACTCTTCCTACTGTACCATCTTCTAACATCACTTTAATACCTCTCGAGTGGTAAGGCGAACTTGTCAGTAAATTCTTTACTATACCTCTAGTTTTAATACCGGTTCGCTGGTCTTTCTTTTGAATAATATCAACCTCTAATCCAGGATAAATATCCTTCCTGTTTTGTCCATTCATAATTTAAATTTTCCAGTCTACGATTTGGTTTATCCATTCATCCCGAAGCGGTGATGTTATCTTAATATAGTTATCAGTATAACCCTCCATTATATTATTTTTATTATGGCCTTCAAATAATACTTTTCGCGTTTGCCCTGAATGCCGGGCAGTAAAGTATTGCTGCTTCATATAGCTGAGGTTGCGTAGCATTTTATTTCTTTCATAACGGGTAGCTGCTGGTATTACAGGTTTAATTTCCAATGCATGGGTGTCATCTCTTTCAGAATAAGTAAACACATGAAAATAAGAAAGATCCAGATCATGAAGAAAATCAAAAGTTGTTTTAAAATCTTCATCTGTTTCGCCGGGAAAACCTGCAATTATATCCACACCTATGGCACAATGCGGCATGATAGTTTTGATAAAGTTTATTTTCTCAGCATACAGTTCGCTCTTGTAGCGCCTTCTCATTAAACGCAGTATATTATTGCTGCCGCTTTGCAGGGGGATATGGAAATGAGGCATAAACTTATTACTGTTGGCACAAATTCAATGATCTCATTCGAAAGAAGATTAGGTTCAATAGAAGATATGCGATACCGTTGTATGCCTTCTACCTTATCAAGGGATTGTATCAGTTCGAGGAATGATTCGCCGTGTTTTTTACCACCATCTGGTCCTTTACCAAAATCACCCAGGTTTACACCTGTCAATACGATTTCTTTAACGCCTTTTTGCACCAGCTCTTCTGCATTCAGGAGTACGTTTTTAATAGTATCGCTCCTGCTTTTGCCCCTTGCCAATGGGATGGTACAAAAGGAACAATTATAATCGCAGCCATCCTGCACTTTAAGAAAAGACCTGGTACGATCGTTAAGAGAATATGAGGCATTAAATCCGTTTATAGTTTCGATATCGCAACTACAAATTCTAGTAGGGTCTCCTTTAGAAAGTTCGCGTATGTGTTGGGCTATATTGAATTTTTCCGCGGCGCCTAATACAAGGTCTACACCAGGTATTGCAGCAATCTCTTTTGATTTCAACTGAGCGTAGCATCCGGTGATCACGACCATGCTTTCAGGTGCTTTGCGTTGAATGCGCCTGACCAGGTGACGGCATTCCTTATCAGCGTTGTCAGTAACAGAGCAGGTATTAATCACATATACATCGGCCAGGTCTTCAAATTCCTTTTTTACAAAACCCTCATTTTCCATTAACCTGGAAATCGCCGATGTTTCTGAAAAATTTAATTTGCAGCCTAGTGTGTGAAATGCTACTGATTTTGTTTGTTCCATAAGAGTAGCGAATTTATGCTGTTAGATCGAACAAACCTGTAAATAACTGCTGGTGTAATTTCTATCAGTTGGTGTTCGGAGAATTTTAACACAGAGAAGCACAGAGGGAGGAAACACAGAGAAGCACAGAGGCCTTTGTGTTCTCTGTGTTTCCTCCCTCTGTGCTTCTCTGTGTTAAAAAAAACTTACAATACAAAATCTTATTCAACTATCAACTTTCCATGATATAATTCCCTGCTAGCATTAAAAATTTTGTAGAAGTGAATCATTCTTTAAAAAGAAATAAAAACCACGCAGGCACGTGGTTTATTCGTTGCAGGTATTAGAGGATAGCAGTAATTAGGTAATTCCCCGCACATATCATAATTTTCGTTTCCATAAATCAGCGTACATTCATGAAGTTATTATTAAAGATCATACAGGTATTATATGCTATTTACGCTTTCCTGTTATTTGTTTTCTTCCTGTTGATAATTTTCCCCCTGGTAATAATAGCCAGTTTTTTTGGCAAGATAAAAGGGGGCAATTTCATTTACAAACTTTGCAGTATCTGGGCCGATATCTGGCTGCCTATGGTTGGCATCTTCCATAAAAATATTTTTATTGCTCAGCATACCACCGATCACGCAGTTATTTTTGTAGCCAATCATATTTCTTATATGGATGTGCCCATCCTGGTGAAAACATTGCGCCAGCCATTAAGGGTGCTTGGAAAGATGGAATTATCCAGGATACCTGTTTTTGGCTTTTTATACAGGAAAGCCGTAGTGATGGTAGACAGGAGCAATAGCGAAAACAGGGCCCGGAGTGTTAAAACGCTAAAATCAATTTTAAAAAAAAACATCTCTGTTGTAATTTTTCCTGAAGGCACTTTCAATACCTCCGGCCAGCCTTTGCAGGAGTTTTTTAACGGAGCCTTCCGGATTGCCATCGAAACGCAAACACCTATAAAACCCGTTGTATTCCCTGACACGATAAACCGTTTGCATTATAACAGCATTTTTTCCCTTACACCCGGTATTTCAAGAGCTATTTTTATGGAAGAAGTACCGGTAGATGGATTGACCTTTAAAGATATCGATTGGCTAAAGAATAAAGTATATGAACAGATGACCGAAGAACTGATAAAATGGGGTGCGTATAAACCTGATATTGCTATAAACACTAACTTAAACCCTTGACAACTTCCGCAAATACCGCAGAATTGTTTACCACCGTACCCGCTGCTTATGTGGAGGTGATTATTCCATTGGCACTGCCAAAGAATTATACCTGGTCAGTGCCGCAGGAGATGATCTCCATGATCAAAACTGGTTGCAGGGTTGAAGTTGTGCTTGGTAAGAATAAGAAATATGCAGGAATAGTTAAACGTGTTCACCAGGAAAAACCCGAAGCGTTTATTCCTAAAGATATATTGAACGTGCTGGATACGGAACCGATTGTTATCCCGCAACAAATGAAACTATGGGAGTGGATGGCAGCTTATTATCTATGCAGTGAAGGAGAAGTGATGCAGGCCGCGCTTCCAACACATTTAAAGCTAAGCAGTGAAACAGTTTTATTATTTAATGAAGAAGCAGGAGATGATTTTTCGCATCTTGATGACGAAGAGTTCCTGGTGGCAGAAGCTTTACTGCTGAAGCAGGAATTAAAACTGGTAGAAGTACAACAGATACTGGATGCCACTCATATATACCCTGTGATCAAGCGCCTGATAGAAAAGAAGATATGTTTTGTATGGGAAGAATTAAAGACCACCTATAAAGAAAAGAAAGAAAGTTATGTATTGCTTAATCCTTCTTTTGACAATGAGGATAACCTTTCTGATTTATTAAACAACTGGTCAAGGGCGCCTAAACAAATGGAATTACTGCTTGCTTTTTTACATCTAAGGAAAACAGAAGGGGAGGTTACTCAATCATCGCTATTAAAAAAAGCAAATGCTTCTGTTGCCCAGTTAAAAGGACTGACTGAAAAAAATATCCTTCTCGTAGAAAAACGTTCTATTGATCGCATCAGGTATTTGCCAAAAACTATTACTATTGATTTTGAACTGAGTGCAGCACAGGAGCAATCATTAGCAGCGGTAAGACAATCATTTCTTGAAAAACAGGTTTGCCTCTTACATGGTGTTACCTCCAGCGGAAAGACACTTATCTATATCAGGCTGATTGCCGATCTGATAAAACAAGGCAAGCAGGTTTTATACATGCTACCGGAAATAGCGTTAACCTCGCAGATTATCCGCCGTTTACAAATACATTTTGGTGGGTACATTACTATATATCATTCAAAATTCAACCAGAATGAAAGGGTAGAGATCTGGCATAAAGTTAAAACCGGGGAAGCAAAAATTATACTGGGTGCAAGGTCTTCATTGTTTCTTCCTTTTCATGATCTTGGGTTGATAATCTGTGACGAAGAACAGGACAGCTCATTCAAGCAGCATGACCCAGCACCCCGTTATCATGCCCGGGATGCGGCAATTTATTTTTCCTCATTGTTTCCCGCTAATGTATTGTTGGGAAGCGCCACTCCTTCACTTGAAAGTTATTTCAATGCCTCAGGCGGCAAATATGGATTGGTGGAATTGAATGAACGGTATGGGGGCATCAGCCTGCCGGCCATTGAGATTATTGATACGAAGAAAGTAGCAAGCAAAGAAAAAATGAAGATCATCATTTCACCTTTGCTGAAAGATGCGATAGAATCAAGTATGTTGGGTAAAAAGCAGGTGATACTTTTTCAAAACCGCCGGGGCTATTCACCTTATCAGGTATGTATTTCGTGCGGCTGGATACCGCATTGTAAATATTGTGATGTATCACTCACTTATCATAAAATTTCAAACAGATTACAATGCCATTATTGTGGAACCTGGTACCAGATGATAACAAGCTGTGAAGCCTGCGGCAACCACCATTTTGCCCAGACTAATTTTGGTACGGAACGGATTGAAGAAGAGTTGCAGGAACTTTTTCCATCAGTGAAAGTTGCCAGGATGGATGTTGATGCAGTTAAAGGAAAGCATGCACATGATACCCTGATCCAGCTGTTCGAACAAAAACGCATAGACATACTCGTTGGAACGCAAATGGTGGTGAAAGGACTTGACTTTGATAACGTGGCACTGGTCGGCATATTAGATGCAGATGCTATTATGGGTTTTGCAGATTTCAGGGTGAATGAAAGATCTTTCCAGTTGATGGAACAGGTAAGCGGGCGGGCAGGCAGAAAAGATAAACAGGGACTGGTGTTGATACAGGTAAGAAACACCAACCACCCGGTTCTTAAACTGGTACAGCAGCACGATTACAAAAAGTTTTATGAGGAAGAAATTGTAAACAGAAAGAATTTTTTTTATCCTCCCTATTCAAGGCTGATCAAAATTACTTTTCGTCATAAAAGCAATGAGGTAGTAGGAGGTGCGGCTCTTTTGTTTGCAGAACTGATAAAAAAGAATTTTGAAAACTACATGATTGGTCCAGCCCAACCGGTTGTTAACCGTGTTCGTAACCAGTTTTTGATGGAACTATTATTCAAGTTGCCCAAGGATACAAATCTTATTAACAGTTGTAAACAAAGTATCCTTGAAACGATTGCAGAGATGCACCAGGATAAAAGATATCGTATGGTGTCGGTTATTCCTGATGTAGACGCTGTTTAATGGTTAATTGTTAATCAATGTCGTTGACATAACAAAGTTGAAGTGTTCTTTTATATGTGAAATTACAATTTGATTAAAAGTCTTAGAGTCCCTTGTGGGATTTCCTTTGTGTACCTTGTGGTTAAAAGGCTCTTAGAATCATAGACCTAATACAACCACAAGGAACACAAAGGAAATCCCACAAGGGACACAATGAATGCCTCCTACATATGAAATCCTTAAGTCAACGACATTGAATTGTTAATGGTTAATTGTAAACGGGTAGGGATTATCTATTTTAATTGTTTAATACACAGAGAAGTCCTCTGTGTAACATCTTGTTCCACTCTGGATTTCCCGTAGTTAAAAAAGAAATTAATTTACGAAACTCCAAAAGATTCCTAACCGTATTTGTAAACCCTGATAGGGATAGAGTGGTGCTGCCATGTTATTATTAGTAAAGCCTACTTTGTCTTTAATTCTCAAAGCATTGAGGTTTTCCGTTCTCACATAGGCTGTAAAACTTTTAATTCGGAAATGAAGATAAAAATCTATTTCGGGCAACTTAAGACTAATCGTTTGTTTATCTTGAAAATAAAATTGTCCTAATAGCGGGGAGTAGCCATCAGCTTTATAGGGAGTATTGTATTTAACTTCTGTTCCGAAAAGTAAATGAAGGTTTTTAAATCCAAGGTTTCCATCAAATCCAAAACGGTTGCGGGTATATATAAGGGGAACATTCACAGGCGCCGATCCGGCTTTTTGTTGTAAGGTAATTGTTGTATACCATCTCCATCTTCTGCCAATCCTGAATTCTTTATCCAGACTAAGTTGTAGCAGGTTAAACAAAGCGGCAGACTGATCGGTATGATAGTAATCCCTGAAATAAGTGTAATTGGTAATAAGGTTATAGGTGCCGGATAATTTTAATTTATGTTGCGGTTGCTCTATCACACCAAAAATGCTGGTAATATTTTCTTTATTAAAGGAAGATGATCCGTCGAAATTAAAGCTGCTGGCATCATTAAACACAAAAGACGGAGTGCGGTTAACGTTATTAAATCCTGCCTGGAAATATCCTATCTGTTTGCTGATGTATCGCTTCAGGCTGATTAGTGCAGCGTAATCTCCCGCACTTTTTCCTGCTAAATATAATTGTCCTGTAGCTTCAATATCCCACTTTTGATTACGTGTTTTATTGCGGTACTCACCATGAACAAAAAGATTATAAAACTGTTGAGTGCCGTTGTCAAACTCACCTTTTAAATTTTGTAATGCTCCTCCCACCTTAATAAATTGCTGGGCATTTTTTTCATCAGGAAACTGGTAGATAGAAAGGTCGTTAACCAATTCATGCCACTTATCCTGCACCAGCAGTGAAGAAGGATTTTGCAGAAACCCATAATTTCGCCGGTAAAATCCTGAGTCAGCATTCTGTGTTGCAGACGCTGCATCAACAAAACTATAAGTATAAGAAGTAGTACGGAAAGTATGTTCCAGCCTGAATTTTGGATAGAACAACGGTATTACGGTAGTATCGGTAACAATAGAATCTTTTTTTCCTAAATCATACTGGTGCCGGAACATAAAGGTGAAGTTCTTGTATTTAGTCCCGGTATTTATGGTGCTGCTGAATACGCTGGCCGTACTACCAACATTGTTACCCAGTTGCACCGGTATTAATAACCTGTTATCATAAGATTTTGTATCATTAAGATAGTCCCTGTCACCCATAATCCCGCCATTTTCAGCAGACTGAACTTTGTTATTCATCAGAATGAATAATGCATGATACCGCTTTCTTTTAGATTGATAGAATGAATGCAACCGGTAACTATTATGATTGCTATTTTGATTTTTGAAAGCCCCCGGGGCATTGATCAAACGATATTGAAAAGCAACATTCCAGTCTGGGTTTATATTTTGGGTATGCAGTAAATTGATTAGCTGTTCCGTTCTGCTGCCAAGCACATAGCCGATTTCTGAGTAAGGACGTGTGGTACTAAAAAATCTTGTTTCGGGTATATTATACTGGTAGATGTCATAAGCATGAAAGCCAGGATCCCATCCGGCTGTTTTAACGGGATTGAAGATCAGTGAATGCGCCGCATTACCCATATTGCCAAGGAAGGCATAATCGGCTGGGATGGGAATACGTTTTGAAAAATCGTCGAAGCTGGAATCAAAACCTCTGTACCGGCTGGTATCCAGGTACCGGAATGTAATGGTAATCGAATCTTCGAGGCCTGTTCTGTGTCCCAGGCTATCAGCACCTTTACCGCCGGAACGGCCACCGAAGCTGCCTGCACCGGGTAACCTTCGAAGCGGATTTTGTGCAATGCCTTGCTGGCACAGGAATAATGTTAGTAAACAAAGTGCAAACGATATGTTCAATCTTTTAATCAAACTATAAACCCGGCTAATTAATGATATAAATTGTAGATGCAGTGAACAGGTTGTAATATCGCTCTGTTTATTATAACTGTGCTACCAGTTCTTTAAAAATATTTGTTAACCTTGGTTCTGCATCTTTAGCCGCCTGTAATACTTCTTCATGTGTGATTATATTATTTTCCTCACGGATACCAATATCTGTAATAACGCTCATGGCTAGTACCGGAAGTGCCGCATGCCTTGCAACAATTACTTCCTGTACGGTACTCATGCCAACAGCATCAGCTCCGAGCATGCGAAGCATTTTATATTCGGCTCTTGTTTCAAAAGAAGGCCCTGTAACGCCGGCGTATACTCCTTTCTTTAAAGGGATATTTAGCTTAGCGGCAATCTTTTCTGCTTTCAATATTAATTCTTTTGAATAAGGCTCACTCATATCAGGAAAGCGCGCACCCAGATTTGTATCGTTCTTACCCAACAGCGGATTTACTGTCAGCAGGCTTATATGATCATGGATCAACATCAGGTCGCCTATTTTAAAATCAGGATTCATACCACCGGCAGCATTGCTGATCAGCAGGGTTTCAATTCCCAAATGCTTCATCACCCTGATAGGATACGCCACTTCCTTTGCTGTATAGCCTTCATAAAAATGAAAACGGCCAGACATGGCTACAATAACTTTTCCGCTTAACCTGCCAAAGATGAGCTTCCCATGATGCCCTTCTACTGTTGAAACCGGAAAATTAGGGATAGCATCATAATTGATTTCTTTTTCTATCTCGATTTCATCTGATAAATTACTTAATCCACTTCCTAATACAATACCGGCCAGCGGCCTGGATGGGTATTGCGATTGTATGTATTTTGTTGTTTCCTTTAACTGGTCTAAAATGTCAGGCATGTTTTTTTGTTTGGAAGAATTGGCTTTCGGCTATCAGCCGTCAGCTGTCAGGAAGAAAGTTGTTTATGCTGAATTTTCCTGATTGCACATCAGGGCTCAACTTTAAACTTTAAACCTTAAACTTCAAAGTTTGATTCTCTTTGTGCAAAGATAGTAAAGCGAAATGTTAAGAAGTAGATGATTTGATGTCTTCAAAGGGGTGCATTTCAAATTGTCGCAGTTAAGCGGCAGCCTTTGAAGTTGCTTTTGTGAGTTCAATAATTTTGTTCCAATCATTATTTTTTCTTACCACTCTTAAATTAAGCATATGCTGCGCTCCTTT
>JAABUN010002751.1_pt1 | contig 29857 bp, 28 predicted proteins | sample 5559311 | NCBI WGS metagenome assembly JAABUN01 (sample SAMN10711877, study PRJNA513370) | rock metagenome | isolation source: Antarctica rocks | place: Antarctica: Victoria Land, Siegfried Peak sud | reverse complement strand
AGGCGTGGCGACCTGCCGTTCGACCCCTTCATGATCAAGCAGCGCATGCCGTTCTTCCTGTACTCCCTGGAGGAGCTGCGCTGCGACCTCACGGCCTTCCGCGAATCCGTCCGGATCGAGAAGGACGACGGTGCCTCATCCGAGGCGCGGAAGCACGCCAGGCTCGTGCAGTACGCCGTCATCTTCGACCGCGTCTTCCGCTTCAGCATCTCCGGAAGCCGGGTCAGGAACTATGACGGCCTCGGCGGGCAGCTCCTGTTCGCCTGGATGCACCAGCACCACGTGCTCCACTGGACCGACACCAAGCTGACCATCGACTGGGACGAGGTGGCCGATGTCGTCGTGGCCCTGGGTGAGCAGATCGAGCAGCTGTACTGGCGCTCCATCGACCGGCCGAAGACCGCGCACTGGCTGGCCGCCTACGAGCTCGTCTCTGCAACCGTCACCCCGCACCCGGCATCGGTCTGGGCCAAGGGCCCTGACGCGCTGGAGCTGATGGGGCCGCCGCGCGCCCTCACCGACGCAGTGCTCGACGATGAATTCCCCCTGTCGATGTTCTTCGAGGCACTCGACCGCAGGATGAGTCCCGTCATCGAGTCGACCGCGGGTATCACGGCGGACGCCGCGTGAGCCCTGAATCCGTCCGTGAGCCCGGCGACCGGACCGCCGTCGTCGCGGGCGCCGCCGGTGCGTCCGGCGTCGCCCTGACCCGGCGACTCCTGACCGACGGGTACACGGTGGTCGCGGTCGGCTCGGATGCGGGCCGCCTCGACGCGGCCTTCGGAGGGCTCGACGACGTCGACCGCCAGGCGTGCGATCTCACGGACGAGGCGGCGGTCGCCGTCCTCGCCGACCTCGTGCTCACCGACCACGGCGGTGCGGACGCGCTCTTCCACCTCGTCGGCGGCTGGCGGGGCGGCAAGGGCATCACCACGCAGACGACGGCGGACTACGACGCCCTCCACCGCTCGGTGTTCAGCACGCTGTTCAATACCAGCCGGGCGTTCTACGACCAGCTCGCCGTGCGCGGTGGACGGCTTGCAGCGGTGTCGGCGACGGCTGTCGCGGCGCCGACCGCGGCCAACGCCTCCTACGCCGCGGTGAAGGCCTCGGTGGACGCCTGGCTGCAGGCCGTCGCCCAGGGTTTCGCCGAGGACGGCTCTTCGGCGGCTGCGACCGCCGTCGTCGTGAAAGCCCTGGTGGACGACACGATGCGTGAGCAGCACCCGGAGCGGGCCTTCCCGGGCTTCACGCATGTGGACGACCTCGCCGGCATCCTCGCGTCCCTTCCCGCTGCTCCGGCCGCCGAGATCAACGGGGTACGCATCGATGCCGTTCGGGGATAATGGGACGGTGACCGACACCCTCGCTTCAGCACCTGCGCCCGCTTCCCTGCACGACCGGAACCAGCGGAGCTTCGCCTCCGACAACTATTCGGGCGTGCACCCCGAAGTCCTCACGGCCATCGCTGCGGCCAACGAAGGGCACCAGGTCGCGTACGGCGACGACCAGTACACGGTGCGGCTGCAGGAGGTGATGGAGCACCACTTCGGCGCGGACATCTCCATCTATCCCGTGTTCAACGGCACCGGTGCCAACGTGCTGTCACTGCAGTCGATCCTGCCGCGCTGGGGTGCCGTGGTCTGCCCGCAGACCGCCCACATCAATGTGGACGAGAACGGTGCTCCCGAGCGCGTCGGTGGCATCAAGCTGCTGACGGTACCCACACCCGACGGCAAGCTGACCCCCGGGCTCATCGACCGGGAGGCGTGGGGCTGGGGCGACCAGCACCGCGCACAGCCTCTCGCGGTCTCGATCACGCAGACCACGGAGCTCGGCACCCTCTACTCGGTCGCCGAGATCAAGGCCATCGCCGACCACTGCCATGCGAAGGGGATGCGCGTGCATATGGACGGCGCACGCCTCGCCAATGCGGCTGCCGCGCTGGGTCAGCCCCTGCGGGCCTTCACGCGCGACGCCGGCGTGGACATCCTGTCCTTCGGCGGAACGAAGAACGGCCTCATGTTCGGTGAGTGCGTCGTCGTCCTGAACCAGGAGGCCTCCACCGGGCTGGAGTACCTCCGCAAACTGAACATGCAGCTCGCGTCCAAGATGCGGTTCGTCTCGGCACAGCTCATCGCCCTGCTGGAGGGTGACCTCTGGCTCCGCTCGGCGTCGCACGCCAATGCCATGGCTGCGCGGCTGACCGAGGGTGTTCGCGGTATCCAGGGCGTGACGCTCACGCAGGAAACCACCGCCAACGCGGTCTTCGCCATCCTGCCCCCGGGTACTGCCGACCGCATCCGCGAGAGCTTCCGCTTCTACGATTGGGACCAGGCGACAGGCGAGGTCCGCTGGATGTGCTCGTTCGACACCACCGAGGGGGACGTCGACGCCTTCATCGAAGCCATTCACCGGGAAGTGTCCGCCTGACGGCCGCACGTCCGGCCGGCGCTTCAGACCGGCGCTGCCGACCAGCGTTGCCGACGCCACAACGATCACGGCGAGAAGGCGACCGATTGACCGGACCCGGCGGCGCGCCGCCGTCGAACTGTCACCCGCAGGGCATAACCTGCGGGGTGTGAGTGCAACCGGTGGCGTGTCGCAGCTTCCCGCGGAATTCCTCGATGCCCTCTCCGGAATCCGGAAGGCAGCCCGTCGCAGCGAGATCCGCCTCGAGGAGATCCCCGCGCCCTCACGGCTCGCGCCCTTCGCCGTCGCGCTCGGCGCCGAGGTCTTCGAGGCGGCCCCCCTCATGGCTCCGCCGGTTCATGGTCCGGCGCCCAGCCTGATCCTCCCCCCTGAACCCGAAGAGCTGGCGACCGGCCGTTTCATCCTGCTCTACGACCCCGCGGGCTCGGAGGTCTGGAACGGCAGGTTCCGGATCGTCACGTACATCCGGGCCCAGCTCGAGCCCGACATGGGCAATGATGCGCTGCTCGGTTCCGTCGCCTGGACGTGGCTCGTGGAAGCGCTGGAGAATCACGGTGCACGGCACCACAGCACGGGCGGCACCGCCACGCGGATCCTGTCCGAGAGCTACGGCACCCTCGAGGACCGCGCGGACACCATCGACATCGAGCTCCGGGCCTCGTGGACCCCGGAGGCCTTCGACGTCAGGCGACACCTCGAGGCCTGGTCCGAGATGGTCTGCACGTTTGCCGGGTTGCCACCGCTGCCCGAGGGCGTCACGCACCTCCTCCACCGCAGGTCCTGACCGCCTGCGTCCGGCGCTTCGGGGCGCCGATACCCGCGGGGATAGACTGAAATCACCATGAGTTCTCAGACCTCCGAACAGACGGACAGCGCCGACGCGTCCGATCCCACCGCCGATATCGACGCTCCCGCCGAGCTTCCCCTGCTGACCGAGCCGCGCGACGGCGTGCCGCTGGTCATCGACTCAGCGGCAGGCCTCGAGCGTGCCGCCGCGGCGCTCGCCGCAGGCACGGGACCGGCAGGTGTCGACGCCGAGAGGGCCTCGGGTTTCCGCTACGGGCAGCGCGCCTTCCTCGTACAGATCCGGCGCGAGGGCGCGGGTACCTGGCTCATCGACCCGGAACCGTTCGGGGACCTCACGATCATCGACGACGCCCTCGACGGCGTCGAGTGGATCCTCCACGCGGCGAGCCAGGACCTCCCCTGCCTCTCCGAACTCGGCATGTGGCCGGACCGGCTCTTCGACACGGAGCTCGCGGCGCGCCTCGCCGGACTCCCTCGCGTGGGCCTCGCCGCGGTCATCGAGTCCCAGCTCGGCTTCAGCCTCGCCAAGGAGCACTCGGCGGCCGACTGGTCGAAGCGGCCGCTCCCCGAGCCCTGGCTCCGCTACGCGGCGCTCGACGTCGAGGTCCTCACCGAAGTGCGGGACAAACTGGCCGACCTGCTCGAGAAGGATGGAAAGCTCGCGATCGCCGAGCAGGAGTTCGAGCACATCCGCCAGACTCCTCCGGCCGAGCCGCGCGCGGATCCGTGGCGCCGGACGTCCGGCCTCCACCAGCTGCGCGATCGGCGGCAGCTCGCCGCCGTCCGCCAGCTGTGGCTCGAACGTGAGGACCTCGCACGGCGCCGCGACGTCGCACCCGGCCGCCTGATTCCCGACTCCGCCATCGTTGCGGCCGCCAAGGCGATGCCGAGCACGGTCCCGCAGCTGCTCGCAACCAAGGGGTTCCACGGCCGGGCGGCGCAGAAGGAAGCACCGCGCTGGCTCCGGTGCATCAGCGAGGCGAGGAACCTCACCGAACTGCCGCCCCTGCACGTCTCCACAAACGCGCCGCCACCCCCGCGGATCTGGACCGAAAAGGATCCCGACGCCGCGGCACGCCTTCAGACAGCCCGGCCGCGGGTGGCGACCCGCGCTGACAAGCTGGGGATGCCGGTCGAGAACCTGCTCACACCGGACTACCTTCGACGCATCGCGTGGCGCCCGCCGGACGAGATCTCGCTCGAGACGGTCTCGGCGGCCCTCGCCGAGCTCGGCGCACGCCCCTGGCAGATCGAGCAGATCGCCGCGATCATCACGGTGGCGTTCCTCGATCCGGACCCGCTGCCCGCGAAGGGCCAACAAACCGGCCAGGAGACGTTTATCGACTGACCAGGACTGCACCCGGCGGTCCGCTTGCACGTCATGTTACCCGCCAGTAACATGAGCGCGGGCCGACATCTCAAGCGGACCGACATCTCCAGCCGACCAACATCTCAATGAGGAGCAACAGGTGAGCCCAGATCCCGGGTCCGCGTCCACGCGAAGCGCGTCACGCGCTGTCCGCGATGTCGTCTTCGTCGATGGAGTACGGACCCCCTTCGGCAAAGCGGGCGACAAGGGCATCTACGCCGGCGTGCGGGCCGACGACCTCGTGGTCAAGTGCATCCGCGATCTCCTGCGCCGTAACCCGTCCCTACCGCCCGAGCGCGTGGACGACGTCGCCATCGCGGCCACCACGCAGACCGGCGACCAGGGCCTCACGATAGGGCGCACCGCCGCACTCCTCGCGGGACTCCCCCGCACCGTCCCGGGTTTCGCCATCGACCGCATGTGTGCGGGCGCGATGACCGCCGTGACCACCACCGCGTCGGGGATCGCCTTCGGCGCGTACGACGTCGTCATCGCCGGCGGCGTGGAGCATATGGGTAACCACCCGATGGGAGCCGGTGCAGATCCCAACCCCCGCTTCATGGCGGAGCGCATCGTGGACGCGGCTGCACTCACGATGGGCAACACCGCGGAGAACCTGCACGACCGGTTCCCGGCCATCACGAAGGACCGGACGGACGCCTACGCCGTGCGCAGCCAGCAGAAGCTCGCCAAGGCCTACGAGGAAGGGCGGATCCAGCCCGACCTCGTCCCCGTCGCCGGTAAAAAGGCCGGCGCCGGCTGGACGCTGAACACCGCTGACGAGCCTCCGCGACCCGGCACCAGCGTCGAGGACCTTGCAACCCTGCGCACGCCCTTCCGCGCCCATGGCCGGGTGACGGCCGGCAATGCCGCCGGACTGAACGACGGCGCGACCGCCGCCCTCCTCGCATCGGCCGATGCCGCCGTCGAGCTCGGACTGCCGGTCCGCATGCGCCTCGTCGCCTACGCCTTCGCAGGCGTGGAGCCGGAGGTCATGGGCATCGGTCCGGTACCCGCCACGGAGAAGGCCCTCCGCCAGGCAGGGCTCGGCATCGAGGACATCGGGCTGTTCGAGATCAACGAGGCGTTCGCCGTGCAGGTGCTGAGCTTCCTCGACCACTTCGGGATCGACGACGAGGACCCGCGCGTGAACCTCTACGGCGGCGCCATCGCCGTCGGGCACCCGCTCGCCTCCTCCGGGGTACGCCTCATGAACCAGCTCGCCCGCCAGTTCGAGGAGGACCCCGAGGTGCGCTATGGCATGACCACCATGTGTATCGGCCTCGGCATGGGCGCCACCGTCATCTGGGAGAACCCCCACCACGAGCATTACGGACAGGACGCAGCATGAGCTTCGAACGCTACGACGAACTGGCGGCGCTGGTGCCGAACGAGATCGTCACCCGCTCCTACGTCCAGGACATCGACCTCCCCGAGAACGCCGGCGTCCTCGCGCTCATCACCCTCGACAACGACCTCGACTCCACGAAGCCGACGACGCTGGGACCGAACACCCTCATCGAGTTCGGACGCACCCTCGAGGGACTGAAGGAGCGTGCGGCGCGCGGCGAGATCCAGGCCGTCGCCGTCACCGGCAAGCCCTACTTCCTCGTGGCCGGTGCCGACCTCAGCACCGTCAAGAACGTGAAGTCCGAGCACCTCGGCAGGCTCATGGCCGAACTCGGCCACGAGGCGTACGACCTCCTCGCCGACCTGGGCGTGCCGAGTTTCGCCTTCATCAACGGCGTCGCCCTCGGCGGGGGTCTCGAAATCGCCCTCGCCGCCACCTACCGCACGGTGTCCTCGGGGGCCAGCGGGATCGGCCTGCCCGAGGCGTTCATCGGACTCGTACCCGGCTGGGGCGGCGTCTACCGCTTGCCGCGACTGATCGGACCCGCGAACGCCGTCCGGATCATGATCGAGAACCCGCTGAGCAACAACCGCAGCCTGAACGGGAAGGCCGCTTATGAGCTCGGCATCGCGGATGCGCTCTTCGAGCCCGCCGACTACCTCGAGCAGTCCCTCCTCTGGGCTGCGCAGGTGCTGCGCGGCGGCGAGGCAGCGGAGGCCGTCCAGCGTCGTCGCACCGGACTCGCCCAGTACGACGACGCCGCCTGGACGGGTGCCGTCGCGGCCGGACGGGCGTTCGTCGAGGCGAAGACCAGCAACGCCGCTCCGGCGCCGTCGCGCGTCCTCGACCTGCTCGAGGCGGGACTGACGCTGACGCAGAAGGAATCGGCGGCGGCCGAGTGCACCGCGCTGGCCGAGCTCATGCAGACGCCGGAGTTCCACGCCACGGTCTACGCGTTCCTCGACCTCGTCCAGAAGCGTGGCAAGCGCCCTGCCGGGGCACCTGACAAGAAGCTCGCGCGGCCCGTCTCGAAGGTCGGCGTCGTCGGTGCCGGCCTCATGGCGAGCCAGCTGGCGCTCCTCTTCGCACGCCAGCTGAAGGTACCCGTGGTCCTCACGGACATCGACCAGGCCCGCGTGGACAAGGGGGTGGCCTACGTGCACGCGGAGATCGACAAGATGCTCGGACGGAAGCGCCTGTCCCAGGACGCAGCGAACCGGACGAAGGCCCTCGTCTCCGGATCGGTCTCGAAGGACGTCTTCGCCGACGCCGACTTCGTGATCGAGGCCGTCTTCGAGGAGATGTCGGTGAAGAAGCAGGTCTTTGCCGAAGTCGAAGCCGTCGTCTCCCCCGACTGCATCCTCGCGACCAATACCTCGTCGCTGTCCGTGGCCGAGATGGCCGCGGACCTGCAGCACCCCGAGCGGGTGGTCGGCTTCCACTTCTTCAACCCGGTCGCGGCCATGCCGCTGCTCGAGGTGGTGCGTGCACCGAAGACGGATGACTCCGTCCTGGCGACGGCGTTCGTCCTCGCGAAGGGCCTGAAGAAGACCGCCGTGCTGGTGCAGGACGCGCCCGCCTTCGTGGTGAACCGCATCCTCGGGCGCATGTTCGGCGAGATCACCGCCGTCTTCGACGAGGGCACCGACGCCGAGACGGCAGACAACGCGCTTCGTCCGATGGGCCTGCCCATGACGCCCTTCAAGCTGCTCGCTCTCGTGGGACTGCCCGTGGGGCAGCACGTCCAGGAGTCGCTGCACACGGCGTTCGGCGAGAGGTTCCACGTCTCGGCGAACCAGCAGAAGCTGATCGACGCCGGCGTGAAGGGCCTGTGGGAGAAGCAGGAGGACGGGACGTATGCCGCTCCCGAGGCGACGCTGGCCCTCATGGAGCGCGGCAGCTCCCCCTCCTCGGCCGACGAGGTCCTGCGCCGGACGCAGGATGCCCTGGCCGACGAGATCGGACGCATGCTGTCCGAGGGCGTCGTCGCGGCCCCGGAGGACATCGACCTCTGCATGATCATGGGTGCCGGCTGGCCGATGCATCTGGGGGGCATCACGCCGTACCTGGACCGCGTGGGTGCGTCCGAGCGGATTAACGGGAAGACCTTCCACCAGGGCTGACCGGGGCCAGGCCGTAGCCGCCCGCCACGCTGTACTGATAGCTCCCCACTGGCCACCAGGTGGGGAACGTTTGCGCTTCCGCTCCCGAAGTCTGCGACTTACTGCACGCCTCGGGTGAGTTGGGGAGTTCACGATTGTGGATCTGGTTGCTGATAGGTGGAATTCAGTGATGGCCCGGTGGCACTAGTTCCTGTGACGAGGATGCTGACTGCGGCTGTGACGGTGTTGTCTGTGATGGTTGAGGGCGAGGGAATGCGACTCCCGTGAGCGTGGTCAGTGCTCAGGCGTCGCGGATGTGGATTTGCTCACCCTTTGCGCTGAACAGGGTGAGGACCTCGACGGGCTCCACTGTGCCGCTGGCCATTCCGTGGGGTGCGGCCGTGTCGAACTCGGCTGCCTCTCCTGGGCCGAGGACGGTGAGTTCCGCGCCGATCTTCAGGTTTAGCGTCCCGGTGAGAACGAAGAGCCATTCGTAGCCTGCATGGACTTTTTGGGTGATCGGCGCATCCGGCTCACGTCCCGGCATAATGACCTTGAATGCCTGCACCCCGATCGGTCGGGTCGTGAGAGGGATGTAGATCATCCCATGGCGACGGACGGGTTTGGGATGCACTCGGGGGTCGCCCGAGGCAGGTGCGCCGACGAGTTCATCAAGAGGCACGTGGAAGACGCGGGCGAGCTTCAACAGCACATCGAGACTCGGATTGCGGAGTCCTGATTCGAGCCTCGACAGGATGCTGATCGAGATTCCCGTTCTCTCGCTCACATCGGCGAGCCGGAGACCCCGTCTCATCCGTAGCTCCTTCAACCGCGCACCGACACCATCGATAACGGCATCAAGATCCTCATCACTCATGCCAGCCAGTCTTTCCCAGGCTTGCGGTTTCTACAAATCAAATTGTGGTTTTGTACTTCGTCTCGCAGAGTTGACGTATGACGAAAACGGAGTGGGATGTTGTAGTGATTGGCGGGGGCAGTGCCGGCCTCAGCGCGGCGCTGATGCTCGGGCGGGCGCGCCGCAGGGTGCTGGTGCTTGATGCGGGGGCACCCCGAAACCGGTTCACCGCCCATATGCACGGCTCCCTCGGCCACGACGGCAAACCGCCGCTGGAGCTACTCGCGACCGGCCGGAGCGAGGTCAAAGCTCACGGAGGGGTCATCTGGGACACGAGTGCGGTGACGACCCGCCGGGAGGGCGACGGATTTGTTGTCGAGACCGCTGACTCCCGCTCCGCGCTGGCGCGGACGCTTCTGGTGGCGACCGGTGCCAGCGATGAGCTTCCCGAGATCGACGGCCTTGCCGAGCGTTGGGGCAACGGCGTTGCGGTGTGCCCGTACTGCGACGGCTACGAGGTGGGCAACGGTCGGATTGGGATCCTCGCGACCGGTCCCGGCAGCATCTTCCAGGCACAGTTGCTGCGGCAGTGGTCCGACCAGATCATCTACCTCACCCATACCACCGATGCCCCGACTGGTGAGGAGCGGGCTGCGTTCGACGCCCGCGGCATCCACCTCGAGAACGGACCGATCAAGCGCGTCCTGTCCCAAGGTGATCAATTGTCCGGCGTGGAGTTCGACGACGGACGAACTGTCGGGCTGGATGCGATCTTCACGGTCTCGCGTCTGATCCCGCAGGACACCGCGCTACGTCAGCTCGGTGCCGAACGCACTGACCACCCTTGGGGATCGTTCGCAACCGTCGACCCGACCGGCAAGACGAGCGTGGACGGCGTATGGGCCGCCGGGAACGTGGTCAACGCGATGGCCAATGTTCCCGTTTCCATCGGCACCGCCGCCCTCGCCGCGGGAGCAATCAACCACGCCCTCGTCCTTAACGATATCCGTCTCGCACTCGGCGGTAGCGCAATGATGGTAACGCGATGAGCTCCACCGAAACGCCGAGTGAGCGGTTTTGGGAGCCGCACTACCAGAGGATGGGGCAGTCGTGGGGAACCCGGCCGAACCCGGTGCTTGCCAACGTCATCAACGATCTGGGTCCTGTTCCGGGTCGCGCTCTGGACCTGGGATGCGGACACGGTGGGGATGCGCTCTGGCTCGCCTCGAACGGCTGGCAGGTCACGGCAGTAGACGTCTCCGCGACTGCCATCGCACGGGTAACCGATGCAGCGCAGCGCAGCGGACTCGGCGCGCAAGTAGCCGCCGTCCAGCAGGACCTCAGTCGAGACCTTCCCCTTGGCGTATTTGATCTGGTGTACGCCTGCTACTTCCACACACCGGTGGAGATCGACCGAAATGCGATCATCGGTCGCGCGTCCAGCCTCTTGTCTCCGAGGGGCTTCCTCATCATCGTCGACCACGCGTCATCAGCACCGTGGTCCTGGGCTGACCCGGATCAGAGGTACCCCACCGCGCACGAAACACTGACTCGGTTCGGCCTCAGCGAAAAGCTGGGTGTCGTGCGGGAAGAAACCGCGTGGCGCGAAGCCTCTGGTCCCGGCGGGCAGAGCGCCACTGTCGCAGACAACATCATCGTCGCGCAGCACTTCTAACCGAAACTTCTGACCGCACACCCAAAGCCGTTCGAGCCTCGTCCCTCCGCACTTCACCACCCCCCTACTGAGGGCCTTTTGGCCTGCCCAAAAACACAAGGATCACTACGTGTCAGATTCACTCGGCGCACCACAGCCGCCATCCGCTTCAACGGACCCGCGGAAATGGTTCGCTCTCGTCGCGATCACCCTGGCCAGTCTCATGGTGGTGCTTGACGCCTCCATCATCAATATCGTCTTGCCTGAAGCGCAGCAGGAGCTCGGCATTTCGGATGCCGATCGTGTCTGGGCCGTGACCGCCTACGCCATCACCTTCGGCGGGCTCCTGATGCTCGGCGGTCGAATCGCGGACATAGTAGGACGCAAGAAGACACTAGTCGTCTCGCTCATCGGCTTCGCGATCGTCTCGGCTATCGGTGGTCTCGCCTTCACACCGGAGATGCTCTTCGCCGCTCGCGCCGCCCAGGGCGTGTTCGCCGCAGCCCTCGCTCCCGCAGCCCTGTCTCTTCTAAACGTCACCTTCACCGAACCGCGTGAACGAGCACGAGCGTTCGCCACCTACGGGGCCGTCCAGGGGGCCGGCGGCGCTATTGGCTTGCTCCTCGGCGGGGCACTGACCGAACTGCTCAACTGGCGCTGGACGCTGTTCATCAACGTGCCGATCTCTCTCGTCGCCGTGGCCATGACGTTGTGGGCAGTCCGAGAGAGCCGAGCCGGGAACTCGCGCCACTTGGACGTCCTAGGCGCAGTGCTGGTCACCGCCGGATCCGCGCTCCTTGTCGTCGGATTCACCTATGCCGCAGAACCCGACTTCGGCTGGACCAGCACCATCACCATCGCCTCACTCATCGGAGCTGCCGCGCTCCTCGCAGCCTTCGTGTTCACACAGACGAAGGTCAAGAACCCGATGCTTCCCTTGCGCATCCTCACGAACCGCACCCGAACCGGGGCACTCCTCGCAGGCTTCCTCGCGAACGCGGCAGTGTTCGGGATGTTCCTGTTCCTTACCTACTATCTGCAACTATCCCTCGGCTTCACACCGCTGCAGACCGGCTTCGCGTTCCTGCCGTTCAGCATCGGCATCGTCGTGAGCGCAACCCTCTCCTCATCCCTGTTGCCGCGTGTCGGAGCCAAACCCCTCATCGTAGTCGGCCTGATTCTCGCCACCGCAGGCATGGCGTGGCTGACAACGATCGGCGAGTCATCATGGATCACCGTTGTGCTGCCCTCCCAGATCCTGATGGGACTCGGACTCGGTGTGATGTACGTCGCGATCAACAACGCCGCACTCAACGGCATCACAGCCGAGGATTCCGGAATCGCCAGCGCCACGATCAACACCACACAGCAACTAGGCGGAGCCCTCGGCGTCGCACTACTCAATACCGTCTACGCCAACGCACTCCTCACGGGCGGCTCAGGAACGCCGACGGAACAGACGACCCTCGCCGCCTACCAAACCGCGTTCCTCGTGTCCGCAGCACTCTTCCTCGCCGCGACGATCGCTGGTCTCTTCACCCGCAACTCCGGCAAACGATCGCCGAGCACCGACATCGCACCGGAAGAAACCGACGCCGACGCTCCCGCCTTATCGCGCTAGCCTCCCTCGGTCCTTCCTGAATAACCCCCAGCTACCCAACCCGACCGGAGCTCGACCCATCACACACGCATGCGCCGCACGACACGAGAAAAAACCATGGACCTCAGATCAAGGCTTTGAATCGGTCAGCCGCATCAAAGGTTCCTTTCTTCAGATGTGGACTGCCCTACAGTTGCCGAGCGGATTTTGAGGCCGTCAGCGCCGCTACTGCGATCAGAATGCCGGCCGAAGCTGTCCGAATGGCCGAGCTTGAGCCAAGGGTGTCACTGAGCCACCCGAAGAGGTTGTTGGTGAAGAGGAGCGGGAGCGTCTGGGCGAAGAGGTTGATGCCTTGAATCCTCGAGAGGTACTGGTCGGCCACATCAGTGAGCAGGATGGGTGCGGCCCTGGCGATGAAGCATCCCGTCCCCAGTCCTGCAGCGATAACTCCCATTGCACCGACTTGTGGGCTTTGAGCGAGGGATAGAACCAACATTCCGAGGGCGGTGAAGGCTAAGGCCACGAGTGACGGCATTCGCGTGAGCGTCGAGTGGGGGCGAAGAAGAAACAGCATGGTGCTGATCAGGAGGCCTGCGCCGAAGGAGCCGGCCAGCAGGCCGGCGGTGATGTCTGGCCATGCTTGCTCCCGTACGTGAAGTGGTATGAGCAGCGTGGTGAGCGGAATGACGAAACCCTAGACGGTGACAAGCAGGATCAGGATGGCCCGAATCTTGGGGGTGGTGAACGCATAGGTGAGGCCCTGACGTGTCGATGAGGCGATTCCCACCTGAGCAACCGGCTGACTGATGGGAAGGCGTCGGTTCCGCAGGGCGAGCAGGATGAGGAACATGACGGCGAACCCCGCCGCTGCCGCTGCTGCACTGCCCGTCAGAGTCAGGGCAACGACGACGGCTGCCCCGAGTGCAGGACCCGCTATTCCAATGAACTGGAAGACGATCTGGCGTGCCGCCGAAGCAGATCGCATCGCCTCCACGGGCACAAGGTAGCGAGGGAACGCACCGGACGCGGGCCGGTACAACGCATCGGTGACGCCGACGATGATACTGACCGTCACCAGCAGCCACAGGGGTGTTCCGATGAGCGACACGACGAGGACCAAACCCAACGCGAGGACGGCCATTATTCCGTCGGCGGTCACCATCACAGGCCAGGCGCCGAAGCGATCGGCCAATGAGCCACCCGGGATGGATAGGATGAGACGAGTCACCACTCCTGCGCTGAGCACCAGGCCGGCGGCGCTGCCGCTGATATCCGTTGCAATCCAGACAAGCCCGAAGCCAAGAACTGCCATGCCGGCCAGAGTCCACACCATTCCGAAAAGCCACCAGTAGTAGGTGGACGGCACCTGAACCCGTTCTGGTTTGTCCTTGATTTCGGTCATGGCGCCCCCTACTTCAAATGATCTACTTTTCCGGATCGTTACTGATCCAGAAGACTAGATCACTTGCCGCCGGGCGTCTATGCTCGAGAGGTGAGATACGAGAATCAGCCGAGGCGAGGGGCTACAGCCGCGGAGGCTAGAGCACTCGCACATCCGGTCCGCATCCGGATTCTGCAGGCTCTCCGGCGTGAGCCGAAGACCAACAAAGAGATTGCTGAAGCTCTGGGTACGACTCCCGGGGCGACCCTGCATCACGTCAACGTGCTACTTGAACAGGGCTTTGTCGAGATGCAGAAGGAGCGCACTGGCCGTCGAGGGGCGCGAGAAATTCCCTACGAAGCTACAGGCAAGACGAGAATTCTCTCCTTCGAGGACAACTCACCCAACTCGGTCGACGCACGCAACGCAATCCTTCGCTCAGCCCTGGACGGCTACACAGATGCAACGACCGAGGCCCGGGTTAACGAGTGGTCCGTCACCTTGCATCTGACCTCTGAACGTCTCTATGGGTTCGAGAAGCGGATACAGGAAGTGATCACCGAGTACGCCCAAGACAGCCCCAATACCAACACGGAAAAATACGGGTTCTTCGGGGCAGGCTACCGCCACCTAAAACGTCAGGACCGGAGCCGAGTTGAAAACTCCTCTGAATGCCGTTAGCACCGGCGCGGCCGCTAACCCCGCCAACTTCCACACCCCGGCAGGTGCAGCTCCGGACCCGGGCTCGAACGAATCCGACCGGACGTATCCGTTGGTCTACTGAAGCGCAGACCACGTGCCGTCGACCGTTAAGCTCTTGACCATGAATAATGACGTCCGCAATGCACTGGCAGTGCTCTCCGGCATCGATGAGCACTGGAAGCCGCACAGGCTGACAAGCGTCAACGACTACGACGTGAAGGTCGTCAAGCTCCAGGGCGAGTTCGTGTGGCATACCCACCCCGAAACCGATGAGCTGTTCCTAGTCCTGAGCGGGGAGCTGACGATCCAGCTCCGCGATCGCGACGTTGTCCTCGGTCCCCATGACGTCTTCGTGGTACCCAGAGGTGTCGAGCACTGCCCTCGAGCTGCTGATGAAGTGCAGGCAATCCTGTTCGAGCCTCAGGGCACGATCAATACCGGTGATGCCGGTGGTGAGATGACGTCCAAGCTCCGGGAACTCGACTAGCAGTACGAGGTTCGATGCGGTCGCGGCGCTGACCGGAGCGCCCCCGTCACGCGGTGGGACGTGGGAAGATGCGGTCCAGCTCGGTCAGATCCTCCTCGGTCGGCGTCCAGCCGGCGGCCGCAGCATTCTGCCGCACCTGCTCCGGCGACGTGGCACCCGCAATCACGGAGCCGACGGCGGGCTGAGCGAGGAGCCACGAGAAGGCCACCTGCACCTCGGTGACCCCACGCTCGGTCGCGAAGGCCGAGAACGCTTCGAGCTGATCCCAGTCGGCGGTCTCCAGCATGTTCTGCCGCGAGTGCGTGAGCCGGCTTCCCTCAGGCACCCCGGTGCGCCGGTACTTACCGGTCAGAAGGCCGTTCGCGAGGGGGAAATAGGGCAGGACGCCGAGCCCGTAGGCCTCGACGGCGGGCACGACCTCCCGCTCAAGGCGGCGGTCCAGCAGGCTGTAAGGGTTCTGCGCCGAGATGAACGGCGTGTAACCGCCGCTGCGCGCCGTGAACTCGGCCTCCGCGATCTGCCAGCCCGGGAAGTTGGAGTGCCCGAGGTAGCGCACCTTGCCGCTCGTGACCAGATCGTCGAGAGCTGCAAGGGTCTCTTCAAAGGGCGTCAGCGTGTCCGGCACATGCAACTGGTACAGGTCTATCCAGTCCGTTCCGAGGCGACGGAGGGACGCCTCGACCGCGCGGATGATGTAGCGGCGGGACCCCCGCGCGTTCCAGTCGGGGCCGTTCACTCCACCCATGTCGGCTCCGAATTTCGTGGCCAGAACGACGTCGTCGCGCCTGCTGCCGAGCGCCCTACCCAGCTGCACCTCGCTGACGCCGGGCGCCTTGCCGTACACATCGGCGACGTCGAAAAGCGTGATGCCGGCGTCGATCGCCGCGTGCACGACGGCGTCGGTACCCGCCTGGGACTCGGAGGTGGTGCCGGGCCGGCCCAGGTTGTTGCAGCCGAGCCCGACGGTGGAGACGCTGAGTCCGGAGGAACCCAGTCTGCGGTAGGTCATCATGCGCCTAACCTACCAAAAGCAGTTGCCCCGGGCACACGACGCGGGGCAACGGTAAGAGCAGCGGTGCGATCAGGCGAACCAGATGCCGATCTCGCGCACGGCAGCTTCCATCGAATCCGAACCGTGGACGAGGTTCTGCTGGACCTCGGCGCCCCACTCTCGACCGAAGTCGCCGCGGATGGTGCCGGGCGCCGCCGTCGTCGGTTCGGTGGCGCCTGCCAACGAGCGGAAGCCCTCGATGACCCGCTCGCCCTCGAAGACGGCGGCGACGATGGGTCCGCTCAGCATGAACTCGACGAGCGGTTCGAAGAACGGCTTGCGGACGTGCTCCGCGTAGTGCTCCTCGAGCACTTCACGCGTGGCGTGCACCTGCTTCAGTTCCGCGATGGTGTAGCCCTTCGCCTCGATGCGGGACAGGATGGTGCCCGTCAGTCCGCGGGACACGCCGTCGGGCTTGACGAGGACGAGGGTGCGCTCAACGCTCATGGGTTCTCCTGGAGTGGATGGGCGCCACAGTTCATGGCGCGGGTATCACCCTCGACTGTACTAAAGCGAGCCCACTACTCGGGATTCGCGTTCTCCCACTCGGCCTGCAGCCGGTCACGCTCCACGTTCTCGCGGTCCACGCGCGTGCCCTGCCGGATGCCGTAGAGCCAAGTGAGGGCGAACGCGAGACCGATGACGAACATGGTCGGTTCGAGGAACCCGCCGGCGATGATGACGAGCTGCAGGACCCACCCGAGGCCGATCCCCCAGGGCCTCGTCAGCACGGCGCAGGTGAGGATGAGCACCACGCTGAGGACGAGTCCGGAGGTCAGGATGAGGGCGGGCGAGATCTCGTCGCGCCGCAGCCCGAAGACCGCGAGCGTCGCGAAGACGACGACGAACGCCTCGAGCAGCAGGACGGTGGAGGCGAACATGATCTTCGTGGACCGGCGCTTCTTCGGCATGCCGGGCCGCCACTCGCGCTGGGCCCTTGTCATGCGTCGAGCCATGCGTGCCATGCTTCGCCTACTTCCCTAGGAGCGTGCGGGCTTCCCCGACCACCGTGATGGAACCGGTCACGAGGACGCCCCCTGCCAGGTCATTATTCTCTTCGGCCTTCATCACCGCCCACTCCAGCGCGTCGTCCAGGCCGGGAAGAATGGTGATGTTCTCCTCGGCGAATCCGGCGGACAGGGCGGCCTGCAGGAGGTCCGCGGCGGGCACGGACCGGGGTGACGTCGACTGCGTGAGGCAGACGTCCTCGAGGATGCCGCCCAGTTCCTCGTGCAGCTCGGCGAACATGCCGGCCGCGTCCTTGTCCTGCAGCACACCGATGACGAGGACGAGCCGCGAGAAGTCGAACGCCTCATTGACGCCCCTGGCCGCGGCCCGCGCACCGGCCGGGTTGTGCGCCGCATCCACGATGATCGTCGGAGCTGTGCGGACCACCTCGAGGCGGCCCGGGGAGGTGACGGCGCGTAGCCCGTCACGCACGAGCTTCGTCTCGAGCTCACGCTCGCCTCCGCCGAGGAAGGCCTCCACCGCGGCGACGGCCACGGCGGCGTTCTCGGCCTGGTGCTCACCGTGCAGCGGCACCAGGAGTTCGCCGTAACGGCCGGCGAGGCCGGAGAGGGAGATCACCTGGCCGCCGACGGCGACAGTGCGGGACTCGACGCCGAACTCGACGCCCTCGAAGCGGAACTCCGCTCCGACCTCCCGGGCACGCTCGAGCAGCACCTGGGCGGCGTCACGGGGCTGGATGGCGCTCACGAGGAACGAGCCGGGCTTGATGATGCCGGCCTTCTCCAGCGCGATGTCCTCAACGGTGTCTCCGAGGAGGTCCGTGTGATCCAGGGAGATCGGCGTCACGACCGCCACCTGACCGTCTCCGACATTCGTGGCGTCGGTGATCCCGCCGAGTCCCACCTCGATCACGCCGACGTCGATCGGCTCGTCGGCGAAGATCGAGAAAGCGAGGATGGTGACGCACTCGAAGTACGTCAGACGCGGCTGACCCGTGACGAGGAGTTCGCCGTCGACGATGTCCAGATAGGGCTTGATCTCGTCCCAGACGCGCACGAACGTCTCGTCGCTGACGGGCTCGCCATCGATGCTGATGCGCTCCGTCACGCGGGACAGGTGCGGGCTCGTGAAGCGCCCGGTGCGCAGATCGTGCGCCCGGAGAATGCTCTCGATCATGCGCGCCGTCGAGGTCTTGCCGTTGGTGCCGGTGATGTGGATGATCGGGAACGCCCTATTGGGCTCACCGAGGATCGCCATGGCCCGGTACAGCGGAGCCATGCGCGGCTCCATCTTGTTCTCCGGTGCCCGGCTCAGCAGCTCGGCGTACACGCTCTCGACCGAGAACCCATCGAGCTCGCGCTCCGGTAGTTCGCTCATGCTCGCTCCACCTCGATTTCGACGTGCGATCCGTCGGAGATAACAGCGACTTCTTTGAACCGCTTGTTGGGGACAATCCATCCCTTCAAGAATCTTCCGGCATTGATGTCCTCGATGGAAGGCGGGTCCTTCTCCAATGAGATTCCCGTGCTCAGCTCAACAACCAATGCTTCGCCAACAACGAAGTTGGAGTGGGTCATTAGCGCATCAATCACGTGCTGCTTCGAGTGCACCCATAACTTGATTCTGTCCGACATATGGAAATCAGCATTACGCCGTGATCCCTGCACTAGGCGCGTAATATCGCGAGCAATCCCCTCGGCTTCAAGCGCCGGCGTTACTTCCGTGTCCAGCACTACAAACCCGCCGCTTGGCAGGACCGCGACGGCCTTCGACGCGGCGTCGTTGCCCTCCACCACGGTGTCGAGCGTGTACTCGTGCGGCTCGAGGGCGAGGCCTCCAGCGGTCACGCCGCCGTCGTCGGCGACCGACCAGTCGCCCGATTTCGACGCCTTGATGACGGTCTGGACGGTCTTGCCGAGCCGTGGCCCCGCCACCCGCGCGTTGACGACGAGGCGCTGCGTGATCCCGAACTCGGCCGGCTCGGCGTTCGCCGAGTCCACCAGGCGCACGCTCTTGAGGTTCAGCTCGTCCGCGATGATCGACTGGTACTGGCCGGAGAGACTCTCGGCACCGGGCGCGACGACGGTCAGCTCGCGCAGCGGGAGGCGCACCCGGAGGTTCGCAGCCTTCCGAAGGCTCGACCCGACCGAGCACACCTGGCGCGTGCGGTCCATCTGCTCGACCAGCTCGGGCGCGGCGGGGAACGACGCCGCCTCGGGCCAGTCCGTGAGGTGCACCGAACGACCCCCGGTGAGTCCGCGCCAGATCTCCTCGGTGACGAGGGGCAGCAGTGGCGCGGCGACGCGGCAGACGGCCTCGAGGCAGGTGTAGAGCACATCGAAGGCATCGGTGTCCTCGTCGAAGAACCGCTGGCGGCTCCGGCGGACGTACCAGTTGGTCAGGGTGTCGAGGTAGCGGCGCAGCGACTCGCACGCGTCGCTGATCAGGAAGGCGTCGAGCGACATGGTGAGGTTGCGGACGAGGTTTTCGGTGTTGGCCAGGATGTAGCGGTCGATCGGCTCGGACAGCTGTGCTGCGGCTTCGTGCAGCACAGTCTTCGCCTCGTAGCCCTGACCGCCGTTCGCAGCGTTCGTGTAGAGGCTGAAGAAGTGCCACACGTTCCACAAGGGCAGGATGACCTGGCGGACGCCCTCACGAATGCCCTGCTCGGTGACCACGAGGTTCCCGCCGCGCAGGATCGGGGAGGCCATGAGGAACCACCGCATGGCGTCGGAGCCGTCGCGGTCGAAGACTTCGGAGACATCCGGGTAGTTGCGGAGGCTCTTGGACATCTTTTGGCCGTCGGACCCGAGGACAATGCCGTGGCTGATCACGTTCCGGAAGGCGGGGCGGTCGAACAGCGCTGTGGACAGGATGTGCAGCATGTAGAACCAGCCGCGCGTCTGCCCGATGTACTCGACGATGAAGTCGGCGGGATTGTGGGTGTTGAACCACTGCTCGTTCTCGAACGGGTAGTGCACCTGCCCGTAGGGCATGGACCCGGAGTCGAACCAGACGTCGAGGACGTCCTCCACCCGGCGCATGGTGGACTGCCCCGTGCGATCATCCGGGTTCGGCCGGGTCAGGTCGTCGATGAAGGGGCGGTGGAGGTCCACCTCGCCCTGCTTGTTCACCGGGAGCCTGCCGAAGTCGGCCTTCAGCTCAGTGAGGGAGCCGTAGACGTCTGTGCGCGGGTATTCAGGGTTGTCGGACTGCCACACCGGGATGGGGCTGCCCCAGAAGCGGTTGCGGCTGATGGACCAGTCGCGTGCGTTGGAGAGCCACGTGCCGAATTGGCCGTCCTTGACGTTGCCGGGGATCCAGGTGATGTCCTGGTTCAGCTCGACCATGCGGTCACGGATCTTCGTGACCTCCACGTACCAGGACGACACGGCGCGGTAGATCAGCGGATTGCGGCAGCGCCAGCAGTGCGGGTAGCTGTGCACGTAACTCGCTTGACGGACGAGGCGCCCCTCGGACTTCAGGACGCGCGTGATGTGCCTGTTCGCCTCGAACACCTGCAGCCCGACGATCTCGGCCAGCGGGCCCCTCCCGAACATCGGCAGGAACTTCGCGCCCTCGTCGACCGAGAGGATCACCTGGATGCCGGCGTCCTCGCACACCTTCTGGTCCTCCTCGCCGTAGGCGGGGGCCTGATGCACGAGGCCGGTGCCGTCCGTCGTCGTGACGTAATCCGCCACGAGGATGCGGAAGGCGTTGCGGTAGCCGCCCTCGTCCGGGTCGGCGAGGTAGTCCCACAGCGGCTCGTAGGTGAGTCCCTCGAGCTCCGAGCCGAGGTGGCGGGAGGTGATGGCGCCGCGTGCGGCAGCCGCGTCGGCGAAGCCGAGATCCTTCGCGTAGGAGCCGAGGAGATCCTCGGCGATCAGGTAGCGTCCCGCCTCGCCCTCGCTCTCGGAGGGGACGACGACGTAGGTGATATTCGGCCCGACGGCGAGCGCCGCGTTGGTGGGCAGCGTCCAGGGCGTGGTGGTCCAGGCAAGGGCCTGCACCCCGGCGAGGTCCTTCGACAGCTGGGAGTCTCCGGCACGGATCGGGAAGGTAACCGTGACGGTCTGGTCCTGGCGGTCCTGGTAGACGTCCTCGTCCATGCGGAGTTCGTGGTTGGACAGCGGCGTCTCGTCGTTCCAGCAGTACGGCAGCACGCGGTAGCCGTTGTAGGTCAGGCCCTTCTGGTGCAGGGTCTTGAAGGCCCAGAGGACGGACTCCATGTACTCCGGGTTGAGCGTCTTGTAGTCGTTGTCGAAGTCCACCCAGCGGGCCTGGCGGGTCACGTAGTCGCGCCACTCCCCCGCGTACTTCATGACGGAGGCGCGCGCGGCGTCGTTGAAGTTGTCGATGCCCATGGCGACGATCTGCTGCTTGTCGGTCATCCCGAGCTGCTTCATCGCCTCGAGCTCTGCGGGCAGACCGTGTGTGTCCCAGCCGAACCGTCGCTCCACGCGGCGTCCGCGCTGGGTCTGGTACCGGCCCACGAGGTCCTTGGCGTACCCGGTGAGGAGGTGCCCGTAGTGGGGAAGGCCGTTGGCGAAGGGCGGGCCGTCGTAGAACACGAACTCGTTGGAGCCGTCCACGCCGACAGCACGCGCATCGATCGAGGCCTGGAAGGTGCCGTCCTGCTTCCAGTAGCGGAGGACGCGCTCTTCGAGCTCGGGGAAGCGCGGCGACGGACCGTGCGCGGTGGACGCACCACTGTCATCGGGTGACACGGCTTTGGGGTAGATCTGCGGCATGGTTCTCATCCTGTACGGCGGCGTGGGGTGGAGCAGGAATCCTGCCGTGAGGACGGGTGTCCATTCCTCCCACCGCCGGTTGCCTGACCGGCCGCGAGGGTTCTGGACCCGCGGTACCACCTCACTTGCCGCCGTCGTCCGCCGTACCGCTCATCGCGGGCACTGCAGGCGGGGCCGCCGCTCGTTCAGGCTGTGACGGGCCATCCCGTCCGGCTCTACGGGCCGCCGCTCGAGGGCTGGCCTTTCTTCCGGAAGCTCGCCGGTGATTGCCGGGTCGATGCTGCTGCACCAAGTCTAGCCCGGTCCCGAATTGGTTGTCGAAAGGGCTCGTCCCCGAGGACAGGGCCTGTGGACCCGCCGGTGCCCGGCACGGTGGACAACGACAGAGGGCGGCTCGGTGTGTCCCCCCGGATCCGACGGCTGGTGCGGCACGCCTGCAAGCGCCGCATCAGCCGACGGCTGGTGAGCGTACCGGCATCAGCACCTTCAGCGCCCGGGAAGCGATCGTCACGACTGCCGGGAGCGGCCCTACCAACTCGCCGTCCGCGTACACGTTGAGGGGCTCGTTCGCAGTGATTTCAACACTCGTTCCGCGGGCGAAAGTGACACCGGGCGTGCCCAGGTGTCGGCCACGGTACGAGCGGAGGAACGTCGCAGCGACGGTCACGATGGACGATTCGTCCAGGGAGACCACGTCCAGAAGTCCGTCGTCGACCTTCGCCCGGGGACAGATCCGCAGTCCGCCTCCGTACTGTCCCGTGTTCCCCACCGCGATGAACGCGCCGGGGAAGACGCGCTCCTCCCCGTCGATGGAGAGGGTGAAGGTCGCGTCCCGCCACACCGATAACGCCTTGAGCCCGCCGTAGAGGTAGGTCAGAGGGCCGAGACCGGATCGCGCAGCGTTACCGTATTCGTTCGCCAGCGCGTCGAAGCCGACGTGTGCTACGCCCAGGTAGGGACGACCGTTGACGACGCCGACATCGATTTCCGTGACCTTGTATTGCTCGATGTCGCGGACGGCTCCCACGGGGTCCAGCGGCAGGCCGAAGCGTCGCACCGTGTCGTTTCCGCGGCCGCCGGCCAGAGGCAGGAGGACGGCGCAGGAGTGCAGGGCGCCGGCAGCTGCGGTTCCGAGGAAACCATCACCACCCAGCGCCGCGACGACGCTCCCCGGCGCCGCTCGCCGTGCGTGCTCTGCGGCCTCGTGGAGACTCCCGGTGATGACGACGGACAGCGTGAAGCCCTGTCGCCTGAGGGCCTCCGCGGTCTCGGGCCAGAGGCGCCGTGCGCGCCCCCCACCGGCAGTCGGACTGACGAGGAGCACTGCCTCTCCCCTAGGGTGCGTAACCGCTGGCGGTGGCCGGCGCGCATTCCACCGGTCGGTCCTGATTCCAGCGGACGCGTGGCAAGATTCCTCGTGACGAGACACGGTCAGGTCACCCGCGGAGCACCTTGTGGTTCGCCGCCTGCGCGAGCGGACGGAGGACGAGCTGATCGATGTTCATGTGGTGCGGGGCGTTGAGCGTAAAGGCGACGGCCTGCGCAACGTCGTCGGCGGTCAGGGGGTACTCGACGCCCGCATACACCTTGTCAGCGGCGCCCTTGTCCCCGCCCAGGCGGTTGAACGAGAACTCCTCGGTGCGCACCATGCCGGGCGACACCTCGATGACGCGGATATTGTTCTCGGCCTCCTCCAGACGGAGGGCGCGGGCCATCGATTGCTGCGCCGCCTTCACGCCGCAGTAACCCGCGCCGCCCTCGTAGGCCGCGATCGCAGCTGTCGAGGTCAGGAACAGGACGCTGCCCTGGCCGCCGTCGCGCAGTGCGGGCAGCAGTGACCGGGTCATGCGCATGGAGCCGAGGACGTTGACGTTGTACATCCACTCCCAATCCGCCGTGACGGAGTCCGCCACCCGGTCCGCCCCGAAGGCACCGCCGGCGTTGTTGATGAGTGCATGGACGGGACCGGCTGCCGTGACCTCGGCCGTGAATGCGTCGATCGACGCCTGGTCGGTGACGTCCAACGCCATCGGCGTCGATCCCGTCTCCTCCGCGAGCGCCTGGAGGCGGTCGATGCGCCGGGCAGCCGCCACGACGTCCCAGCCGTCGCGGCGCAGGGCGCGAACGGTTGCAGCGCCGATGCCGGAGCTGGCTCCGGTGACGATCGCGCGCAAGGCAGAGGGTGCTGGGTCCGCGGGTGCGCCGAGCGGCGCCTGAGGTATCTCGGTCATGGGGCCACTGTAGCCATTCAGGGCGGCAACCTGCGGAGAGCGTTCGGTGGCACGATTTGCCGGGGATCTACTCGACACCGCGGGCGACTCCTCATCCGTCTGTTCCCCGATTGCGCGGGCACGCCCCGCGGCGGTTGGCGGACGGGATGAGCTTGAGCGCTTTGCGATGACCGACAGTCTGCGCGTGCGGACCTCGAGCGGTGGGAGGCCTCAGGGTTCGGCCGGAATGGGTGATTGGGTGGGGGTGGCGTCCCCGGGGCGTCACGGTCAGGCGAAGCCTCTTCGAGGAACTCGGTCAGGAATTCGAGGTGAGCCTTACCAATGCCGAGAGTGGCAGGATCTTTAGGACCCTCGTGCAATGGCTGTGCGTGTTTCGCACCTGGTTTGTACCACCAGTTTCAGGGCTGCACTGGCAGTGTCATTTTTCGAGGTCGTTTGCACGGAATGTCCGAAGTCATCTGCACTTAGCCCCTAAACCGGGTGCCGGACGCGGCCGCGTCGTCGGCCGTCATGTGGGGACGAAGTCCGAAGGGGCCAACGGGGGGATGACGGCTGTTCGTCGTACCGCCTGATCCGATGCCTCATCGGAAATGGCCAATAGGCCGCGCTCAAAGAGCGGCGGTTCATCTTCAGCCGTGCCCCTCACCCACGCTGTAGGATCCCGGAGCCATAATTAACGGTAGCGCAGACGACTTAGACACGGAATGCCTGGAGGGTGTCGAAGACGAAGGGAAGGTCGAGTCCATGTGTGGCACCGAGTCGTCCGTGGGCGGCCGGGGATTGCCAGTCGAATTCGTACACGTGGGTGCTGCCGGTGTGGGCTTCGGCGAACAGCCGCGCGGGCCAGCGCAATGCCATGTCTGTGAGGACCCGACTTAGAACTGCTCCTCCTCGAAGGTCCGTACCGTCGTCGGTGTAGGCATTGAAAAGCTCTGATGCATTGGAGGTGATCCGGCCAAGCAACCAGCGGGCGAGGGGCCTGGGTAGAAGATGCAGGCGAGTGGGACCGAGCCAAAAACTAGCTTCTTCCGCGGTGGTGCCGATGAGGAGATCGACTTCGCTTCCGGCTCCTGCTCGCAGGGCTTTCAGAGGATGAGTGGGTAGGACGTCGTCGCCGATCACGGGGTTGACAACCCCAAGCCCGAATGAAGGATCGAAACCGTCGCCATCGCGCAGGTTGATGGTGCCAGGCCTGGAGGCTTTTCCCAGTGCAACGAGAGATTGTTCAGGATCCATCGAACGGAATCCCTCGACAGCGGGTCGACCTGAAGGATCTCGGCGATCTTCTCGACGGTTCGACGCGCTATGGGCTGGGTGTAGACAGCGGAACCAAGACCGCTTTGGACGATCGCACGGCGGAACAATTCTGCTGTAAGGGCTCACATGAAAATTAGTCTGTTTTTCCCGGGGCGTGTCGTATTTCCGGGGAGCTGTGCACCGAGTAGTTCCAGTCGCCGTGGAAATCGTGTCGGTCCAGGTGCTCGGCTTCGAATGTCTCCATCTGGTGGTCGGTGATTTTGATGCCTTTCTGATAGGTGTTGGTATCGAGCATCGATTGAATCCTGAGCCCGGATTTGTTGGTGGTTGCGGCGATCGTTTCGACGACGACTTCGTGGGTTTGCAGGGGCCGTCCGTGCCAGTTCATGGTGATCGCGGAGAACATGCGGTGTTCGATCCTGTTCCATTTGGAAGTGCCCGGGGGTAGGTGGCAGACGGTGATCTCCAGGCCGGTCTCGGCGGCCAGCTCGGCGAGTTGGGTTTTCCATAGCCGCGGGCGGGACCCGTTGGATCCGCCGCCGTCGGCGGTGATCAGCAGCTTTTGTACCTCCGGGTAGGTTTGGTGGCCGATGTTGGTCCACCAGCGGCGGATGGACTCGACCGCGAACGCGCCTGTGTCGGTATCGGAGCGACATTGACCCAGCCGGTGTTCGCGCCAACGTCGTAGACCCCGTAGGGGACGGCTTTGCCAGCGGCCCCGATGAAGTCGTACGTGTTGGTCCTTTCCGGTTCGCCCCGGGGTGCGTACTCCGCCCCGCCGTTGGAATAGGCGCCGATGTTCTCTTTTTTCTTCGAGTCGACCGAGATCACCGGCAGCCCGGCGGCCAGGAAGAGGGTGACTTGGTCGTTGAGGTAGTGGAACTGCCCGTCACGGTCCGGGTGCTGGCGTCCCTCGAGCTTCTTGGCGTTGACCTGGAGGCTGTATCCGTGATCCTTCAGGAGCCTGGCCACAGTGCTGGCCCCCACCTCATGACCGTAGGAGGTCAGGGCTTGGGCCAGGTTCAGGGTTGATTTCGTCGTCCACCGCAGCGGCGATATCGGATCCCCGCGGGTCAACGGATCGACCAGCGCGTCCAGCGCTTTCCAGACCTGCGGATCTTTCGTCTCCAGCGACGGCCGGCCCGCACCCTTGGCCCGGATACGCCCATCAATGACCAGGCCTGTTTTCAGCTCCTTGGCGCGCGCCCGATTCTCTCCGGGGAGAGCCCGGTAGCGGCCGCGAGCAGCTTGATCCCGCCACGGCCCAGCGCCCTGGCGCCGGCCCGGGCCAACACCCGCTGCTGACGCTCATCCAAAATCGGTCCCGCCTCCGCCAGTACCGCGGCCAACCCGGCGACGAATTCCGCCTCGATTCCCTCCAACTCCGCAATCTCTCCCATACCACAAGCCTAGTAAACTCTCAGCTCCAAACAACGTTCATTTACACGCCAGCCCTTAGGGGGCTGGCAATCAGGCAGGCGACGGACATGGCCCCGCCTGACTCGCCGAAGACAGTGACGTTGTCGGGGTCGCCGCCGAAAGCGGTGATGTTGTTCCGCACCCAGGTTAGAGCGGCGATCATGTCCCGCAACCCGATGTTGGTGGCAGCGCCGGGTATCGGCAGGAAGCCTTCGACGCCGAGCCGGTAGTTGATGCCGACGGTCACGACGCCGTCACAGGCGAAATGGCCGCCGTCATACACTGCCGCGTCTTTCGTGCCCAGTACCAAACCACCACCGTGTACGTACACCATGACCGGCCGCCTGTTGGCTCCTGCCGGCGCCCAAACATTGAGCGTCAGGAAATCTTCGCCACGCGTCCAGGTAGCGCCTGCCACAGCCACCATGTCGAGGCCCGCGAAGGAAGCACTGCCGCGCTGGGGTGCGCTCGGTCCCGGCTTCAGAGCGTCCCGGACGCCGTCCCATGCATCGACCGGCTCCGGTGCAGCGACGCGTCGCCGACCAGTCGGAGGAGCGGCATAGGGCACTCCAAGAAAGACATGCTGTCCTCGGGTAGCCCGACCCCGCACAACGCCTGCCCCTGTTGTGACCTGGATAAGACTAGATGTTTCGCTCACAAGTTCTCCTCTGGAGACAATATTTGACGCGCTACGCTGACACACTCACAGTTCAGTTCTTCGATTTGGCTGAAATGGGAGTTCGTCCATCAAGGCACCATTGGAGGGCTGCCGGCCAGGGGCCGTAGCCGTCCGCCGGAGTTATATGGCCTGCATTGGCCAGCAGGTCCCACTCAACGCCTAGGGCTGTGCTCCATGAGACCGGATCGTCGGGTGTGTACGGATCTGTATTCGAGGCGACGACACGCGGCGCCGTCGCTGAAGCCGCCGCTAGGAGGTTGGGGTGGATGCTTTCGAGTCTGAATTCCTCATTGCCATTGGCCGAGCTGAATGCCTGCTCACCCAGTGGTGATACCAGCAGTACGCGTGTGACTCGTAGCTCGGCAGGTAGCGTCTGAGCGGCGCGCAGCCATAAAGCGCATCCGAGGGAGTGGCAAACGACGATTCGCTCCTGATCGCCGAGCTGTTCAAGTTCGGCGTGAAGGAGGTAAGTCCATTCCTGTACAGAGGGCCGCTCCGGATCAGGAAATTGGGGATACAGGACCTGCTCTCCACGCTGGCGCAAAGATTCCGTCAGCCACCACATCCAATGATCCCGTGGGCGCCTGTGTTGCACGCCGTGGACCATAAGAAATCGACGCGTGGGCGGAGTGAAGCTGTCAATCATGATGTCTCCCTGATGAAAATCTCGTGCTGTAGGAATTCGGCACATCCCAGCGGCTTAAACACCCGCATAGCCTTGGTTGCGCGGGTTGGCTGCGCCGAAGTGAGCGAACACGGGCATCAGGCCACGCCGAACCGCGTCTACAACTCCAGACACTGAATATTCTCCGAGCGTGTATGGTGCAAATGAGGTGGGACCTGCGGCCCACCAGCGATGTTACTTGCTGCGTTGAGGGTCTGTGACCCGATTCATGGCGGTGACTATCGCTCGCCGGTTGAGGAGTTTGCTCACCGCTGCGCCTGCCTGGTTGCCGGTGCCGTCGATGACGCTCGGACCCGGGTTGCGCCGTTCCAAGTGCTTCAGGGCAGTGGCGACAACTTGCCCGGCTGTTCGCATGCGGGCACCGGCGGTTGCGTCATCAGTGCCGACGACGGCATTGAACTCGGTATTGGTAGCTCCGGGTGACAGCGCGAACACCGTGACTCCAGTGTCTCGAGTTTCAGCCCACAGCGCTTCCGTGAAGTTGAGGACGAAGGCTTTGGATGCGGCGTAGACGGCCATCCGAGGGGCCGGTGTGTAGGCCGCCATACTCGCGAGATTTATCAAGAATCCGTTCCCGGCCTTTAGCAGGTCCGGAAGGAACACTGAGCTGAGACTTACGGGCGCTGTCACGTCCACGGCGATCTCATCGATGAGACGCGGCAGTTCCTGCTCGATGAAGGGCCCGAATGAGCCGAACCCGGCATTGTTGATCAGGCTCGTGATCCTGAGTCCACGCTCAAGGACGGCCCTCTGGAGATCAGGTGCAACAGTGGGGGACGAGAGATCCATGGAAATCACCGAAACAATCACGCCATGCGCTGTCCGAAGTTCCTCTGCGAGGTTGTGGAGTCGATCCTCACGCCGCGCTACCAGCACCAGATACGCTCCTCGCTCGGCAAGTGCATGGGCGAAGGCGCTTCCGATGCCGGAGCTCGCACCAGTAACAAGAACGGTTTGATCTGTGTAGTTAGAAATCATGAATGCACTATGTGCCAGTATGGCACTAGGTGTCACTTTTACCTGTAGAATTGTCTTCTGATTCGACCTACCCTCCGGGAACGACAGCGGGCTGCGTTGCACGCGAAGATTGCGCATCTCGCGCTCGAGTTGTTCCTGGCGCAGGGTTTCGAGGTGACGACCATTGACCAGATTGTCGCAGCGGCAAGTATCTCGCGCCGGTCGTTCTTCAGGTACTTCCGCACCAAGGAGGACATTGTGGTCGGGGATCTCGTTGAGCGTGGCGAAGTTGTCGCCCGGGCCGTCGAGAAGCGTCCCTCTCATGAGGACCCGTGGGAAGCATTGAGAGCTGGCCTGCTCGCAGCGAATGACACTCTTCAGACTCCGGAAGAGGTTGATCTCGCGCTGGGGCGGATGCTTTTTCACACCCCGTCCCTCTACGACGAAGCCATCAGCGCTGTCAGGGCCTGATCCGGGTCGAGCCGTCATCGAATCTGGCGGTGTCGCCTGTTATCACTGCCGATTTGTCCGCCGCATCCATAGCCCAGCACGGGCACAAGCTCCAGACACCGGATCGGTTGACCGAATGCTCGTACAAGAAAGCAAACGCAGTGGCGTGCCGAGATGGCAAGGTGTCAGGATCACACCGCACCTCAGTCGATGTGTGTCGTTTGATGTGAGCGCGCGGTGAAAGCTGCCAAGTCGGGTCTGCCCATAGCCGGAGCGCCCGTAGACTGATCCCTCCCTGAAGCGGTTGCTGGCGCACTCGGTTAGGCGGTTGGGGTTCGCTCCAGCGGATGATGCATCAGTTTCGCGGCGACGCCGTTGTGGATGAGACGGTGCGCCGCCGTTGTCGGCTTCCGTAAGGCCTGGTCCGTCACGTGCGCGGTGAATTCATTCGCAAGCGTGAGGCGGGGATAAGTGGAGAGAACCTCCTGGATGAAGCCCCGTGGGAGGATGTCCGATCGGGAGCCAGTGATGTCCAGGCCCGTTGCGACCTCCAGCAGGTATCCCTCTACATCCATTTCGGGATCCACCGATGGCCAGTTGTGTCGCACGATCACTTCGAGTGCGCGCTGTCGTCGGTCGGGCTGCCAGCCGGCGCCGGCGGTGAGC
>JAABUN010002750.1_pt1 | contig 29864 bp, 26 predicted proteins | sample 5559311 | NCBI WGS metagenome assembly JAABUN01 (sample SAMN10711877, study PRJNA513370) | rock metagenome | isolation source: Antarctica rocks | place: Antarctica: Victoria Land, Siegfried Peak sud | reverse complement strand
GCAGGTTGCCGCCACCCCCGCGCCCCGCGTTTCGGTGAAGAAAACCGGCCCTGCTGCCGAGCGTGTCGCCGCCAATGGGGCGTCCCCGAAGCGTCGCGCCTAGCCTGCCAGCATTCGCGGCGTGCTATCCTTGCCAGACAGTTGTAAGATAGCGCCGGGGCGGATCAGCAACGTGATCCGCCCCGGCGTCGTCGCCGGGGGCGGCGCGCCAACGGGGGAGAAGGCAGGAGGACGGGAAGAGCATGGACCGCCGCAATAGCGTGGAGATTCAGGCGATCTCGGTTGAGGAGGCAGTACGGTTAGCCCTGGAGCAGTTGGGGCGCGGGCGCGATGAGGTCGATGTCGAGATCCTCGCCGAACCGACTGGCAATGGCCTGGACGAAGAAGAAGCGTTGGTGCGCGTGACGGTGCGGGGGCAGGCTTCGCAGCCGAGTCGTGGTACCGGTCCCGCTCCCCGCGTTGCCCGCCCTCCGAGCGGCGGTCAGCCTGGCGGTGTTCGCGTCCCACAACCGGTCGAGCCAGCGGACGCGGAGACGCAAGTCGCCATCGATGTCACGATCGAACTGCTGGCCGCGATGGGCTTTCAGGTGCGGGTGGTCCCCCAGGCGGTGACCCCCGACGAAACCGATGGCCCGCCGACGATCGGCATCAATGTGCTCGGCAACGATCTCGGCATGTTGATCGGGCGGCGCGGCGAACACCTCTCGCAGCTACAGTACCTGGTCAATCTCCTGGTCACGCGGCGTCTCGGCCATTGGACGCGCGTCTCCGTCGATATCGAGGGTTACAAACGTCGCCGGGAAGAGTCACTGACCGGCCTCGCCGAGCGTGTGGCGCTTCAGGTCGGGCGCAGCAAGCGCGCGGTGCAACTCGAACCGATGTCGGCGAATGAGCGACGGATCATCCACCTCGCGCTGCGCGATGACGCCCAGGTAGGTACCGAGAGTAGCGGCGAAGGCGACCTGCGGCGCGTCACGATCGTGCCGAAGGGGTAACGTTCGGCGCACCGTATACCTGGAAATAGCGCGCTAGGTGATGAGGGGCGGGTGCCACTGGCACCGCCCCTCATCGCGCTCTGCTGGTCGCTGAAGCCCTGCGCCGACCTTTACCGTTCGACACCCCAGAAGCCGAAGATCTTCGACTCATATTGTGCGCTGACGTTATAGGGCACATCCGGCGCGATCGGCGGAGCCTTGCGAATATAATCGGCCTCCAGCGCCAGGCGCAGCCGGTCGCCCAAAAACTCGAACGCGCGCAACGGCACCGGGAAACGGGCCTGACCGAGCCCCCGACCTTCCAGCACGCCCGCTGGCGTCATCACCGCATAGAAGACATCGTTCGCCCCGGTATCGATCACCAGGTCGCTGATGATCCCGACGACGACATCGTTCTTGTCGAAGACATCCATCGCCCGCAACCGCTCATAGGATACTACCGCCAAAGCGCACCCCCGCTATTCTCCGTCCCCGTTTCCTAGTACTTGGCGGCACTATACCACATCTGGTGCGTGCTGGCTGTGCGGTGGAAGCCGCCGAGAATCTGCGTGCGAAAGCGCGGTCTGATGGCTGCCGAGAAGTACTGGTCACCCTCTACCAGAGCCGAAACCGCGACCCTGGGGCGATCGAGCCGAGTATCGCCGGTCGTGAGGCTCCGGTGGTTGTGGGGAGCGCCCCAGGGCGACCGTGGGCCGTCTCGTAGGCGAGGACGGCGAAGGCGATTGCTTCTTTCGCGTCTGCTGGTAAACCGTGATCATCGACGCTGCCGACCAGCAGCGGCGCGAGTTCGGCGGCCAGCATCCGGCGTAAGGTCGGGTTCTTTGCGCCGCCGCCACAGAGGAGGACGGCATCGAGCGGGGTCGTCGGCAAGATGAAGCGACGGTAAGCGTCGGCGATCGAGCGGGCGGTCAGCGCGGTGGCGGTGGCGAGGAGATCGGCATCTGTGAGCCCGAGCGAAAGCCCTTTCGCGCGGAACTCGGCGGCATAGGGCAGGCCAAATTCTTCGCGTCCGGTACTCTTCGGCGGTTGCCGCGCGAAGAAATCTTCTTCCAGCGCATCGTCGAGGAGGGCTTGGGCCACCGTGCCGCTGGCGGCAATCGCGCCCTCAGCGTCGTATTGCTGTGCGCCCCCGCTCGCTGCGACGGCGAGCGCATCGATCAGCATATTCCCCGGCCCGGTATCGAATGCGAAGAGGCCCGCTATCCCCTTACCGCGCGTGATCACCGAGACGTTGCCGATCCCGCCGATATTCTGGATCGCCAGCGATCGCTCGTCGCCGAAGATCAGGTAATCGACGTAGGGGACGAGTGGCGCGGCCTCACCGCCGAGCGCGAGATCGGCGGGACGGAAGTCGTAGACGGTGGTGATTCCGGTACGCGCCGCGATGACCGCGCCCGAACCGATCTGGACTGTCACCGGCACGCTCGGCAAGTCGCCAGCGACCTGGGGTGGGTGTGGCGCGTGATAGACCGTCTGCCCATGCGAGCCGATCAGATCGACCTCAGGGGGGTTGACACCGGCGCTGGCGAGGAGGTTGAGGGTCGCCGCCGCGAACGCTTCGCCCAGCAACACGTCGATCTGCGCGAGTCGGGCGATCGTCCCTTCGTTCGGCGGGAAGAGGTCGAAGATCGCGGTGCGTAAAGCCGGGTCGAACGGCGTCTCGCCCTTGGCGACCAGTTCCACCTTGCGCCGTTGCCCAGCGGCTGTCGTCGCGATCCGCACCAGTGCAGCATCGATCGCATCGACCGAGGTGCCGGACATCAGCCCGACGACTAGACGCTCGCGCTCGGGCTGATCCGCCGTGCTCGTCATTGGTCCTCCTGGTGCTGGCCTCTTGGTGGCGAGGTCGTAACCCCCGCACTCATGCCTCATCTTACCGTAACAGCACTTGCTCGATCACCGTCTGGTAGCCCTCGACTGTGCGCGCGAAGCTGTGCTTTTCTGCGACAAACTCCCGCGCTCGCGCGCCGATCTGATCGGCCCACCCCGGTTCGCTCCCTGCGCGGATAATCGCCCGCACGATCGTCGTTTCTTCGTCCGGGCCGAGCGGTACTGTGATGCACGCCTCAGGTGGCACCTCGGCGAATGAGCCGGTCGCGGTAACCAGCGTCGCGCGACTCGCCGCCAACATCCGCAGCAGGCTCCCCGATGTTTCGCCGCCGGTCGGCCAGCGTAGATTGACGCAGAGATCGGCCGCGACCAGCAGCGCCTCGAACTGCGCCGCCTCGACCCGACCCAGCCAGCGTGTGACCGGCTCAAGACCGTGCGCCCGCGCGAAGGCGCGCGGGTCGTAGTGCTGCGATCCGATCCCGGCGACGACAAAGAGGGCATCGGGGAGACTGTAGAGTGCCCGCGCGAAGGCGGATAGAGCGACTTCCAGGCGTTTCTCAGGAATCAGATTGCCGAGCGCCGCGACTATGAGCGCATCTGTCGGCAGGCCGAGTGCTGCGCGGGCCGCTGCGCGGTCGCTCTGCGGCAGGAGCGGCACGCCATGTGGCACGACCGCGACCACTGCACCGGGACAATGTCGCCGCACCGCGTCCGCTGCATAATCACTGTGGGCGATCGTTGCCAGGCTGCGCTCCACGAGCCGTTCGCAGAGCGGGATTGCCGCATAAGGCAGGGCGGGGCTGCGGTTATCGAGGAGGGCTTCTGCGGCGGCTTCGCCTTCGGCCCCGTAGCGCCGGTGCATCTCGGCGCGGTAGCTTGCGGCTGCGGTCGCGCCGCCGTGGAGGGCGCGCCAGACCTGGAGATGTTGCAAGGTGACATCGTGCAGCACGCAGATCCCCGGCTCACGCTCGGCCAAGTCGAGGATGTAGGCGTGTTCTGGGCTATTGCCGACATGATAGAGCCGCGCGTCAACAGCCGGGTGCGCCGTCGCGAACGCCGATGCGCGACAGACGGCGATTCCCGTCGGGACCTGATCGGGCGGCGGCGCATCGTCGGCGATGACGATGGTGAGCCGATATTGTTTCGCCAGTTCGGGCAGCAGTTCGGCGCTGTATTGGCCGATGCCGCTGGCGCTCGGCGGCAGCGGCGTGAAGATGGCGAGGTGTTTCATCGTGTGGGCGGGGTACTGGTAGCCTGGGTGCGCTCAAGCTCGGCCACACGCGCCCGCAATTCGGCGATCTCGCGTACGAGCTCTTGCTCCCGCGCGCGGTTTAGCGCGTCAAGACTGAGGAGGGCCGCATTGAAGTGGTTCTGCTGCTCGACAATCGGGTTGATATACCAGCGGAGGAGGACCCGCACCGCCTTGCGGCTCGCGCCGAGGGCCGTGCCCAGCCGTCCGTTGCCGGTCAACAGCAGATGCGCGCTGACCGGTGCCCAGCGCTCCGCTTCTTCGCGCCATTTCGCACGCAAACGGTCGCCAGCGTTGGCGGGCGCTTGCGTGTCATCAGGGGGAAGCTCGGCGGGGGCGGTCGTCACTTGTCACTCACACCGAGCGCCAACGCCGCCGCTTGTCCGTTGGTGGCTTGGGTCGTCTGCCGTGCGCCGGAATCGGCCCAGCTATGTTCGACCTGTAAGAGCGGGCCGGGGTCGGCATCGAGATGGAGATGCAATTCCTCGGTATCGATGATCACGTCGGTCGCCGGGTCGTAGAGCAGGGCTTCCACGATGACATCATCGCTCTGGATCGGCAGGGTGGGGAAATAACAGGTGACGCTGCGCGCCCCGCCCTCGATGACCGGTGGCAACGCGCGACGGCCCTCGAAGAGCAGCAAGCCGAGCGGCGTGCGCCAACGCAAGACGAGGTTGAGCGGACTGTGGTTATCGCCGATCGTGGTTAGCTCGACCGTCAGCGGGGCACCGGGGACGAAATGCTGCGTGGCGAGCCCGTGCGCGTCGCGTAGCACCGCACTGGCGAATTGGGCGTGGGCATGGTCGCCGCCCAGTAGGTGCTCGGCGTTGACCCGGCTGGCCTCGTCGCCGGTCGCCCCTTCGCGGAGTTGGAGGCGGGCGTATTCGGTCAGCACATCCTCGACTTCGCCGTCCGCGATGACCCCGCCACCGGAGAGGAGGAGGGCGCGGTGGCAGAACTCGCGGATCTGCTCGCTGCTGTGTGAGACGAAGAGGATCGTCACCCCTTTATCCTGGAGCCCGCGAATCGCGTCGTTACAGCGGCGCTGGAAGGCGATGTCACCGACCGACAGCACCTCATCGATCACCAGGATCTCGGGGTCCATATTGATCGCCGTGGCGAATCCGAGGCGCATGAACATCCCGGAGGAATAGTGCTTCACCGGGGTGTCGATGAACCGTTCCAGTTCGGCGAAGGCGACGATATCCGCGAACTTGCGGCGCATCGCCTTGCGCCCGAAGCCATAGATCGAGCCATTGAGATAGATGTTATCGCGACCGGAGAGTTCGGGGTGGAACCCTGCCCCGAGTTCGAGCATCGCGTAGGTGCGCCCCGCCGCCCGGACCACGCCGCTGCTCGGTTCCAGGATTCCGGTGACAAGTTTGAGCATCGTGCTCTTGCCCGCGCCGTTTCGCCCGACGAGGCCGACAGTCTCGCCGCGTTTGATCCCGAAACTGACATCTTTGAGCGCCCAAAAGGTCTCATTCGCTTGCTTTCCACGCCGAAAGCGGTTGATAAACCAGTCTTGCAGCGACTCGCTACGCTCGTGGTTGATCGTAAATTCCCGCGAGACGTTGTCAAACTCGATCGCGTTCGCGGCGTTATGGGTCGCGGTTTGTTGGCTCACAGATGCTCCCCCAACCGGCGATTCAGCGACGTAAAGAAGAGATAGCCGAGAACCAGGATGACGAAACAGGTCGCGCCCGCACGCAGGTCGAAGAGGATATCAGGGCTACTCCCATCATAGAGAATCGTGCGATATTGTCGAATGATCGACGCCATCGGGTTGCAGCGATAGACCCAAGCGGCGGCCTCTGGGTAGGTTTCCTGAATGTCGTAGAAGACTGGCGTAAGAAAAAACCAGGCCAACACGAGGACTTCGAGGATCACACCAATATCGCGGAAGATGACATTTAGCCCCGCGAGAAAGAGCCCTAGACCGATCAGCAGCATCGCCTGAATAATGAATAGAATCGGGAGATAGGCGATCCAGAGGGTAAACTTCATCTGGAACACAGCCATTAAGAGGAAAAGAATTGGCAGGGCGAGGAGGAAATTCACCGCCTCCGAGACAACTGTCGAGACGGGAAGCAGCACACGGGGGAAATAAACCTTCTTGATGATTGTGCTGTTGTCGAGCAGGCTCGTTGCCGCCGAACTGACGCTACGGGCGCACCAGTTCCACGGTAAGAGGCCGATGAAGACAAATATCTCGTAATTCTTCACGTTAGTGGGGAAAATTCTGGTGAAGACGAGGGTGTAAACGAGCATCATCAGCAGCGGGTTGAGCAGCGACCAGAGGAAACCGAGGACGGAGTTCTTATACCGGACCTTGAGGTCCTTGGTCACCAGATTGCGGACGAGGCTGCGATAGGCGATCAGTTCCTGCGCTCTGGCAACCACGTATCTATTTCCCCTTGTCCACGCTGTGACATGTCGCTTTGATGTGCGCGGTCAATACCACGCCGGATTTTGCATAACCGCACAAATCTACCATGTCGCGCTATACGATGGCAACCGTGCGGCGGCGGGCAAGTTGTTCTTCCGCCGCCAATGCAACGCCCGACCCGGCGGTTGGTTGCGGTTGCCTAATCGCGGACCTCGCGGCTCGTCCAGATATGGGGCGCGCGGGCCGCGTGGATCGCCGTGATCGCGGCGGCGAACTCGGCGGGCGAGGTGAAGCTGCGCGCCTCGATCGCCATCGTATCTTCCATCAGTTCCATCGGCGTATTCTTCCGCATGTAAAAAGCGAGGATTTGCTCTTTCGTCGCCGGGAAAGCGAGGCCGGAGAGGAACTGTAAGGTGCGCGAGCGATACTCGCGCTGTTTGATCGCATCGAACTCCGGGGCCATGCTGGACATAACTTCTTCCTTTAACTGTTCAGAGCGACGACAAGGCGACCGCGCACCGCGCCATCGAGGAGCGTGGCGGCGAGTGCCGGTACCTCAGCCAGGGCTACGGTGCGCGTTACTTGGCTCAGCATAGCGGTGGGGAAGTCGCGTGCCAGACGCGCCCAGGCAGCGTCTCGTCGTGCAGCCGGGGCCATCACCGAATCGACTCCGAGTAAGCGCACCCCGCGCAAGATGAACGGCAGGACGGTCGTGGGGAGATCCGTGCCCCCGGCCAGCCCACAGGCGGCCACCGCGCCTGTATAGGCGGTGGCGCGCAGCACCGAGGCCAGCGTTTCGCTGCCGACCGTATCGATCCCGCCCGCCCAGCGCTCCGATTCCAGCGGGCGCTTCGATGGTATCGCCAGTGTCGCGCGGTCGATGATCTGCCGCGCACCGAGTTGTCGCAAATAGTCTTCTTCGGCGGGGCGACCGGTCGAGGCGGTGACATTAAAGCCGACCTGCGCCAGCAGGGCGACCGCAATACTGCCGACACCGCCCGCCGCGCCTGTCACCACGACTTCGCGCTCGCTCGGGGCGATCCCCGCGTCTTCCAGCGCGATGACGCAGAGGGCGGCGGTCAGTCCGGCGGTGCCGAAGCCCATCGCCTGCTCGGGCGTGAGCCCTGCGGGAAGATGGGTCAGCCAACTGGCCTTGACCCGCGCGTATTCCGCCAGCCCGCCCCAATGGCGCTCGCCGACCCCCCAGCCGGTCAGCAACACCTGATCGCCGGGTTTGAAGTCGGGCGATGCCGATTCCTCGACTATCCCGGCGAAATCGATCCCCGGCACCATCGGGAAGGCGCGCACGATCTTGCCGCGCCCGGTGATCGCCAGCGCATCTTTGTAGTTGAGGGTCGAATAGGCGACGCGCACCGTGACCTCGCCCACAGGCAACGCCTCGCGGTCCAGCGTGCTGATCGCCGCGACCGTCTTCCCCTCAGCCTCTTCGAGGACAAGTGCCTTGAACGTCGCCATCGGCTATCCCCCGTGCAATTTCCTGATCAAGCTGGTGAGTGTTGCGCCCGTACTCGCGCCGGTTACTCGCTCGGCTCGTCGTTCGAGAAGGTGATCAGCCCCATCTGATAGAGGAGATCGACAATGCGGTGATTATTCTCGGCCAGCACCGTCAGCATCGCATCCATATTGGCTTCGAGCAGTTGCGGCACCATCCGGGGCTGCATATTCTCCACCGCGATCCCACGGGTCAATATCTGGCGCGTCATCTCGGTACGGAAGATCGCTTTCGCCTCGTCGGGGTGCATCAAGATCTCCCCGTATTCCGATCGCGATTCGCTCTCTCCCTGCGGATCGAAGTCGCTCATGGTGTCGTATGTTGTCCTTCGCGGCTGGTTGGACGCCATTCGCCCATCCCCGTGAGGAGTATAGCAGTAGGGCGCGTGAGTCGCAGTCGCCGCTTCGGCGTGGGGCAGGCAGGGCTAATGCCGAGGTTGGCTGGCGGTTGAAACCGCGCCTCGCGGGCCTGCGGGTCACGAAGCCTCCCTACGGAGGCTAGGATTGTTGCGAGGTAGCGCCATATCTTAAGGCATTGCACCTACAATGGATCTAGCCCGCGCAGGCGGGCTTCGTGGCCCGCAGGCCCGCGAGGCCGGGTGCCCTCTGGGCGATTCAGTCGCCAGCCATCCTCGGCTTTCGTATACGCCCTGCATCTGCGGGCACCGGCGAATTGCCATGCTACACTTCGCCGCATGAATCTATTGGGCTAAAACGTTGCAAAGTAGGGATGGAACAAGAAGATTTACGGCAAGAACAAATTGATGATACTGGCGAGATCGAGCGCGTCCCGCCCCGCGCTCGGCGCGGTTGCGCGGCCCTCGGCGTCTTCGGCGTCACGATCGTTGTCCTGTCGTTGATCTTCAGCGCACTCACGCTGGAACGGGCGGCGAAACGGTTGCTCGCCCCGCCGACGCCGACGATCGTGCCGACACCGGATATCGCGCGACTCGGCGCGGCGTCGGTTGTTGGCGCACCATCGATCGACGTGGCGTTCATTCGCCGCGTCTTGCAGCGCTATAACTCCCCCGCCGTCACCGAGGCGCAGGCGTTCTACGATCTCGGCGTCGCACGCGGGATCGATCCGGCCTACTGCCTCGCCTTCTTCATCGTGGAGAGCGCGGCGGGGACGCAGGGGGTGGCGCGCACCACCTATTCGGTCGGCAATATCCGGGCGCTGAGTGGGCAACCCTCCTTCGAGGGTTATCGGCGCTACGATACCTGGCATGATGGGATCGCCGACTGGTACCGCCTGATCGATGAACTCTATATCCGCGAGCTCGGGCTAAATACCGTCGATGCGATCGTGCCGGTCTATGCCCCCAGCGCCGACTCGAACGACCCCGCCGCTTATATCTTAACGGTCAAGCGGCTCGTTGCGGGCTGGCGGGATTATTAGTGGTGAGTAGTCGGTAGTCGGTAGTCGGTGGTTTCGTTATAAGGCACCGCATTTTATCTGGCACCAGCCCACTGACTACCGACTACCGACTACCGACTACTCACCCGGAGGTGTCCCATGCAGACGGTGCGACGTGGCCCGCTGGAGATTGCGTACTGGCGTGAGGGGGCGGGGCCGCCGGTCGTCTGGATTCAGGGGCTGAATGCCGACCATACGGCCTGGACCTCGCAGATCATCGCTTTTCGTGGCGAGCACGACTGTATCGCACTCGATAATCGCGATGTGGGGCGGAGCGGACGCGCCACGTCACCGTATACATTGGCTGAGATGGCCGCCGACGTGCGCGCTGTCCTCGATGATGCTGCGGTGGAGGATGCGCATATCGTCGGGCTCTCGATGGGCGGTGCTATCGCGCAAGAACTGGCGCTGACCGCGCCGGAGTGGGTGCGGAGCCTGACGCTTGTCTCGACTTTCGCGCGCCCCGATGCCCGCCTGAGCGCCGTGTTGGAGGCGTGGCAGGTCATCTATCCGATCCTCGGGCCGAGTGATTTTGCGCGACAGTCGTGGCCGTGGCTCTTCTCCTGGCGCTTCTTCGAGCGCCCGTCCAATCTCCGCAATCTGCAACGCTACGCCGACAATTCCCCACACCCGCAGGAGCCCGACGCTTTCGTGCGGCAGGTCGGCGTCACCCTCGATGAGGATCGCCGCGACCGCCTCGCCGCGCTCCGCATCCCCACGTTGGTGATCGCCGGTGCGGAGGACGCGCTAGTGCCGCCATATCTGGGCCGCGAACTGGCCGAGACCATCCCGGGCGCATCGTTCCTCGAGTTGCCGGGTATCGGCCACTCCGCGAATATCGAAGGCCGCGCCGAATTCAACGCGGCGGTCAAGGCGTTTCTGGCAGCAAACGGCTGAGGCGAGTAGTCAGTGGGATGTTGCCAGGGCTGCGCCAGAAGCCATGCACTACGCCACTGGCTAGCTCGTGTAGCGGGCGGTTGAAACCGTCCGCCAGCGTCGGCACCAATTCACGCATAGACCCTGGACTACCGACTGCCAACTATTGGCTACTGGCTACTGACTCACGCTATGATGTGATTGCTGACCGGGAGGCGCGGTCGGCATAGTGGCATGTGAAAGGTGGCAGATGCGAGAGATAGGAATCTTCAGCGGCAGCGCCCATCCGCAACTGGCTAAGGAAGTCTGCGATCATCTCGGCTTACCCCTCTATCCGGCAACGCTCAATCGCTTCAGCAATGACTGCCTTCAGGCGCAACTGCACGCGAACTGTCGCGAGAGCGACGTTTTCCTCATCCAACCGCTCGTCCCGCCGGTACAAGAACACCTGATGGAACTCTTGTTCATGCTGGACGCCGCGCGTGGGGCCTCTGCCGGGCGGATCACCGCCGTGATGCCACATTATGCCTATGCGCGCTCCGACAAGAAGGATGCGCCACGGATCTCGATCGGCGGTCGCCTCGTCGCCGATCTCCTGGCGACGGCCGGTGCCAATCGCGTGCTGACGATGACCCTCCACGCGCCCCAGGTGCATGGCTTTTTCAGTATCCCGGTCGATCACCTCAACGCGCTCGGTGTCCTCGCGCAGCACTTCCGCGACCGCGATTTGCGTAACACCGTGGTTGTCTCGCCGGATCTGGGCAACGCCAAATCTGCCACGCAGTTCGCGCGTCTCCTGGGCGTCCCTGTAGCGGCGGGAAGCAAACAACGCCTCAGCGACGACCAGGTCGTCATCGACACGATCGTTGGTGAAGTGGGCGGCAAGGATGTCATCATCATGGATGACGAGATCGCCAATGGCGGGACGATCGTCGAATTGCTCAGTCGGCTGCGCGAGCGGCGGGTAGGACGGATCGCGATCTGTTGCACGCACGGCTTATTCACTGGCCCGGCCATCGCACGACTCCGCGCGCAGCCGGATATCGCCGAGCTCGTAACTACGAACACCGTGCCGCTCGCTGAAGAGAAGCGCCTGCCTAATCTCCACGTCTTGTCGATTGCGCCGCTGCTGGCCGAGACGATCCGTCGTGTCCATATCGGAGAGTCGGTGAGCAGCCTGTTCGTGAGCGGCGGCTGATCCCGACGGTATCACTGGTCTGGGCTTAGGATAGCAGACGACCGTGTAGAGAGAGTAGCAGGCAAACTCCCTTGCCAGGGTTTATGTGTGAGTCGATGCTGACGTGGGCTGGCGGCTGAATCGCCCAGGGGGCACCCGGCCCGATGGGCCTGCGGGCCACGAAGCCCTGACCTTCGCAGGATAAACCCGCTTACGCGGGCTAGATCTTGCAGCAAACTCAGCCGCCGTAGGGAGGTTTCGTGGCCGCAGGCCCGCGAGGCCGGGTACCTCCTGGGCGATTCAGCCGCCAGCCACCACTCGCGCATAAGCCCTGCTCTCTTTGATTTGGGAGTTCGCCCGCTACGTCTTGCGATTAGCTGCTATGCGTGCTACGCGGCTCGCGTTATTTACGCGGTTGCGCGCCGCCGCCACCCTTGGCGGGTGCTGCGCCGCCCTTCTGGCTGCCGGGTGTCCAACCTTCGGGCATCTCCGGCTGGGCGCCGAAGAAAAACTCTTCCATCTGCTCATCGAGCATCCGGCGCGTCTCAGGATCGAGGAGATTCAACCCGTAGTGGTTAATCATGATCGTCAGTTGCGATTGCCACTGTCGCCAGGCTTCCGCCGAGACATTGTCGTAGATCCGTTGCCCCAGCGCGCCGGGGAAGGGCGGCTTCTCCAGACCGGGCAGCTCGCGACCAAGTTTGACGCAGTTGACCATCTGGGCCATGCCACTCTCCTTATCCGTGATCGACAGTGATCGTTCTCATGCCGATCATTAACAGGGATGCTAAGAAGATGTCGGCCTATTGTCAAGGTCGCAGCAGATGACGAGCTATCGGTATGCGGATTTCCCTTTGCCGACCAGGGCGTCATGGACCTGAACGCTCACGGCTTTTGCTCCGGGGCGAGCCAGCCGAGCTTGACCAGGGCTTCGCGGCCGATCTGCCCGAGCGCGATCCCCGAGGCGGCGTCGGTGCCGGTTGGCACGAACTCGAAGCGGGCGCGCTCGAAATACTGCACCGTGCGGCCATTCTCCACGACTTCCTCCGAGATCGGGAAGCCGAAGACATTGACCCCGCCACGATCGCGCCAGTATTGTAGGAACCAGCCGCCCGACCCATGCCCGGTCTGGGGGAAATAGGCCCGCTCATCGGTCGAATCGAAGGCGGCGATTGTCGGGAACGGACGACCGTTCGTGATCTCCGCGCCGAGTCGCGCCAGCGCGATCTGCTTCGTATCCTGCGGGTTCGCTTCGAGCTTCGCGCGCTCGAAATACTGCACCTGACGCTTGGGGCCATCGGCGGCGGTTTCCTCGAACGCCTCGGTCAGCGGATAACCGAAGACGGCCAACCCGCCATTGATCGACCAGAACTGGCGGAAGGCCCCGGCGGTGCTGTGCCTCGTCTCCGCGAAATAGCGGACATCGGGGTCGCTCACCGTCGGCGCATCTTGCGGATCGCTCGGCAACGACTTCACCAGGCGTACCGCCGTGACCCGCGCGCTGAACTGCCCCCTACCGATCCAGGCGACGACGGTGCCGCCGATCGCCGGGAGGCGGGCATCTTCCGTGCGCGCGAGGGCGAACTCTTTGCCCGAGGCGCGATCGAAGGCGTAGATATTCGGGACACCATCGCGCCAGTCTTCCCAGACGACGAGATCGCCCGCGATCCGGGGCCGCATCAGTAGATGCCCTGCGGCGATGACCCGCTCTTGTCCCGAGCGGAGATCGCGGAGGACGAGTGCCCCGGCGGTTTTCCCGGCGACACGGCGCACGAAGACCGCAGCCCCGCCACCGAGCGCGGGGTCGAGATATTCATCCGCGCCAGTCGTCAGCGTGCCCTCCTGGCGTGTGTTGAGGTCGTAGCTGATCAGCGTCCAGCGACCGTTACGAAACTCTTCCCAGGCGATGGTGGTATCGGCGATGGCGACGGTGCCGCGTGCAGCCGGGGTCGTAGTGATGGCGAGTGCCCGTTGCGCGCCGAGGTCGTACCCGGCGATCTGCCAGGCGCCGACCGCCGCTTCGCGCCAGACGATTGTGTTGTCGCTGATCGCCGGGCTGTTGCGCTCGATCGTGCCGGTGGCGATCGTGACCGGATCGCCGCCAAGTGGCAGCCCGCGCACCGCCACGCCCCCCTGGCCGCGTTCGATCCAGGCCAGCAGTCCGTTCCCGATGACCAGTTGACTCCGACTCGCCGGGCCATCGAGCACCCGCGTCTCGCGCCCATCGGCCAGCGTCCGCACGTAGATCGCCCCGCGTGCATCGATCCAGCCGAGCGCCGAGCCGTCGGTGACGATGCTGGCAATGCTCGCACCTTCATCGGCCGAGACGAGGAGCGCGGTATTGTATGGTCGCGCTTCGGCGCTGACCTGCGGCGCGGCCCAGCGCGGGTCGCCGGACAACGGACTCACGATCAGCAACCCGGCGCAGAGGACGCCGAGTGCGCGTTGGGCGACGCGCAACGCGATGCCGCTCATCAGTTTGCGCCTTGCCTGTTCGCGCATCGTTGCCTCGCCCTTCGTGGTTGCAATAGCGGCAGATTCCCCGAACGTTCGTCTGTGCGATACTGTCGCGGCAAGCGTTCAAGCCTGCCCCGTTGCGGCACAGTATAGCCGTGTCAGGGGTGTATGTACAGTTGGTTGTGGTTGGGAGGGAGCGGTATGACCGGGCCATTACGGGTGATTTTGGATGTCGATACCGGCGTGGATGATGCGATGGCGCTGGCCTTGGCGGTCCATCTGCCGGGCCTTGAACTCGTCGCGGTGACGACCGTTGCGGGCAATGTGGGGATCGACAATACCACGGCGAATACGTGGCGGGTACTGAACGCGCTCGGTGCGGATACGGTGCCGATCTATCGCGGACTCAGCCGCCCATTGGCCGGTGAGGTTATCGACGCCAGCGAGATTCATGGTGAGGGTGGCCTCGGCGATCTGGTCCTGCCCGAACCGTCGAGCAAGGAGCAGTTGCGACGCCCGTTCGCGCCCGAAGCGATCGTCGATCTGGTCAACGCCGAGCCAGGAGCGCTCACCCTGATCTTCACCGGCCCGCTGACCAATCTCGCCGTCGCCATCGCGCTCGACCCGACGCTACCAGCGAAGATCGGCAAATTAGTCGTGATGGGTGGCTCGTTAGGGCGTGGCAACGTGACTCCGTATGCCGAGTTCAACATCGGCGCCGATCCCGAGGCGGCCAGACAGGTTTTTGCCGCTTGTGCGCTGACGATGGTCGGGCTCGATGTGACCACAAAGGTTACCGTTACCCGAGATATCTGGGAGCGACTGGCGGCCCTGACGACGCCGGAAGCGACGATCGTGCGCGAGGCGACGGCGCATTTCTTCCGTGCGGGGAGTGTCGGTACGCCACATCTGCACGACCCGCTGGCTGTCGGGGTGGCGTTCGATCCGTCGTTCTGCACTACTAAGCGCGGCACGGTGAAGGTCGAGACGGTCACGGCCTGGTGTGCGGGCCGCACAACCCTGGACGAAGACACCGATGGCCCACACGAGATCTGCGTGGGCGTCGATGCCGCACGGTTCCTGCAATTCTTCGCCGAGCGGTTGGGTTTGCCACAGTAGGTCGGCGACCGCTTACCAATGCTGACCAGAGCGTGGCTCGCTGGTGAGCAAACCGTCCAGGTCGAGCGGTGGCGCGTGGACAGAGGGGAGGACGAGAATCGTATCGTCCGGCGTGTCGAGGAGGCCGTCGGCGGTGCGTACCGCCACCCTGCCGCGCCAGCGTTGCCAGCCGAGGTGGATGTAGAACGATACGCGGACGGTGGAGAGGGTGCGTAACTGATACGCACCCGTTTCCTCGGCAAACCGCGTCAGGACCACGCTGCCGACCCCCTGCCTTTGTAGCTCGCGGTCGGTGGCGACCGCGTCCACATAGGCTGTCCGCAGCATCGGGTCATCTGCCGCCTGGAGCAGGCGTAGTGCCCAGCAGGCATGACCGGCGAGTTGGTCGTTGAGGAACGCGCGGATACGGATTGTCGTCGGGGGCACGAGATCGAAGAGGCCGGTGAAATCTTGTGCGAATGCCGCCGTGCAGAGCGCAATGATCCCCGTCCGGTCGGACGTGTCGAGCAGACTGGTTGGGGTAACAAGCAGCTCCGGCACGCCAACAATCGGCGGATCTCCCGGCGGTTTCGCACGCTGACGCTGTTTGCGATCCGTAGTTACCGGTGCCGCTCCACGGCGAAATCGGCGAGGGCTTGCAACGTGTCGCGCGCCTCGCTCGATGGCAGCACCATTAGCGCGGCCTTGGCGTGGTCGACATAACGGATCGCCGCGTCGAGGCTCTTTCGTAGCACGTCAGATTGGCGCAACTCGGTGATCGCCGCGTCGTACTCGGCTTCGGTGATATCGTCGCCGACGATCGCGCGGCGTACCAGCGCCACACCGTCGGGGTTATGCCCATTACCGATGTAATAGAGCATCGGCAAGGTCACCGTGCCCTGTCGCAGATCGGAACCGGCCGGCTTGCCGAGTGTTTCGCTCGTCTCGCGGATATCGAGGACATCATCGATGATCTGGAAAGCGATCCCGAGGTCGGTGGCGTACTGGCGCGCGGCCTGGATCTGCTCTTCCGGCACTTCGCAGAGGACGGCGGCGATCTCGGCCGAGCCCGCGAAGAGGGAGGCAGTCTTGCCGTAGATCCGGCGCTCGTACTCTTCGATCGTCTGCTCGGCGTTGTGCGCCTTGAATATCTCGCTGAGCTGACCATCGGTGATCTCGGCGAGGATTCGACCGAAGACGTCCATTACCCGCGTGCTGCCGGTGCGCGCGGCGGTGCGCGCCGCCTGGGCGAAAAGATAATCGCCGATCAGAATGACCGTCCCGTCGCTGAAGAGCGAGTTAAGGGTCGGTGCGCCGCGCCGCGTATCGGCGTGATCGATCAGGTCGTCATGGACTAGCCCGGCGATGTGCAGCAATTCCGAGGCGGCGGCGGCGGTGATGATCCGCTCCGGGTCGTGATCGAGCGCCCGGGCGAGGAGGAGCATTAACGACGGACGCATCCGTTTGCCACCCGCGCTGACGATATCGTTGACAACGGCGGCGAGCAGGGGATAATCGACCTCGGCGGCGGCGCGCACCTGCGCGTCGACCCGTGCCAGATCGTCCTGCACTGTCACGAAGAGGTCCTGCAACTCTAGCTTGACACTCATCTCCAACCCCTTGCGCTCCTGGCCCGTCGCCTTATTCTGCAACTTTCGGAATTTTCCGAAACGTCCAATCTGTCCGGTCTGTAGTATAGCATATCGGCACAATTCCCTACAGTATAGTTTGGGCGCTCGGGTGCTGTGCGGGGTTTATAGGTGATTCGATGCCGACGTGGGCTGGCGGCTGAATCGCCCAGGGGACACCCGGCCTCGCGGGCCTGCGGGCCACGAAGCCTCCCTGCGGAGGCTGAGTCGTTCGGAAGCGGTGCCTTATCTTGCCGCAATCCCGGTCTGCTGCCGCCGCGCGGGACGTTCCCGCGACTACCCGGTGTGGACACAGGATAAAGCCGGTATTCCTGAGTGGCCTTCCCACCGCGTCCAGGTACTTCCGCGAATTGCGCTGAATTGGGGCGGCTCACCCGAACCGAAAGCTCGATCGCCCTCCGGTAGTTGCCGAACCCTCGCGGGCGGCGTTATAAAGCAGAGGCTTTGAGGTTATGGCCCGTCAGCGGATGAAGAACGAGGTGTGTGGTGCGGATCCAGGTTGCCTTCCTGCCCCAACTTGCGGCGCGCGAGCCAGCCGAGCGCGGGATCTGCATCGTGATCGATATCCTGCGCGCGACGACTACCCTCACCACGCTGCTGGAATACGGCGCGGCGGGGGTGTTCGTCGCGCCCAATGCCGATGCCGCGCGTGAGGAGAAACGCCGCGATCCCGAGGCGCTATTACTGGGCGAGATCGGCGGCCTCCGGCCAGCCGACTTCGATCTCGGTAACTCCCCGCGCGAACTCAGCCCGGCCAATGCCGGTGGGCGGCGGGCGATATGCCATACCTCGAACGGTACGGCGGCAATCCGCGCCGTCGCGGGCGCACCGGCCGTCCTGCTCGGTTGCCTGCGGAATGCCACGGCGGTCGCCGAACGTGCCTTCGCCCTGGCGCTGGCCGACGATTCCCCTGTGACGATCGTCTGTGCCGGTGGATCCGGTGGGCGGGCCTTCGCGCTCGACGATACCCTCGTCGCCGGGCAGCTCACCGTCCTGATCGGTGCGGCTGCCGAGCGCATGGGGCAGGTCGCCGTGCTCGATGATGCGGCGGGTGCCGCCCGGATTCTCTTTCGCGCAGAGGTTGGTGACGCACTGCGCCCCGCCGCCGGGGCCTGGGAGGTGGCATTGCGGCGTACCACCGCCGGCCAGCACCTGGCCGCGCTCGGCCTGGCCGAGGATATTCCCTTTTGCGCGCAATTCGATACGACCACGTTCGTGCCGCTGGCGCAATCAACGGCCGAGCGAGTTACCCTCGCGCCTGCGCTGCCCGCACGCGAACCGTAGTGATGTTGCCCCCTACTGCGCTTCTGCGCCGATCAGCGGCAAGGAGGTATTGATCACTCTGGTAAAGGTCGCTTCGTTATCGGCGGCGACCTCGCGCACGCGGGGGATCGGCGGGCAGACGTCGGGGCTATCGCGCATCATGCGCGGGAGTGCGATGTCGCTCCGGGGTTGCCAGCGGTCGAGCCAGCTTTGTGGCACCATTTCCGGCACCTGCTGATCGCTCAGTGCCGCCCAGACGAGGGTCCAGGCGCGCGGCACCACCCGCCAGATGTCGTAGCCGCCGCCACCGAGGGCGATCAGGCGTCCGTCGCAGTACTCGTGTGCCAACTCGTGGGCGAGGGCGGCCGCACGTTCGAAGGTGCGTGTCGTGGCGTGGAGATGGGTCAGCGGGTCGAGGAAGTGCCCATCGCAGCCGTTCTGGAGGACGATCACCTCCGGGCGGAAGGCGCGCACGACTGCGGGGACGATCTGCTCCAACCCGGTGAGCCAGGAGTCATCGTCGGTGAAGGCGTCGAGCGGCACATTGACCGCGTAGCCATAACCCGCCCCGCGCCCGCGCTCGTGGACCCCGCCGGTGCCAGGGAAGAGATAGCGTCCCGTCTCGTGGAATGACAGGGTCAATACTTCGGGGGTGTCATAGAAAATCTCCTGGACCCCGTCGCCATGGTGCGCGTCGTTATCGATATAGAGGACGCGCACACCGTAGTGCTCGACCAACCAGCGGCAGACGATCGCAGCATCGTTATAGACGCAAAATCCGGCCGCGAGGGTCCGCATCGCGTGGTGCAGCCCGCCACCGATATTGAAGGAGTGCGCGAAGCGGCCCGACATCACCGCCTCGGCGGCGACGAGCGAGCCGCCGACGAGGAGTGACGCCGCCTGATGCATCCTGGGGAAGATCGGCACATCGGTGGTGCCGAGTCCGAAGCGACTCGCCGTGCTGGCGGCGAGAGTTCCTTCGCCCGCCGCACACACCGCCGCGATGAACTCCGGGCTATGGGCGAGCGCCAGTTCGGCCTCGGTCGCCTGACGCGGCGCGAGGAGTTGTTCGTCGCGATCGAGCAGGCCGCAGGCATCGATCAATTCCACGGCCAGTTGCAGACGTAGCGGATCGAATGGGTGGTCTTCATTGAACTGGTAGTCGTGATAGCTATCACCGTAGATCAGCGCCGTTCGCCCGCCCATGCCGCCCGTTGACCTTTCGCTGCCACACCGCTGCCTACGCTCTGGCCTGTCGCTTTCGATCGTAGACGACGGCGGTGACGGTCGCAAGCGGCGGGCCGCGAAACGGGTATTTGGCGGTGATGCGCCCGATCCCTGGTACAATCGCCACGGTTTTGGCGCACGAAGCGCCACGATCCCACCGTTGATACCGATCGTCAAGGAGCAGGTGCCATGCATCGGTTCAATCCCGACAACCGCCACCGTCTATTGAGCGAACAGCGCTACGCTCTGTTGCCGCCCGACCGCGTCCTCGACGCCTTGACGCTGGAACCGACGATGACGGTCGGCGATATCGGCTGCGGGCCGGGGTTTTTCACGCTGCCGCTGGCCGAGCGCCTCACCGAAGGCCAGGTGTATGCGGTCGATGTCGAGCCGGTGATGCTCCAGATGGTGCAGGAGCGGGCTAGCGCGGCGGGCCTGACCAATATCCAGACGTTCCTGGCCGAGGAACAGGCGTTGCCGTTGCCCGCCGCCAGTCTCGACGCCGCCTTCCTGGCGTTGGTCTACCACGAATTCGCCGATCGGATCGGCTACCTTTCGATGTTGTCGCGTCTGGTGCGCCCAGGGAGTTGGCTGGCCCTGATCGAGTGGGAGCGCCGCGAGAACCCGATCGGTGGCCCGCCGCAACAGGCGCGGATCACCCCCGAAGAGGCGCGGCTGGAACTGGCGACCGCAGGCTGGCAAGTCACCGCGCAGCACGCCTTCAATGACTGGATGTATATGCTCGTCGCCGAGCGCGCCGAAGGTTAAAGCCTGCTATGCACTTTGCGGGTCGGTGCGGGGGACTGACGTTACCGGCGTGGTGGACTTGCGCTATAGGAATACGACAACCTTTCGGCGGCTCACGATACGCGATCGGGTCGCGTCATGCGCGCGGAGGCGAGCGGCGCGGGCCAGAGGCCGCGCATCCCGGTTGCGGCACCAAGCAGGTGCGAAAAGAGCCCAGGCGTCCTGTTGAGCAGGCGCACCGCAGCCCGCGCGAGGTGCGGATGATCGGCAAGCCCGAGCACCATCCGGTTGAGCCAGCGATACTCGCGGAGCAGCGCCGTGCGCGCCCGGTCATACGCCATAAGCCACGCGACAGCGTCGGGGCGTGCCCGGCACAGATGCTCCGCCAGTAGCTCCGCCGTGAGCAGTGCCTGCGTGATGCCGCCGCCGGTGATCGGATCGACGAATCCGGCGGCGTCACCGAGCAGCGCGGCACCCGCGACAACGCCTGCTCGCGCGCCGATCGTGAGCGGTGACATCCCCTTGAACGTTGTGATCTGCTCCGCTCCCGCGAGCTTCGCGCCGAGCAGCGGCTGCGCCCGCACAAGGTGTGCAAACGCTCCCGCTGCCCCGCTTGACAGCACCGTGCGGCTCGTGAGCGCAGCAACCAGTACCTCGTGATGCGGCAGCGGCGTGACGTACATTTCCGCAGCGGGGCCAAGGAAGACCTCGACCCAGGGGGGTTGGATGATCTCTGGGGCAAGCCGGAAATGTGCCCGCAACCCCACCCGTTGGCTCACGGGGCGCGTACTGTCGAGGCCCAAGTGGCGGCGGAGGCGCGAGTGGGCACCGTCTGCTGCGACAGTCAGGGGGGCATGATGGTCCTCGCCCCTGGCGCGTAGCCCGATCACCCGGCCACACTCCACGAGCGGGGCTTCGACGCGGGCGTCCGTATAGGCCATCACGCCCGGTGTCGCCGCAGCGGTTGCGAACAGCACCTGATCGAGGTGTTGGCGGCGCTGGCCGCGACCGGTCGCCGGTCGCCCATCGAGCCACGGGAAACGCCCCTCGGCCACGATGTCACCCGCGTGATAGCGCACGCCCTCGAATGGCGCTCCGCCGACCGCACCCGCGAGCCCCAGCCGTTCCAGCACGGCCACACCCGGCGGCATAATCCCTTCCCCGCAAGCCTTCTCGCGTGGGAAGTGCCCTTGTTCGAAGAGGGCCACCGTGACACCGGCCCGTCCGAGCATGATCGCCAGCGATGAGCCCGCGATCCCGCCACCGGCGATCAGCACATCAGGCATTGCGCCACCTCGGCAGGAAACGCGGCTTCGCTCCCATCGCGCGGCGGTAGGCCGGGTGTGCCATAAGGATCCCTTCTTCGGTGGTGATGCGCTGCCGGAGCACCCAGATATGCGCGACGCCGCCCAGGAGCGCCGTCAGCCAGGCGGAGTGGATCAACGGCAGCGCCAGCAATTCCAGGAAGACCGCCACGTAGTTCGGATGCCTGATCCAACGATACGGGCCGTGTGTCACAACGCCGCGTGCGACCGAGTCCATCACCCGCACGTTCCAGTGCTCAGCCAGTGTGGCGATCACCCACCAGCGGAGCAGATTCGCCGCCAGGAACAGCAGCGTCATCGGCAGCGCAAGCAGGCGCACGAACGGACGCTTCAGCCACCGGACTTCCAGCGCTGCGGCCGCCAACACGCCCGTATGCAGCAGCACCATGACGCGGAAGTGGCGCTCCGGCACCGTCTCGACACCCGCCTGCATGAGTCGCTGCTGTCGCCGCCGCGAGATTGCCATCTCGATCAGTCGGCCTAGCCCTACCGCAACCAGGAGCGCAATATAACCGATTCGTTTCATACCCACCGTAGTAAGAGCAATTCGGCGCTCAACCCTGGCCCGAACCCTGCCGCGAGGCCGTACTGACCGCTCCCGAGTGGTCGCTTCGTCAGCCATTCATGCAGCACGAACAGAATCGCGGCGCTCGATAGATTACCGTAGTCCCGCAACACCGTCCATGATGGCTGCGTTTGCTCACGCCCAAGCCGTAATTCTTGCTCCAGATATTCCAGGATCTTCTTGCCGCCCGGATGCAGCGCGAAGGCGGCGATCTGCTCGACGCCGAGACCATGCTGCGTGAGGAATCTCGTACTCAACCCGCCGATCTGATCGCGCAGGAGCGCCGGAACATCTTTGGATAGGACCATATGGAAACCGCTGTCGCGAAGATCGTAGCCCATGTCGCCCAACGTCCCTGGGATCAAGGCACTCTGCGTGTCCACGATCTCCAGTCCTGGGCGTGGCTGGCCCGTGACGAGGGCGGCGGCCGCGCCATCGCCGAAGAGCGCCGTCGCCACGATGTTCGCCGTCGATGTGTCGTGTGCCTGAAAGGTCAGGCTGGGGAGCTCCACCGCGACAACCAGCACGTTGGCACCGGGGAATGCGCGCACGAACGACCACGCCTGCGACAGCGCCATCGCGCCCGCGATGCAGCCCAACTCCGTGATCGGCAGGCGGCGGACGTCGGTGCGGAAGCCGAGGTCGTTGATCAGGTAGGCGTCGAGCGACGGGATCATGTAGCCCGTACACGAGACAGTGATGATCAGGTCGATGTCGCGTGCGGCGAGGCCAGCCTGATCGAGACAGCGCTGCGCCACCTGGCGGGTCAGCCCGAGCGCCTGTTCCCGATAGTCCTGCATGGTCTGCGTCAGTGAGCGCGGTCGGATCAGATACTCCAGCGGGAAGACGCTGTAGCGTTGCTCGACCTGGGCATTGTCTACGATCGCCAGGGCGGCGGCATGACGGCGCTCATCAAGGTGAAAAGCGGTACGGAGCGCGCGTTGTACATCCACACGCCGCAAAGGATAGGGGGGCACGGCGGTGGTCGTTGCAGCCAGTGTGATCAACTACGCCTCCTGCGCGGGCTACGACACGCCGTTGTAGAGCGCGATGGCGACCCCTGCCGTGGAAAGGATGAGCCACCAAGCACGCAATACAGGGCGCACATTGCCATTCCTCGCCGCCCGATGCATCCATCGCGCTATCCCCCCGGCGGAGATCTGTAACGCAGGAACTGCGCCTCGGCGTTGGTAACGAGGATCGACTGCCCGTCCGCGAACAGTTGGTTGGTAGGGCGCAGAACGCGATGCAGGGTGTCGTGCGCTGAGATCCGACCCTTTGCCCGGGCCCGGCATGACGCGATAACTCTGCGTCACCGACCTCGGCGCGTCCGCGTCGCGTTGCCTCGCCCCTCTGCGATCACCCCGACGATCAACCAACCGATGATGATAACCGCGCGTCGGGCATAGCGGCGAAAAGTCAACGTGTCGGTAAACGAGATAGGTGATCAGTGAATGACGTGGATCGTGCGATCAGCGTCGGCCATATCGGAGAACACGCCTAGCCTGCTCCAGTTCCTTGCTCGATTGATCGTTATCCCCAGCCGCCCGACCGCGTCCTCGACGCTTTGGCGCTGGAGCCGACGCTGACGGTCGGCGATATCGGCTGCGGGCCGAGGAACAGGCGTTGCCGTTGCCCACCGCCAGCCTCGCCGCCGACTTCCTGGCGTTGGTCTACCACGAGTTTACCGACCGGATCGGCTATCTCTCGATGCTGCTTCGCCTGGTCCGTCCCGGCGGTTGGCTGGCGCTGATCGAGTGGGAGCGCCGCGAGCACCCGAGTGGTGGCCCCCGATTGCAGACGCGGATAACCCCCGAAGAGGCGCCTATGGAACTGGCGACCGCAGGCTGGCAAGTCACCGCGCGGACCATCTGAGACGGTGGCACTCGTGTTGCTCACACCCATAACGGGTGGATAATGCCCTTGGAGGCTTTCCCATCTCAGCACTACTAACTTCACGTTAACGGGCGCTTAAGCTCCCATTAACGCAAGCCATGTACGCTTTCCGCGCGACGGAATTTCTTCGTCGTGTGCGAGACGTTTGCGGCTGTAGTCTGTCGCAAGCGGTTCTTTGCCGCCAGCATTGCACAAATCAGCACGAACTGTGTGGTATGGGGTACCGTTCAGTGCCGTGCCGTGCGCTAGCGGTTGTTGGTCGTTTGAAATGTGGAGGAGCAGTGGAAGGCAAAGCTGTGAGTCGGGACAAGCAGTTGCGTGGAAATCGTTGGCTTCCTGCCATGATGTCTACAAAGTCGCGGTATAGCTCACTAATGTTCTGGTGGCGTTGCGTTACAGCATTGATCGTAGTGACGCTCGCGTGTTCCGGTGTTATCGGAACTATCCAATCTGTGGGCGCGCTCTCGACGACAGTGGTTATTAGCCAATTCCAGATTGCGGGCACCACTGCCGCTGACGAATTCATCGAGTTGCATAATGTTAGCGGCAACAGTGTCGACCTGAATGGGTTAACCTTGGTGTACCGAGCTGCAGCTGGCGTATCCGATGTGACACTCACCAGCTGGTCGGCGAGCACCGTGGTCCCGGCGGGCGGATACTATTTGGTCGGAGCGACCCTAGGTTACGACGGTTCTCCTGCCGCCGATAGCACCTATGTCGCTGGTTCCACCGGCAAACTATCTGGCACGAGCGGCGGTTTAGCTATCCGCAGCGGTGCAGCAGATACGGGGACCGTTGTTGACTCGCTTGGTTATGGCACGGCCACGAACGCATTTGTTGAAGGCACAACAACCACCGCTCCAGCAGCGAATAATAGCGGAGCGCGTAAGAACGGTGGGTGCCTGGACAACGATACCAATGGTACCGATTTTGAGACACTCGCCCCCTCCGCACCTCGTAATAGCAGTACGACTCCCATGATCTGCGGCGGTGCTAGCCCAACGCCAACGCCGACCCCGAGTCCTACGGCCAGCCCAACGCCGACGCCAACCCCAAGCCCCTCGGCCACCCCGAGCCCGGCAGGGACGATCACCGGAACCTACACCCTGCCCGATACGCCGATCAGCCAGGGCCAGCCGGGTATCGCAAACCCGCGTGGCTTCAATCTCGGCGGGATCGGTAGCGATCTCTGGCACCAGCCCGGCGACCCCGCCGACGAGTTCTGGATGATCACCGATCGCGGGCCGAATGGGCAGATCAAGGTGAGCGGCGCTAATCGGCGTACTTTCCCGGTCCCTGATTTCGACCCAGTGATCGTCCATGTCCGGCTGGTGGGCACAGATCTGATGATCCTCCAGATCATCCCGATCCTGACCACCGCTGGCGGGTCGGTTACTGGCCTGCCGAACCTCGCCACGCACGACGAGACCCCCTACGATTACACCGCGCAGACGCCGCTCGACTTCAACGTCAACGGGATAGACAGTGAAGGACTGATACGCATCGCCGACGGCACCTTCTGGGTGGCCGAGGAGTACGGTCCTTCGCTGCTCCATATCGCCGCCAATGGTAAGGTGATCAAGCGCTGGACCCCGGTCGGGATCGAACTGCCTGGGGCGGGCTACCCGGTCTCGGCGACGCTGCCGGAGATCCTTGGGAAGCGGAAGATTAACCGCGGCTTCGAGGGGCTTGGCCTCTCGCCGGACGGCAAGACCCTGTTCGCCATCGTGCAGAGTCCGCTTTCCAACCCCGATAAGGCGACCGGCGAGAGTTCGCGGCTGACGCGAATCATCACCTTCGATATCGCCACCGAGACGGTCACCGGCGAGTATGTCTATCAGTTCGAGAGCGGCGCGACCTTCGATCCGCAGCATCCCGCCCAGGACGAGATGAAGTCCTCGGCCCTGATTGTTATCGATTCTAAGACGCTGCTGGTCGAGGAGCGGACCGATTGGGTCACCCGGCTCTATCTCGTCGATCTCACTGGCGCGACCAGCATCCTCGGTGGCACCTATGACAACGCGAGTACCTCACCGAGCCTGGAAGCCCTCACCGCGCCCTATCCATCGAGCGTTCCGGTCTTGCCGAAGACACTGCGGGTCGATCTCGCCGCACTTTCCGGTGTACCAGGTAAGATCGAGGGGGTCGCACTCGTCGATTGCAGCACGCTGGCAATCGCCAACGACAACGACTTCGACATCGGCAACGTGTCGAGCGGCACTAATGTTGGTACCGGGGCGAAGTCGGTCCTGCAACTGATCAAGCTCGACGCGCCGATCACCCCGACCTGTGCCCGTATCCACGATATTCAGGGTGCGGCACATCTCTCGCCATTCAATACCAAGGCCGTGCGCGATGTGCCGGGGATCGTGACCGGCCTGCGTACCAACGGCTTCTACATGCAGGACCCGTCGCCGGACACCGACGACAAGACCTCCGAGGGGATCTTCGTCTTCACCTCCACCGCGCCGACGGTGAGCGTCGGTAATGCGGTCCTGGTCAGCGGCGCGGTGAGCGAGTTCCGTCCGGGCAGCAGCACCGGCCCCGGCCTCACCGTCACCCAGATCGGCGGCACGCCGACGATCACTCTCGTCTCGGCGGTGAATACGCTGCCGACGACGACGACAATCGGTGCGGGTGGCCGCGTGCCTCCGACGACGGTCATCGAAGATGACGCTACCGGCTCGCCGCCGAGCGTCGAGAATGGCGGCACCTTCGACCCGGCACAGGACGGCCTGGACTTCTACGAGAGCCTGGAAGGGATGCTCGTCCAGGTCAACAACGCGGTCGCGGTCGGCCCGACCTCCGACTTCGGGTCCAATCGCGAGCTCCCGGTTATCCCCGATGGCGGCACAGGCTTCGGCCCGCGCACGACACGAGGCGGGATCGTCATCCAACCCGGCGATTTTAACCCCGAGCGGATTATCCTCAACGACAACCTTAACGGCGTCGCTCTCTTGCCGCTCGTCAACGTTGGGGATGGCCTCGGCAACGTCACCGGCATCATCGACTATGCCTTCAACAATTTCAAGCTGCAAGTTCTCGCCGTCCCAACGCGGACAGATAACGGCCTCTTACGCGAAGCAACGACCGTCGAACACACCATGGATGGGCTGACGGTTGCTACCTTCAACGTCGAGAATCTCGATCCTAGCGATGGCAACGTCAAGTTCTCCGCACTGGCATCGATCGTCGTCAACAATCTCAAGCTGCCGGACATCATTGCCCTGGAAGAGATCCAAGATAATAACGGTGCGACGAACGATGGTCTGGTCGATGCCAACGGCACGTTCCAGCAGTTGATCGCTGCGATCAAGGCGGCCAGCATTACCGGCGGCAATCCCAATGGCGTGACCTACGAATATCGCCAGATCAACCCGGTCGATGATCAGGACGGTGGAGAGCCGGGCGGCAACATCCGTGTCGGGTTCCTCTTCCGCACCGATCGGGGTGTCAGCTTCGTCGACCGGGCGGGCGGGTGTTCGGTCTGCGCCGTCGATGTCCTTGGCACCGGTTCCACGACACAACTGAGCTATAGCCCAGGGCGGATCGAGCCGACGAACAGCGCCTTCAATAGCAGCCGCAAGCCGTTGGCGGGCGAGTTCCGCTTCAATGGGCGCTCGCTCTTCGTCGTTGCCAACCACTTCAATTCGAAGGGTGGCGACCAGCCGCTGTTCGGGCGGTTCCAGCCGCCGACGCTGGGTTCGGAGGTGCAGCGCAAGGCGCAGGCGCAGCTCGTCCATGACTTCGTGCAGAAGCTGATCACCGCCGACGCGAACGCGAAAGTTGTCGTCCTCGGCGACATCAATGACTTCCAGTTCTCCGACGTGGCGGGTGTCCTGACTGCCGGTGGCATCCTCACCAGTCTGATGACGACCTTGCCGGTCGCCGAACAATACTCCTATGTCTTCGAGGGGAACTCACAGACCCTTGACCAGATCCTGGTCAGCCCCAATCTGATCACCCAGTTCCCCAACGGCGGGACCGGCCCGTATGACGTCGTCCACGTCAACGCCGAGTTCGCCGACCAAGTCAGTGACCATGATCCGCAGGTGGCGAGGTTTACGCTGACGCCGCCCGCGCCGACCGCCGGGAATCTCAGCATCGCTACCCCGGAAGATGTCAGCCTCACGATCGCGCTCAACGGCACCGCCGCCAACGGCGGGACGCTGACCTACACGATCGTGGCGCAGCCGCAGCATGGCACGCTCGGCGTGGTCAGTGGCAACGGGGTCACCTATACCCCTGCCGCCAATTACAGCGAGCCGGATAGCTTCACCTATAAGGTGACGGAGAATGGCCTCGATTCCGGCACGGCGACGGTGACGCTCACCGTTGGCGCGGTCAACGACTTGCCGGTCGCCACGAATGGCGATGTCAGCACACCGGAGGACACCGGGATCACAATCACGCTGAATGCCACCGATGTCGAAGGTTCGACACTGGCGTATACGATCGTGGCGCAGCCGCAGCACGGCACCCTTGGCACGCTGAATGGCAATACGGTCGTCTACATGCCGAACAACGAGTACAGCGGACCGGACTCGTTCACGTTCCGCGTCAACGATGGTGCCGCCGACTCGAACGTCGCCACGGTCAGCATCACCGTCACGCCGGTCAACGATCCGCCGGTGGCGCTGAACGGCAGCGCGACGACCGCCGAGGATACCGCCGTCGCGGTTACTCTCGGTGGCAGCGATGTCGAGGGGGCCACGCTCACCTACGCCATCATCAACGGTCCGGCACACGGCATGCTCGGTGCGGTCAGCGGGAACGGGGTCACCTACACCCCCGCCGCCAACTTCTCCGGGACCGATACCTTCACCTTCCGCGCGAATGATGGCGCGAGTAATTCCATGGTGGCGGTCATCACCATCACCGTCACACCGGTCAACGACGCGCCGACGGCCACCGAGGGCGCTGTCACCACTGCGGGCAACACCGCCCTCGACCTCATCCTGAGCGGTAACGATGTCGATGGCGACGCCCTGAGTTATGCCATCGTCGGGAGCCCGACGCACGGCACCCTGGGCGCGGTGACCGGCAATCGGATTACCTACATCCCCGCGCCGAACTATAGCGGCCCCGACTCGTTCACCTTCCGGGCGAACGATGGTACCGCCAATTCCAACACCGCCACGATCACGATCACCGTCGCCGCGCCAGCGACGCCGAGTTACACGCTGACCACCGCGACGAGCGGCGCGGGTAGCGTCACGCCCGGCACCAGCACCTACACCGCCGGGCAGGCCGCGACGATCGCCGCCACGCCGAACGGCGGCGCGGTCTTCATCGGCTGGACGGTCGATGGTGCCTTCGTCGGCTTCGCCAACCCGCTGACGATCGGGATGAATGCCAACCACACCGTGAGCGCCGCCTTTGCCCCCGCCCCGGCGTTCGGTGACGTGTCCAGCGGCACGCCGTACAACGAGGCGATCACGCGGCTGGCGGCGCGCGGGATCATCCGTGGTTTCGAGGATGGCAGCTTCGGCCCCGATCTCGCGGTCAAGCGGGCCGAGTCGGCGGCGTTGATCGCGCGGGCGATGGGCTGGGATGCGGAGGATCACGGCAACAACTTCATCGACCGTTGCGACCCGGTTGACCCCAACAACTGCATCGACGCCAATCTCTGGCGTAACGTCGGCACCCTGGCGTTCTACGACGTGGCGCGCGGCTTCCCCGGTGGGGAGTATCGCCCGCGCGATGAGGTCGCCCAGGTGCAGGTGATCAGCTTCGTCACCCGCGCGATGGTCGCCAAGGGTTACTGGATTGCGGCGACGACTGATGACGCGAGTATCTATCCGAATGTGTCGGTTGATTCCGGTCATCGGCTCGATCTGGTCACGTTCGTCCGGTATGCCGGGGCGATTCCCAATCGCCCGGTGAACCAGAACTGGGCCGATTGGACCAATTCTGCCCCGCGCGGCTGGTACGCTGGTGTCCTCGACCAGGCCCTCCGCAGCCGCTTCGTGACGACGCCGTAACTATGCGGCGTAGCAACTAGGTGATGAGGCGGTCGCCCGAATTGTTCGGTCGCCCGCCTCTTTATCTCTCGTGAGCGATGGTACAATCGCCCCTTGCCTAACCTGATAAGCGCTTACCGGTCCTTTGTGGCCTCGGGTTAGGGCGAGGCGTACAGATCGAGGCCGAAGCCGTGGCGGAGGTGCTCAAGCAAGGCGCGCAACGGCGGCG
>JAABUN010002749.1_pt1 | contig 29870 bp, 32 predicted proteins | sample 5559311 | NCBI WGS metagenome assembly JAABUN01 (sample SAMN10711877, study PRJNA513370) | rock metagenome | isolation source: Antarctica rocks | place: Antarctica: Victoria Land, Siegfried Peak sud | reverse complement strand
GGTGAGCGCGGTGGTGACGTCGTCACGGATGGCATCCATGGCCGGGCAGCCGGAGTAGGTCGGCGTAATGGTGACGAGGACCTGACCGGTCTCGGAGACGTGCGCATCGCGCAGGACGCCCAGGTCCTCAATGGTGAGGACGGGGATCTCGGGGTCGCAGACCGTGGCGGCGATGTCCCAGGCGGCCGCGTCTATCGGCGCTTCCGGACGCAGGTCCGTCATGGCTACCACGTTGCTCCGGGGTGTTCACGAGCGAGGACCTGCAGCTCGGCGAGGATGTAGCCGAGGTGCTCGCTGTGGAGTCCTAGCCTCCCACCACCGACCGCACCGGGCACGCTCGGCACCTCGAGTTCGGCTTCGGCGAGGACTACCTTTACTGCCGCGTCGAATGGTTCCTTCAAAGTGCTCGGGCGCACTCCGGCACTGCCCACGACGTCGATCAGCGGGTAGTCGGTGAACAGCTCCTCCACATAGGGCCATGTCAGCCTGAGCCCGGCGATCATCCTCCGGCGCGATTCATCCGTGCCGAGTGCCAGGCGGAGGACCCATTGGATGCTGTGGTCGCGGTGGTAGTCGACCTCCTTGACGGCCTTGGCGGCGATCGCGGCGAGGACGGGATCACTGGAGTGCACCAGCCGGGAATACAGCTCCCACTGATAGAGCGCGACGACGAACTGCCGGGCGATGGTCCGCGCGAAGTCCCCGTTGGGTTGCTCGACAAGATGCACAGAGCGGAACTCCGGTTCGCGACGGAAGTAGGCGAGGTCGTCTTCGGTCTTGTCCCACGCGCTTCCTGCGTAGGTGAAAAAGGATCGCGCATGGCCGATCTGGTCGAGCGCGATATTCGCCAGTGCCACGTCCTCCTCGAGCTCGGGTGCCCGCGAGATCCACCAGCCGAGCCGCTGCGCCAGGACCAGGGCGTCGTCGCCGATCCAGAGCGCGTACTGCGCGACGGCGTCGCTCGGCTTCGTCTCCAGGAGCGCGATGTCCTCGGGCCGCAGCGCGTTGCCCGGGGTGATGCGGGTGGCACTGGCGTTGGCCTCGCTCACAGATGCTTCACTCCCTCGCTCTTCGTGTAGTACGTTGCGTGCCGGTAGTCCTTGCCCTGCGGGGATTCGAAGAACTGGTCCTTCGCGTCCGGGTCGCTCGTGACGATCGACGACGCCGGGACGACCCAGAGGCTCACTCCCTCATTCCGGCGGGTATACAGATCCCGGGCATTCCGGACGGCCATCTCGGCGTCGGGCGCATGCAGCGACCCGGCGTGCACGTGGGAGAGACCGCGGGAGGATCTCACGAACACCTCCCAGAGCGGCCAGGCGGCGCGTGGTTCCTGCGGGCCCGACGTCGGGGCCTTCGCGCCGTCGTCGCCCGTGGTTGATCCGCCGGTCACCTAGGCCGCCTGCGCGTGCTTGAGGGCCTGCTTCTCGGCGTAGGCCGCGGCGGCCTCACGGACCCAGGCGCCGTCCTCGTGGGCCTCGCGGCGTCGTTCCATCCGCTGCGCGTTGCAGGGGCCGCGGCCGGCGAGGACTTCCTTGAACTCGTTCCAGTCCAGCGGCCCGTGCTCCCAGCGGCCGGTCTCCTCGCTGTAGCGGACGGCCTTGTCCGGCAGCTCCAACCCGAGGACCTTGATCTGCTCCACCAGCATGCCCACGAAGCGCGAGCGCAGTTCGTCGTTGGAGAAGCGCTTGATCTTCCACTCCATGGACTTCTGCGAGTTGGGCGACTCCTCGTCGGGCGGGCCGAACATCATCAGCGACGGCGCATACCAGCGGTCGACGGCGTCCTGCGCCATCTGCTTCTGGGCTTCCGCCCCGTTGGCCAGTTCGAGCAGGATCTCGAAACCCTGCCGCTGGTGGAAGGACTCCTCCTTGCAGATGCGGACCATCGCACGCCCGTACGGGCCGTAGGAGGCGCGGCAGAGGGGCACCTGGTTGCAGATGGCCGCTCCGTCGACGAGCCAGCCGATGGCGCCGATATCGGCCCAGGTCAGCACGGGGTAGTTGAAAATGCTGGAGTAGCGCGCCTTGCCGGCGATCAGGTCCTCGGTCATCTTGTCGCGCGGCGTCCCGAGGGTCTCGGCGGCAGAGTATAGGTAGAGGCCATGGCCGGCCTCGTCCTGCACCTTGGCCATGAGGACGGCCTTGCGCTTGAGCGACGGCGCCCTCGTGATCCAGTTGGCCTCGGGCTGCATACCGATAATTTCGGAGTGGGCGTGCTGGGAGATCTGCCGGGTGAGGGCCTTGCGGTAATCGGCGGGCATCCAGTCGCGGGGCTCGATACGGGAGTCCTGCGCGATGAGTTCGTTGAAGACCTTCTCGCCATCGGCGTCGTGGTCAACGCGGCTTCCGGCGTCAATCGCTGCAGTCGTCATTGTGCCTACCTCGCTCGTCTGGATGTCCGGCGTATTTACTGACCGTTCGTTCAGTATAGGTAGCGCTCCGCTGGACAGTCAACGGTCGAGGGAGCGCTCCACTGGACAGTCACCGGTCGAGGGTGCGCGCTGCGGTTGTGGCCCGCGGACCGGCACAACGGCCCGCGTGCCGCCGTCGTCCGGGTTATTCATCGGCAGACGGTGTTCCCTCAGCCGACCGAACGTTCGTGCGAAAATGACCGTATGACAGCCCTCGACCCTGCGTCCGCCCCCGCCGCCCGCCGAGGGCGCCCGGGCTACGACCAGCAGTCCCTCCTCACCGTGGCCGTCGGGGCGTTCAACCGGTACGGCTACGAGGCGACGTCCATGGGCATGCTGGCCGATGAACTCGGCATCAGCAAATCCGCCATCTACCACCACGTGCCGTCCAAGGGCGACCTCCTGCGGTTGGCCCTCGACCACGCACTCGGAGGGCTCGAAGCAGTTCTGCTCCAGCCCGAGGCGACGGCGGGGGCGGCGGACGCGCGCCTGGAATTCGTGTTGCGCGGCACCCTTGCCGTCCTGACAGAGCGGCTGCCCTTCGTGACCCTGCTCCTGCGGCTGCGCGGGAACACGGGGATAGAGCGCCAGGCGCTGGAACGGCGTCGAGCCTTTGACCGGGAGGTGGCGGCGCTCGTCGACGCCGCCCGGCACGAGGGCTCCATCCGCAGGGACATCGACCCCAGGACCACCACGCGGCTGATCTTCGGAACAATCAACTCGATCGTGGAGTGGTACAAGCCGGGTGGGCCCCTGACCGCGGACAAGCTTGCCGACGACGTCATCCTCATGGTGTTCGATGGGCTGCACCGCCGGTAGCCGACCCGCCCGATCGGAGCCGGGAGCGTTCCTCCCACCGATCGCAGGCCCTCAGTGGGAAAGGACGCATATTCCCACTGACCGGCGCCGGTGAGGGGGAGGAAGTGTCATCCACATAGTCAGTGATGAGCTGCCCCTTCCCCCGTCCGCCGGACAGGATGGGCGGATGGGTGTCGTGCAGCTGCTGGGTGGGATGGGCGGAGTGGCGAGGGCGTGTGATCTTTTGGCGGCGGGCGCCAGCAGGTCGAATCTGGCAATGGCGTGCGAGCAGCGGGAGGTCCTTCGCGTCGCCCGCGGCGTCTACGCACTGCCCGATCACGACGCCGTTGCGCTCGCCGCGCTGTCCCTGGGTACCGATCTGGCGTGCATCAGCGCTGCGAAGCACCGGGGACTCTGGGTCTTCCGCGAACCCCGGCTGCTACACGTTGCAGCGGATCACGGACGCCCGGTCGAGGGAGCGAACGTCCGGGTCCATCGTGCGGCACGCCCGGTCTCGGACCTGACCGTATGTCTCCAGGTGATGCGATGCCTGCCCGAACTTGACGCCCTCTGCATCGTCGAGTCCGCGGTGGTATGCGGTCTCGTAACGCTCGATGACCTTCGGAAGCAGTCCGAGGGACACAGATCCGGCGGTATCCGAAGCATCCTGGCTCTCCTCGACCCCCACGCCCAGTCGATACTCGAAACCGTTGCCCGGTACCACCTGATCCGGGCGGGCTTCCAGGTCGCGTCACAGGTCTACATCCCCGGGGTCGGTCGTCTCGATCTCTTTGTCGACGGCGTCCTCGGCATCGAGACCGACGGACGGCAGTATCACAGCGATCGGCGGGAGTTCGAGGAGGACCGCCGTCGCTGGAATCGGCTCACTGCCCGCGGTATTCCGATCCTCCGCGTCACTTGGAGCCTGCTTCGGAAGCACCCCGCAGAATTCCTTCGGCTCGTGGACGCAACCTTGGCCGAGCATTCCTCCCACTGACCACGCGCGGTCAACGGGAATAGGCGTCTATGCCCACAAATGGGGCCCGGTCGGTGGGCAGTTCGTCACAATGAGCTACCCACACCGAGCAGCGGGCTACTTCTGCACGAGGGTCAGGACGTCGTAGGTCGCCACGATCTCGTCGTCCTGGTTGTGCAGAACGGCGTCCCAGGCCACTTCGCCGTACTCGTCGGTCTCCCGGGGAGTGATGCGTTTCGCCGTCAGGGTCACGCGGATCGAGTCGCCCGCCGCGACCGGTGTGATGAAACGTAGGTTCTCCAGCCCGTAATTCGCGAGCACCGGCCCCGGCTCCGGGTCCACGAACAGCCCGGCACCCCAGGAGAGCAGCAGGTAGCCGTGCGCCACGATGCCCGGGAAGAACGGGTTCGCGGCCGCGGCCTCCTCGTTGGTGTGGGCGTAGAACGTGTCGCCCGTGCTCGCCGCAAAGGCGGAAATGTCCGCCAGCGTCACCTGGCGCAGCTCGGACCGGACACTGTCGCCGATGCGCAGCGCGGCGAGGTCCTTGCGAAAGGGGTGGCCGTCGTCGAACCGACGATCCGCTCCCGTGTGCCACTCACCCGTGATGGCGGTGAGCATGTTCGGGGACCCCTGCACGGCTGTGCGCTGCATGTGGTGCAGCACCGAGCGCATGCCGCCGAGTTCCTCACCGCCACCGGCACGCCCGGGTCCGCCGTGTACGAGGTGCGGGACGGGCGAGCCATGGCCCGTGGATGATCGGGCATCCTCGCGGTTGAGGATCAGGACGCGGCCATGGTGCGCGGCGATGCCCATGACCAGTTCCTGGGCCACCGCGGGGTCATCCGTGCACACCGTCGCAACCAGCGACCCCGAACCGAGCGCCGCGAGGTGCACGGCGTGAGCAAGGTCGTCGTACCCGATGACGGACGCCACCGGACCGAACGCCTCCACCGAGTGCAGGACCCCGGCCTCGACGTCCTTCCAGGTCAGCAGCACGGGCCCCATGAACGCACCATCCGGAGCCTTGCCGGACGTGCTGTCGGCGCGGACGACGTCCGGCGCATCCAGTGATCCGAAGGCCAGGGACGCGCCGCCCGCAAGCAGTGACCGGACCGCGTCCTGCACGCCCTCGAGCTGCGCGAGCGACGCGAGCGCACCCATGGTGACTCCTTCGACGCGCGGGTCTCCGAGCGTGACTCGGGAGCGGATGCGCTCACCGGCGGCGTGGACGACGTCGTCAACCAGTGCGGCCGGCACGATGGAGCGGCGGATGCTCGTGCATTTCTGGCCCGCCTTGACCGTGATCTCGGTGACGAGGGACTTGATGAACGCGTCGAACTCGGGGGTGCCGGGCACGGCATCGGGCCCGAGAATGGCGGCGTTCAGGGAGTCCGTCTCGCAGGTGAACCGCACGCCGCCCCGGGCGATGGACTCGTGCGACTTCAGGTGGTTGGCGGTCGACGCGGAGCCGGTGAAGGACAGCAGGTCCCGGTAGTCGAGGTGGTCGAGGATGTCACGGGCGGGCCCGGAGACGAGCTGCAGCGCCCCCTCGGGAAGGATGGCCGAGCCGACGATCAGCTTCACCACCGCGGCGGTGAGGAACCCGGTGGGCGTCGCCGGCTTCACGATCGTGGGCACGCCGGCGAGGAACGCCGGCGCGAGTTTTTCGAGCATCCCCCAGACCGGGAAGTTGAAGGCGTTGATCTGCACCGCGACGCCGGGAATGCGCGTATGGATGTGCGTGCCGAGGAAGGATCCGTCCTTGGAGAGCGCCTCGGGCGGGCCGTCGACGATCACGTGCGAGTTCGGCAGCTCCCGGCGCCCCTTGGAACCGAAGGTGAACAGGACGCCGATGCCGCCGTCGATGTCGACCATCGAGTCGATTCTCGTTGCACCGGTCTTCGCGGACAGCTCGTACAGCGGCTCCCGGTGGGCGTTGAGGTACTGCGCGAGCTCCTTGAGCTTCAGGGCGCGCTCGTGGAAGGTGAACCGGCCAAGCGCCGCCTGGCCCCGGGTCCGCGCGTACCGCACGGCGGCCGCGGTGTCGATGCCGGCCGTGCTGACGACGGCGAGCTCCTCACCCGTGCTGGCGTCGCGGACCACGGTGCCGTCGTCGTCCGCTGCGGCGCGGTCGGGCGTCCACCAGGCGTCCTCGAGGAAGCTGGGGACGACGTCGATCTGTACTCGTTCCGGGGCGGTTGTCATGTCCGCTCGCCTTTCGCTGGTTGTGCCGGAGATGCGGTGGAATAGATCAGGGCGACGGAGGGACGTCGTCCCAGTGGAAGAAGCCGCGGCCGCTCTTGCGGCCGAGGTACCCCTGGGCCACGTTGTCGCGCAGGATCGCGGGCGGGGCGAAACGTGGTCCGAGCGTGGATTCGAGGTACTCGGCGATCCCGAGCCGGACGTCGAGCCCCACGATGTCGGTGGTGCGCAACGGCCCCACCGGATGCTTGTACCCCAGGACCATCGCGGTGTCGATGTCCTCCGCGGTCGCCACGCCCTCCTCGAGCATCCGCATGGCCTCCAACGCAAGGGCCACGCCGAGCCGCGAGCTCGCGAAACCGGGGCTGTCCCGCACGACGACCGGGGTCTTGCCGAGCGCAGCGGCCCACTTCCGGGCGGCCGCCTCGAGTTCCGGGGACGTCCTCGACCCAAGGACGACCTCGATCAGGGTCGACGCGGGGACCGGGTTGAAGAAGTGCAGGCCGCAGAATCGCTCGGGCCGCCGCAGCACCTCCGCCAGAGCGTCCACGGACAGCGAGGAGGTGTTCGTCGCCAGCCAGGCGCCGCCGTCGAGCACGTCCTCGACCGCCCGCAGCGCCTGCCGTTTCAGGGCGGGATCCTCCGGAACCGCCTCCACCACGAGCTGGCACGGGCCGAAGGCGGCGTAGTCCGTAGAGACCGACATGCGTGCCGCGAGCGTGGGGAGGCCCTCCGTCGTCGACCCGCGGTCCACGCTGCGTGCGAGGGCCTGCGTGACGCGGCCCAGCCCGGCCTCCGCTGCGGCGGCGTCCCGCTCGACGACGACGACGCGTGATCCGGAGAGGCAGAAGGCGTGGGCGATGCCCGCACCCATCCGTCCGCCGCCGAGCACGCCGACCCGAGCAGGACCCCCCCCGGATAGCTGGGTCATGAGCCCTTCTTCCGGTCCAGGAACTGCTGCATGCGCTCGAATTTTGCGTCGGACTCGAACAGGATGGCCTGTGCCAGCTGATCGATCATGGGGTGGGCCTCCCGCGGTGCGTGGAACACGCTCTTCGTGAGCCGGACCGCCAGCGGGTCCTGCCGACCGATCCTGTCCGCGAGCTCGTGCGCTGCCTGCAGGAGGTCCTCCGGTGCGTGGATCGCGCTGATGAGCCTCGTGTCCAAGGCTTCCTCAGCCGTGAGGATCCGCCCCGCCAGCAGGATCTCCTTCGCGAGGGGTTCCCCGACGAGCTCCTTCAGCCGCCAGGTAGCACCGGCAGCCGGGAGGATGCCGAGCCCGGTCTCCGGGTTGCCGATCTTCAGGCGCGGTGTGCCGAGGCGGAAATCGGCGGCGAACGCGAGCTCGGCCCCGCCGCCGAGAGCGTAGCCGTCGAGGGCGGCGATGACCGGCATCGGCAAGCGGGCGATGCGCCCGAAGAGCGTCGAGTTGATGCCCGCGAGCGCGTCGTCGCGCCGCCGCTCCCGCAGTTCGGCGATGTCGGCGCCCGACGCGAACACGCCGCCGGATCCGATGAGGATCAGCGTCTGCGGCCTCTGCTCGAGGTCACCGAGGACGAGGTGCAGCTCCTCGACCATCTGACGGTCGATCGCATTGCGCACCTCGGGCCGGTGGAGCTCGACGACGACGCGGTCCTCTCCGCCCGTGATCCTCAGCGCGCCGGGCATCAGAGCGCCTCGACGAGCATGGCCGTGCCCTGGCCGACGCCGACGCACATCGTCGCGAGACCGAGCCGCCGTGCGGGGCCGGACAGTTCGCGCTCCATCCGGCCCAGCAGGGTGACGGCAATGCGGGCGCCGGAGGAACCGAGCGGATGGCCGAGGGCGATCGCGCCGCCGTCGCGGTTCACGATGTCCTCGTCGAGCCCGAGACGCCGGATGCAGGCGAGGGACTGGGAGGCGAACGCCTCGTTGAGTTCGACGGCGCCGAGGTCGCCGATCGAAAGGCCTGTGCGGTCCAGGACCTTCCGGGTGGCGTGCACCGGACCGATGCCCATGATCTCCGGCGGCACGCCCGCGGACGCACCGTCCAGGATGCGGGCGCGCGGTGCCAGCCCGTACCGCTCGACGGCGGCCGCGGAGGCAATGATGACGGCGGAGGCGCCGTCGTTCAGTGAACTCGAGTTGCCGGCGGTGACGATACCGTCCGGCCGGACGATGGGACGGAGCGCGGCGAGCGCCTCGCGGGTGGTGTCCGCGCGCGGCCCCTCATCGGTGTCCACCGAGAAGGATCTTCTGCCCTGGTTCACCTGCACGGACACGATCTCGTCATCGAAACGTCCCGCCTCGGACGCCGCGAGGGCCCGCTGGTGGGATCGGAGCGCGAAGGCGTCGGCGTCATCGCGCGTGATGCCGTCGAGACCGGCGAGCTCCTCCGCCGTCTCGGGCATGGAGTAGGTGGCCTTGTCCCGGGCGGCCAGCACCGGGTTCGTGAAGCGCCAGCCGATGGAGGTGTCGAACACCGCTCCCGGCTTGGCGAAGGCCCTGTCCGGCTTCTCCATGACCCAGGGCGCACGGCTCATGGACTCGACGCCCCCGGCGACGACGATCTCTGCGGCCCCCGCCGTGACCATGTGGGAAGCCATGATGATGGCCGAGAGTCCGGAGGCGCAGAGGCGGTTGACGGTGATACCAGGGACGCTGTCCGGGAAGTCTGCGAGCAGCGCCGCCATCCGCGCAACATTGCGGTTCTCCTCACCGGCACCGTTCGCATTGCCGAGGATCACCTCGTCGACGGTTGCGGGGTCAACGCCGGCACGCTGCACAACGGCGGAGAGCACGAGCGCGGCGAGGTCGTCCGGCCGGACTCCAGCGAGGGCTCCGCCATATCGACCGACAGGCGTACGGACACCCCCTATCAGGAAAGCCTCGGCCATGTTCGTCTCCCTCGTCGTCGTGGTGGCACCCGGGTGAATTACCGACCGTTCGTTCTGTAAAAGCCTGCTCCAGAATTGCACGACCAACCGACACGGTCAACCGACACGGCACGAGCGCGTGCAGCCGGCGAAGGGCCCAGGCGAGAACACCGTGTCCCGTTTGGAGGTCGCGCCGCGGTCGATGATAATCGGGACCATGCGCGGGATAATCCTTGCCGGGGGTACCGGATCACGGCTTCATCCGATAACACTGGGGATCAGCAAGCAACTCGTTCCGGTCTACGACAAGCCGATGATCTATTATCCGCTGAGCACGCTGATCCTGGCGGGTATCCAGGACATCCTGATCATCACCAGCCCGCACGACCGCGAACAGTTCCAGCGGCTCCTCGGCGACGGCTCGCAATTCGGTGTTTCGCTGACCTATGCGGAGCAACCTTCGCCCGATGGACTGGCCCAGGCCTTCATCCTCGGCGCCGAGCACATCGGAAATGACCGCGCGGCACTCGTCCTCGGCGACAACATTTTCTACGGGCCGGGGCTGGGCACGAAACTCAAGCTGTTCGACCAGCGGACCGGTGCGTCGATTTTCGGCTATTGGGTCGCCGACCCGCGATCCTACGGTGTGGTGGAGTTCGATTCCGCCGGAAATGCGCTCTCCCTCGTCGAAAAACCCGAGAACCCGGTCAGCAACTATGCGGTGCCCGGGCTCTATTTCTACGACAGCGACGTCGTCGATATCGCGCGGAGCCTGAAGCCGTCGCCGAGGGGCGAATTGGAGATCACCGACATCAACCTCGAATACCTCCGCCGCGGCACCCTGTCCGTCGAAGTCCTCGCCCGGGGAACGGCGTGGCTGGACACCGGCACCTTCGACTCCCTCAACGACGCGTCCAATTACGTGCGCACCATCGAGAACCGCCAGGGCCTGAAGATCGGGGTTCCGGAGGAAGTCGCCTGGCGGCAGGGCTTCCTGACCTCCGCCGAGCTCGAGACCAGGGCAGCACAGTTCGGCAAGAGCGGGTACGGGCAGTATCTGCTGGGATTGCTGACCCAGGACCGGATTCCGCAGGCAGCGGGCTGACGGCCCGGACGCCGGAGGTGCGGTGGCAAGATGGGAACCATGACCGCTGACGCCATGGAACTCGCTGTCCCTGTCCCGCCACCCGCCAGGAGGGTGCCGCATGTGCGCACCCGCCACGGCGACACGTTCCTGGATCACTACGAGTGGATGCGGGACAAGGAAAGCCCCGAGCTGGTCGACTACCTGAAACGGGAGAACGAGTACACGGACGCCGTCACCCGGCACCAGGAACCGCTCCGCGAGGCTGTCTTCAACGAGATCAAGGAACGGACGCAGGAAACCGATCTCTCCGTGCCCGCGCGCAAGAAGGGGTGGTGGTACTACTCCCGCACCGAGGAGGGGAAGCAGTACGCCATCCAGTGCCGGGTAGCCGCCGAGGACACCGGTGATCTCAGCCGGGACTGGACTCCACCCGAGGTCCTCCCCGGCGAACACGTCGACGGCGAGCAGATCATGCTCGACGGCAACGACCTGGCCGAGGGCAAACCGTTCTTCTCCCTCGGCGGCCTCTCGGTGACCGAGGACGGGACACTGCTGGCCTACTGCGAGGACAACGCCGGCGACGAGCGCTTCACCCTGCGGATCAAGGACCTCGGGACCGGCGCGCTCCTGCCCGACGAGGTACCGGACGTCTTCTACGGCCTGTCCTTCTCCCCCGAGGGCACGCGCGTCTACTACACCGTGGTCGACGATTCCTGGCGCCCCTACCAGGTGCGCGCCCACACCCTCGGCACACCGGTGGCGGACGACGTCGTCGTGTACCAGGAGGACGACGTCGCGATGTGGACGGGCTTCGAGGTCTCGGCGGACCGCTCGCAGCTGCTGATCAGCATCGGGTGCTCCGAATACAGCGAGTATCGCGTCCTCGACCTCGCACTCCCCGAGGACGGGCTGACCACCCTGATCTCCCGTGACGAACGGATCCTGTACGACGCCGAGCCCGTCACCATCGAGGGCCGGCAGCACTATCTGCTCACCCACGACCGGGACGCGAAGAACTCGATGGTGAGCCTCGTGGCGGCGGACCAGTTCGCCCGACCGCTCGCCGAGCAGGAGTGGGTCACTGTCGTCCCGCACGACGACGCCGTCCGGATCAACGGCGTGACCCTCACCCATACCCATCTGGTGCTGTCCGTCCGGAAGAACACGATCGAACGCGTCCAGGTCATGCCGCTCGATGGCCTGGGAACGCCGGGGCAGCAGGCGTTGGCGGAGCCACTCTTCGACGAGGAACTTTTCAGCTGCAACCTTGCCAACGCGGAGTTCGACTCCCCGATCATCCGGTTGTCCTACATGTCCTATCTCACGCCGCCGCGGGTCTACGACTACGTCCTCGAGGGCGGCTCGCTGGAACTGCGCAAGGAGACCGAGGTCCGTGGCGGCTTCAATCCGGCCGAATACGTAGCAGAACGCCAGTGGGCGCCGGCCAGCGACGGCACGCTGATCCCGCTGTCCGTCGTCCGCAGCGCAGCACTTGCACAGGATGGCACCAACCCTGCGGTCATCTACGCCTACGGAAGTTACGAGATGAGCATGGATCCGGCGTTCTCCATCGCGCGGCTGTCCCTGCTGGATCGCGGCATCATCTTCGTCACCGCGCACATCCGCGGCGGCGGGGAGATGGGCCGGAGCTGGTACGACCAGGGCAAGAAGCTCGCTAAGAAGAACACCTTCACGGACTTCGTCGACGCCACGACCTACCTCGGTACCTCCGGTTGGGTGGACGAGAAGCGGATCGCCGCGATAGGAGGGTCGGCCGGGGGGCTCCTGATGGGCGCCGTCGCCAATCTGGCCCCGGATAAATACCGCGCCATCGTGGCACAGGTACCGTTCGTGGACGCCCTCACGACGATCCTCGACCCCGAACTGCCGCTGTCGGCGCTCGAGTGGGAGGAGTGGGGCAACCCGATCACCGACCCGGAGGTGTACCGCTACATGAAGGGGTACACGCCCTACGAGAACGTCCGGCCGGTGGCTTACCCGCGCATCGCGGCCGTCACCAGCTACAACGACACCCGGGTGCTCTACGTCGAGCCGGCAAAATGGGTAGCCCAACTGCGCGAGACGACGACCGGCAGCGAGCCGATCGTCCTCAAGACGGAGATGGACGGCGGCCACGGCGGCGCAAGCGGCCGCTACTCCCGATGGCGGGACGTAGCGTGGGACTACGCCTTCGCCGCGGACGCCCTGGGCGCTACCGAGGTGCTGGCCCGTCCCACGGGATCGGCGGGATAGCCGACCTCCGCGCACGGCGGGCTCATCACTCGGACGGCGCGACGCCGGACCTTTCGGGGTCCGGCGCACTCGCCGGCAGCGCATTGGACGCCGCGAGGCGCGCGTACCAGAGGGCGCTGGCCTTGGGGACCCGCTGCTTGGTCTCGTAGTCCACCCGCACCAGTCCGAAGCGCTGATGGTAGCCCCATGCCCACTCGAAGTTGTCCATCAGGGACCAGGCCAGGTAGCCGCGGAGGTCAACGCCGTCGTCGATCGCTTCCTTCATCGCACGGACGTGCGCGTCCAGGAAACCGAGCCGGCCCTGGTCATCCACGAAGCCGGACGCGTCCGGAACGTCGTCGTACGCGGCACCGTTCTCGGTGATGTAGATCGGGATGCCCGCCGGGCCCGTGTACTCGCCCTGCAGCCGGTTGAGTAGACGGCGAAGCCCCTCGGGCTGCACCTCCCAGCCCATCCCCGTGACCGGCAGGCCGCGCGGCACGGAGCGCACGCCGTCGGCGGCGACATATGGCGAGGACACCGCACGCTCGAGGGGCGCGTGTCCCTCCTGCGGCACGGCTTCGGTCGACCGGGCCTTCATCACCGCCTGGCCGTTGTAGTAGTTCACCCCCAGAACGTCGATCGGGGCGCTGATGGCGGCGAGGTCGCCGTCCCGGATATGGTCTGTCAGCCCGAGGTGCTGCACGTCCCTGAGCACATCCTCGGGGTAGGCACCACGCAGAACGGGGTCCAAAAAAATCCGGTTGAACTGACCATCGATGCGGCGGGCGGCGTCACGGTCCTCCTCGCTGTCCGGGTCCAGGGGATCCGCCACGGTGAGGTTGAGCGTGATGCCCAGCGTGGCGTCGGGGTCGCGGCGACGCAGCTCCTGCGTGGCGAGCCCGTGCCCGAGCATCAGGTGGTGCGCGGCAGCGAGGGCCGCCTCCGGTTCCTGCCGTCCCGGCGCGTGCACCCCGGCAGCGTAGCCCAGGAACGCCGCGCACCAGGGCTCATTGAGGGTGGTCCAGATCCTGACCCGGTCCCCGAGAGCCTCATGCATCACCGCCGCGTACTCCGCGAACCGGTGGGCGGTCTCCCGGTTGGTCCAGCCACCCCTGTCCTCGAGGACCTGCGGGAGGTCCCAGTGGTACAGGGTCAGCCAGGGCTTGATCCCGGCCTCGACCAGCTGGTCGACGAGCCGCGAATAGAAGCCGATGCCCTCCTCGTTCGGTGTGACGCCGTCCGGCATGCACCGCGACCAGGAGGTGGAGAAACGGTAGGCCTGCAGGTTCAGCCGCTTCATCAGGTCCACGTCCCCGGCCGACCGGTGGTAGTGATCGCACGCGACATCGCCGTTGTGCCCATCCGTGACTGCCCCGGGAACCCGGGAGAACGTGTCCCAGATCGACGGACCCCTGCCTCCCTCGTGCGCGGCGCCCTCGATCTGATACGCGGCAGTCGCCGCTCCCCAGAGAAAGCCCTCGGGGAAGGTGATGTCGGTACTGCTCATCCTGACTGCTCCTTGCATAGATTCTGACGAGGCATAGATTCTGACGAGGCATGGTTTCTGACGAGGTGGCATCCCGCTGCCGCGACGAGGAGCAGCAGGATGGGACCACGGCTCCGACCCGCGGGAGAACGGGTGGGGACAGGATGAGCATAGCGGCCCCCGGGCGCCTGGCTCCGGAGGACGCTAGAGTGGCGGGCAGTCCATTCGATTGCCACCAGGAGCAGCCAGCAATGACAGATTCCTCCCCAGCCCCGTGGACCATCACCCTCGGCGAACTGGACGAGAAGATGGGTGTGCGGATCGTGGAGCAGTCCGTCGATCGCGTCGTCGCGACGATGCCCGTCGAGGGGAACCGCCAGTCCTTCGGGCTCCTGCACGGGGGCGCGTCCCTCGCGGCGGGGGAAGCGGTCGGCTCCTGGGCGGCCGTGATTCATGCGTCGACACTCGGGAAGACGGCCGTCGGGGTGGATGTCTCGGCCACGCACCACAGGGGTGCCCGAGCGGGTCTCGTGACGATCACGGCGACCCCGATCCATCTGGGCCGAACCGTCACCACCCACGAGGTGCTCCTCACCAACGACGCCGGGCAGCGCCTCTGCACGCTGCGGATCACGAATCTCCTGCTGGACAAGCAGATGTCCGCGCGTACCGTTAGCTGATGACTCCCTCACAGCGCACTCCCCGAACCCGTGCCCGTACCTCCACCCGCACCACCAGGCTCATTACCATCGCTGCCGCGACCGCTGCGGCGCTACTCGCAGGGGCCGCCGGACCGGCAGCCGCCGCACCGAAGGCACCGCTGTCCTACATCGCCCTCGGCGACTCCTACGGGTCCGGGTTCGGCGCCGGCTCCTACATCAACGACTGCGGCCAGTCGCCGCTCGGGCTCCCCGGCATCCTGGACTCCAAGAAGCAGGTGGCGCTCGTCGCTGACGGCACCTGCGCCGGGGCCACGGTAGCTACCGTCCCCGGCGGTGCCGTCGACTTTCCCGAGCAGATCGAACGGCTCTCGGCGACCGGGGCACTCGGTACCGGGACGGACCTCGTGACCATCTCCGCCGGTGGCAACGACGCCGGCTTCGGTGAGGTGGCGCGCGTCTGTTCTACCCAATCGACGGCAGTGTGCTCGCAGCTGATCGCGGCCAAGAACGCGACGGCGTTGCCGGTGCTCGACGGCGCCCTGGACACCCTCTACGACACGATCGAGGCCACAGCGCCCGACGCAACCGTCGTCGTGACCGGATACCCGCACCTGTTCTCGCCGGAATTCGGCGTTCCGCTCATCCCGCTCGCATCCCAGGGCGCGCTCAACGCCGCAACGGACACCCTCAACGCCCTGATCAGGGTCCAGGCCGAGGCCCACGGTTTCGTCTTCGTGGACCTGGTCCCGAAGTTCGATGGACACGGCCTCGGATCCCCCGATCCGTGGATCACGTTCCAGCCGGGGGCGATCGACAACCTCCATCCGACGGCGGAAGGCTACCGGTCCGGATACTTCCCGGCCGTGCGGAGCACCGTCAACCTGGCACAACTGCAGCGCTAGGACCCCACCCCGGATCGATGAGCCGGGCCCGGAGCGCCTCCAGTTCACCGGGCCCGATGCCCGCGGCGAGGAGGTAGTCACGAGCATCGAGGGAAGCGAGCAACTCCTCGAGGTGCCCCTGCGCCACGCCGAGCCAGGCCGTGAGCTCCTCATCGGAGTGCAGTGTCTCGTGCGGTGTCTCCTGCCCCCGGTAGCGATCATTGATGGCGGTGACCGCCGTGGCGTAGTCCGCCGAGATGGCTGCAGCCGGCACCCCGGCGGCACTGAACAACAACGCCAGCACCAGGCCGGTCCTGTCGCGCCCCGCGGCGCAGTGCACCACCACGCCGGCCGGCGCCTCGACGACGGCCCGGGTGATCGCAGCGAACTTCTCCGGCCAGCGCATCAGGTTGTCCCGATAGTGCTCCGGGGAACTCAGATACGGCCCGCACCTGGCCATGAATTCGGCGTCGGACTGGTCCTCCGTGGGCAGGTTGGCGATCGCGAAACGCCGCAGCACGTCCCCAGGCTCCGGCGGATCCGTGCTGCGGCGCCCGAGCTCGAAAGGGTTGCGGAGGTCGATGACCGTCCGTACACCGTCCGCCCAGGCCTGGTGCCACCCTGCGGCCGTCACCCACTCGTGCCGGCCCATCCGGAAGAGGCGACCGCGCTGTACCAGTCCCCCCACCCCGCCGAGGTCGCGGGCGTTCACCGCTCCGTCCCACAGCGGGTCCGCACGCGCCAGCACGGGACGGGTGGAGTCGGTGGCTACTGCGGCTGTGGCTGTGGCTGTGGCTGTGGGTGTGGCTGTGACGACGGGGGCGTCCATGATCGAAGCGTAGCAAGCCCCGCGGACCGCTCCCACGGCTAGACTCGATGGGTGACTTCAGAGCTTCCGGCCAAGGTATCCGACATCTTCGACCCCACCCGCTGGCGCGTCGTCACCGGCTTCGAGGGCCTCACGGACGTGACCTACCACCGGGCGGTGGAGCGCGACGCCGACGGCGCCGTGGAGCGCGAACTGCCCACGGTCCGGATCGCCTTCGACCGTCCTGAGGTGCGCAACGCCTTCCGGCCCGGAACGGTGGACGAGCTGTACCGGGCGCTGGACCACGCGCGGATGACCCCCGACGTCGCGACCGTCCTGCTCACCGGCAACGGTCCGAGCCCGCGCGACGGCGGACACTCGTTCTGCTCCGGCGGCGACCAGCGGATCCGTGGCCGCGACGGGTACCGCTATGCGCAGGGGGAGACGAGGGAAACCATCGATCCCGCCCGGGCGGGGCGGCTCCACATCCTCGAGGTGCAACGCCTGATCAGGATCATGCCGAAGGTGGTCATCGCCGTCGTCAATGGTTGGGCAGCGGGTGGCGGGCACAGCCTGCACGTCGTCGCCGACCTGACGATCGCCTCGGCCCAGCACGGCAGGTTCAAGCAGACCGACGCAACCGTCGGCAGCTTCGACGCTGGCTACGGCTCGGCGCTCCTCGCCCGGCAGATCGGCCAGAAGAAGGCGCGAGAGATCTTCTTCCTCGCGCGCGAATACTCCGCGCAGGACATGGTGGAAATGGGTGCGGTAAACGAGGCTGTCGGCCATGCGGAACTGGAGGAGGTGGCGCTCGCCTACGCCGCGGATATCGCCCGGCAGAGCCCGCAGGCCATCCGCATGCTCAAATTCGCGTTCAACCTCGCCGACGACGGCCTCGCGGGCCAGCAGGTCTTCGCCGGTGAGGTGACGCGCCTGGCCTACATGACCGACGAAGCCGTCGAGGGCAAGGAAGCGTTCCTCGAGAAGCGCGCTCCGGACTGGTCCTCCTTCCCCTACTACTTCTAGGAGCAGCGTGGAACTCCTTCCCGTACACACGCCCGAGGGCTTCGATCCCCTCGGACTCCTGAAGCCGCTTGCCGCCGCGCTCTCGGGCGAGGGACCCGCCGTCGCGCCTCACGTGCTGCGGGACCAGTCGTTCGACGGCGTGCTCCCGAACGACGAGATCGCCGCCGTGCTCAGCACATCCGGGTCCACCGGCACACCCAAGCAGACCATGCTCAGCGTGGATGCCCTCGCGGCCTCCGCCGTGGGCGCCGCCTTCGCGCTGAAGGCCGAGGGCCAGTGGCTCCTCACCCTTCCAGTGCACTACGTGGCCGGCTTCCAGGTGCTCGTCCGCTCGCTCTTCGCCGGCACGCAGCCCTGGGCCATGGACAGCTCCGCCGGGTTCACATCGGAGACCTTCACGGACGCCGCCGCGGAACTCACCGACCGGGTGCGCTTCACCTCGCTCGTCCCCACCCAGCTCCACCGCCTGCTGACCGATCCGTCCGCGGATCTGCTCCGGCTGCTGCGACGCTTCGACGCCATCCTGCTCGGCGGTGCTCCGGCCGGCGCCGCGCTACGCGCCCTCGCGCGCAGCCAGGACCTGAAAATCGTGGAGACCTACGGCATGAGTGAGACGTGCGGGGGGTGCGTCTACGACGGGACCCCCCTCGACGGGGTCGAACTCCGCTCCCTCGAGGGACGCCTGCGCATCAGCGGACCGGTCCTCGCCGACGGCTATCTGAACGCCCCGCAGCTCACCGAGGAGAAATTCGTCTTCAACTGCGGACAACGCTGGTTCCTCACCGACGACGCCGGCGACGTCGCACTCGACGGATCGGCCACCGTCCACGGGAGGCTCGACGACGTCATCATCACCGGTGCGCTGAAGGTGTCGGCTGCGAGGGTGTCGAATATCATCGAGATGCTGCCCGGGGTCCAGCAGGCCATGGTGCTCGGCATCCACAACGACGAGTGGGGCACCGTCGTGGGCGCGGCGATCGTGGGCGATGCCGACGCGGAGGTGATCCGGCAGGCAGTTGACATCGAACTGGGAGCGCACGCCGTTCCGAAAGTCATCGTCACGCTCGATGCCTTCCCGCTGCTGCCCGGCGGGAAACCGGACCGGCGGATCATCCACACCCTGCTCGAGCGTGCGTAGGCACTAGCGGCAACCAGTGACACCCGTTGACACCCGTTGACAGCCGTTGACTTCCCTTGACGCCCGCAGCACGAACAACCCAGCAGAAGGAATCCTCCGTGGCGACTGCCGCTCAGTGGCTCGAAGGAGCCCGCCCCCGAACACTCCCGATGGCCTTCGCCCCCGTCATCATCGGCAGCGCCTCGGCGTTCGGGCTCGGATCCTTCATACCGCTCAATGCAGCCCTCGCGGCACTCGTCTCCGTTCTGCTGCAGGTCGGGGTGAACTACGCGAACGACTACTCGGACGGCATCCGCGGGACGGACACCGGACGGGTGGGCCCGCTGCGGCTGACCGGATCGGGCGTGGCGCAGCCGCGCCAGGTCAAGCTGGCCGCCTTCGCCTGCTTCGGCCTCGCCATGCTCGCGGGCCTGGCGCTGGTCATCCTGTCAGAGGCGTGGTTGCTGCTGCTCGTCGGCCTCGGCTGCATCGCTGCCGCGTGGGGCTACACGGGCGGGAAGAACCCCTATGGGTACCTCGGGCTCGGCGACGTGTTCGTCTTCGTATTCTTCGGGCTGGTCGCCACGCTCGGCACCACCTATACACAGGCCGATCAGCTCAGCGGAGCTGCCTGGATCGGCGCGGTCAGCACGGGCCTGATCGCCGTTGCCCTGCTGATGGCGAACAACGTGCGCGACATTCCCACGGACAGCGCGGTCGGCAAGAAGACCCTCGCCGTCCGCCTCGGTGATACAGCCGCCCGGACCAGCTACGTGATTATGCTCTCGGCGGCGATCCTGCTCCCGCTACTCCTGAGCGGTGACTACCCCTGGGTGCTGCTCGTCCTGCTCCTCCTCCCGGCCGGCCTGACGCCGAGCCGGATCATGCTCAAGGGAGAACAGCGCGCGGGACTGATCCCCGTCCTGAAGCAGACAAGCCTGATCAACCTGGCCTTCAGCATGCTCTTCGCGGCGGGCATCGTGATCAGCACGGTCCTCGCCTAGGCCCGTCCAGCCTCCTGTCGGTCACCAGAGGTGTCGCGGCCACCGTGCGCTGCAGGGAAGCCGCGGCGCTGCAGGCACGCTCAGGCCGCGTCCCGGCGGGGCTTGCGGTCCGCATTGACCGGCGTATTGGGGTCCAGGGAGTCCTCGGCGGCGGCGTCGTCGAGCTCGACTGCCGTGCGGACCGGCGGTGCGCCCGGCGTAAAACGGCGCTGCAGGGTGGCTCCCGCAGCATCCCGGAGGTTACGGAAGAACAGGTAGGTCACGCACCAGGCGAGAACGCCCGCCACCACCGCGGACAGCAGAATTCCGAGGCCCAGCCACAAGCACGCAAGGTAGAACACGACGATCAGCAGAAGACGGAGGGCGGAGAATTTCAGGAAGGCCACACTCCAAGTTTACTCGCCTACACTTGGCGCATGCCCCGCCTCCTGCTCTTCGTCGCGATCCTGGGGGTCGCCGTCATCATCTACGCGCTGATCGACTGCGTCCTGAGCCGAAAACACGATGTGCGGAGCATTTCGAAGACCGCCTGGTTCGTCACCATCCTCCTGCTGCCGCTCATCGGTGCCGGCATGTGGTTCCTCTTCGGCAGGCCCCGGAGCGATGGCCCGTCCGGGCCGCGCCGACCCGCCCCACACACCCCGACCGCGCCCGACGACGACCCGGCTTTCCTGCAGAACCTCGAAACCCAGCGCCGGCAAAGGGCGCGTGAGCAGGAGAGGCGCCGCCGCGAGCAGGAGCAGAAGGAGCGCGAGGCCAAGGCCCGCGAAGCCGGCAAAGACACCCCCGCCAAGGACGACAAGCCGGACGGCGACGGCAATGATGACGCCGGATCCGGTCCTACGGGAGCCCGCCACCCCTGATCCGCAGCGGCCCGGCCCTATCCCCCGCCGTCGATGCGCGCGGACGGTCGACCCGTGGCGCGCCCGGACGGTCAGCCTGCGTAGCTGTGCAGCCCCGCGAAGTAGATGTTCACGATCGTGAAGTTGAACACGATGCACAGGTAACCGACGATCGAGAGCCACGCGGCGCGGGTACCGGTCCAGCCGCGCGTGGCACGGGCGTGCAGGTAGCCGGCGTAGACGGTCCAGATGACGAACGTCCAGACCTCCTTGGTGTCCCAGCCCCAATAGCGTCCCCACGCCTGCTCGGCCCAGATGGCGCCGGCCATCAGGGTGAAGGTCCAGCCCACAAACGCGACGGCGTTGAGGCGATACGAGAGGTTTTCCAGGCTCAGCGCCGAGGGCACCAGGCGAAGGAACTTCGCCGTGTCGGCCCTGCCCGCGCGAAGCTTCGCCTCCCGCGAGTTCTGCAGGAGCTGAAGGACCGCCATCGCGAATGTGATCGTGAACAGCGCCGAGGAGGCCACAGCGATCGAAACGTGCACGATCAGCCAGTAGCTCTGCAGCGCCGGAATGAGACGGGCGACGGGCGTCGGGAATCCGACCGTGGCAGCGCACAGCATGATGACCACGAGCCCGATCACGAACGATCCGACGAAGCGCAGGTCCTTCCGCGTGAGCGTCAGGAGGAAGATTCCGGCGACGAGGAACGCACCGGTGGTGCAGAACTCGTACATGTTGCCCCACGGCACTCGATGCGCGGCGACGCCGCGCGTGACCACTGCAGCACCATGGATCACGGCGGCCAGCACGGTGAGCGCGACGGCGATCCGGGCCATGCCGCGGCGGGGGCCGTCGCCGTAGTCCATCGAGTCGTCCGCTGTGGTGGGCTGCACTCCGGCATCTCCGGATGCCCGACCCGCACCGCGCGCGCCGACGCCGGCAAGAGCGTGTGTCGGTACCGACCGCTCGCTGGCAAGGCGCGTCTCGAGGGTTCCGATGGTCGAGCTCGATTTCACGAGGTCGAGGACGAAGAAGATCAGGGCCACCACGTAGGCGACGGAGGCCAGGAGCATGAAGAGCTCACTGACCTGACCGAGTTCGGCGTTGACGGGCGTGGTCATGGGTTGTCCTTTGCGTTGTGGTGCGAATGCCCCGGGTCGGCCGCCATTGATGCGCCGACCTTCTGGTGCTCATTTTCCCCCGCGGTGCCGGCCGGCACCACCCAGCGATCCCCCAGCAGCTTCTCGACGGCTCTGCCCTCCACTGCGAGCCGGTGGTCCTCGCCCCGGGCCAGCAGCCCGTACTCGACCATGATCCGGCCGTCCGGGTGTTCGCCCGCCCTGACCCAGAGCCGGCGACGCCCGATGAACAGTGAGGCGGAGAGACCCAGCAGGGCGAGGGTCGCGAACACGAGGGCTCCCAGCTCCCCCGGATCGTGGCTGATGTCGAGGGCGACGTAGCGCTTCAGTTCGTCGAACGTGATCGACCCCTTGCCCTCGGGCAGGTCATATGTCTCTCCGATCCCGAGCACGATCCCGCCGTCGTCGCCGTTCCTGCTGTTGAGCTCGGTCAGGTCCTCGGTGTCCAGCACGTAGACGTTCTCGGGAGTGCCGTCGTCGAGCCCCAGATCACCGTAGTAGGAGTTCAGATTCAGTTGCGGGTTGAAGGGATCCGGGTCCCGGGAGAAGGACACGCCCTGCTCGTCGACGAAGGCCGTGGGCAGGAAGAAGCCGACGAAACCCAGCTGATCCGGCTGCGCGTCGGGTGCCTTGATGACGATCAGCGAGGTGTACAGGCCGTCCGAGGGAACCGACACGACCGGTCCCTGCTGCGCGATGTTCCCCTCACCGTCGCGCACCGTCACGACCGGTGCGTACCCGTTGCCGACCAGATAGACGTTGGTCCCCCCGATCGTCAGCGGCGCGTTGACCTTGAGGACCTGCTGTGTCTGATCCGCGCCCGGCCCGTCCTGCGTCGTGAGGTTGGCGGTGAAGTCCAGGGGCTGGCCGTAGTGGCTTTCCTGCTCGCGGTCGAACCGGACGTCGAACGAGTCCAGGCGGATCGAATAGGGCTCCAGCTGGTCATTGGAGAAATTGGAGCCGGGGCTGAAGCTGTCGTAGCCGATCAGCGTGTTCACGAAGCTGTCACCCTCGACGATCACCCTCTGGCCGGTGTAGCCGAACAGGCCGCCGACGGCCACGGAGATCAGGACGCCGATGAGCGAGGTGTGGAAGACGAGGTTGCCGAGTTCCTTGGCCAGTCCGCGCTCCGCCCCTACGGAGGGGTGGTCGGTTTCGGCGTCCCGCACGTCCACGCGGTACCCCCGCTTGCGCAGGAGTGCGGCGGCCTCCACGGCGGCGGACGACGGCGTGAGGCCGGCCGAGCGCGCTTGCTGCGCGGGCACCTCGAGCGTGCCATGGACGGGCAGGCGCGAGAGCCGCTTGGGCGTGCGTGGCGGCGCGGAGCGGACCGCCCGGAAGTGCGCGATCGTGCGGGGTACCACGCAGCCGATGAGGGAAACGAAGAGCAGGAGATAGATGGCCGAGAACCAGACCGACGAGTAGACGTCGAACAGTTGGAACCGGTCGAGGACGGGACCGGTGTCCGGGTTGTTCTGAATGTACTGGGTAACGATGGCGGGGTTGGCTGGCCGCTGCGGGAAGAGGGATCCCGGGACGGCCGCGACGGCGAGGAGGAGGAGCAGGAACAGGGCGGTACGCATGCTGGTGAGCTGTGTCCAGACCCAGCGCAGGGTGCCGAAGAACCCGAGCGATGGCAGCACGACATCGGACCCGGCGCCGTGCGCGCCCGACCCGTCCCTCGTGTTCTGCGTGACGTCCTGCTTCACTGCGCCCTTTCCCTTGGCCTTTCCACTGTCTGTTCCCGTGCCGTCCCCGTGCCGTTCCGATCAGATCGGCAGGACCACATTGCCGATCAGGAGGTCCTGCAACTGCGTGATCCAAAAGTTCCAGAGCCCGGTCACCATGAGGAGCCCGACGACGACGAGAAGCCCACCCCCGGCCCGCTGCAGCAGCACCCGGTGCCGGCGGAAGAACGCCAGCGCCCCCATGCCGCGCCGCACACCGAGTGCGATCAGGAGGAACGGGAGGCCCAGCCCCAGGCAGTAGACGAAGGTCAGGACGGCTCCCTTGAGCGCCGTCGCGTCATTGCCCGAGATCGCCAGCAACTGGACTGCGCCGAGCGTCGGACCGATGCAGGGGGCCCAACCGAGACCGAAGGTGACACCGAGCAGCGGTGCACCCAGGAGCCCTGTAGGCACCTTCGCGTGCACCCGGCTCTCCCGCTGGAACCAGGACAGACCACCCATGAAAACGACGCCCAGCAGGATCACGATCATGCCGAACACCTGGATCAGCCAGCCCTGCGAGACCCGCAGAAAGGCTCCGATCTGGCCGAACAGCGCCCCGTAAGCCATGAAAACCGTGGAGAAACCGAGAACGAACAAGCCGATGCCGGCGAGCATCCTGCCCTTCCGCTGCTTCTCCAGGTCCACCCCCGTCAGTCCGGTGACGTAGCCGAGGTAACCCGGGACGAGGGGCAGGACGCAGGGGGATGCGAAGGAGACGAGGCCCGCCAGTAATGCGACCGGCAGGGCCAGGAGCATGGACCCGTTGAGGACGGCGTCGGCAAAGACGTTCCCCACCGCGAGGGGAACGGACACGGCCGGGGCCCCGGTCATCGGTCCAGCGCGGCGAGAGCGCTACTCGGCGAGGGCATCGTGGATCAGGGCCTTGAGGGTGCTCCGGTCCGCGAGGCCCAGGATTCGGGCGGAGACGCGGCCCTCGCGGTCGAGCACGATGGTGGTGGGCACGGCCTGCGGCGGGACGTACCGCGTCATGTCGAGCAGCACCCCGCCGTCCTTGTCGTCGAAGCTCTGGTAGGGGATGCCGAAGCTCCGCTCGAACGCTTCGGCCGTAGCCCGCTCGTCTCGGATGTTCACGCCGTAGAAGGCTGCACCGTCCGGTGCGTATTCATCGTGCAGCGCGACCAGGTCCGGCGCTTCCTCCCGGCAGGGCGCGCATGCGGCGTACCAGAAATTGAGGACGGTGACCTGACCGGCCCATTCCTCGCTGGAGACGGTGGTGCCATCGAACAGTGTGCCCGACACCTCGACGGGTTCGCCCCTGTCCTCTTCGGCGTATTCGGTGACCGAGCCATCACCTGCGATGTAGTTCTTGCCGTCACCCGCCGCCGCCTGCTGGGCGAGGGGATCATTTGCGGCGCAGGACGTCGCCACGAGAGAAACCGGCATGCCGAGGGCCAGAACCATGCCCAGCCTGAGCAGGAAACGGCGCTTCGTGGGGTGTGCGGTGGTGGTCACGGCTTCTTCCGATAATTTCTACAGCGTGTAGTAATTCTATTACGCCCCGGGGACATTCGCCGCACCGGGCAGCAGATCCGCGCACGGCTCGGCGTAGCGGACGCGCTGAATGGTGTCGTCGTCAAAATCCAGCGAGGTGACAGAGGTGAGCGTACATTCGCGCTGGCGCGGGTCGTGCCACAGCCGGCGCTGCTCGGCGGCCAGCCTCGTCACCCAGATGGGCAACTGATGACTGATAAGGATCGCCTCCGCCGGCCGGTCCCCGGGATCGGATGCCGCCAGCTCGAGGGCACGCCGCCTCGCGTCCTGAACACCCAGCATGACGCGCTCCACCTGCTGGTAGTAGGGCTCACCCCATGACGGGCGGAACGGATTCACCAGGAGCGGCCAGTAGCGCGGCTGCCGAAGACTGGTCCTGATCCGTGACATCCCCTCGAAGCGGTTGTCCGCCTCGATGATGCGCTCGTCGGTGGTGATCTCGAGGTCGAGGGCCTCGGCGAAGGGCTGCGCCGTCTCCTGCGCCCGGGTGAGCGGGGACGCGACCAGATGGCGGATATTCGCGCCGTCGTGGCGGCGCTGCCCGAAGTAACCGGCCACCTGCGCGGCCATTTCCCTGCCCAACTCGGAGAGGTGGAATTCCGGGAGCCGTCCGTAGAGGACTCCCTCGGGGTTGTGGACCTCGCCGTGGCGTACCAGATGGACCGTTGATCGCTGCATACGTCCAGTTTCCCGCATGCGCCTGTGCGACGGCCAATCGACCCGGCGGACGGGGGGCGCCGGTATCGGCCGACCTCCCATGATTCCAGTGGACCAATCCGGAATAAAACATGCATACGCATGCTTCTGTAACTAGTAAGCATCAACCGCCACACCTCCCAGGAGATCACGATGACTATTCCCGCAGGCCTCACCGCAGGCACCTGGTCCTTCGACCCAGCTCACAGCGAGGTCGGCTTCAGCGTCCGCCACGCCGGGATCAGCAAGGTCCGCGGCTCGTTCCAGGACGTCGACGCGTCCCTCACGGCCGGCTCCTCGCTCGAGGACTCGAGCATCACCGCCACGATCAGGACCGCTTCCTTCACCTCCGGTGACGAGAACCGCGACGCACACGTCAAGGGCGCAGACTTCTTCGACGTCGAGCAGTTCCCCGAAATGACCTTCGTCTCCACCTCACACGAGGGCTCCGGCGAGACCTACAGGATCAAAGGAGACCTGACCATCCGTGGCATCACCAGGCCCGTAGTCCTCGACGCCGAGTTCAACGGCGTGGCCGTCGATCCCTTCGGCGCCACCCGTGCCGGCGTCTCGGCGTCGACCACGATCTCGCGGAAGGACTTCGGCCTGACCTGGAATGCTGCCCTCGAGGCCGGCGGCGTCCTCGTCGGCGACACGGTGACCATCACCCTCGAAGCCGCATTCGTGGCTCCCGCCGCAGCGACGGCCTGATCCCAAAATACGCGTGCTGGCCGAGGGCCGGCGTCGTTCGATTTCCGACGACGCCGGCCCTCGTCATTGGGACCCCTGTTCCCGCTGCCGTCCGACGAACTAGTCTGGCAGGGACCACATCCACGAAGGGCACGTCCATGGGGGCACCGGCGCTGGATGACCGGACGAGATCACAACGGAGGACGCCGCGATGAGCACGCCACAGGACAACCCGAATAACGGACCGCGCAATGGACAGGGATGGACCGCGCCAGGCCCCGGCGAGAGAAGCCAGCCGGGCCCCGGCGAGGGTAGCCAGGCCCAGCCGGGCCACTACACTGTGGGCAACGACGGCGGGCAGTACGGGTATCAGCCGGCACAGCCCTCCGGTTATGCTTACCCCGCAACCGGCGAGGGCCTTGGGGCGGCCGGGAAGGGACCTGCTCCCAAGGAGGTTGAGCGGGCCTACTACCTGATCCTCGCCGCAGGGATCCTCTACCTGGTGTCAACGGTCATCTCGTTGCTGACATCCGAAGTGCCGGACGTGGCTGGAGGAGTCGTCGGCGTCGGAATCGGAGTGGTGTTCGCCGTCGCGATCACCGCAATCTACATCGTGCTGGCCGTCTTCATCCGGAAGGGACACAACTGGGCGCGGATCACCGCGACCGTCCTGGCCGCCCTGAACGTCGTCCTCGCCGTCGGCTCTCTCGCCCTCCTGCCGCTGCTTGAGGAAGCTGCGGCGGCGAACGGCCAGGTGGCCGTCGAGACCTCACCGCTCTCAACCATCCTCGGCATCATCGTCATGCTGCTCGGCGTCGCTGGCGTCGTCATGACATACCTGAAGCCCGCGCGGCCCTACTTCGCAGCGAAACCGCTCGGCTACTGAACGCCGGGGATCCCGCCTACTGGGCGCGGGAGATCGGGCGAAGGTCCGGTTCCTGCGCCCTTTGCGCGTGATACGCCAGAATCTCCAGTTCAGTGGACATGTCCACTTTCCGCACCTGCACGTGTGCAGGCACCTGCAGGACGACGGGGGCGAAGCTGAGGATGCTGGAGATCCCCGCTGCCACCACGCGATCGCACAGCTCTTGCGCAACCGAGGCGGGCACGGACAGGACGACCATATTGGCGCGGGCTCGCTCGAGGACGACTTCGAGATCGCCGACCTCGCTGACCCGGAGGAAGCCGACCTCGGAGCCGACCACGAGCTGGTCCGCGTCGAACAGCGCGACGATCTCGAATCCTCGCGAGACGAATCCGGAGTACCCCGCCAGAGCCCGGCCGAGGTTGCCCGCGCCGATGATGGCCACGCGCCAGTCAAGGGTCAGACCGAGGGCGATCGAGATCTGCCGGTTCAGGTACTGGACGTCATAGCCGACACCGCGAGTGCCGTAGGACCCGAGGTAGGAGAGGTCCTTGCGCAGCATGGGTGAGTTGACGCCAGCGGCATCCGCGAGCTCCTCCGAGGACACCTGTTCTGTACCCTCCGCCAACAGTGAGTTCAGCGCCCTCAGGTAGATGGTGAGGCGGGCGACCGACGCGGGTGGGATGTGGCGCGCCGTCTCACCCACGGGGTGCAGGCCTGGCATGTCCGGCGGTGTCACTGTCATCGGCTCCATTGCTAGCACCGCCGCCCGGTGATCGGGCGGCCGGTCCGGACTCCCTCGGCGTCGGGCGGAAGTATCACCACTTTATGCCGAGGGCGTGGGCCCTCCAACTCGGGCCGGTTAACGCGACGGCGATGAGCAACCCGTGGAGCAGGCGCGGGTATCAGGACAGCAGCCGCCGCAGCCTCGCCTCATCGATGGACCAGAAATCCCGCTGCACCCCGTCGATGAAGAGCACCGGGAGCTCCTCGGCGAACCGTTCGCCCAGTGCTGGCGCCTCGCTCACCGCCAGCTCGCGCCACGCGATGCCGAGTTCGGAGGTGACACGGGCGACGACCTCCCGCGCATCCGAGCAGAGGTGGCACTCGGGCCGGGTCAGTAGGACGACGCCGGCGCCGGGCGGATCCACCAGTGATTCCATGACCCCACCGTACTGCCGCGCGATCGGCGGCCGTACGGTGCGATGACTAGACTCGGAGCATGCCGGACGCCGCCCGGGGCACGCAGCCCTTCCCAGAACCTCCGGCGAGCATCAGGGGCGAAGCCGCGTTCTTCGACGTCGACAACACCCTGATGCGCGGCGCAAGTCTCTTCCACGTGGCGCGCAAGATGTACCAGCGGAAGGCCTTCACGCTCCGATTCGCCGCTGGCCTCGCCTGGAAGCAGCTGCGCTTCATCATGCGCGGCGAGACGATGACCGATGTGAACGCCGTTCGTGACGCCGCCCTGGCCTTCGCCATCGGCATCGCCCACGCCGACGTCCTGGCCCTCGGCGAAGAGGTGTACGACGAGATGATCGCCTCAAAGATCTGGCCCGGCGCGCGTGCCCTCGCAGAGCAGCACCTGTCCTCGAAGCGCCAGGTCTGGCTGGTGACCGGTACACCCGTGGAGGTCGCCGCGGTCATCTCCAGCCGTCTCGGCCTGACCGGCGCCCTCGGGACAGTTGGCGAGGTGGCCGACGGCCTTTACACGGGCAAGCTCGTCGGTGATTTCCTGCACGGTCCCGCCAAGGCCGCCGCCGTCCTGGAGCTCGCCGAGCGCGAGAACCTCGACCTTGCCCGCTGCTGGGGCTACAGCGACTCCTACAACGACATCCCGCTGCTCACCGTGGTCGGCCATCCCGTCGCCATCAATCCCGACAGCAGACTCCGGCGCCATGCCCGCGCCAACAACTGGCCGGTGTACGACTTCCGGAGCGGCCGCCGGGCGGCCACTCTCGGCCTGCGCGCGGCGACCGTCGTCGGGTTTGTGTACGGCCTCTGGCGGGGTTTTACCCGGTTCACGCGCCGCTGAGGGCTGTCCGCGTCTGCGGCCCACCCTCACCTCGGAGGGCTCGGTACGACGACGGCCCGGTTCCTGCGCCTGAGCGGGCGGGAACCGGGCCGGTCGACGTGATCCCGCGCGTGGCCGGGGGCGCGCCTACTTTTTGTTGCGTCGCTGGTGACGGGTCTTGCGAAGCAGCTTGCGGTGCTTCTTCTTGGCCATCCGCTTGCGGCGCTTCTTGATTACTGAACCCATAGAGTCCTCACAAACTTGTTTTGTTGCCAGTGCGGGCTCCGGCGAAAAGCCAGGCAGCTCTGGTGCTGACGAAAGGCACGTACCTGTTGGCAGTTACCCGGAATGATGCAAAAAGTTGAGCGGGCCGGAACCCGCCCAAAACGCTCCTTAACAGGGTACATCCGTTTGCAGAACGGACGGGACCGTACCTGGACGCTCAGGCGCTTTCTGACTGCCCGTCTACCCTCGCGCGCCGGAGGAACTCGCCGACCGCTGATTCGGGGACGCGGTAGGACCGGCCGAACTGGACCGCGGGGAGGTCGCCCGCGTGGACGAGTCGATACACGGTCATCCTGGAGACACGCATGAGATCTGCCACTTCCGCGACTGTCAAGAACTGCACATCCGAGAAATTATTCCCGTCTGCCATCTCACCACTTTTCCTTTGCATGGAGGCTTGTGATTCACGCTGCGATCGGCATCGAGAAGTACACCCCGGAGCGACTGTTCGACGTGTCGCCCTGTTGCATGAGGATAATCCGCCTAGGGGTCGACTCTAGTGGCTGATGTGGCCAAAGTGAAAGCGTGCTTCGGCGTGGCCATC
>JAABUN010002748.1_pt1 | contig 29883 bp, 27 predicted proteins | sample 5559311 | NCBI WGS metagenome assembly JAABUN01 (sample SAMN10711877, study PRJNA513370) | rock metagenome | isolation source: Antarctica rocks | place: Antarctica: Victoria Land, Siegfried Peak sud | reverse complement strand
CCAACTTCCACTGTGCATCGCTCAAATCACTGGGATAAACCGCTTTGGCTTGTCTTGGCATCAGAACCAGTCTGACAAAACACAACTCTACAGCGACAGGCTCTGAGATATTATCGCTTTCACCAGACGGCAAACAATTTTGGGCGCAAACACCATCTCGAAATCGACAACCACGATTCGATGTGCGAACCGGAGTCATCACCAAAGAAAACGATGATGACATTCCGTATTTTTCCTCCGATGGAAAGCGCGCAGTGCAAAGGGTGGATGAAAATCAGGGCCAAAAACCATTCAGATCGATTTTCAATTTTTACGAACAATAGAAAGTTACCGCAAAACATTGAACCGCTCCACTTTCCATACCCCGTTTTCCGGCACCATTCGCACGTAAATCAGCGTTCCCGTGCCCTTTTTGCCGAACGCGGCGTGGCGAAACTCGACAAACGGCGGGAAAACGCACACGCTGCCGCCGAATCCGTTGATCGAGACTTTGTTGGCCGCTTCCCAGCGCGAAAAATCGCCGTTTCGCGCCGCGAATTTCGTCCATTCTTTGTCGAGTTGCGCCTCGCTGATGCTTTCTTGCAAATGAGCGCTGAAATCGGCGCGCGCGCCTGTGTAATCGCGGGTTTGGCACTTGCGATAGAAATCATCGAGCGCGATTTTCGAGTCGCGTCCCATCTGCGGCGCGACGCGCAGTGCATAGGTGATAAGCCCCAGAAAAGCGACGACGATGAAACCCAAAGCCGCCATCATACGCCCGCGAAATGTCGTCATCGGCTGTTTTCCTGCGTTGCAAGCCAAACCCACGCCATTAAAACCGGCTGCAACGGCAAACGCGCCCACCAGACCCAGCGCGCCACGTCGATTCCGACATCTTGCGTGCCGCGCAGAGCCATCGAAATGTTGGCCGGAAACACCGCGACCAGCAATGCCAACAGTCCAAATCCCGCCAGTTTCCGTGTCGCGCGCGGCAAAATTCCCAACCCGCCCGCGATTTCGGCGAAGCCCGAAATGGTCACCAAGGCGAGAGGGAAGGGCAGATAAGGCGGCATGATTTTCAGATAAGTGTGCGGCGCGCGCAGGTGCATTACGCCCGCGAAGGTGAAAGTGAGCGCTAAAAGCCAGCGTAAAGGGGTTCGCATTTCCAGGGTAGGGCACTCGAATTGCGAGCGCGCGGCGCGTCGTTCATCCTAAAATCAGAAAGGGAGAAATCACAATGGAAGATCTCATGGAAACCATCGAAAACCTGCCCAGCAGCGTCTATTACGGCGGCGTTTTCGGCTCGATTTTGCTGTCGCTGGGCCTGTTTTTTACCGGCAAACGTCAAGCCGCGATTTTCGTCGGCTTGTGGGCGCCCACCATCCTCAATCTCGGACTTTACAACAAACTGCTGCGCCCCTCGCAGGAACCCGGCACGCCCGATATTCCTTGATCGCATCGGAAAAGAAAGGCGCGAAGCGAAGGCTTCGCGCCTTTCTTGGCGTTCAAAAGCGAATGAATTCGCAGCCAGAAAAAGCCGTCAACCTCCGTTGACGAAATCCCGGCGAAACGTTTCTCACTTTCTGCGGGATTTCGTCGGCGTAGGCCGACGGCTTTTTCTGGCTGCGAATTCATTCGCCATCAAATCTCATCCGAGAAAATCGAGCTACGCCCGCCCTCTTTTTTCTTGCTGTAAACCGGCGCCATCGCATCGATTTCGCCCCACAATCGCGCGTAACTTTCGTATCTCGTCGCCGCGATTTCGCCTTTTTCGAGCGCCGCGCGCACCGCGCAGCCCGGTTCGTGAATATGGGTGCAATCGTTGAATTTGCACGTCCCCAAAACCGCGCGGAATTCGGGAAAACACGACTCGACCACGATTTCGTGCTGCTCCAGCATCGCAATCGTTTTCACGCCCGGCGTGTCAGCGATATAACCGCCGCCATCCAAACGATGCAGCGTCACATCGGTGGTGGTGTGACGGCCTTTGCCCATCTCCATCACCTCGCCGATCCACAATTGCAGCGCGGGCTGAATCATCATCACGAGCGATGATTTGCCCACGCCCGACGAGCCGATAAACGCCGAAATATGGTCTTTCAGCTCGTTTTTGAGCGCTTCGCGCCCGATGTCGATGCCGAGTTCGGCGGATGTTAAAAGCGTCGGATAACCCAGACCCGAATAAAGCTTTTCGAGCGGCTCGATTTCACTGCGAAGTTCGCTTTTTTTGAGCAGATCGATCTTGTTGAAGACGATCACCACGCGCAGTTCGTTGGCCTCGGCCAAAACCAGAAAGCGGTCGAGGCGATGGGTGTTGAGATCCGGCTCACGCGAGGCCATCACGATGACGACCTGATCGAGATTGGCGAGCGTGATTTGCGCGGTTTTGTTGAAACGCGAGCGGCCCAACTGCGATTTGCGCGGCAAAACGCTTTCGATAAAGCCTTCGCGGTTGGTGAGTCCGCGCGCGCTCGCGCCCGAAGTTTCGACGTGGCGCACGCAAACCCGGTCGCCGACCGAAACCGGCTGGGCGAAGCTGCGTTTACCTTTTTTGAGGCGTCCGCCGAGCGCGCAAACGATGGTTTCAGCCAATTTTTCGTGCGGCGCGACATCGACTTCGTAAACGCCGCCGCTACTTTTCATCACCGTGCCTTCGAGTAGCTCAGTTTCGATTTTGGCTTCGGGCGTGGGCGAATTTTCGGGAATTTGCGGCATAAATCGAAGAGCAATTTATACTGAAACCAAAGGGAAAAGCGAGTTTTCTTTCAAATCCTTCAGCGAATTCATTCGCTGAACCACCATGCGTTTTCGATGGACATTTCTGGCGGGCGCCGCGCTTTTGGGCGCGTTCGGACTCGGCGCGCAAATCCAGGCCCCAACCGCGGCGCTCGCCCAGTTTTCGAGCGCGCCGGGCGACGCTTCCAACCCGATTTTGCGGCTTCCGGCGCCGCCCGCGCCGCCCGGTGCGCGCGCGCCGCAAATTCCACTTCCGCCTCAAAATAGCCGCGCCAAAACGCCTCCCGCCCTGCTTCCAACACCGATTCTGACTTTCAAACCGCGTTTTGCCGGACAAAAATCGATTCGCGTCGGGCTTTCGACGGCGGGCGCGCCCATCGCGGTTTATGCGCCCGGTGGCGCGACGCTTTTCGACCTCAATCAGCCCAAACAGGTGCTTTCCCTTCCGCCGGGCGCGCGTGTTGAAATGCGCTTCGGGCCAAATCAGATGGCAAAAAGTTTTCGCGGCCCGGTTTCGGTTTCAACGGCAGGGCAGAAAATTGACGGCTGGCAGCGCGTTTATATCGCCATTGATGGCGAGGCGGCGCGCGTCACGACGAATGGCAAAAATCCGCGTTGGGGTCGGGCTTATCGCGGCGATCTGGAGATTTTTCCGCAAAAACTCGGCGAACCGGTCAAACGTAAAGGCCCGCTTTCGCTCGTCAATGTCGTGCCGCTCGAAAGTTACTTGCGCGGCGTCGTGCCCTGGGAAATGGATGCGAGCGCGCCTCTTGAAGCGCTCAAAGCGCAGGCGATTTGCGCGCGCACCAAAGCTCTCGATTTCATTCGCTCCAAACGCTTTGGCAAAGGCGATTTCGAGATCTGCGACTACGACGCGTGCCAGGGCTATCCCGGAACCGAAAACGAAAAGCCCGCGACGACGAAAGCGGTCGAAAGCACCCAGGGCTTGGCGATTTATTACCGAAACCGTCCCATCGACGCGGTGTATTCGACCAATTCGGGGGGCATCACGGCCAATGCGCGCGATGTTTGGCCAAGCGGCGCGCCGATTCCTTATTTGCAAAGCGTGGCCGATTTCGCGCCCGATTCGCCGGGCGAAAAGCTGTGGCAAAGTGGCATGGACGAAGCGAAATGGGCGCAGTTTTGCGCTCAAAACCTCGATTCGTTCGCCCAACCGGGCGGCATCGCGTCCGACAAATACGAAGCGCGCAAATATCGCTGGAAGGAGTTCGTTTCGGTCGAAGCGGCCAGCAAAGCGTTCGCAGGTGAGGGCATTTCTGCCGTGACCGTCCTTGAAATCCTGGAGCGCGCCGCGTCGGGCCGCATTCGCCGTTTGCGCGTGACGGGCGTTGACGCCGCGCGGTTGAAAACCTGGCCGACGCCGGTTCCAAACCCAAAGCATCAGCCAAGCGACGGAATCTCAGCGCTGGCCGTCTCCTTTCCTCCCAAAAGCGTCGCTGTGGAAGGCGACGGCAAAATCCGCTCGATGTTTTCCGGCAGATTAGGCTCGACAACCGCGCTTCCCTCTTCGCTTTTCACGGTTTCGCCTGTCACCGACGCGAGCGGAAAGCTGCTCGGCTGGAACTTGCAAGGCGCGGGCTGGGGACACGGCGTGGGAATGTGTCAACGCGGCGCCCAGAATCACGCTAAAGCGGGTTGGGACGCGCGCAAGATTTTAAGCTGGTATTATCGCGGCGTTGAAATCCGGTAGTAGGAACGCGGGCGTCTATTAGGAGCGCGGGCGTCCCGCCCGCTTTTTCTCGATGAATGCGGGCGGGACGCCCGCGCGCCGACGACGAAAAACCCCACCGATTTCTCGATGGGGGTTTTGTTTGCCGGAATTTACGAAGCCATTTTGCGCTTGGCTTTGGCGATGGTAGCGCTCGCACCGTTGCGCGAAATCGCTTTCAGCGCGCGCGCCGAGATTTTCATTTTGACGAAGCGGTTTTCTTCGGCGATCCAGATGCGCTTGGTTTGCAAGTTGGGCAGCTGGCGATGCTTGGTGTGACGCATCGAGTGCGAGACTAAGTTACCTGAGAGCGGCTTTTTGCCGGTGATTTCACAACGTTGGGACATTTGCGGGTTTTCCTCCAAAAGAAACGACCCCGCAGTTTAGCAGGGCATTCTTTGCTTCGCCAAGTTGCGCGGGTTCGTAGGGACACGGCTTGCCATGTCCGCTCGATGGCGTTGCTGCGATGCTTTCCAACGGAAATGGCTTGCCACTCAATGCATGGCTCGTTACCGGCGAATGAATTCGCAGCCAGAAAAAGCCGTCGGCCGGCGCCGACGAAATCCCGGCGCGATGCTATCCAACTCACTACGGGATTTCGTCAACGAAGGTTGACGGCTTTTTCTGGCTGCGAATTCATTCGCCGTGTGCCCTACATCAGACGCCGCAACCGCCCATTGATGCGCTCGACTTCGCGCTTCGGGATTTCCACCAAAGCGCGCCCTAAATTCGCCGCGATGTCGCCCGCCACCAGCCCATTTCCGCGCTCTTCGAACGCCAAATCGCCCGCGAAACCGTGCAAATAGACGCCAAGTTTGGTCGCGTCTTCGGAGTTTTTGAGTTGCGCCAACAGCCCGGCGATAGTGCCCGTCAAAACATCGCCCGAACCGCCCGTCGCCATGCCCGCGTTGCCCGTCAAATTCACGAAAATCTGGCCTTCGGGCGTCGCCACCAGAGTGCGCGCGCCTTTGAGAACCACAATCGCGCCGTATTTCTGCGCGCAAGCCGCGACGGTTTCAAAGCGCGCATCGTTGACTTCGCCCGCCGAAATCCCCATTAAAACGCCCATTTCGCCGGGATGCGGCGTCAAAATTGTGTCGGCGGCGCGGTTTTTGACTTCCTCGGCAACTGAAGGCAAAGCGTGCAGCGCGTCGGCGTCGATCACGAGCGGAACGGGACATTCGCGCACGATGCGGCGCACCAAAGCCTGCGTTTCGTCCGACCGCCCGATTCCCGGCCCCAACGCCACGACTTGCACACCTTTCCATAATTCTGGCAACGAATCGGCGGCGCTTTCGAGCAGTTTTCCGCTTTCATCGCACGGCAGCGGATGCGAAGTCGCTTCCAAAATCGAAGCCGCGAAAATCGGCAGCACTTTTTCGGGAATCGCCGCGATGCAAAGCCCACAACCCGCGTTCAAAGCCGCGCGCGAGGCCAAAGCGACCGCGCCGCTCATTCCCAAACTGCCACCGATGATGAGAACGCGGCCCGCATCGCCTTTGTGGGCGTCGATTTGGCGCTTGGGAATGAAGCGTTGCGCGGTTTCAAGGTCGAGGGTATCGGCCTCCCACTGCGGATTTTCGAGCGAAGTTAAATCTACTCCCACATGCCCAACCCAAAGTTCACCACAAGCCTCTAAACCTTCGCGGACGAAAAAACCTTTTTTGGGGCCAACAAATGTGACCGTGTAATCAGCTTGCCAACCAAAAGGAAAATGTTTGCCATTAGGTGAATATTTTCCTGCAAAGATACCGTTGTCACTGTTTAATCCGCTCGGAAGGTCAACTGCGACTTTTATCGTGTTCTCCGGTAAAAATGATAGGATTTCGGTGGCTGCGCCAGAAAACTCCCCATGAAATCCTGTTCCATAAATCGCGTCTATTACAATAGTTGGGCGATGAGCGTGGGCAGTGCGAAGTAAGTGAATAGTCTCATTCGGAATAGGGAAGGATAATTCTCGAATGATAGAGGCTGCTTTTCTACAAATTTCGTAACTCAACTTGGCATCTCCATTTAGTGAATCAGAAGATGCGAGTAAAAAAGCCATTGTTCTTGCGTGAGGATGTTGCAGTTTCAAATGCCGCGCAATTGCCAAACCGTCGCCGCCGTTGTTGCCTTTGCCGCACAAAATCACGATTTTCTTGTCGCGGAGCGGCGCAAACTTCGCTTCCAAAAACTCCACGACGCGAAGCGCGGCGTTTTCCATCAAAACGATGGATGGAATGCCGTATTCTTCGACGGCGGCGCGGTCGAAATCGCGCATTTGTTGGGCGGTGAAAACTTTCATGGTTTTATTTTTCAACACAGAGAACACGGAGAAACAGAGATTCACCGAGGATTTGTTTTGATTTCTCTGTGAATTTTCGTCCCTTTGTTTCCTCTGTGTTGAAAACAACGATCAAGCGTATTCGCGCCACAATCCCGCGACGGCATCGACGATTTTTTGCGCGTCGGGCAAAGCCGCGCGTTCGAGAATATCGGCGCAGGGAATCGGCGTGTCGGCGCCCGCGACGCGTCTGACCGGCGCTTGCAGGAAATCGAAGCACTCTTCGACAATCCGCGCCATGATTTCCGCCGAAACGCCCGCCGTTTTGCAGTCTTCGCACACCACAATCGCGCGCCCGGTTTTTTCGACCGAAGCGGCAACCGTGTCCATATCCAGCGGCGCCAGACAACGCAAATCCACGATTTCACACTCGATTCCGCTCTTGGAAAGCGCCTCCGCTGCCTTCTGGCATTCGCCGACCATTCGGGAATAGGAAACGAGGGTCAAATGCTCGCCTTCCCGGACGATTTTCGCTTCGCCGAGCGGAACGGTGTAGCTTTCTTCCGGCACGTCGCCCTTAACGCCGTAAAGCAGTTTCGATTCGATGAAAAGCACGGGATTGTCGTCTCGAATCGCGGAAATCAGCAGACCTTTGGCGTCGTAGGCGTTGCTCGGCGCGCAGATTTTGAGGCCGGGGACGTGCATGAACCACGCCTCTAAAGATTGCGAATGAGTCGGGCCATAATTGCGCCCGCCGCCCGCCGGAGTGCGAATCACGAGCGGCACGCGCGGCTGATTGCCATACATATAGTGAAATTTGGCGGCGTGATTGACGATCTGATCCATCGCCAGAGTGATGAAATCCTGGAACATGATGTCCACAATCGGCCTCATCCCGCAAATCGCCGCGCCAACGCCCACGCCGACGATGGAGTTTTCCGAAATCGGCGTGTTTTTGACGCGCATCGGGCCGAATTCCTCGACAAGCCCCTGCGTCACTTTAAAAGCGCCGCCATAACCGGCGATGTCCTCGCCGAGCAAAAAAACCGCGTCGTCGCGGCGCATTTCGAGCGCCATCGCCTCGCGGATGGCGTGGGAATAATAGATTTCGCGCATATGTTGGATGGGAAGTGTAGAACGATGCCTCAGGAGCGAGTTTCGCGGCACCTGAGTGCTTGAGTTGTCGGGCGTGGCGGGGGAAAGTGAAAGGCATGAATTTTCGGTCTTTTGTTGCGCCTTTGATAATCACTTCTTTCTTTTTGAGTTTGGGCGGGTTGATTGCATTCCCGGCTTTCACTTCGGCGCGCTACAATGCTCGTCGCTCCAGTTGTCAATCGAACTTGAAGCAAATCGCATTGGCTTGCTCGCAGTATTTGCAGGACAACAATGGACGTTTTCCTGCCGTTTCGCGCGGCAAGCGAGGTTGGGCTGATGCACTGGCAGAACAATCCGGCGCCAAAACTTACTCGATTTTTCATTGCCCGGCAGTTCGACAAGCTGCCGAAACACGCAGCAGCGATTATTTCCTCAACGTGCGCGTCGGCGGCATTCCAAACGTGCAATTGAAGTTTCCAACTCACACCATCGCTTTTGGCGAAGGCGCGGCGAATGGCGGCACCAATTCTCACTACTTGGAGTTGCCTTTCAGTTGGAAAATCAGCGACGAGTCTCCGGCACGCCGTCATCCCGATGGCGCTAATTACGCTTTCGCCGATGGACACGTCAAATGGCTGCGCCCTGAAAAGATTTCGACAGAATCGCCGAAGGGAAGCCAAAATCTCACCGCGACCTTCGCGGTGCGATAATTCATCGTGAGGTGACGAAATGCGACGAAATGGAATGACTCTGCGGGAGGTTTTGGTTCTGATCGTTCTTTTCTCTGGTTTTATTTGGATGTTCATACCTCGCGGCAGGTCTTACATGAACCGCGACCGTGCTTATTGCCAAACCAACCTAAAGCAAATTGCGCTCGCAACGAAGCAATATCTTCAAGACAATAACGAGCAATATCCCTCGCTCGAAAGCATTGCCGGTTGGCGCGAGGCGCTGAATTTTTATGTTAATGACAACTCGACTTTTCAATGTCCCGGCGAGGAAAATGGAAGCGAGCAAACGAGCGATTACTGGTTCAACGCGCGAATGAGCGGCGTCAAGGAAGAGGTTTTGGAGGCGCAAGCGCTCACCTTGATGCTCGGCGACGGCTATTCGAGCGCCGATCCGCGCGTCTCGCTCTCGCAAATGCCGAAAAGTTGGCTCGATGACCCGAAATCTCCGGCGCGGCGCCATTTGGACGGCTTGAACTTCGCTTTCGCCGATGGGCACGTCAAATGGATTCGTCCCGAAAAGGTTTCGACAGAATCGCCGAAGGGAAGCCAAAATCTCACCGCGACATTCGCGGTGCGATAATCACCCTGGCTGCGCGACTGACGTTTGTTGTTTTTTGGCAAAGCGCAGCAGAAAAGCCAATGTCATCACCATCGTGAAGCCGGTTAATCCGCGAGCGGTTAGGCCCAAAAGCGATTTTTGGAAAAGCCAACTGGGAAGCAGAAGTAAGAGCGAAGCCAAAATTCCGAAGAGAATCTGAGCTTGTCTGGCTTGGTTACGAAGGTTTGCCAGCCCCCAATTCCAAAATCCATCGCTCTGCGTGGTGCTTGGAAAATTGCACGCTGCGATTCGGAGCAGGGCCAGCATCGGCAAAATGAGCAGCATGTCGTCGTAGGAGTTGTGATATGTCCACAGTCGGGCGATTAAGCCCACAACGCCGAGACGCAACCAGACATCAGTGCGGCGATAAGCGTGTGTCCAAAAGCCAAGCCAGAGCAGAACCAGTAACGACGCGGGATGGCTCCACGCTTTAAGGCCTGCCGCGGCCAGCCAGACGCGCAGGTTCGCGTAGCCTTCGCTGAGCTGAGCGCCGTTGCGATTGACGATTTCTGCCCAGCCCAAAACTTCCTGGAAACCATCCTTTTGAAACCACAGCGCCGCAAGCGTTAAAGCGACGTAACCGAAAACCACCGAAACAGACGCGCGAGGCCGCGCCGGCGACCAGAGAAGCAGCCACAAGAACGGAGCGCTGACGCTGGGTTTGACGAGCGCAACAAGCATCAAAAGGCTTGCGGCAGCTTCTCGCCTGCCACCAGCAGCACCGCCGCGGGCCGGATAAAGCAGAAGGATTGCCAAGGTCAGCAGCGCCAGAAGCAGCGGAATCGATTGTCCGAGCCAGACCGCTACCGAAGTCGATGTCATGGCGAGCAGAAACATCGCCGCAAAGCATCGCTGCGAAAGAGGCAGCGTGCGCGACCCACTGCAACTGCTATTACCGCGGACGCACCACGCCGCCAGCCAGCCTAAGGCCAACAAAACCAGCAGCGCCCAAAGCCGCCGCGCCGTTTCAAATGGGAGCCAGCCCAGAATCGGCCACAGAATCAGGTAACTCGCCGGCGGATACGTCGAGCTGTGGGTGGCATACAGGCCATTTCCCGTGAACCACTGGCTCACTGCCAGATAGCGCGAGCGCAAATCGAGCGGCGACTCGTTGAGCAGATGCTGAAAAGTAAAGGAGAGCCGCGCAAACGCAATGTAAGCCAGCAGCGCGATCAGCGCGTAAAACAGCCAGGCCGCGGGTCGCCGGGAAGCTGGAACCAGCTTGGCGAAGCCCGTTCGTTTGGTCATGAAACCACCGTCGGCATTGTCGCAAAAACTCTGGGCATTGGCACGCTCGGAAAGAGCGGCCACAGTTTAACCGGGCCTTGCTGGTCAAAAATGCGAATTGTAGATGTCGCCTTTCCCCACTCATTCGCGCCGAGAAAAGTCTCGCACCACACTCTGGCTCGACTGCCTGAAAATGCGGGAACAACGGGAAGGGAGGTGTTGCGGTGCGACGATTCAGCGTGAGATGGATGCGCCCGCAAACGGCAACTCCACTTTCGCATTTCGACGTTTCTCGATTCGACGTTTCTCGATTCGACACTTCTCGATTCGGTGATTCATGGCACCGTCACATCGCGCAGTTCAAACGGCACGTCGAGCGATTTGAGTTCGGTCACAATCGGCCAATCCAGCGAATACGGGCCAATGATCGCTTCGCCCTGCGCGTTTTTGAGGCGAAACCGGAATTCGCCGCTCGCTTTGGCGCCGCCGCTGCTTGAAGAACCACCGCGCGGCAACTCGCGGCCCTGCGCGTCGCGCACGCGCAGGGTCGAAAACAGGTTGTTGAAAAAATAACCTCGGTTTTGGCCGGCCACTTCCCCGATATTGGCGCTCACGCGCACCGTCACTTGGTCGTTGTCGAAGGTCGCGCTTTGCAGCGCATATTGATTCGCTCCCACGGTTTTTTCGGCTTTGGGCGTCGCGGCGAGATCGAGGACGCGAAACGGCTCGGTGGCCGCAACCACCACGCTGTGCAAAACCCCGCTCACGATTGAAAAAATCGTGCCCGGCGTGGCTTCTGGAGGTAGCGCCACAGAAAGCTGAGAAATCGAACTGGCGCGACCGGAGTAAAAGGCGCCCATCTCGTTGCCACGCCCAATCAGAGGCGTTTGGGCGCCTTTTTTGAAGAATTTGAGGTCGCGCAGCGTGTTGGATTGCACGCTCAGTTTGGGGTCGAAATACGCGCCCATCTGAATTTGCACGCGGTCGGAGTTCACCGGCGGCGCGGCTTTTTCGCCCAGTGAAACGGTGCGCGTCATGGTGCGCGAAATCGAGTTGGCGACAAGCGTCACAAACGGCGTTTGCGCGCCCACTTGTCCGTCGAGACCGACTCCGGCGCCCTGAGAAAAGCGGCCCAGAAACACACCTTCGCCGAAACGCCCGTCCCATTTCATTTTGGTTTGCCGTTCGACATCCGCCGCCGCGCTCCAAAAAGGGGTTTGATTCCAATCGACGCTCACGTTTTGCTTTTCATTTTGGATTCGGTAAGGCGATTCCGCAAAACCTCCGGCCTCCAAAAGCGCTTTGGTCACGTCGGCGAGGTCTAAATCGCGTCCGCTCAGGCTGACCAGAGTCGGCCCGCCGGTCAGGGTTTGCAACTGCGCGGGCGTGATGAGTGGCGGATCGGGCGGCGGCACGAAGGCGCGAACCGGGTTGTTGGCGGGCGCTTTGATGGTGCTGGGCGCATCGGGCGGCTGCGCGAACGTGATTTGAGAGGGCGCCAAAGTCGTGAGAAGCGGCAAAGCCAGCGCGGTGCGACGCAGGTGGGACGAAAAATGAAACATCGGCAACTCCAGGGCGAAATTTGCGCGCAGTGTAACCCAAAAATAACCAAATTTTGGCTTTAACCGAAGGCGGCGCGCAAGCGCGGCACCCAAAACGCGACAAACGCCGGCCTAAACGCGCGGTGAAAGCCGATACGCGCGACAAGGAGCCGAAATGCGATATTTGCTGATTTTAGGTTTGATTTTGGGAGGTTGGGCGCCGCTTTCAAGCGCGCGTGCCGATGAATCTTGCGGGCCAAAAAGCGGTTTGTGCTGGCCCAAAGTCGAGCGCGGCGCCAAAGGGCCACGCGTGATCGCGCTGCAATATCTGCTGCGAAATCGCGGTTACAAAGTCGCGGCGGACGGGAAATTCGCGTTTGCGACCGAAAGTGCGGTGCGCCGTTTTCAAGCGAAAAATCGGCTCAAAGTCGATGGCAAGTTGGGCTGGCAGAGTTGGGAAGCGATCACGCCAGATTTGAAGCGCGGCGCGAAAGGGAATGCGGTGCGGGCGCTGCAAACTCTGTTGAATTTCACGCATCCCAAAGTCGCGCAAGATGGATTCTTTGGCCCAGAAACGCAGAAAATCGTTGCCAAAATTCAGTGGAATGGTGCGGGAAGCGACCCCGATCAAGGTGAGGGTGAAGCGAGAGTCCAAATATGGTGTTTTGCCGCCGGCGGATGTTACAGCGGAGAATAAAAATCGCGGCCCGGTTGGAACCGCGCCCCAGTTTTCCCGTTTAGAATAGCCTCTGCTGCGTGCGAGTTGTCTGAGAAAGTTTTGAGCCTACACCAATCTCTGAGGGAGTCCAACTCTTGTCCGGGATGCCGACTTCCGATACCTTAACCGGTTATCGTTGCAAAACGAGACGGAAATGGCACGAGGGACTGGAGCGGCGCCCACCTGCTTCCAAGCGGGTTCAACAACTTGACGATACACGGCGTGGCGGAGAACTGAAACCAAGGATGAAGGCGGAAGGATGAAGGATGAAAAATCCTTTCCTTCCGCCTTTTTCGTTTTTCGATTGCAGGTTTGTAGTAGCGCCGCAAGGCGCGTTTAAACGAACTTTTACGCTTTCCAAACGCGCCTCGCGGCGCTACTACAAACCACTTCCAGTCATGAACCTCTTCGCCGACGAAATCTCGACCACTACATCGGGGGAAATGTTCGATTTCTCCGCGCCGCTGCCGGCGCGAATGCGCCCGCGCCATTTCGATGAATTCACCGGCCAGAAACATCTCGTCGGTCTCGATGCGCCGCTGAGAAAAGCCGCCACAGCCGACCGCGTGCCGTCGTGCATCTTTTACGGCCCGGCGGGAGTTGGAAAAACGACTTTAGCGCGACTTTTGGCGACGCTTACCAAAGCGCATTTCGAGGATTTCTCGGCGATTTCGGGCGGCGTCGCCGATGTGCGAAAAATCGTTGAAGCGGCCAAAGTGCGGCGCAAAATCCCGCAGCGCACGCTGCTTTTCGTCGATGAAATCCACCGTTTCAATCGCGCCCAGCAAGACGCGTTTTTGCCCAATGTCGAAGATGGAACGCTGATTTTGCTCGGCGCGACCACGGAAAATCCGCTCGCTTCGCTCAATACACCGCTTTTGTCGCGCTGCCGACTGTTCGCATTCGAGCCGCTCGAAGATGAAGACATCGTGGCGCTTTTGCAGCGCGCTTTCGAGGACGAACGCGGTTTGAAATCGCTGGAATTGAAATCTGAAGACGCCGCGCTCGATTATCTGGCGCGCGGCGCGGCGGGCGATGCGCGATTGGCTTTGGGCGCTTTGGAAATGGCGGCGGATCTGGCGAAAAACGGCGTTTTGACGCTCGAAGACGCGCAAAAAGCGCTCGGCAAGCGCGTTCTGGGATATGACAAATCCGGCGACTCGCATTACGACATGATTTCGGCGTATATCAAGAGCCTGCGCGGAAGCGACCCCGACGCGGCGCTTTACTGGATGGCGCGGATGCTCGATGGCGGCGAGGATGCGATGTTTATCGCGCGGCGACTGGCGATTCAGGCGAGCGAAGACATCGGAAATGCCGACCCACAGGCCCTCGTTTTGGCGATGGCGGCTTTGAATGCGGTCGAGAAAATCGGTTTGCCCGAAGCGGCGATTCCGCTGGCGCAGGCGACGGTTTATGTGGCGAGCGCGCCGAAATCCAACGCGGCTTATCGGGCTTTGCAGCGGGCGAGAAGTGCGGTCAGTGAGGGCGAGCCGATTCGCGTGCCGCCGCATTTGCGCTCGACAGCGCTACCCGGCGCGAAAAAGCTCGGCGCGGAAAAGCTCGGCGCGGGCGCGGGTTATTTGAATCCGCACGATTTTCCGGGGAATTTCGTGGCGCAGGATTATCTGCCGCCGGATTTCGAGCGCGAAACCTTTTATGAGCCGACGCAAAACGGACATGAAGCGAAAATCGCGCGGCGCGTGGCGGAGTGGCGCGGGGCGCCAAAAAATGAAGATTGAGAGTATAGCAGCTAAAGTTGGAGTGGCTTCAATGTCAGTTTCGTCATCCTGAAGGGCGAAGGATCTCGCGTTGCAGCTTGCAAAATGAGGCAGTGACTTGAGATCCTTCGCAGGCTCAGCATGACGAAACTTCAACTTGGTATCGTGTAGCCTCTTCTCCTTTAGCTGCCATACAAGTCTTTTGTAAAATGAGCGACGCTTTGCGGTGAAAAGGAGCGACATCATGGATTTGCGATTGCGAGTGCGAAATATCGGCGCGGCGGCGCTGGTGGAGACCGGCGGCGAGATCGATTTGCATTCCGCGCCTCAACTGCGCGCGGCGCTGCTAAAAGTTTCGGAAGCACCCGCGCCACAAGTCGTGGTGGATTTAGGCGAGGTCACCTTCATCGATTCGACCGGTATCGGCGTTCTGGTGGGGGCGCTTAAACGGGCGCGCGAAAGCGGCGGCGACGTGCATTTTTGCGGTGTTCAGTCGCGGGTGCGGCGCGTTTTCGAGATCACCGGACTGCTGCGCGTTTTGCCGCTTTTCGAGTCGCGCGACGCGGCTTTATCGGCCTTTGGCGGCGAATCGGAAGCCCAGGGGAAAACCTTGGCGGCGGAGGCTTCCCATGAGTGAAAACATGAGTGAAAATCCGCTTTTGGAAACGCCTGTGGATGGGCGCATCGAACTCAAAATCCCCGCGTCGGCGCAGTGGGTGCGCGTGGCGCGCCTCACCGTGGCGGGCGTGGCGTCGCGCTTGCATTTTGGTGTCGAGGACATCGAAGATATCAAGCTCGCGGTCGCCGAAGCCGTCAATAACGCGATTTTGCACGCAACGGTCGCGTCCGGCGCCGAGGCGTGCGTCTCGATTGTGCTGGAAAGCGACGAAAACGGCTTGTGGATCAGCGTGGCCGACGAAGGCCGCGTTCACGGAGGTTTGCCGGAGTCGTCGCCACAAGCCGCGCCGCAAAGCGAAGAGTTGCCCGAATCCGGCCTGGGATTGCTTCTGATTGGCTCTTTGATGGATGAAGTGACGCATCAAAGCGGAGCGCACGCCGACACCATCGTCAAAATGTTCAAGCGTCTGCCCACGCACCGTTTGCCCGAACAGCGCGTGGCGCGCGGCGCTTAAAACGATGGATTATCCGCACTTTCTTTCGCCCTCGCCCGCCGCAGCGACGGGCGGCGAAACCGCCTCGCAGCACGCCCGCGATTCTTCACGGAGCGAGACCGGGTCGCGGCTCGAAACGGCGGATGGAGCCGAAGAAACGTCCGATAACTCAACGCGCGACGAGGAGACGCGGGCCAAAAACGATCCGGCCAAAAACGATCCGGCCAAAGCCGATGCCGCCAATTTCGACGCGCTGTTTTCGCAGTGGAAAGCCAGCGGCGACCCGCAAATCCGCGAGCGATTGATCTTATCGCAGCGCTCGATGGTGATTTATCTGGCGCGGCGCTTCATGGATCGCGGCGAACTGTTCGAGGACGTGATGCAGATCGGCATGGTCGGCCTCATCAACGCGCTCGACGGCTTCGATGCCTCGCGCGGCATCCGTTTTTCGACGTTTGCGATCCCCTCGATTTCGGGCGAAATCCGCCGCTATTTCCGCGACAAAGTGTGGGGCATTCGCGTGCCGCGCCGGATGCAGGAACTGTATATCCTGATTCAAAACCGGCTCGACGAGATGACGCAAAAGCTCGACCGCAGCCCAACTTATGCCGAAATCGCGCTCGAACTTGGGGTCGAAGTCGAGGAGATCGTGGAAACCATGGAAATGGGTTCGGCGCTCGATCCGCAGTCGCTCGACGACCAGCTTCACGGCGAAGACGGCACCAGCCTCGCCGATACGCTCGGCGGCCTCGATCCCGATTTGCAGGCTTACGAAGAACACGCCTCGCTGCAAATGGCGCTCGCGCGACTGACCGAAAAAGAGCGCCGCGTTTTGGAAATGGCCTATTTTGACGGCCATTCGCAGACGGACATCGCGCGCAAACTGGGCGTTTCGCAGATGCACATCTCGCGTTTGCTGCGCCGCGCTTTGGGCGAATTGCGGCATTTGCTGGAAGAGTTTTAGAAGGAAAAACGCGGTTTTACGCTTGACTCGAAGTGGCTGAGAACTTATAACTAAAGGGCTTTTCAAGCGGTTTCGGTCGTGAAAAGAGCGCCGATGTGGCGGAATGGCAGACGCAGCGGACTTAGAAATTTGAGCGCAGAGTTGGGAAACCGCTCTGTGGATGGAGTCAAATTCGGTGAAACCTTCTAAAGCGTTCAATAAATGCTTTAATGGCAACGCCGAGCTAAGGCCAACCGGGAATTGCAGTTGTTTTTCAGCGATTACAAAGTGTAGTCCACGAAACTATATCAATGATCAGTTGGAACGAGCAATCAGACAGTTCGATTTATTTGTGATAGTTGTCAACATTAGATAACCAACTATCGAGGTAAGAAGTTGGCAAAGTGTAGAGGCGAGACGGCTCCCTCCTAAACATTTCGACATTTCACTCAAGTGCCGAAATATATGGAGAAGGCATCGTCCAGACCACAAACTGAGTTGTTTGATCGTTAGCTCAGGTAGTGAAAACTATAGTGGTAAGAAAATCCGTAGCCCGCAAGGGCGTGCCGGTTCGAGTCCGGCCATCGGTAGTCAAAAAGCAGCGAAAACCACAGCGCGGACGCGACTTCTCCAAGTCCGTCCGCGTTTTGGCGCGTCGCCCGAAATTCCTTATGCCGCCTCTGATTCTCGCCTCCGTTTCGCCGCGCCGTTCGCAGCTTTTACGCGATTTGGGCGTGCCGTTTCGCGTCGCGCCGTCCGAGGCGAGCGAACCGCCGCCCACACCGGATGAAATCGAAAATCCGGGCGCGTATGTCGAAAAATTGGCGCAGTTAAAGGCGCAAAGTGCGGAGAATGAGGCAATTATTATCGCCGCCGACACGGTTGTCGTGGTAGAAAGTGGCGGACGAAACCGAATTCTCGGCAAACCGCGCGATGAAGCTGAGGCGCGCGCGATGCTGGCGCAATTGCGCGGGCGAACGCACCGCGTGTTTACCGGCGTTTGTGTGCGGAGCGGCGGCGATTTTCGCGTCGCACACCAGACAACACGGGTGACTTTTGGCGAGTTCAGCGATGATTTTCTCGCCGCTTACGTTCGAACCGGCGAATCGCTCGACAAAGCCGGGGCTTACGCGGCGCAGGGCAAAGGCGCTTTACTGATTGAGCGCATCGAAGGCGATTATTTCAACGTCGTCGGTTTGCCGCTCGAACTGTTGGGCCGGATGCTGCGCGAATTTGGAGTTGAGGTCGAGGCGTTTTGGGCGAAGTAGAAGTTAGAAGTTAGAAGTTAGAAGTTAGAAGTTAGAAGTTAGAAGTTAGAAGTTAGAAGTTAGAAGTTAGAAGTTAGAAGTTAGTCGTTAGATATTAGAAGTTAGATATTAGATATTAGAGGACGAGTTTTTAACCTCTAATCACTAACTTCTAACCTCTAAACCATCATGTTTTCCCGTTTTTTTGGTCGATTCGCGCAGGATATGGGCATCGACCTCGGCACCGCCAACACGCTCGTTCATGTCACCGGGCGCGGCGTGGTTTTGCGCGAGCCTTCGGTGGTCGCCATCGACTTGCAGCGCAACCGGGTTTGCGCGATTGGCGAGGACGCGCGCGCCATGATCGGGCGCACGCCGCCGCATATTTCGGTGCAAAGGCCGCTCGCCGACGGAGTGATCGCCGATTTCGAGATCACGCGCGATATGCTGCGCCATTTCATTCACCGCGTGCATCGCGGGCGCCAGTTTTCCTCGCCGCGCGTGGTGATCGGCATTCCGTCGGGCATCACCGAAGTCGAAAAATTGGCCGTTATCGAAGCGGCGCGCGCAGCGGGAGCGCGCGAGGCGCGCACCATCGAAGAACCGATGGCGGCGGCGCTGGGCATCGGACTTCCCATCAACGAGCCGACCGGCTCGATGATCGTCGATATCGGCGGCGGCACCACCGAGGTTGCGGTGATTTCGCTGGGCGGCATCGTCACCAGCCAGAGCTTGCGCGTCGCCGGTAACGAAATCGACGAGTCGATCATCGCTTATATGCGCCGCACCTATAATCTGCTGATCGGCGAGCGCATGGCCGAAGCGGTCAAATGGGAGATCGGCTCGGCTTATTTGCTTTTGCCGGAACGCGAAATGCCGGTGCGGGGCCGCGATTTGGTGTCGGGATTGCCGCATTCGGTTGTGATTTCTTCGAGCGAACTGCGCGAAGCGATCCGCGAGCCGGTTTTGCAGATCGTGGAAACGGTGCGCGCCACGCTCGAAAGCGCGCCGCCCGAACTTTCCACCGACATCTTGGAGCGCGGCATCGCCCTCGCTGGCGGCGGCGCGCTGCTGCGCGGTTTGGATCAAATGCTCGCCAAAGAGTTGCACACCCCGGTTCACGTCGCCGACGAGCCGCTTTTGGCGGTGGTTTTGGGCACGGGCAAAGCGGTCGAGAACTGGGACGCGAATCTGGGGAATAGCAGCGGGGTTTATGCGGCGAAGTGAAAGCTGGAACGCAAGGCGTTTTGACCCCACCCTAACCCTCCCCGGATTACCGGAGAGGGAACCGGTCATTGTCGCGTTTCCTGCCAGTTCCACTGAGTGCGGAACTGACCGGTTCCCTCTCCGGTAATCCGGGGAGGGTTAGGGTGGGGTCAAAACGCCACCGAATCACACATTCTCAACCATGCGCCTTCCCCTTTCCATCCTCATCGCGCTGATTTTAGGCGCGGGCGTCGTGGCGTGGCAAAATTCGGCGGCCTCGCAGGGCAAAACCGCCGCGCCGGTCGGCGCGCTCGCGGCGACGATGTCCCCGGTGCAGCGATTTTTCAAGCGCACCGGCAGCTACTTTGGCGATGTCGGACGCGTGTTGGTGCGGCGCGGCGACCTGACCAGTCAAAACGCTCAATTGACGGAGCGCGTGGCCGATTTGGAAGGCCAAAACGCGCGACTTTCGCGCTTGCGGCGCGAAAATCAGGAACTGCGCGGCCAGCTTCAGTTGCCAAAGATCGCCGGCGGGCGTCTCCTCGCCGCGGAAATCGTTTCCTATGACGCCACCGATTTCGCGCGTCTGGTCACGCTCAATGTCGGCGCGCGCCAGGGTGTGCGGCCCAAGGACGTGGTCTATTGCGCGCAGGGTCTGGTCGGCCAGGTTTCGCAGGTCGCGCCTTTGACCTGCGTGGTGACTTTGCTCATCGACCGCGACGGACGCGCGGGCGCAATGACTTCGCGCACCGGCGCCAGAGGGGTGGTGCAGGGCACCGGCGAGCGGGTTTGCAAGCTGTCGTATCTCGATTTTGCCGCCGATGTGCGCGAAGGCGACACGCTCGTCACATCCGGGCTTTTGACCGGGCGCGGCGCGATTTTTCCCAAAGGTCTGGTGATTGGACGCGTCATCAAGGTCGAAAAAGACAAAACCTATTCGCGCCAGGAAGCCTATCTCGAACCCGCCGTGGCTTTCGACCAGATTTCGGTCGTCACCGTGCGCGTGGGCGCGGGTTGAGGCCCAGATTCATTTATGCCTCCGATTTCCCCGTTTTGGCGCCTCGCAATTCTGATGATTTTGGCGCACGCGCTGCAAACCACGCTCTTCGCGGCGCCGATTCTGGGCGCGGCGCGGCCCGATTTGCCGTTTCTGGTGGCGATTTCGGGCGCTTTGCTGGGCGGAGTCGAAGTCGGCGCCGTCGCCGGCATCGCGGCGGGCGTTTTGAGCGGCATCGGCGCGGCGTGGCATCCCGGCTCGTTTCTGCTTTCGCGCGCGATTCCGAGCGCGATTCTGGGCCGGGCCTCGCGGCGATTTTCGGTGCTTCACCCGCTGGCGCCGCCCGCCTGCGCTCTGGCCGCGACCTTTTTGAGTGACGCGGTGTTTTTCCTGATTTCTCCCACGGATTTTCCGCCCGTGTGGTGGGCGCGCCACGCGGTTGCATCGGGAGTCGTCCAGGCCGCGCTGATCTGGCCGGTGTTTTTAATCGTCGCGCGCGTCGTCAGGCCGCCGCAAAAGTCGCTGTTCGCCTGAGAAACGGTCGAAAGGTCGGAGCGCGGGCGTCTCGCCCGCACCCGGAGGCTTGTATTCCCATCGGACATCGGCCCAGGAATGAGCCAGGTCAGCGGGCGAGACGCCCGCGCTCCGACTTCTCAAACCGTCTCTGAGATACTTCTGCGCGTTCCCGCTGTCAAAGCTGTTCTCACTTTTCGTTATGCCGCGTTTTTCTCCTCTTTTCACGCTTGCCGCGCTGCTGTTCTTCGCTCCGTTCGGGCGTTGCGCCACCGGCGTTTCTCCCACGCGCACCGCCACAGGCATCATGCCTGCCACCACGCGAGCTTTTCGCGCCTTGGGCTTTATCGGCGCACGCGCTTCGCTTGTGCGCGCCCGCGTTTTGCCGCCGGTTGCGGCGAAAAAAGTCGCGCGAAACACCCGCGCGAGTGCCGCCGATGGCTCGCTGCTCTTCGTTTACAAAGGCTTTACCGCGGCGCACCAAGAAATCCTCTCCACTTTCGTGAGCAACAATTACGGCGCGATGGTGGCCCGCTACGGCGCGCCTTCGCCCGAACAGCGTTCCAACGGCGGAAAAACCATCGAAGTCGTCGGCGACCAGTTCGGCGCCGCCTACCAGCCGCTGCGAAATCCCGATAATGCGCCGCGCGGTGATGGCGGCACCATTTTTTTTCGCTACGACGATTCGCTGTCGGTCAAAACCAACCAGTTCAACTTCACCCGGCTGATTTTGCGCGCGTTTCAGGGGCCAAACAACTTTTCCTACGATTATCTGAGCGCCAAATACAACGACATCTATCAGGCGGGTTTGGCCGATGCCGTGGCGCTTCTGGTGCTTTATGACAGCCTGAGCGCATCGGAAAAAGCCTCATTTGACCCGTCGATTTACGGTTTTACCTATCTGCTCCACGTTTACGACCTGCTCAATCGTCCCGAACTGGAAAGCGCCACGATTTTCCCGCCGACCGACGATCCCAACTCGCTTTTGCCGGATTTTCGCCTCGGCATGGCGCAGGCGGCGTGGCTCAAAGTCGGCATCGACAACCCCAACTTTTTCCGGAATTTCAACGCCGCTTATTACAATGAGATCAAGCCGCGCCAGGCCGCGACGCCCCAGCAACTGCGCGCCATCGCCGCGGGCGTTGCGCCGCGCGTCGAGGGTTTGTCGTTTTCCGACTGGGCGCGGCGCCAGTATGTTTTGGACAATGCGGTCACTACGGGCACCAAGATTTTTCCGCTCCTCGTGCCGGTTCCAACGCCCGCCGTCGGCGCGCAAAACACCGGTTTCATCGGTTTTGTCGAGGCTTTTGCCACCGATGCGGCGGGCAACGACACCCGTCTGAGCGGTTATGGCAGCGTCGAGGCGCTCGATGAAAACGGCGCCAATATCAACGCGCAGTCACCGGAACTGAGCGCCTCCAATTTGCTCGATCTGAAAAAAGTGCGCGGCAACGCGCCCGAAATCGACGCCGGATTCGCCAATTTCGCGGCGCCCAATCGCGCGCGCATCACGATCAGGATTCGTTTCAAAGGCGCGCAGACGACGGCGTTTTTTCCCTTTGTCGGGACTGCGGGGAGCGCTTCGCAGACCCCGGTTTACGGCGTTTCGCAAAACGGCGAAAGCGGCGATTTAGCCATCAGCAACACCGCGGGAATCGAAACCGTGGCGCTCTCGCGCGGCGCTTTCGCAGGAACCAAAAAATATCTTTCCGCTCCCGTGGTGGTGACCTCGTTAACGCTGGGCGGACGGGTTTTTAAGCGCAACACGGCATGGCTGCCCGCCGGATCGCGCGGCGTGGCGTTCGTGCTGGACGGCGCGGCGCGAAACGACGCGTTCACCCTCAAAACCGCGCCCGGCGCCAGCCCGGTTCGCATGATTTCGCTGCCGATTTTCCCGACCCAGAGCGACGAGGCCGAAGTTCTCGGCATCGCGGCCAAAGATCTCAAACTCGCGCGTTATCGCCCCAATCTGTCGCCCGGAACTCTCAATGGCGGCGTTTTGACTTTCGGCATCGGGGCCGACCGCCACGAAATTTATCCCCACATCTCAGCGCCCATCGCACCGGGACGCGGCTACTGGATCGGAAGCGGCGAAATCACCCGCAGCGTGCAGGGCAGCGAGCCGCGCGCCGACAAACCGTTTGAAATCGCTTTGCCGGGCGGCTGGAACCAGTTCGGCGTGCCTTTTAACAAGAGCGTGGCGCCGGACGCGATTCAGGTGCGCTACGGCAGTTTCGCGCCGGCTTCCTATGCCGACGCGGTGAAAAACGGACTGCTCGCGCCGGGAATCTGGCGCTGGAAGGGGAGCGGCGGCTACGCGCGTGTCGATGGCGTGGCGGGCGCGGTTTTGCCGCCGTTCGAGGGCTTTTATCTCTACGCGATTCCCGCGCGCGGCGTGAGCCTGGTTTTCAATTCCGCTGCGCCATCAGCAGCGAAGACGGCGACTTCGGCCCGCTCCCAGGGCAGTTGGAGCGTGCCGCTGGTGGCTTCGACCGATGCGGGCAGCGATGGCAGCAACCGTTTCGGCGTTTCGAGCGAGTTGGCGGCGGCCAAACCGCCCACCGGCCCGCCGGTGGTGACGCTGCATTTCACTTCGAGCGGCAACGCCGAATCCGATGGCAGCGGCGCGGGCGCGGCGAGCGGTTGGGCCGATTCGTTTCTGCCCACTTTGGTGAGAAGCGCCAAGTGGGAGTTCATCGTGGAAGGGACGCCAAAGGGCGAAAGCGTCGCACTTTCGTGGGGCGACCTCAAAGGCGTGCCCAATGATGTGAAACTCGCGCTGCGCGATGAAAAAGCGGCGCCAACTGTCGCGTTGCGCGCGGGCGGCAGTTACGGTTGGACGAGCGATGGAGCGCCGCGCCATTTCTCGATTGAGGCGACGCGGGGTGCGCGCGCGGCGCTTCAAATCGCTCCGGCGCCATCGCGCGGCGTGGAAATCGCGGTTACGTTGAGTCTGGAAGCGCGCGGGCGACTCGAAATTCAAAACCTGGCGGGCGACACGATTTTGGTGCTCAAAAACGGCGTTTTCGGGCCGAAAACCGAGAAGTTCGTTTGGAGCGGCCAGCGCAGCGACGGGCGCAGCGCCCCAGGCGGGCGCTACCGCGTGCGATGGATTCCCGCCATGGAAGGCGATGGCAGTGCGGCGCGCGACTTCGATTATCGGCCCTGAGACGGCTTCCCCTATGAAACTTTTTCGATTTTGGACGGCGCTTTTGCTTTTCGCGCCGTTGCTGGCAATTTTTGCTGGCTGCGGGGGCGGCGGTGGGAGCAACTCGTCGGTTTCGCCCACGGCAACGCCAAAACCGGCACCTACGGCGACGCTTGGCGCCCGCGTTTTGGTGGTGCAGCTGCGTGATCGCGCCGGACAGCCCGTCGATGGCATCGTCACCGTCGGGGCGACGGTGCTGGCCACGGGTGACGGCAACGCCACTTTCAACCGCAATGTCGCGGCGGGGCGCACCACGGTGAGCGCCGAAGTCGATGGCGATGTGACAACCGCAACCGTCGATGTCAAAACGGCGGGCACCACCATCACGACCTTGACGATCACACCACGTGTTACGCCCGCCCCGACGGCGACTTTGCCGCCGCCGCCGTTTTAATCGAAAAATCGTTTTGAGGGTGAACTGAAGCGCGACTCCAGCGGTCAAAAGTGGTCATCAATTGACAATCCGATTTTTGGCCTGTAAAATCGCTTTAGGTTTCGCTTTCTAACCCCGAACCATCGGGAAGAAAATGGGGCGATTAATTTCGTAAATTCTGCCAGGTTAGACCCGTTTTGCGCCCGGTTTTGGCGTATCTCTAAAGGAAATTATGTTTTTGAAGTCTCAATTCAAGGCCTCGACCTTGTGCGCGAGTAGCGCTTTGCTGGTGCTTGGCGGTTTTATGAGCATCAACCTCGCTGGGTGCGGCGGCGGCGGCGGTGGCGGGAAGGGCGGTTTCGGTTCGCCAACTGCTACGCCCGCCGCGCAAAACATCACCTTTCGCCTGGTGCGTCAGGACATGGGCGCCTCCAATGGCGGCACCGTCACGCTGACTTCGACCACCTCGCCGGGCACGATTCTCAGCGCTACGGCGAACGCTTCGGGTGTCGCTTCGATCGCCAGCGTTCCCCCCGGCACCTATACTGTCAAGTTCACCGTTGTCGATAGCGCCGGAGCGAACCTTTCGACGACCACCTCGACTTTGACCATTACCAGAGCGTCGGGCCAGACCTTTTTGCTGCTCCAAGATCAGGGCAGCGGATCGACCACCGGCTTCTCCGTGAGCGGCACCATCCGTCTGAATCCCGGCACCGCAGCGACTCCGACCCCAACCAGTGTTCCAAGCGCAACGGGAACGCCGACCACAACGGGAACGCCGACCGTGACCGGAACGCCGACCACAACGGGAACGCCGACCGTGACCGGAACTCCAACCACAACGGGCACACCGACGCAAACCGCAGGGCCGACAGCGACTCCCAACCCGTTTCAGTTTTCCAATTGCACGGCCAGTTCATTGTTTGTGACCGACTCGCTATTGGTGGAAGCCATCGACCTCGATACTTCTAAAGGGCGCCCGATCATCGCTCAGTTGCGCCGTAGCAGGTCGGACTCGAATCGCGGAGCCTACACGATTTTGCTGCCTTATCGACCGGCGGCGTTCCAGATTCGCATCAGCCAGTTCGACGTTAGTGGCGCTCGTTATGCCGGTTTCAGCGCGTTTTCTAACTTTAATGGGCTGACTGCAGTCACGGGCCTCAACGTCTGCGTCAACAACAACGGCATCGCGCCGCTCATTCCGCCCACGGTGGCTTTTACGCCTACGCCCACCTTCCGCCCGTTCCCCTTCGGGACATCGACGCCAACTCCGGGCGCTACAGCCGCCGGTTAACAACCTGATCAGGCTACCGAGTAGATTGCGTCCTTCATGTCGCCGATTTCTTCTCAACCGGCTTGCCAATCTGCGCGCGGCGCCGCTCCAGCCCCCAAGGGCAAAGGAGCGGCGCCGCGCGTGCGTTGGAAGCGCTTTTTCTGGGCCGGAGCGGGTCTGCTCGCCGCTGTCTGGCTGTGGGGATGGCTCTCCGTCGATGAAAGCGGACAACCTGTCACCCGAGTTTCCGACGAGCCGCAGGCCGAAATCGAGGGTCTCAAATCGTTTCTGTTCCGGCGCAACGGCCAGCCGGTGTGGGAATTCAGCGCGCGCCGCGCCCAGGTCGATGCCGGCGGCACCTCGACGCTGATCAGCGGCATCAGTCGCGCGCTGCTTTTCCGCGATGGCCAGCCCTTTTTGCATCTGAGCGCCTCGCAAGTGCGTTATTCCAACGCTTCGAGCGATCTCGAAGCGTCGGGCAGCGTCAACGTGACCGGGCCGGACGATTTTTCGTTTCAAACCGCGCGGGCGTTGTGGTTCAACGCTTCACAAACCGTCGATTGCCCCAAAGCTGTCACCGCCTGGCTTCGCAATATCTATTTTGCAACTCCGCGGCTTTCCTACAACTGGACTGACGGAGTTTTGACCTGCCCGCAAGCGGTCGAAGTTCGCACCGAGGGCGCAGTTTTTCGGGGTAAAAACCTCCAGGCGACGCTCAAAACCCGCGAGATTCGCTTATCGGGCGGTGTGCAACTCATTTTCGCGCCCAGCGCGGTGCAAAAAGTCTTGTCTCGCCCGCGCTAAATTCACCAGATTTATCGCGGTTCGAACGTTCTTCACAATTCCAACGCCAAATTTAGAGCCTGAGAGCGCGCGCGGCGTCATCCTTTTATTATGCGCCTCCGCCCGCTTTTTTCCCTTGGTTTGTGCTTCGCTTCCGGCACTATCTTCGTTGCAGCTTACTCGCAAAGTTTCGCTCAAGCCGCCAAAAAACCGGCGCGCAAAGTCCCCGCCGCGCCCTCGGCATCTCAAGAGGGCGCTGTTATCGTCAGCGGCGACAGATCGGTCAGCGACGCCAACACCGAAACCTCGAAACTGACCGGCAACGTGACGGTGACGCAGACCGGCGAAGATTTCATTCTTTACGCGCAAAATCTGCGTTACAGCAAGCCGCAAAACCGCGCGATTGCCACCGACAATTTGCGGGTCGTAACCAGAGATTCCACGATTCGCGGCCTCAAAATCGACGCCGATTTCAACACCAAAGTCCTCACCATGACCGGAAACGTGACGATTTCCACGCACGGCAAAGGCGACGGCATTACCGGCAACCGTCAAACTGGCGGCCAAACCGGCGGTCTGCGCGCCGAGTTCACCTCTAAAGCCTCGAAGCTCTACTGCGACCGCGTCGATTGGGACTACGAAACGCGCGAAGCGGTTTTGACCGGAAATATCCGCATGGTGCAAGGCAAAAACTCCGGGACGTGCGAGCGCATCGAATTCGACGAGCGCCAAAACGTGATCAGGCTCCTCGGCAAAGTGCGTTTCATCGATGACAAAGGCCAGGTTTATAGCACGCCCGACCTCACCATTTACAACGACGAAAACAGCATCGAAACCGGGCCATCGACGCTGCAAATCAAGCCCAACGCCGCGCCCGGCGCCGCGCCGCGTCCGGCGAAACCGCCGGTGGCGCCTAAAAGAGCGCCCAAAATCTCTAATGAAGACCTGAGCGGCTTCGATGCGAAACCCTCGCCGATTCCCGCGCTGCGCCCAGAACCAACCAGGGTGCCTCCGCCTGTGGAAACGCCCGAAACACCCGACGAAACCGCTCCGGCGTCAAGCACAACCACCCCGTGACCTCAAAACGAAAAGGGCGCCACGATCCATCGTAGCGCCCTTTTAATCTCTCATCCTTCAAACCGCCGCAACACCCGAATCTTGTTCCAGCGGCGTCGAAACGTCGAGCGCTTCGCTCTGACTTTTATAGCAGCTAAAGTGAAGTAGGCTACACGGCGGCGAATAAATTCGCAGCCAGAAAAAGCCGTCAACCTTCGTTGACGAAATCCCGGCGTCATGCGGTCACACTTGCTGCGGGGTTTCGTCGGCGTAGGCCGACGGCTTTTTCTGGCTGCGAATTCATTCGCTCGCCAAATGTAGCCTACTTTCCTTTAACCGCTATAACATCCGCAGCGAGCAAAACCAGTTCGAGCGCCTCGCGCACATCCGACACGAAATGAAACTTGAGTTCGCGGTGCGCTTCGGGCGGAATTTCCTTGATATCGGCTTGATTGCGCGCCGGTAAAATCAGGGTTTTGATGCCCGCTTGACGCGCTGCCAGCACTTTTTCCTTGACGCCTCCCACCGGCAAAACCCGTCCGGTGAGCGTGACCTCGCCCGTCAAAGCGATATCGTGACGCATCGGACGACCCGAAATCAGGCTCGCCAACGCGCACGTCATCGCCACGCCCGCACTCGGCCCATCTTTGGGAATCGCGCCGGCGGGAACGTGAATGTGGATGCCGCACACGCCGCCGCAATCTTCGGGCAGCTTCAAATCCTCGGTGTGCGAGCGCAGAAAATCGTAGGCGATTTGCGCCGATTCTTTCATCACCTCGCCGAGCTGACCGGTGATGGTGAGACCGTTTCCCGGCATTTTCGCGGTTTCGATGAATAGAATCTCGCCGCCCATCGGTGTCCACGCCAGGCCGGTCGCAACGCCGATTTGCGGCTGACGACTGCCCATTTCCGGCTGAAATTTGACCGGGCCAAGATAAGTTTCCAGCGACGATTTCAAAACCCGCAGTTTGGCCGGAGCGCGTTTGCGCGGATTCTGACTTTTGCGGGGCCGACTTCTCTCGCGTTTGGCGACGCCTTCGGAGATTTTGCGCGCGATTTTGCGGCAAACCGTGCCGATTTCGCGCTCCAGGCCGCGCACCCCCGCTTCGCGCGTGTAGCCGCGCACAATCGCGCTCAAAACCTCGTCGTTGAGGCTCACATCATCGTTTTGCAGACCGTTCTCCGTTTTCTGGCGCGGCAACAGATAACGCCGCGCGATAGCGACTTTTTCGGCCTCGGTATAGCCGGGAATATGCACGATTTCCATGCGGTCGCGCAGCGGGCCGGGAATGGTGTCGAGGACGTTCGCCGTGGTGACGAACATGACTTTGCTCAAATCGACGGGCACTTCGAGATAATGGTCGCGGAAACTCGAATTTTGCTGCGGATCCAGCACTTCCAAAAGTGCCGAAGTCGGATCGCCGCGATAATCGCTGCCCAACTTGTCGATTTCGTCCAGAATCATCACCGGATTATTGCTTGCGGCGTCGCGCAACCCTTGAACGATGCGCCCCGGCATCGCGCCGATATAAGTGCGTCTATGCCCGCGAATTTCGGCTTCATCGCGCACGCCGCCCAGTGCCATTCGCACATATTTGCGGCCCAGAGCGTTGGCAATCGAGTGCGCCAGCGAAGTTTTTCCGACACCCGGCGGCCCAACCAGACACAAAATCGGGCCTTTGTTATCGCTTTTGAGGCGCCGCACCGCGAGATATTCCACCACGCGCTCTTTGACTTCGCTCAAACCGAAATGCTCGTCGTCGAGGATTTTGGCGGCGTGGCGAATATCAAGATTGTCGGGCGTTGAAACGCTCCACGGCACCGCCAAAAGCGCGTCCAGATAGTTGCGCGTCGTCGAATATTCCGGCGAAGCCGAGGGAATGCGCGCCAGGCGGTCGAGTTCGCGGTTGGCGGCTTTGAGCGGCGCTTCGGGCATCTGCGCCGCTTCGACCTGGGCGCGGAGTTCATCGATTTCAGCGCTCATATCGCCGTCGTCGCCGAGTTGTTTCTGGATTTCGCGCAGTTGCGAGCGCAGCAAAAACTCGCGCTGGCCTTTGTCGAGTTCGCGGCGCGTTTCGCTTTGAATTTGGTCGGTGAGTTCCAAAACCGAAATCTCGCCCGCGACGAGCGGCGCCAGCAGTTCGAGCCTTTTCTGCACGTCGAGTTCGCCCAAAAGTCCTTGGCGCACGTCGGCTTCGATGTTGATTGCCGACGCAAGGAAATCCGCCAATTTTCCCGGTTCGTCCTGATTTTGCGCCGCGACGAGCGCTTCATCGGGCAAAAGTGGCGAGAGTTGCACGATGCGCTCGAAATCGCGCAACAACGACTGCATCAGCGCGGTGATTTTGGCGTTGCGCGCGTCGGAATCGGGCAAAACTTCGGCTTTCGCCCTCAAAATCTCGCTCGCGCTTTCAAATTCCGACAATTTCACGCGGGAAAGCCCCTGCACGATGACCTGTGCCGAGCCGTCGGGCAAACGCATCATGCGAACAATCGCGGCGGCGCAACCGATTTCGTGCAGCGCGTCGGGCGCGGGCGTTTCGTCGCCTTCCTCGCGCTGCAACGTGAGCGCGATCAAGCGGTCGCCCGCCAAAGCCGCATCGAGCGCGCGCAGCGACGCGGCGCGGCCCACGGAAAGCGGCGCCATCATAAACGGAAACAGCACTAAATTCGTCGTCGCAACGACGGGCAAACGGGAGGGCAGAGGCGGCAATTCGTTTTCAGCCATGATTTTTTTAAAGGTTAGAGCGTGTGAGGGACTCGCATTTCGCCACCAGAAAAAGTGGCTTGTAGTAGCGCCGCAAGGCGCGTTTGGAAAGTCTGATAGTTCG
>JAABUN010002747.1_pt1 | contig 29892 bp, 28 predicted proteins | sample 5559311 | NCBI WGS metagenome assembly JAABUN01 (sample SAMN10711877, study PRJNA513370) | rock metagenome | isolation source: Antarctica rocks | place: Antarctica: Victoria Land, Siegfried Peak sud | reverse complement strand
ACGATCTCAGACCGCGGGACGCCGGCATCGACGGCGGCCACAGCCCGCTCGCGGAGATCGACGGAATGGCGGGTGCCCATCGCCGGATCTTGCCATAGCGGCAGAACTTGCGCACGCGGCTCTAGTGCACGACGACCGCGCGGGTGACCGTGCCGGTGCTATCCCGCAGCGGCGCGGCTTGGACCAGAACCGGGAACTGGCTGCCATCCCAGCGCTCTAGGGTCAACTGCTGGTTCCGCACTACCTCGCCGCGAAGCGCCCGTGCCACCGGGACGTCGTCAGGGGACATGGGCATGCCGTCGGCGTGACGGACCCGATAGTCGCGCCCCTCAAACGGCAGCATCCCGGGAGGAGCACCCGCACCGAGCAGGAGGTCGACCGCGGCGGCATTGGCCAGCTCGATCGCGCCGTCCGGCAGCTCTTGCAGCAGCACACCGGAGGGGAGGTTGTCGAGAATCACGCGGAGCTGGTCCCGCTGCTCCTCGGCCCGGGCCCGGCCCGCGCCCAGCTTGCCGTACAGACCGGCCCGGTCGATGGCGCTGGTGGCGTGGGCGGCCAGCACCTGGACCGCGGCCAGATCATCCGTGTCGAAGGTACGATCATCAACCCGCTCGCTGAGATAGAGATAGCCGACCGGCCGCTCACCGAGCAGAATCGGCGCGCCCAGCAACGTGTGCATCGGCGGGTGATCGGCGGGAAAGCCGACCGAGCACGGGTCCGCCTCGAAATCGGGCACGAGCAGCGGTTTCCCTTCCCGGATCAGCTCGCCGAGCAGCCCATGTCCTTCCGGCAGCGGTCCGATCAGCTCGCGCTCCTCCGGGGTAAGCCCGGAGGTGATGAATCGGGTAAGGCGTCCCTGGTCGTCGGCGACACCCAATGCGGCGTAGCGGGCCGGAACGACCTCACGCGCGAGATCGACGATCCGTTGCAGGACACCGTCCAGCGACAACTCGGAGGCAACCGCCAGCGCCGCCTATGAGGCGGCGCTGAGCGCGCGGTCCGGCGCGGCTCCCGGGCGGTCTCCGACGTCCGGCTCCGCGGGGCGGTCGCAGAGAAGCCAGCGACGGCCGTGATCGTCGACCAGGCGCCAGCGCCACGGGCTCAAGACGCCGTCGCTGGCGCCATCGTCGATCTGCCCGGGAATGGCACGAACGGCTCCTTCACCCCACCAGGCGGCAAGTGACGAGCCCTCGGTGGGGGGCATCGGAAGCGGCGAGGGCAGCAGGGTTGGCCGCGACCACGATGGGATCGGGCATGTCGGTGGCGGCGACCATGGCCGCGGCACCGGCCGACTGGAGGAGACTGCGAGCGCCCACAGGCACGGCATCCGGCGCGGTAGCTCCGCTCACCTCACCATCCACGGCAACGATCGCGCCCGTCGGTCTCGCTCATCACCGTCATGTCACGATTCGCTACCTCATCTGCAGCAGGTTGTGCTGAGGGGGTCCATGGCGTGCACCCAATCTCAACCCCCATGGTTTACCATTCCGTCGATCTCTTTTCAGAGCGCGTTATAGAATTTTTGTCAGCATCACAAACCAAAATCACCGTCTCTTCGCACGGGTGTTCCGGATATTGGCTACGGTTTTCCTCCGGTGCTATCGAACTCAGTCGGGAACGGAGCCTTTGCGTTCATCCGGAACCCGCCCGACGTCTCAGCACGGCAGACCGCCTTGGCAGTATTTTGTGAAGTACATAGCAAGTTCCAACGTCGACAACAAGAGTTCGCAGACTGTAGTGTAAGTTTTTTCCTAGACATAGCAGAATTGTTTTAGATTAGACACGACAGGTGTCTTTGAGCGTCGCCTCTTGCGTGCGCGCTTCTACCATCATCCCACTAGCATCGTTCCATCTGTGCCACCCTTCGCGCCATACCGCGTGGCTGCCGCTCCGCGCTCCTTCGGCCAGGGTGGCGAATGCGAGGGCCAGGGCGTCGGCAGTCGCGATTACCTGATCGTTGAGTTCTTCGGCACCAGCCGGCGGGCACTTTGCCGCTGAGTCTCTGCAAGGTCGGTTATCCGGCTACTGGCAGTTGTGAGCACTACAGCCACGTCGGCATCTGGGATCGGAAACTGTTCAATGCCAACAGGCATGGCGGACAGTACCGGGTTAACCGCTTTTCCAATGTTGGCGAGGAGTGCTCCCGTGGAGCCTAACCAGTACGCAATTTGGGAACAGTTACCTTCGGACACGGATTGATCCCCGGTTTCCGGTGCCGCGACGCCAGACGGCAACGGTGAGCCAATTGTATTTGCCAAGTAAACCAAATAAGAATCGATGGTGTGGCGATCGGCAAGTTGCCAGGGCCATGGCGCGGAGCCGTAGGACGTCATGGTCTTCAACGCCTGCTGTGCCATGGGGTGTATCCCAGTTGAGAGGGTCAGGGTCGCGGAGTCGCGCCGGTCCCCATACCAAAGAATGTAAGATGCGAGGATTTCCATCCCTGGCCTCGTCGCATAGGAGATCGTCGCCTCGTTATACAAATCCTGGTAATTCGCCATCCACTGCGTCACCTGGGTGAGTGGCTGGCCATACAATGGAATTCGCTCGCCGCCGGAAGTCAACGCAACCGCCTGCGCGTTGAAGTCATAGACAAAAAGCCGCGTGATAGCCGGAGAAGCGACGAATCGCTCTATCTCATCAAGGATAGCTGTTTGTCCGCGTAGGTATTGGGATTCTGAAGCCGGGTCGGTCGGCAGGACGCTAACGAATAAGCGGTCATCTCCCACGGTGGCTGTCACCCATGACCCATTTCGAAGTTGGCGGCAACCGAAAAGCTCAGCGACATCCTTAGCCGGAAGTAGGCCCGTCGCCACGAAGTCCGATACTGGGGACGAGGAACGACAGTCGTCGGTGGCAGCACGAGCTGTCGCGCGATCTAAACGGTCGGAGCCGAGCAGAAGCAGTAGGGCAGAAATGGCAACTACTCGGTTCAACACAGCCCCCTCCTCATGCACGCTTTGGAGCGTCATCCACGGTTAGGAGTCGTTCGACTTTGACTGAGTACCGCTATCGGTCCATGCTCCGTCAGTGTTTCGCCGGCACACTTTCGGCAGGCATACGACTACTCTTCGTCGGTGAGATTACCCAGATAGAGCGGAGGAGTGTTTTTACGCCCGCCGTCCAACAAGTTCATAACACGTTCCTCAAGCATAGCAATCGGGCCAGGAGCAGGCGCACCGGCTGATGGGTCAAGGGCGGCGAGGCGCGTCGTGGCTGGCCCGACCCGCGGTCAGGTGGTGTCCGTCGCCGTCGATTCCGCCCCGCGCGGCAACGTCTCGTCGGCGCCCGCGACGGCCCGGACGAGGAGCACGGGCGCCGGTGCACGGCGAGCGACCTCCTCGGCGACGCTGCCCAGGAACCAGCGGGCGACTCCGCCCCGTCCGTGACTCGCCATGACGATCAGATCCCCGGGATGGGCGAGGCCGGCCACCTCCCGGGCGGCGCTGCCGGTCAGCACCTCGCTGGAGACGGTGGCGCCGCGCTCGGCCAGTGCCCGTTCGGTCTGCGCCATGTACTCCCTGGCAGCGGCGTCCTCGTCGCTCATGACCGAGGCCATCACGCCATACTCGGGCGCGAGGCCATACGCCCCATACGGTTCCAGTTTGGTGAGATCGACGACCCGCACGATATGCAGGGGTGCACCGGTCAGCTGCGCCAGCTTCTCCGCCGTCGGCAGCGCCCGCTCCGCCAGCTCCGATCCGTCCAGCGGAACGATGATGCGCTCAGACATGGGGGTGCTTCCCCCTCTCTTCGAGCATGAACCGCGAGCGCCCGATGGGTCATTCCACCGTGCCTCGTCCGTACCGTACTCGATGACGGGTCACACCGGCACCTCGGACCGTCTCGTGGGTATGACAGTCGCGTGACAGGACACGTCAGGCCGCCGGCACGACGGGGAACCGCGCCTCCTGTCACGAAGTGGCAACGTCCGGCGCCCTGACCACGGCGCGCCTGCATGGTTCGGGTAACGATACTGATTGGACAGAAGACCGCCTGAACAGGGGACGCCGACATGGGTGCACGATGTTCGACACGATTCTCGTCCCGCTCGATGGGTCGCCTCACGCCGAGGCGGCGCTGCCGTACGCGGCGGCGGAAGCCCGGTATCACGGAGCTGAGCTGGTGCTGCTGCGGGTCGTCCTCCGTCCCGAGCCCTGCCTGAGTGAACCCAGCCATGGCGGACCGCTGCCCTGGCGACCAAGCTGGCCAGCGGCGGAGATCGACGCGGCCAAGCGTCAGGCCGCCCAGTATCTCGCCCGCGTTATCAAGCATGACCATCTGCCGGCGACCACACCGCTGCGAGTCGCGGTCGGCGACCCCTACCTCCGGATCAGCATCGAGGCGGTCCAGTTTCGCCAGCCGCTGGTGGTCATGACCACCGGCGACGGCACGCTCAGCGTCCGCCCGCCACTCAGAGAGGTGCCCCGCCGCTTGATGGTTGCGGGCGCCGTCCCCGTCCTCGGCGTGCGTCATGCACCGCCCGCCATCGCGACAGCCGCCTGAAACTCACGCGCTCCAGGTGACCGTCCCCTCTCCGGCCAGGCTGGCGCCGATGAGCTGGCCGACGCCGTAGGTGATCGCGGCGGCCGTCAGGCCGAAGGCGACCTGGCGCGCGCCCGATCGGAGCGCTCCTCGCCTCGTAATCAGGGCGATCCCCGCGCCGAAGGCAAAGAGGGCGATCATGCTCAGGACGACGCTGGCGACCAGGGCCGGCGTCCCGTCGGTGACGATAAAGGGAACGACCGGGACAATCACCCCAGCGAAGAAGAGGAGGAACGAGGTGGCGGCGGCGACCCATGCTGACCCGCCAAGCTCGCCCGGATCGATTTCCAATTCCTCGCGCGCAAGGGTATCCAGCGCCATCGCCTGGTCGCCAACGAGGCGCTTGCCCAGATCACGGGCGCGGTCGGGCGGCATCCCTTTCGCCTGGCAGATCAGCGCCAGCTCCTCGGCCTCTTCCTCCGGCATCACCTCCAACGCGTTGCTCTCGACACCGATCTGATGCTCGTACAACTCGTGGGCACTCTATCCCGAGAGCCATTCGTCCAACGCCATCGAGAGCGACCCGGCTAGGCGACCCGCCAAACCCGTCACCAGGGTGTCGCGTCCCGTCAGGTCCGCTCCCGCCACGCCCATCACCAGGCTCGCGTTCGAGACCAGACCGTCGCTGGCGCCAAGGCGAATTCCCCTATGGCTACGGCGCGCCCGACCGCAAGATCGAGGTGATGCGCTGGCAGCCCCGGGTCTGCTTTGAGCTCGGCGAACTCGATGGGGAGTCGGAATGGCGCAGCATGGTCGCCGACAGACTCTTCGAGGAGATCACCAACGACGAGCAGCGGCGAACCGCCCTGTGGCTCCTCAATGGACACGGGTCCGACTTGCGTCCCGTGGGGCGGGGTCTGGATGCGGCCCCGCAACTGGTGCTCTTCCGGATTCGGCTGACGGCACGCTCCGGCCGGTTCGAGCGGCGCGACGCCTGAGAGATCAGGCGTGACCGCTGGCGCGGTAGCGCTCCCGGCAGCGCTCGATCACGGCGGCGGCCGCCGCGGCATCGTGCCAGCCGAGCACTTCGGTGTCCTTCTGCTCCAGCAGCTTGTAGGTGGCGAAGAAGGTCTCGATCTCGCGCGGCCAGTGGTCGCCTAGCTCCGCCAGATCGTGGACATGAGCGTAGCGCGGGTCGCCGACCGGCACGGCAACGATCTTGAAGTCTGACCCCTTCTCGTCGTGCATATCGAGCCCACCGACGGGCCGGGCAGGCACGATGCAGCCAGGAAACGTCGGTTCCTGGACCAGGACCAGGATGTCGAGCGGATCATCGTCTTCGGCCAGCGTCTCCGGGATGAATCCATAGTCGGCGGGGTAATGGACCGACGAATAGAGGACGCGGTCGAGGTGGAGACGGCCCGTGGTGTGATCCATCTCGTACTTGTTGCGGCTGCCGCGGGGGATCTCAATCACCGCCTGAACCGATTCCAGCGGCGTCGCGTTTGACTCGTTCTCCATCGATCCGGGTGCTCCCCTCGTGCGTACGATCGCGTGACATCTCATGCTCAACGGTGGCTGGCCACACCGATAACTACCAGAATGATGGCGGGTCGCACAGGCTCGTTACCGACCCTACGACCCGTGGCATCCCACCCACTTTCCTCAGGCTAGCTCGCGGTGGCAGTGAAGATCGCCTCGCGGATCGCCATCATCCGGGAGCGAAGTCCGGTATCGGTGGCCAGCGCGTGCTCGATCTTCTCGATCCCGTGCATCACCGTGGTGTGGTCACGACCACCGAGTTCCTGTCCAATCTCCGCCAGCGACGCCTCAGTCTCCTCGCGCAGCAGATACATCGCCACCTGCCGCGGCAGGACGATCTCTTTGGTCCGGCCCCGGCCCCGCAGATCGCGCAGCGTCACGCCGTACTCCCCGGAGACCGCGGTGACGACCTGGTCTGAGGTCGTCCTGGTCCGGCGAACCTGACCGGCGGCGTCGGTGAGCGCCTCCATCGCCAGCGCCAGTGTGACGGCACGATCGGTGATCTGCGAGAGGGCGAGAATCTTATTGAAGGCGCCTTCCAGCTCGCGGATGTTCGTCTGATCCTTCTGGGCGACGTATTCGACGACATCGGCCGGGATGGCAAGCCCGAGCTCTTCCCCCTTGATGCGGAGAATCGCGGTCCGCATCTCGTAGTCGGGCAACTGGACATCGACGGTCAAACCCCCTTCGAAGCGCGAGCGCAGGCGATCTTCGAGGGCGGAGATCGCCTTGGGCGGCTTGTCGCTGGAGATGATGACCTGTTTGCCAGACTGATAAAGGGTGTTGAAGGTATGGAAGAACTCTTCCTGCGTGCTCTCCTTGCCCGCGATGAACTGGATGTCGTCGATCATCAGGATATCGATCGTGCGGTAGCGGGCCCGGAAGTCGTCCATCCGCTGCGCGCGAATCGCGTTGATCAGGTCATTCGTGAACTTCTCGGAGGAGACGTAGACGACACTCAGATCCGGCTGCATTTTCAGCGCGCGATGCCCGACCGCGTGCAGCAGGTGCGTCTTGCCGAGCCCAACCCCGCCGTAGACGAAGAACGGGTTGTACTTGCCACCGGGGTGCTCGGCGACCGCGAGCGACGCCGCGTGGGCAAGGCTGTTCGATGAGCCGACGACGTAATTCTCGTAGACGTAGCGCGGGTAGAGCCCGTGCGTCGTCGGCGCGGTGAGCTCCAGCTGCGACGGCGATGCACCCCCCGCACGTGACCGCCGCTCGGCGGGCGGCTGGCTGCCCCGTGGCAGTGGCGCTGGCCCGGACCGCCGGGGTGCGCTCGGCAGCGCGCCGCTTGACCGAGGCGCCGGTCTATCAGCCGGTCGTGATCCATCGGACCGTCCGAACCCACGGGGGTCACCGGCCAGCAATTCCGCGACGTCCGGGCCGCCTGTCCGTGGTGGCGCGTCGTGTTCCGCGTCGTCGTCCGCATCTACCCGGTTGAGGACGGTGAACCGCGCTTGCACCGGGCGACCGATGATGTCGGAGAGGGCGCGCTCCACCGGAGCGGCGTAGCGCGCCTGGAGCGTTGAGGCGCTGAAGGTGTTGGCAGCGGCGATGGTCGCCACGTCGTCATCAAAGTCGACCAGCGTCGTTGGACGCAGCCAGTTCTCGAAGGCACTCCGGGAGAGCCGCACCTGGAGGTCGCCGAGCACCGCCTGCCAGACCTGCTTCGCATCCATCTGACCCGTCGGCCGCCCCGGTCGCGGCTGGTCGCCCTGGCCCACCATCCCGCGCCTCCCGCATGCCGCCACCCCGATCGGGTGTACGGACACTCTAACCGGCCGATCGTAGCACCAGCCTTCACCGGGCGCAAGCGGTAGGAGCGTTCAGCGGTTGAACGGTCGGAACGAGTATGCCACTCCCATTGTTTGCGAAGCGCCTCGAGTGGGGCAGACTGGTGTACGAGCACTCGCCGGTGCCTGTGCCAGGGCTTGTACACCCTGTGATAAGCTGCGGACGTGGTGGGGGAGTGAGAGCGCGAAATGACAGACAGGCGATCGTCAGCGGAGTTTGATGTCCGGCCCCCATGCCGGTGTCCGAGTACGAGCAGACGGTCAAACGCGTCAACCTCGGCTACGACTTCCTGTTGACGTTGACATTCTGCGTCTTGCGTGGGCTGCACTTGCCGAACCTGGATCTGCTCGTTGTTGGGGCAGGTGGAGGGGCTGAGATTGAACAATTCTTGCCGGACAACCCCGGCTGGCGTCTTACGGGAGTAGACCCTTCCCACGATATGCTTGCCCTTGCGGCAGCGAAGATCGAGCGTCTGGGCGTACGCGAGCGAGTCAGGCTGGTGCATGGGACAGTCGACGACCTGCCGCCCCAGACTCGCTTTGACGCGGCGACCTGTCTCTTCGTCTTGCACTTCCTGCCCGATGAGCAGAAACTTGAGCTCTTACAGGGGATTGCCGAGCACCTGCAACCTAGCGCGCCCCTGATCGTCGCGAGCGGTACCCGTGTCGACGATGGAGGTCTGAGAGACGACCTGCTTGGGACCTGGCAGCACTACGGCGAACTCATGGGCATGCCGCCGGAGCGCATGACAGCGACTATCGAGCAGCTTATGGAACAACAACCGACAATGGCCAGCGAAGACACCTACGCACAGCTGCTCGGTCAGGCCGGGTTCAGTCTGGTTGCAAAGCTCTTCAGCGTCCTCGGTGGCGGGCTCACTGCCTGGATCGCCCGCTAGCTCAATCTTGGAGGACGTAGGCACTCCACGCAGTAGAACCGTCCGAGCAACGCGCGGCGCTCAGTCGATCGGTCGGACGGCGACGCGGCCGTCCTGACGGCGGACCTCGTAGGCGCGCTGGGGAGCGGTCGCCGGGCCGTGGAGCACCTTGCCGTCACGCAGGCAGAAGACGGAACCATGCCAGGGGCAGATCACGTTCTCGCCCTCGATCTTCCCTTCGTCCAGGGGACCGCCGACATGGGTGCAGACGGCGGCAATCGCGAAGATCTCCTCACCCTGGCGGACCAGCATTACCGGCGCATCACCGGCGTCGACGCGGAGGGGCTTGTTCTCCGTCAGGTCCGTCTCCGCAGCGACATCGGTCCACTCGGTGGGAGGCTCCTCGAAGGCGGTGTGGTTGACGCCGATGCCAAGGTCGTAGGAGAGGTCGCCGCCGATCCAGGCTGAGACATTGGCGATCGCAAAGCCAGCGGTCGAGCAGGCAATGCCCGCGCCTCGGGCGCCGCGCGCGCGCAGCAGCCAGGAGGCGCCATAGAGACCGGTTGCCCCCGTGTTCAGCACGGCATGGAGCGCGCCGAGACGGCGAGCTTTCTCTTCCCCAGCGACATCCTGCCACTGGGCGGCGCCGGTCGCGGCGGCGCCGACGGCGGTCACGACGCCGAGCTTCACGCTGAGGTCGGCGGCGCGCTCTTCGCCTACGAGATCGAGCACCAGGGCCGAGGTCCAGAAGCCAATCGGCATCGTCACGATCGCTGGATGCAACGGATGACCGAGCCAGGTACCGTAGAGCAGGTCGCGCGGCGCGCGAGGCGCATCCTGTCCCAGGAGAGGCTCCCAAATCTTGCGAATGCCTTCACCGACGCCGTCGAGCCAGGGCATGGCCGCCGATAGCCGGTGTGACGCCTTCATCGCCATCGTCTGACGCTCCTTCCCCGAGGGGGCACTGTCGGTCTGCCGGTCATCTCGTGCGACCACCGGGCGGCAGCCGCGGGAGGTCTCGTCGCAGATTCCATACCGGTGCTGACCCGATCTGTGGCGTGGGGTACCAGGCTTAAACACGAACCCGGCCGTAAGGCCGGGCTCATGCGGGAAGGGGAGGGGTGGAGCGTGTGCGGCGCTCCACGGGCTTTGGGAGAGAGCATCGGATTGGTTGGGGCGACGCTCTCAACCCTATCTACGCCGGACCCGTCAATCTGGATTCATCCCTGTGTCTCCTTGGCAGAGGAGACCGTTCGCTTGGCGATGACCTCAGCCGGCTCCGGCTCCTCGACCGGATCATGGAGCTGGCGCGCGATCAGAATCATCGCGGCGGAGACCACCGCCGTCGCCGCGAGAATGGCCAGCTCGTGCACCTCGTAGCGATCGTGAATGAGATCGTCTTCGACCAGCATCGAGAGCGCGGTATGGACGAGAACGATCGCACCGACATACACGAGGATCGGGAACCGACCGAGCAAGCGGGCCACCGCCTCACTGCCGAGCAAGATCAGCGGGATCGAGAGCACCAGGCCAAAAAGGAGGAGTGCGATGTTGCCATGGGCCGCGCCGCCGACCGCGAGGATGTTATCCAGACTCATCACGACGTCGGCCAGCACGATCGTCCGTACCGCCTCGCCCAGCGACCCAGCCTCGGTAACGCCCTCCTCATGATTCTGGGGGCGAAGCAGCTTGTAGGCGATGTAGAGTAGCACCACGCCGCCGATTGCCTGGAGGTAGGGGGTGTCGAGAAGGATCGCCGCCATCGCCGTGAAGATGATGCGGAGACCGATCGCCCCCGCCCCGCCGAAGATGATGGCACGGCGGCGGTTCTTCGGCGAGAGGGAGCGCGCCGCCATCCCGATGACGACGGCGTTATCGCCCGAGAGGACGAGATCGATGATGATGATGCTGAAAACCGCCGAAAGGGAGTCGAACAACGAGCTGATAGCCTCCTGCTGGCCGCAGATCGGTGAGCTTTGCTCTGAAGCCACCGGTCCAACGATTGGTAGCGGTCTCCGAGACGGGGGTAGCCGACGATCACGCCCCGGCATTCGTGACGTGCTGCCCTAAGGGTACCGTGTCCGGGCACCGGGTGTCCGGTTCGGCGCCGAGGGTTGAGCGGCGCCCCTCGCGACAACCGGCGCCGAACTCGTCGCGGTCACGGCTGGTGGCGAAGAACGGGTCACGGATTCAGGGCGTCGATCGGCGGCGCGTCGGAACCGCCGATGCGCCGCGAGTGACTCAGGCCAGGACGAGCCGGTCGGCGACGGCGGCGGCAAAGATCAGGGCGAGATACCAGAGGGAGAAGAAGAAGAGCGAGCGGGCGAGCCGCTTGCTCGGGCTGAAGAAGAGCCGGAGCGCCGTTCCGAGGAAGATCGCATTGAGGAGGATCGCCGCCGCCAGGTAGATCGGCCCGAGGCCGAGCGGAGCCAGCAACAGGCAGACGGCGAGGAGGAGCGCCGAGTAGAGCACGATCTGACGGCGCGTCTCCGCTTCCCCAGCGACGACCGGGAGCATCGGCACCGAGGCGCGACCGTATTCCCCTTGTTTCAGCAGCGCCAGCGCCCAGAAGTGAGGCGGCGTCCAGGCGAAGATGATGGCGAAGAGCGCCCACGCCGCAGGCGCCAGGCTGCCGGTCGCGGCCGCCCAGCCCACAAGCGGTGGCACCGCGCCCGCCGCGCCACCGATCACGATGTTGTGCGGCGTCCGACGCTTCAGCCAGGCGGTATAGATGAAGACGTAGTAGAGATTGCCGGCCAGCGCCAGCCCCGCGGCCAGCCAGTTCACCAGCAATCCAAGCTCCAGGGTCGAGACAACGGTGAGGGCGATCCCGAACCGGAGCGCCGCGGCTGGACTGATCCGGCCAGCGACGGTCGCCCGATGGCTGGTGCGCGGCATCTTCGCGTCGATATCGCGGTCGAGGTAGCAATTGAGGACGTTCGCGCCGCCGGCGCTCAGCGTGCCACCGATCAAGGTGGCCACGATCAGCCAGAGTGGAGGCACTCCCGCCGCGGCGATCAGCATGGCCCCCAGAGTAGTCGTCAGCAGCAGCGTCATGATGCCCGGTTTGGTCAGCGCCACGTAGTCCACGACGATGCGCCGGACACTGGAGACAGCATCACCCTGGAGCGGCGCTGGAGCGAGCCGAGGCACAGTCGTGGTCGAACGGCCTTCGGCGGGGTCACCACCGCCGAGGGAGAGGCTCGCGTCGATTGGCCCGCTATCCATGCCGTGCTCCAAGGAGCCGCACGCGGCGGGTCCGACGCCCCTGGGAGACGATCATGAGGTTGGTGCGGACGGAAGGTGCCAGCGGCACTCGTACGACGGGATGTGCGAGCCGGGTCATGAAGCCTCCGAAGCCGATCGCTCGCGGCGATCAACGCTCGGCGAGAGAGAGAACAGGAACAGGGCACCCCTGGCGGTGGGCCGGTGAACCTTTGAGTATTCTACCCCCTACCGGTCCGCCAGGCGTGTCTCCACGGCACCGCCTGTGCACCGCATCACGAGCGGCCGGCCGTTGACGGCCCTGCAACTTTCCTGGAGGCGATAATGGTCAACCCCTACGCCGGCACGGTTCGCGCTCCGGAGTTCCCTGCTTCCCGCGATTGGTTCAACACGGCGCCGCTGACGATGGGCGATCTGCGCGGCAAGCTGGTCCTGCTCGATTTCTGGACCTACGGCTGAATCAACTGTCTCCATGTGCTGCCGCGGTTGCGGGAGCTCGAGCGCGCGTTTGCCGGCGAACTGGTGGTGATCGGCGTCCACTCGGCGAAGTTTCCCGCGGAGGGAGTCTCGGCCAACCTGCGGGCGACGATTCAGCGACTCGGGTTGCACCACCCGGTCGTCAACGATGCCGATCATGCCATCTGGGATCAGTACGTCGTCCGAGCCTGGCCGACGCTGATGTTCGTCGACCCTCGCGGCTATCTCTTCGGCAAGCATGAGGGGGAGTTTCCCCTCGACGCCGTCAGGCGATTGCTCGCCGATGCGGTGACCCGCTTCGATGCCGAGGCCGCCATCGATCGCCGCCCGGTGCCGGCGGCCCCCCTCCCACCCGGCGGAGAAATCCTCCGGTTCCCGGGGAAGGTTCTGGCGGCTGTGGATGGCGGGCGAGACCACCTCTTCATCGCCGACTCCGGGCATCACCAGGTCGTCGTCACGACCCTCACCGGGACGATCACCAAGGTCTACGGGGACGGCACGGCCGGGCTCGTCGATGGCGCCCTGGGCACCGCCCGATTCAACCAGCCGCTGGGGCTGGCACTCGACATCGACGGGGAAACGCTCTACGTCGCCGACAGTGAGAACCACGCGATCCGCGCGATCGCGCTCCGGAGCGGCAGGGTGACGACCGTCGTCGGCACCGGCCAGCAGGCGTCGAATCGGAAGGGTGACGGGGCGGCCCGAGAGATCGCCCTGTCGTCGCCGTGGGACATCGCGATCGACGGTGATCGACTTTGGCTCGCGATGGCGGGGACGCATCAACTCTGGACGCTCGATCTCCGTACCGGGCAGATCGCGGTTGCGGCGGGGACCGGCGCCGAATCGATCCATGACGGCCCCCCACTGGAAGCGACTTTCGCCCAGCCGAGCGGTCTGGCTATCCATGATGGGGATGTCTACGTTGCCGACAGCGAGTCGAGCGCCGTTCGCCGCGTATCGGAGCGGGAGGGCCGGGTCCGCCGTCTCCTTGGGCGGGGGCTCTTCGAGTTCGGCGATGTCGATGGCACCGGCGATCAGGCGCGGCTGCAGCATCCGCTGGGGATCACGATTGATGCAACGGGAGGCAGTCCGATCGTCTACCTCGCCGATACCTACAACGACAATATCAAGCGGCTCGATCCCGCGACCAGGCAGGTGACGACGCTGACTGGCGGCAATGCCGGGCACATCGACGGACCGCTCGCGCAGGCCCGGTTCTGGGAACCGTCGGGGCTCTCCTACGCCCGGGGGCGTCTCTACGTGTCGGACACGAACAACCATGTCATCCGGGTCGTCGATCTCGACGCCGGGACGGTCGAGACGCTGGAGGTGCGCGACGGGTAGCATGCTCACCGTCGCGACGACACCGGCTCCGTCACCTCAGATAGGTGATGGCCAGTCCTACTGGTAGGTGACGTGGTGTAGCCGGAACGACAGAGTTGGATGGCTGATGAGCCGCCCTGGTGATTGACCGATTGTTGAACCGGTGCGGGTAGCGGGCTATGCTGTCGCGGTCAAGCGACAATATGTGTTGTGTCGATCCGGCGCATCGCGAGAAAGGAGTGGACGGTGATTGACCTGATCCCCAGGCCAGAGCGGGACGAGCCCGCGGGCGAGCCGCGTCATGTCAACGACCTCATTCAGGCCCGCATTGACGGGCGGCTCACCCGGCGCGGGCTGATTCGACGCGCCGCGGCCCTCGGCTTCAGCGCGCCGGTCGTCGGCATCATGCTCCACGCGACCTCGGACCGGGCGTTTGGCGCGCTGGTCGCGGCTCAGGCAAATCAGCCGGTCCCGGCCGACGCACCGACCAAGCCGGAAGGCACGCCCAAAGAAGGCGGCACGGTTACCGCCGGCACCGCCAGCGAGCCAGACACGCTCCACCCCTGGGTGACACAGACAGTCACCGCCTTCGACGTGCTCGATGGAGTGATGGATCCACTGCTGCGCTACGACAGCAAGCAGCAATTCTTCCCGGCGCTGGCCGAGAGCTTTAGTGTCTCCGACGATGGATTGACCTACACCTTTAAGCTGCGCCAGGGCGTGACCTTCCACAATGAGGATCCCTTCGGTCCCCAGGATGTCATCGACTCCTGGAAGATGATCATGAATCCCGATTTCGGGGCCTTCAGCCAGCTTGGCTGGGACAAGATCACCGACATCACGTCGCCCGACGCCTCGACGGTGGTGATGACGACGAAGGAGCCGTACGCGCCGTTCCTCTCCTACGTCGGCAACAAATGGCTCTGCCCGTCCAAGGAGATGGCCAAGGGGGTCGACGCCTTCAAGCAGGCGTTCGCCCGCAAGCCGATCGGCACTGGCCCGATGACGCTGGTCGACTGGAAGTCGAAGGAGCAGGTCGAACTCGCCCGCTTTGACGGGTACTGGGGTGACAAGCCGAAGCTGGACAAGGTGATCTACCGGATCGTGCCGGACGACAATACCCAGCTCGTCCAGCTGAAGACCGGCGAGATCCAGCTCGTCGGCAGTGGCAGCGCGTTGCCGGCCAGTCGCGTCGACGAGGCCCTCAAGATCGAGGGGATCACGGTGCTGACGCACGCGACCCAGAGCTGGCAGCACCTCGACCTCAAGCACTTCGACTTTCTGCGGATGACCAAGGTGCGGCAGGCGCTGGACTTCGCTACGCCGTCGCAGCAGATCATCGACAAGCTGCTGAAGGGTCGCGCCATCCCCAGCGTGGCTGACCAGGCTCCGGGAACCTGGGCCTTCGACGCCAGCATCGAGCCACGCCCCTATGATCTGGAGCAGGCCAAGAAGCTGCTGGCCGAAGCCGGACTCATCGCCGGGGCGGGTGGCACGCTCGAAGGCAAGGTCCCGACCACGGACCCGAACGTGGGAGACGGCGAGATCAAGCCGTTCGAGATCGAGCTGTGGGGTATCGCTGGCGACACCCTGGCCCAGCAGATCGTCCAGGTGATCGCTCAAAGCTGGAACAGCATCGGCGTCAAGACCAACCCGCAGTTCCAGGACATTTCGACGATCTGGGGTCCGGAGGGATATCAGTTCACCAAGAAGATGACCGCCTGCCTCTACAGCTGGTTCAACTCGAACGACCCGGACGACATGTTCTACTGGCACAGCTCGCAGGTGCCGAAGACGCCGACCGGGACGGGCGGCAACCTACCCGCCTACTTCTTCCCCTACAACTTCCAGAAGAAGATCGACGACCTGACCCAGCGCGGCGCGGCCGAGCCCGATCAGGAGAAGCGAAAGGCAATCTACTCAGAGGTGCAGAAGCTGCTGCACGAGGAGGCGCCCGTCATCTTCCTGTACTGGGAGCAGGCATTCCCGGCTGTCGCCAAGAACGTCGGCGGCTACTGGCCGAGCGCCTTCAATAACCTGCTCTGGAACGTCAAGGACTGGTATCTGACGTAGGCGCCTCGGGCGCGAGGTTGCTGAGATAGAAGGTCCGGCGGGGGCGATCGGTCGAGATCGATCGCCCCTGACTCGCCTTCCCCGGGCGACTCCGCCCCCCTTGGGGGCCTCCGATCCCCTCAGCGATCCGGGAATGTCACCCGCTCATCTGGAGACTCGCCGTGCTGCGTTACACCATCCGTCGACTGCTTGGGGCGATTCCGCTGCTGCTCGGGGTGGCGGTGTTGTCGTTCATGTTTATGCAGCTGGCGCCCGGTGGCCCCGATGCCCTCTTCGCTCGCAATGGCCGGATGAGCCAGGAGCAACTCGACGCGATCCGTCACAACATGGGGCTGGACCGTCCAGCGCACATTCAACTGCTCGTCTGGCTCGGCAACCTGCTCCGCGGCGACCTGGGCATGTCGTACACGCAATATCGACCGGTCACACAGGTCATCTGGGACGTGTTTCCAAACACCCTGCTCCTGATGGGCGCAGGATTGGTGATGGCGCTGATCATCTCCCTCAGCTTCGGCATCCTCGCCTCGCGACGGCAGTACGGGGTGTTCGACAACCTGACCTCGTTCATCAGCTATTTCGGTCTGGCGATGCCGGTCTTCTGGTTCGGACTGATGCTCCAGCTCTTCTTCGCCGTCAAGCTTGGCTGGCTCCCGTCGGCGGGAAAGCACGCCGCCGAGGGCGGGGGCATCGGCGATTTACTGCTGCACCTGGCGCTCCCCGCGTTCACCATCGCCATCGGCAGCATCGCGGGGTGGAGCCGCTATATCCGCTCGTCGACCCTGGAAGCGCTCGGTCAGGACTTCGTCCGGACGGCTCGGGCAAAGGGACTTCGTGATCGCAGTGTCGTCATGAGCCATGTGCTCCGCAATGCGCTGATCCCCTTCGTAACGGTGGTCGGGATCGACGTGCCGCTCTACCTGACCGGCGCGGTCCTGGTGGAGACGGTCTTCTCCTGGCCGGGGATGGGGCGCCTCTTCTTCGACTCCCTGTCGACCCGAGATTATCCGGTGCTGATGGGTACGCTCATCCTCGGGGCGGTGCTGATCATCATTGGCAATCTGATCGCCGACCTGCTCTACGGTTTGCTTGATCCCCGGATCAAATACGGGTGATCGCGCGGCGCCGGCTGGCTCGATCGGAGATGGGACCGCACATCGTTGACACGAGCACGCATCGCGGGAGGCTGGAACGGCTGTACGTCGCGGGGGAAGGATACGAGCGATGAGCGTCGACTCCGTCTCGGAATCGCGCAGGGCAGATCAAGCAGGGGTGGAGGCCAACGTCCCGGTGCCGAGCGCGGCCGGGCTCGCCGCCCTGACCGCCGATGTGACGGCCCGGCCCGCGCGCGGTCCCTTCTCGCTGGCCCTGGTGCGGCTGCGGCGGGCCAAGCTGGCGCTGGCTGGCCTCGTGCTGGTCGTCGCGTTGGTGATCGTCGCGACCTTCGCCAACCGCATCGCTCCGTATGGCGAGAATGAGATCGACCTGTTCAATATCACCGCGGCGCGTTCGGCGGCCCACTGGCTGGGCACCGACGAGCTTGGGCGTGACGAGTTGAGCCGGCTGATGTACGGCGGCCGGATCTCGCTGGTGGTCGGCGTCGCGTCGGCGCTGCTTTCAACCGCGCTCGGTATCCTGGTCGGCGCGATCGCGGGTTACTACGGCGGGTGGATCGACGCGGCGTTGATGCGCTTTGTCGATCTGATGCTGGCCTTTCCCGCTATCTTCCTGCTGCTGATCGTCTTCTCACTGCGCGGCAGCTCCGTCTGGAGCGTCATCATGTTCCTGGGACTCTTTGGCTGGATGTGGCTGGCCCGGATCATCCGCGGCGAGTTCCTGGCGCTGAAAGCGCGCGAGTTCGTGGAGGCGGCGCGGTCGGTCGGCGTGCCGGATGGCCGGATCATCATCCGCCACCTGCTCCCGAACGTTGGGGCGGCAATCATCGTCTCGACGACGCTCTCGATTGCCTACAACATGCTGGCGGAGGCGACCCTCTCGTTCCTTGGCTTCGGCGTGCCGCCGGGAACTCCCACCTGGGGCAATATGCTCAACGCCGCCCGGCCGAACTACACCACGCATCCGGTCCTGGCAATTGCCCCTGGTCTGACGCTGACCGTGGCCGTCCTGGCGATCAACTTTGTGGGTGATGGTCTCCGCGACGCCTTCGATCCCCGCGGGAACTGATCTTCCTCGGCGTTCAGCGCCTCATGCCTCAGCCGGCGGCGCCGCCGACGGTCCCGGCCATCACGATTGCGGTGGTCGGCTTCGGACTGCCGCCGGCCGGCTCGACGGTGAGAGCGACCCCGTCCAGGGTCGGCACATCCGTCGTGAAAGTGACGACGCCCCGTCCCTTGTCGTCGACCCCAAAGGCGTTCCCGGGAAGGGCCTCTTCTCCCTTCAGGTACCAGACCTGATACTGATGATCCTGGGGCAGGACGGGGAGTCCCTGGACATAGAGAACACCGAACTTGTCGGAAAGCGAGTAGAGCACGTTGCCATGGGAATCGCTGGGCGCCCCTTCGGTCGGCGTGAGGACGTAGGCGGTCGCGTTGGCGCGACGGCGGACATCGGCAAGCTGCTGGTTCAGTCCCGTCACCTGGTCGTTGAGCGACGCGACCTCTGCCCCGCGATCCGACGCCCGTCCATGCTCGACGATGCCCCAGATCAGTGAGCCCATGAAAGCGACCGCGAGTAGCGCGGCCGCGAGCCAGCCCGGGCTCGGCGTGCCACGCTCCCGGCGTCGGATTGGTTCAGGGACGGACCCCGGCGCCACGGAAAACCCGGGGCGGATGCGACCCCGCGGTCGGGGCACGCCGACGGGTAGCGGGGTCGGGGCGGCCAGGGGCTCCTCGTCGACGGGCGGTGCCTCCGCGGTGGTCACCGGAGGGAGACCGGCGAGATCCTCCCGCGCTGCCGCAAGGATGCGATCGCGGAGATCGACCGAGGGTGCTGCTGGCAGATCGGTGGGATCGCCGCTCTCAGCCACCGGCGGCTCCAGATCGAGAAGCCGGGGCAAGAGCCCGACGACTGGTCGCAGAGCGGTAATCTCTCGCTGACACTCAGGACAGTCTTCGACGTGGCGCTCGAACGACGCGTGCTCGGTCTCGGGCAGCGCATGGAGCACGTAGGCACCTACCGCGTCGTGTGGCGACGTGGTCTCACCCGCTGGCTCGCCCCCGTGGAGGGGATCGCTTGGGTTGTGCTGCCGTGTCTCGTCAGTCACCGGATCGTCCTACCTCGTCGTTCCTCAAAAGGACCCATCTCATCGTCGGGTGGCAGCAGCGCGTCAGGGCGATGTGGCCACAATCTCGCCGTTCTCCATCAACCGTGTTCGGAGCTTTCCCAGTCCCAGGCGCATCCGGCCCTTGATCGTGCCGAGCGGCGTCCCCGTCCGGTCGGAGATTTCCTGATGCGTCAGGCCACTAAAGAAGGCAAGCTCGATCGCCTCCTGTTGCTCCCGTGGCAAGCTCCCGACCGCGTCGCGAATGCGAGCGGCATCGATCCCCTCGGCCACGGCGTCAAAGGCGTCCTGGCCGCCGGCCTCAATCGCAAAGGCCACATCATCGAGCGGCACGGCACTTTGCTCCCGCTTGTACCGCCCCCGGTGACGATCGATCGCCGCATGGTGGACGATCGTCATGAGCCAGGCCCGGGGGGCACCACGCTCCGGCCGGTACCGATCGGCATACCGCCAGACCGAGAGGAATGCCTCCTGGACGACGTCTTCGGCGGCACCTCGCTCGCCGAGGACCCGGTAGGCAAGGGCAAACGCCACCCGCCCGTAGCGATCGTAGAGCGTCGCGAGGGCACGGTCGTCGCGACGACCGATCGCCGCCACGATCGACTCGTCCGAGGACACCATCGACTGATCGCCCCCCATTGTGGAGGGTGCCGCGCCGGGCTGACCTCGCGTTTCCTCCGGCGCGTGCATGGGCCGATCGGTCTCCGTGTCCTACAGAACGTTACGTGGCCGATGCTGTCTGGGATCACTTGACGGACTGAGACGCCTATTATGACCTACTCGTCCCCCCGGTGGCACGCGCGTCCGGCCAACGCTCTCATGACTGCTGAAAATCGTCATGTTATGGAGAGTTGGACGCCGGTTGAGGAGCGTTCAGGCTGAGAGGCGATGCGGAAATGGTGGTGCGGTGATGACGGGGAAGCTCTGCCCCAAGGTGATCCTCGAAGGAACGCGGCTGACCCACAAGACCGATCTCGCTCTTGCGCTCAACGAGCACCCGCAGATCGTCGGCCCGCGCCGCTATCGCTACCACTCGCCGCTCATCTCGGCCGAATGGTGCAGGTTTACGAACGTTCCTTGGGGACGCAGGCCAATCAACTTCGCCCCGGAGGAAGAAGCGCGAGCGATCGAGACGTACGCGACCTGGGCGCGGCTCTTCGAGTTGATGCCCTATTACTCCTGGATCGTCGACCGCTTTCACCTCTCGACCCGCACCTACCAGCTGGCGACTCGGGGCGTCGACTACGACTTTGGCTGGTTGGAAGAGCGCCTCGTCACGGTCGGCTTTCGACTGCTGCTCTGCACCGGCACGCCCGCGTCGTTTGGAGCTGCCCGGGCGGAGCGCCTGACCAGCTCCGGCAACCCCTCACATTACGATGATCTGGAACTCTTCATCCGCGAGCAGGAATTGCTGCGCCGCCTCGCCGCCGCGTCGCGCCTCCCGACCCTGGAGGTCGATATCTCCGACGACGATATCTCCGACGACGACATCCCCGCCGCCGCAGACCGGATCGCCGACTGGCTGGAGCAGACCGGCGGATTATGGACGCATGACGACATTGCCATCCCGGTCTGAGGCGCCCGTCAGTGGGGATTCTTGGAATGAGCGTCGGCACAGCAGATCGATTGACAGGCAAACGGGGCGGATCCTTCCGCCCCGTCGCCGATTGGTGTAGATGCGGAGCGGCACGTTCTCGCTACGGCCGATCGCCCTCTACCTCCTTGACAATCTGATCGTCGCCGGCCAGGTCACCCTCATCATCGGTCGTCACGAGCTCCTCATCGTCCACCAATGCCGGGACCGGATCGTTAGCAGGTGTGGCGACCGGCTGGTCGATCGCCTCGACTGGCTGCTCCTCCGCCGGAGCGACGATCGGCTCGTCGGCAACCACGACGTTCTGGTCGTCCGTGGGTGGGGCGATCTGGTCATCGGCAGGCACGATGACCTGGGTCTTGGCAGGTGCCGCGGTCTGATCGTCCGTTGGTGCGACGTCCTTCGTGGTGCCCGAGGTCACGAAGGTGAGGACTGGCATCGGCGAACCGCTCGATGCGCTGGCACTGCCAATCTTGCCTCCGGTCGGGATAGCAATGTTGTCGAACCGGCCTGAGGTCGGTAGCACCGGGTCGGTGCCGATCACGCTACCGGGAGCGATGCCCCCACCGATGTCGTCCGATCCCTTGCGAGAAATGACATCTTCGCACACGTTCGTTTTGAAGTTGCATGTCGAGGTGATCTTTCCGTTCTTGCACTCCACGACCCTGGTCCCGACCGACTTCGACGTCCCGCCGTGCTCCTTGCACGCCGCAACGAACTCATTCTGCGAGATGATGATGTTTCGCTTCGGCTCCGCGTTCGCGCTGTGGTCGCCGCCCAGCGCCGCCAGGACCGCGAACATCGCCACGAGGGCGCCGAGGATGATCCGCCGAGAACTATGCTGCCCATTCATCGCTGTCTCCCTTCGTCGTTTGACGTCGCCGCCGACCATTGCTGCGATAGCACTACGGTACGGCCGCGCATCCATCGGTCGCGGCCACCCACTTGTCCAGCCATGTGCCAACCGGGCACACGTCCGTCGAGCGGTCTTCTCGGTAACGAACAAAGGTGAGCAGGACTGAGCGACGTTCAGGTGTGGGTGGTGTCACCACGAGCGAGCCGCGTCGCCGGTCCATTCTGGGACGCCGGCGGGGTGATGGATGGGTGCTGAGCAGAGGCAGGCCATCAGTCCAACGCTCTTGCGTGCGAAGGTGAGCGCGAATGTCGCGCCAGCATGGACCGGATGACGGTCCGAGTGCCGCATTCCACCGGTGTACAGCAGTTGATTGACAGGTCAGGTACAACCGCTAAGCTGTGGTGTAGTCTGAACAACCTCGACTGTGGGTCTCGGCAACTCCGGAACATTGGGTCCCTGGCGTCTTCCTATTGACGCCGCGCGGAGCATGGGAGGTGGTCTCTCGTGCCGGCGCGCGTGGAGTGAGAGAGCTCATGATCGATCGTATTCGTGATCGCAATGGAGCGCGGGCCGTGGCCCGCCGCCACCCAATCGTCGCCTTCATCCTGCTCGTGGCGATGCTGCTGCTACCGGCCGCGGTTGCCCGCGGCGCGTCGAATCTCCCGGCGACGAGCCCACAACGCCAGGCCACACCCGGGGTCACGATCCAGGGTCCTGGTCAAGACACGAGCGGCATCTATCTCAACAAATTCGACTGTGGCGGGACCTACGGCGGCGATCTGAATCAGTTGCTGCAAAACTGCACTGTGGTCTCCAACGTCACCTTCGACGTGTTTGGTCCGAATCTCCAACAAACGTCTCAGGGTGGTATCGCGCTGGAGGTGCTGCCCGCCGGTCCCTACCGCATCCGCGAGCAGGTTCCCGGGGGCTACGGTGACCCAATCGCCTTCTGCGGTTTCGCACCGTCCAACACCATTCAGCCGCCGCTCTCCCCCGTGGTCGTCTACGACGGGACCTACGAGTTCGAACTGGCCCAGGACCAGAGCATCTACTGCGACTGGTTCAATGTGCGGCCGGGCGCACCGGCCGACCGCTCGACGCTCTACGTGAACAAGCACTTTTGTCCACCGGTGGCCGAGTTCGACCCCTACTCGGCGACCATCTACGAGCTAGCGCCGGAGTGCCAGGAACCGCCCACCCCTATCCCCTTCAGCGTGACCCGCGACGGCACGACGATCGCGGACGGCACCGCCCAGGGTGCGCCGAACGCGCTCGCGTTCACGGACCTGGCGCCCGGGACCGTGTCGGTGATCGAGGAGTTGCCAGACGGATACGGCGACCCGATCGTCTATTGCTCGGTGAAGGACCAGCTCGGTAACGCCCGGGCGCCGACCGCCCAGGCGCCAGTCGATAACGACCGTATCTTGTGGAAGCTCAACCCCGCGGACATGGTCTTCTGCGACTGGTTCAACGTTCCCTCCCCGCTGGGAACGACGATCTCCGTCGCCAAGTACACCTGCCCCGAATCCGTCGGGTACGACCGGAGCGGTTTCGACGACTACGCGGCCGCCTGCGGCGACGCCACGGCCGGTGTCTCGTTCAAGCTGGATGGCGCGAGCACCGGCAACCCCGGTGAGCAGCTGACCGACGCCAACGGTCAGGTGACCTGGTCGGAGATGGAGGCGGATCACTACTTCCTGACCGAGGAGGTGCCATCCGGTTACGGCGCCCCGGTCGTCTTCTGCTCCTATTATCTCCCGGCTGCCCTGCAGGAGCGGGATTGGCAGAGCTACGCGGTCTCGACGGATCACCGGATCGAGTTCGACGTGGCGGACGGTCAATCGATCGTCTGCTCCTGGTTCAATGTGTCGGCGACCCACGCGGGCACCGAGCCGGACGCCACACCGGACGCGGGAACGGGCGCGACGCCCGGCGCGGCAGCCGGGGGAACACCGCAGGCGGGAGCAACGCCGGCGGGAAGCTCCGGCGCCTCGACGTTCACGACATCGCCGACGCTGACGATTCGCTCCTATCGCTGCGCGGCGGGGTACGATGTGCTCGCCGAGGACGCGGACCCCGTGCAGGAGTGCACCGAGCGGCCGGACGACCTTCTCTTCGAGCTGGCAACGACCGGCACGTCAAGCGCCCAAACCCCGCGCCGGGCGAATACTGGCGGCGCGAAGAAGGGCGAGGCAACGTTTACCGGCGTCGCTTCTGGCGACTATCGCCTGACCCAGGTCGATCTTCCAACCGGTGACACCGCCGTGATCCTGACCTGCCGGAGCAACCGGCGTGACTTTGGCGATTACCCCTTCGCGCCATTCGCCCTGGTGGCGAGCGACGGGTCCGTTCGCCTCTCGCTCGCCGTCGCCGAAACGTTGGTCTGCGACTGGTACAACGCGCCGGGGGCGGGGCTGACCGTTCAGGTCTACGCATGTGGGAATAACCAGCCGTCGGTCGAGGCGTGCAACCCGGCAGCAGAGCGGGTCCGGTTCATCCTGGCGCCGGTCTCCAGCCAGGGGAATGTGCTTCAGTTCGAGACGGATGAGACGGGTGTGGCTCACCTGAGCGGCCTCGCCGGCGCGTACACGCTAAGCCAGGTCGGTCGCCAGCCCTGCGCGATGGAGTCGACCGACATCGACGCCGATCGAAACATCACCCTGAGCGCCGATCGACAGACGGTGGTGAACGTCTTCAACTGCACGTCGTAGGTCGGGAGGACGACACCAGGCCACCTCGTCCAGGAGTTGTGGTTGCCTGCGGGTGGGGTGGTCTCGCGCTGTCCCGCGCTGCCATGCCGGGCCTGGCGCGGTCTCTCTCCAGGTTCCAGTGCTCCTCTCCATCCGCTTATGAGGCCTGCATCAGAGGCAGCACCTACCAACACCTCATGGATCGTCAGCGAGGCTCAGGCCGTGGCGATCGTCGAACCACGTGTTACCAGAACCCGACGGTCGGTGGTTTCGGAGACGTGCGCGGTAGGAGTCGGAAAGCGATGCCTCGACAAGCTCGGCATGACGAGGGGGATGGGGGTAGCAGCCATGGGCGCATGTGCCACCAGCCGCATCTCATCATGGTCGCGGACAAGTAGCGGGGCGTCGCCCGTGATCGTGACAACGCTCACCCGCCCAGGCCCAGCCCGTCAATGTTCCCCTCGGAGAGGGGTCTGGTCACCGCGTGGTCGATCGTCGCGGCCGAGCCGTCCCTGGAGTCACCTCAATGACGCAAACGCTCGGGTTTCTGCCAGCCTCGACCTCGTGATCCGCCAGTCTGCGATTCGCCGCGGCGAGTTCCGGATCGTCTGTCGGGATCAGGACGATCGTTGCGCCGTCCGCGATGTCGCTGGCAGCGGAGGGATCGTCAAGCATCTGTCGCAGGAAGCGACCAGCTAGAGCGATATTCTTGGTTGTCTGCTGAGCGGTCTTCGGATCACGCGGGGCGGTATCGGTCGTCATGATCGCCTCCGTATGAATGCATCGAGTTCACGCTCCCAGCTTTCCGAAAGGTCGGTGATCGCTTCGTCCAGCGCCTCACCGAGCGTGATACCCGGTCGAGCCCAGTCCTTGCGGACGGTGTCACCATTCCAGCTTAACACGTCACGATGGGCCTGCCCGTGGCTCGCATCGTGCCGGACGATCGGTCGATACGCGTCCGAGATGAATGCCTCGTACTGGACGACAAAGTCGACGACGTGACCGCGCTCGGTCATGATGCGCACCCGAAGTCGGTCGCCAGCGGCACTGAGGGCGATCTCGTACTCGACTCGCGGCATCGGCGGCGCCCGTTGCTCCCCACGACCGATGATTCAATATCGAACGAGCTCGCACGGTGAAACCGTCCGACAGCGATGCCATTCACCATCATGAGATCGCCGAAGGTGGACATCGCTCAGTCGGCGGCGGTTGCTCCGGTCGTGGTCCGGGGGCGGCTGACGGTACTTTTGGCCATGCGCTCGACGCGGGTGGTGATGCCGTCACCGGCGTAGCGGTCGGCGACCATCAGGTCGAAGCCGTGGACGCTTCCCTCGATCCCGGAGTAGCGGCCGGCGGTGTAGGCGCGCGAGCGCGTGCCGGTCTGTTGCAACTCGCAGACGTGCCAATCCTGACGGTTCGTCAGGTCCCAGAAGTCGACGGCATCGCTCGGGTCGAAACCGGCCGCGGCCATCGTCGCGGGATCGAAGAACCACTCGCAGATGACGCGCGTCCGGCCCGGCTCGACCGGGATGACCTGGTGGGTCATCAGGTAGTCGGGATGAAGGCTGAGGAGCAGGTTGGGCCAGAGCACGAAGTAGTAGACACGCTTCAGATCGTCGGGTCGGGTGCCCGCGATGGGAGGCCGGCCGTGCGCGCCGCCGTCGGTGGACAGGGTCTCGAAGTCGCCGACGACCTCCATCCAGCTCCCCATCCACGGCCCCTCGCCCGGCAGATACTCCCCGAGGTTATAGGGGGTGATCTTGTTCAGCTGGGGATGGACACCCGGACAGTGGTAGCACTCTTCGTAGTTCTCGATGATCGCTTTCCAATTGGCCGCCACGTCGTACTCGATCCGTCGCGCCCGACGCAGGCCAGCGAGGTCGTAGCGGTCGAGCTGCGCCGTCAGATCGCCGAGCATCGCGGTGAGCGCCGGAGCTTTCCCGGAGAGATCGACGAAGACCATGCCCTGCCAGGTCGCCAGACGCACCGGCACCAGCCCGAAATCGGCGGGGTCAAAGGCTTCCAGCACTTCTGTGTGACGCGGCGGGCGTAGCCGCCCCTCCAGGTCGTAGACCCAGGCGTGATACGGGCATTGGAACCGAACGAGCTGGCCACAGGGCTCCTCGACCAGGGTTGCGCCCCGGTGACGACAGAGGTTGTAGAAGGCGCGGAGAGCGCCGTCGTTGCCACGGACGACGACAAGGCTTTCCCCGGCAACTGCAGCCAGGAAGAAGCTTCCGGTCGCGGAGGCATCTTCTTCGCGACCGACGCAGACCCAGTCCCCGGCGAACCACGCCTCCTGCTCGTACGCCAGCACCTCCGGATCGTGAAAGACCCGCGGCGGCAAGAGGTGGGCACGCTCCGTTGGCTGTCGAACAGATGCGACCTCGCCGGCACTGACCGGCGACGGGCGTGACAGGACGGAACGACCGTTGGACGGGCGCCCGGGCGCCGTCTCGAATTGGACATCACCCATGGCGCGATGACTCCTGCCGCACGCGCAAACCTTGGAACACTCGAAACGATAGCATAGGCTTCGCCTGGCATGTTCCAGGGAGCGGCGTTGACACATCGACGCCGAATGGTACGGTTGGGTAGATGTCTCATGGGGATGGTGGGTTGGACCGCTCCAGAGGCATGGAGGCCGCGCCTGGGACTGCGCGAGCAGACGAGATCACCCAAGCAGGGCCTGGGTTCGCGACGAGCTGGCGTCGACGAGCCAGGTGGAGGGAAGCAGTGTATGCATGCGTTCGATTGGAGCCGGAACCGTCGCGCCTGGCGCCGTGTGGGGGTGTCTGCATCGATTATTGCCCTGACGGCGACCATCGGTCTGACCGCCGGTGGAAGCAGCTTGCGAGTCGCGGCGCAACAGGGTGGGACACCGGAAGCGGAAGCGCCGGTGATCCAACCCCCGACGCAAAACGACATTCCTGCTCTGGACCCGACAGCGACGCCCATCCCCGCGGTGGCGGCACCCACCGTTGCCGCCCCGTCGGCCTCCACCGGCGTCGAGGCGAGCGAGATCGATCCCGCTGCCCCGCACATGGCGGTGCTTGCCCAGGGTCTCGTCGCCCTGGAGGAGCCGGTCGTTTGGCGGGTTCGCGAGGTCGCACCGTTGCCCGCCGAGAGCGCGCCTTCCGAGACTGGTGGCTTCTCGTTCACGTTGCAACGCTCCGGCACGTCGATCATTCGCAACGACGTGACGAGCAAGCGCGCCCGGCTCGAACCGGGTGAGGCCTATTTCATGTCGGCGGACGATCCGTACACGCGACGTGCCGAGGGGACCGCGCCTTCCGTGACCTGGGTCATGGAGCTGGTCGCGCCTAATGCTCCGGCGGGTGATCCGGTGCGCTCCGGTACCGTTATCTTCACCGGTCCAACGCCCTACACCTACCCAAGCGGCACATTTGATGCCGAGCTGTCGCGCAATGTGCTGCAGCCGAACGAGCAGGCGGCCCTGCCGGCGCATACTGGTCCGGCGCTGATCGTGACATCGGTTGGCTCGATCGAGACGACCGATGGTGCAAGCGCGCCGACGACGCTCGCGGTTGGTGGGGGACAGGTCGTTGAAGGGCCGCTGACCCTGCGTAACGCGACGACCGCGCCCGCGGCCTACACGGTGGCGATCATCGGCGACCGTGTCGAGAATGCCGGTCCCGCCGCGCCGATCCCGGCGGCGGGCGGCACCCCGGTCGCTCCCGCACCCGTGCCCGCACAAACCCAGGCCGATGCGACGGCGCTTCCTGACACCGGACAGACACCGGTGCCCGATCAACAGGCGGTCGAGCCGACCGCGAGCACCGCCGAGCCACCCGCGCCCGACGCGGCGCCGTCACCGGGCGACACGGACGGTGATGGGTTGAGTGACGAGGACGAAGTGGCTCTTGGCACCGACCCCTTGAACAGGGATTTCGATGTCGACGGCCTCCTGGACGGTCGCGAGGTCAACCAGATCGGCACCGATCCCCTCAATGATGACTCCGACGGCGATGGGCTCAAGGATGGCGCGGAGGTCGACCAATATGGCACCAGCCCGTTGAGTGCCGATACCGACGGCGACGGCACAACGGACGGCGACGAGGTCTTCACCTACGGCACGGACCCGCTCGACCCGGCAAGCGGACCATAGTCAGCGGATGCGACCACGGCCAGAGGCCACGGTGGCGCGGCGATAGATCATCAGCGGAAAAACACGGGGGACGGCGGGTGGGGAGGGCAGCACAGGAGAGTCAGCCCCACCCCGCCGTGATGAGGCAACGCCCATCGGAGCGGTCCTCTGCAACGAATTCAGCCCGTTCGGTCGCGGCCGGTGTCGGTCTGGTTGTGCTGGCGGGGACGAGTTTCGCGGTCCAGAGTATCCTCGCGAAGGTGGCCTACCATCGTGGGGCAGATGTTCCGACGGTGCTGACCTCGCGCTTTGTCATCGGCGCCGCCGCTCTCTGGGCTGTCGTCTGGTGGCGGCGGACGCAGGGCGATGACCTCCTGCTCCGTCAGTCACCCCGACGACTCCTGGGGTTTGGGCTGCTGGGTGCTCTCTTCATCACGAACGCCCTCTTCGGCTACCTCGCGCTTGAACGGCTCCCCGTCGGGACGGCGACCCTGCTGATCTACCTCTTTCCGGCGCTGGTCGTGCTCTGGTCACGGCTCTTCTTTGGGGAGCGGCTGACGGGGTGGAAGGGGATCGCGCTGGTGCTGGCGCTGGTCGGCTGCGGGCTGACGGTCGACCCGGTAGCGACGTTGACCGACCGGACCGCGTTGAGCTGGATCGGGATCGCCTTCGCCCTGGCATCGGCGGTCAGCAACTCCTGGTACGCCACACTCGCCGCACCACTCGGCCGGGGCGTTCCAGGGCTGACCGTGGCGGCCTACAGCTTGCCCGTCACCGCCGCCGGGTTCACCGGCTGGCTCATCAGGCGAAGCGAGCTGCCGGCGGTCAGTGCGATCGGCTGGATCGCGTGCCTCGCGATCGGTCTGCTCTCCGCGGTCGCGATCGCGGCCTTCCTGGCGGGGGCGGCGCGGATTGGCGGCAGCCGGTCCGCGATTGCGAGCACTAGCGAACCGGCGACGGCGGTGGTGCTTGGAGCCGCCCTGTTGGCGGAAGCGGTGGCCCCGATTCGCCTGGTCGGGGGTGGCTGCATCGTTGCCGCAATCGTGCTGCTGGCCTGGATCGACCGACACGGTGACGATCCCGCTCACGCCGCGATCCGGAGCAGGAGAGACTCGGGGGGGCAGGTTATGGCGGCATCAGCCGTGCGAGACTAATGACGGAAGCTGACGATACCGTGCCGGCAGCGACGGTCGGGACGGGAGATGAAGGGAGCAAGCGATGACTGAGTCCAGCACGGGCGACGTGGTCCGGATCGAATACTGCACCTCCTGAGGCTATCTGCCCCGGGCCGCCAGTTTGGCGGAGAACATCCTGCACGATTATTTTGAGGAGCTTCCAGGGGGCGTCTTGATCGTTCCCGGCTCCGGCGGTGTCTTTGAGGTCACCATGGGTGACCGCCACCTCTTCTCAAAGGAAGCGACCGGTCGTTTCCCGGAAGAGAACGAGGTCGAGCATCAGCTCGGCCACATCCTCGGCACCATCTAGAGCCTGTTAGGCACTTGGAGCAGTGCTGCCGAGCGTTTCGTGGGTTGTTAGGCGCTGAGCGGCTCCAGGATGAACTTCCTGGAGCCACCCGATGCCGAGCCGCTACCACCCAGTTGTCAACC
>JAABUN010002746.1_pt1 | contig 29895 bp, 23 predicted proteins | sample 5559311 | NCBI WGS metagenome assembly JAABUN01 (sample SAMN10711877, study PRJNA513370) | rock metagenome | isolation source: Antarctica rocks | place: Antarctica: Victoria Land, Siegfried Peak sud | reverse complement strand
TGTACTTCTACGACGTGCTGCTCGGAAGACTCAACGAGAGGGACTACAAAGTGCGGGGGTAAAATCCGCTCAAAGTGTCACCGATGTACCCGGTCTAAACTGTCACCTATCTACCCGGCCCCTACATAGCCAGGCCGCGACGAGGGCGGCAACGCGGGCTTCCCTTCCAGGTACGCCACGACAACGCCGCTTTTGCGCAGTTTCCAGGTCATCCGCTCGTCGTCGTTTTCATACGAGGTCATGAGCTGATCCAGCAGATCAGCAAGCGGCATGGTGGGTAACGCCACATTCTGCGCACCAGGCAGCAAAAGGTTTTGAAGGGTGACGAAATTCAAACCAGTCTGCCCGGCCAGTTGACGAAGCGCCTGCGCGGGAGTGGCTTTTTGAAGCGTAAGCGAGGCCGTTTGTCGCATTACTGCTTCCTGTTTTTCGGACCCGCGTGCGATGACGTCGAATTTACGCGGGTCATAGGTCGTGGCGGCTAAACGCGCGGCCCTGGCACGGCGTGCTTGCTCGAGGTTGTTGAACGAGATGTTCATACCGCCACGCGCGGTACCGACAACCAATCTGTAATCCGTGAAGCCCACTCCCGGTTTTCGGTCCAAGCGAACGGTGGCGTCTAAACCTAGCGAGTCGGTTGTTACCGCAAACCTATCCTTGGGATTTTTCGCCTCCCATAACTGGACTTCCGCCGTGAGCATACGACGCGCCATGTCCTGCATCTGAATAGGCAAATCGGCGAGCCGCGTACCCGAATCATCGGCCAACTTTTGTTGTACGTTGGGAGGCAGCGTATCCGCTATACGCGCAAAATCCAGGCCGTCTTGGAACTTCGCGCGCTCCAATTCGGAAGAGGGCAAAAGAAGGCTGTTTTGCGTGTCAGACGCCTGCAAAAGGTACGTGCCCGCGTCCACGCGCTCCCATACTGAGTTGGCGATGGCAGCAATGGCATCCATCACGTCCTTGAGCGGCAGATCACGCAGCGACAAGTTCCCGCGCATAGTTTGGAGACTGATGTCGTTCGTGACCAGGCGAACCCCGGTTTCGCGCCGCAGCGTTCGGAGCACTTCGGCCAAATAAACCTCGCGTCGTTCGATGGTAACTTTCTGCCTCAGCCGTTCATCCCGGTCCAGGATGCTTTGTGTCAGGGACGTGGTAGATATGCTGCCGGTCAGGACAGCTTGTTTGCTTTGTTGGCTCCAGACACGCGGCGCGGTGAGCGCAATGACCACTGCCGCCGAGTAGACGCCGAGGAGGCGGTTTCCTTCGCGCGCATTCATGGCCTATACCCCCGGCCCCGGTCGCGGCGGCGTGTCCCTTCCGACCTCAAGAGTTCGGGATGGGGATTGGTTACTGTGTTGAGCGAGAACAAGGGTCGTATCCTCACCGGAAGCGTCGGTCCAGTGGACTTCGGCCTTAACCCGTATCAGTTCGGCTCGCCGCCGGTCTTGGGCCGGAAGCGTTCGGCCAGAGCGCGCAGTTCGTCGGTTAGTTCCGTTCCGCCCGGCCGGGGCGCGGTTTTGGCCGCTTCCACTGCCTGCGGGGGCGGCAGGGGGCGCGTCCATCCGTCGGGCAGGCGGTCCCCGTCCCAACGCTTGCGGGCGCGCACCTTGACGCTTGCGAGCGCTTCCTCGTCCTCGCGCGTGGGCGTCAGGTGAACCTCGACGTTTTCCTCGCCCTGCCCTTCGCGGTACACGGCCTCGCTGACCGAAACATACAGCGTGTCCCGATGCCGCACGCTGGTCCCCGATGCAAGTTCGGGATGCCCGATCACGCGCGCCGGATCGCTCTGCCGGCTCGTTCCGATCAAACCAACCCCAAGTGACACGGTTCGTCTCCTTCCGCCACCACTGCCGCCGCCGACTTCCGGCCGCGCATCCGAAGAAGCGAGTTCATGAATTTGCCCGCCCACCACGACGGACAGCGAACGCGCGCGGGCCACGGCGATCAGGCCGGACAATCCCTGAGCGGGTGTCCATAACCGGGTCGGGGCAGCGGCGGGCGCGATCAGCAGGCCGGACGGCCGCGCCGCTGAATACTCGTTTTGCTCGCCCAAATCGCTCACGTTCCACATCGCCAGGAAGCCTGTTTTCGCCCGCGCCGCGCTCCGGTGCAACGAGATTACCCCGAAGCCTTTCGGCTTAAGCGCGAAAAAACAAAAAGCCGCCGAGTGCGTCCGCACGCCCGGCGACCAAAAACAACAAAAGCGAGGTTCACGCAAAACGCGTTTACCTCGCCGAAGACATTCTTAAGGATAGCGCGCCGCGCCGGCCTTCGGCAAGCGGGCGGACTAAATGGCAAAACTACTTTCCGGCCGCGTGCAAAGTCGAACCCGGCGATTTCTTGGAAAAACGACACCTGCCCGGCGCGCTTTTTCCCGCTCCTCACGCGTCCTGCGTCTCATAAACGTTGCGCGAAAACACGCGCTCATCGTGACGGCGGCGGCGGCGACACGGGGGCAGCGTCGGTCGTAGCGGTAACGTAAACGCGGAACAGGGAAGCGCGGCCGGTTTTCGGGTCGCGCAGCGTGATTTCGGCAATCGGTTCGCGCTTGCCGGCCGCGACGCGCGCGCCCCCGGCCACGTTCGCCGAGGTCGCGCCGGGCAGTGTTTTGCCGGCCAGTTGCAGCGTCCACAGCAAGGCGATGCGCCCGTCGCGCTCCACGTCCGGCGACACGGAAATGCCGTACGAAAGATCGTCGCCCTGTACCTGAACGGAACCGCTGCCCCGGCTGAACGCACTCAGAATCGGGGTGGCGAGGGTTCGGGCGGGCGGCGTTGCGGGCGCGGCTCCGCCGTTCGCGCCGGAATCCATTCGCGTCAATTCCAGGGCGAGGCGTACCTGTTGCGGCGGCGTCGCGGGCATCGTCGCGGCGGCTTGCCGCGCGCCGGCGGCGGCGGCGACGCCCGGCGAGACCGCCAGAAACGCGGCAAGGCCGGCAGCGGCAAAAAGGAAAGGCATGGTCAGGACGGTTTCTCCTGCGAAGGCGGCGGGCAGGACGCCCGCGCCAGCGCGGCGGCAACGCGAGGCAGGGTGAGCAGTTCGGGCAGGCGTGTGATGACGTGGTGGGGAGCGGGATCGGCCGGGCCGGGCCGCCCCGCGCCGACTTCGGGCAGCCAAACGCTGGTCCAGCCCGCGCCGCGTGCGCCCGCCACGTCGGCGGAAAGCGAGTTGCCCACGAACAGGAGTTCGGACGGCGCGAGGCCGATTTCGCGGGCGGCGTGGTCGAAGATACGCGGGTCGGGCTTGGGATGGCCGAATTCGGTGTCCACGACGATCACGTCAAAACAGGCGTCAAGGGCGAGCGCGGCGAGCTTGGCTCGCTGCATGACCGACGGGCCGTTGGTAATCAGACCAACGCGAAAATGGGGCCGCAGGGCTTGCAGCGTTTCCACGGCGTCGGGGAAGCGCAGCAGGGAAGCGCGTTCGGCGGCTTCGTAGGCGTCCACGAGCGTGCTAACGAGAACGGGGTCGCCGCCCGCGCCGAGGGCTTCCAGGGCGTCGCCGGTGAGGCAGCCGCGCAGTTCGGCCACGGAAACGTGGGCAAGGTCCGCGTATCCGGGCGTGCCGTAACCGTAGCGACGCTCATAAGCCTCGTAGATCGCCCACGCGAGCGCGTCGGCGTCAATGGCGGGATTGACGTGGCTGGCGAGCGCGCAGCCGGCAACGAGCGCCTGCCGCTCAGCCTCGGCGTAGCCGATCAGGGTGTCGTCGAGGTCGAAAAAGATGCCGCGCAGCAAAGGAAAAGGCGGCGAAGAAGCGGCGGCGGCGTTCACGGAAACTATTCTACCCGCGCGGGCGCATCCGAGGCGGGCGTGTCGTCCGCCAAAACCGCGAGCGCGCGGGCGCGGGCATCGTCGGGCAGGGCGGCGAGCCAGGCAGCGGTCACGTCGGGCGCGGCCGTTCGCGCCGCGCGGGCGAGCGGGCGCAAACGCTGCCAGCCGACAGCCTCCACGAGCCGCGCGCCGGTGACGAACGCGCGCCCGTAAAATCCGAACGGGTACGGCACGCCGGTCCAAAGGTTCGTGGCGCGCAAGTCGCAAAGGGGCAGCCGGTCGGCCTCCTGTTCCCATTCCTGCTCCCGTTTCGCGGCGTAGTCGGCCAGGCCGAATCGCCGGAGCAGGCGAGTAGAAACGAGGCACGCGAACATTTCGTGCGTCCAGTGGAAAACGCGGCCCTGCGAGCAGACGCGGTGAAACGTCTCGTGGCCGATCTGCAAGCGCAGCTGCCACGGGTCCGAACCGGCCAGCAGATAAAGGTCGTAACGCTTCTCGTCGGCCTCACGGACGCATTCGGGGCGCAGACCGAGCACAAGAACGGTCGGCCAGGCCGCGTCGCCGGGCGGCGTCCCGAAGGCGGCGACGCAATCATCGTAGGCGAGCCGGACATACTCGTTCAGGTCCGCGTCCCGCACGGCCTCATAAATTTCTGCGTCCGGGCAGTACGAACAGGCCCAGCGACGCACGCCCGTTCCGGGCACGGTCTCACCCTGGCTCAGGCGGCGGAACGTTCGCTGGCAGCGCGGCAAAGGTCCACATCCTTAATACGGGCCGCCGTCGTCTTCCTCGTCGTCGCTTGCGCCGAAGGGGCGGGGACGCGACAGGGACGCGCGGACGGACTCCTCGACGAACTGTGTCACGGCCTCCTCGCGGGCGAGTGCGGCGACCTGTTCGCGCAGTTCGCGGACCCGTCTTTCACGTTCGGGGCGGCGCGGGTCGTCGGGGGTGACGGCTTCCAAGTCGGTCCGGGCGTCCTTCAGGCGGGCCACGAGCGTTTCACGCAGGTCGCGCCAGGTGTCCGCGCGCGGTGCACCTTCGAGAAAGTCGTCAACGGCCTGTTCGTTCGGGTCAGGCGGCGGGGCGGGGTCGGCTGTTTTTCGCGGTCGGTTCATGGCCTGGGTTTACCCGCGCCGGGGCGGTCAGAAGCCGAGGCGCACGGACGGGCCGGCGGGGCGGTGGAAGTTTTCGGCGTACTGCTCGCAGAACTTTTCCACGCTGCCGGCCGTTCGGACGCGATCGGCGAAACCGGGCAGTTCGGCAACGCCGTGGGCGACCTCGTGGATGAGGACGCGGCGCAACACGAAAACTTTATAAGCCTCGACGGGCCACACGGCGAAGAGTTTGCTGCCTTCCCATTCGAGCGCGCCGCCGAAGCGTTCCATGTCCTGCGTGCCCTCGGTGCGGCCGACCGGGCGGCGGCCCCGGCCCGGCCCGAACTCGGCCAGCAGGCAGTGAAGGCGGATTTCGCCGTCCAGCCAGTCGCCGTCGGTTCCCGTGCGCTTCTGGTTGGTCAGATGGATGCGCCATACGGTCGCGGCGTGTTCGGGCGGCAGTTCGGCCAGCGTCGCCTTGATCTCCTTGAGGGTGACGGGATACAGATGCGCGGGCGGGAGCGGGTCACGGGCGAAGTCGAGCGGGCGTGGCTTGTCGCCTTTATCGCTTTCGGGCACGGCTTCCTTGATCTGCTTGAGGATTTCTATTTCGACGGGCAGCAGTTTGTCGGGCGGCTGGCCCTGTTCCAATTTGTCGCGCAGGCTGAGGATTTTGCCGCGCAGGGAGAACAGGCGGCCCGTGTCACTGTCGCGGGCGTTCACCTCGTCGGCGTAGAAACGTTCGTAGTTTCGGGCGAGACCGCGCAGGAAGTCGAGGAATTGTGAGTCGCCGGGCCGCCGTTCGCGCTTCTTTTCGCTTTGCAGGCGTTCGGCGTACTCGGCCTCGAAGGCGTCTAATTGCGCCCAGTCGCGCTCTTCTTGCTTGCGTGCCATGACGGTTACAGCGTGACGGGGCGGCCGGCGCGCGCCGAGCGGTAAACGGCCGTGATAACCTCGACGGGCCGCCTGCCCCCGCGGCCGTCAATGAGCGGCTTGGCGCTGGTTCGGATGGCGCGCAGAAAGTCCTCAATCTGGGCGCGGTGGGCGTCGCCCCAAACCGCGCCGGGATCGGCGGAGGCGGAGCGTTCGGCGGCCTGGTCGCGGACGCTCGCCGTCCCGCCGCGCGCGACGGACAGGGCGTGGGCGGCGGCTTCTTCGCTCTGGTACGACTCGCCGGTCTTGAACGTGAGCATTTTGAGCCGGTCGCCTTCCAAGATGGCCGTGCCGTCCGAGCCGAACAGGTCAATGCGAACGGGGAAGCCCTCGTAGGCAGCCGTGGTGGCCGTCAGGGTGCCGACCGCGCCGTTGGTGAAGGTGAGCGCGGCGACGGCCACGTCCTCGACCTCGATGCGCTCGTGTGCGGCGGTGCGAATGTGCGCGAACACGGAGGCGACGCCGCCCGCGAGCCATTGGAGCACGTCCACGGTATGCACGCCCTGGTTCATCAGCGCGCCGCCGCCGTCCATTTTCCACGTTCCGCGCCAGTCGCCGGAATCGTAGTAAGCCTGGGTCCGGTACCACTTGACGGATGCGTCGGCGAGCAGGATGTCGCCCAGCCGGCCCTGTTCGACGGCCTGCTTGACGAGAATGCTGGCCGGGTCGAAGCGGTGCTGGCTGATAACGGTCAGCACCTTGCCGGACGCATCTTCGGCCGCAATCAGGCGGTCGCACGCCTCGACCGACACGTCCATCGGCTTTTCCACGACCACGTGCCGCCCGGCTTGCAACGCGTCAATGGCGATGTCCGCGTGCGTGCCGGACGGGGTGCAGACGCACACGGCATCTATTTCTGGGTCGTCTAACAGCGCGCGATGGTCGGCGTACACGCGCGCCGCGCCGTACTTCGCCGCGACCGCTTCGGCCCGTTCCCGCACGGTGTCGGCGACCGCCACCAGGCGCGCGCCCTCGATCTGATTGACGGCCCCCGCGTGCGTCGGCCCGATGCCGCCGCAGCCGATGATGCCGAAGCGGATCGGGTCCGTTTTCGTCTCTAGCGTGTCCGTCGCCACGTCGCTTTTTCCCTTACCTGCGTTCTTCGTTCCGCCCGATTTTAGCACGCCGCGATTGGGACGGTCAAAGCGCGCCGCCTTAAAGACACGCCTGAAGACACGACGGACGGGAAGGTAAAATCATGCCATGAGCAGCGACGGCGAAAGCGCGTTGTACGCGGCGGCGGCAGGCGGCGGGCCGCGCGAGCGCGCGCAGATCGCCCGACGGGTGCGGGCTGCTCTTGGCCCCGAACCGCTCGACGATGGGGGCCACTTCCTTGCACCCTTTTCGCTTCCGCCCGTGCCTGCCCCGCCCCCGCTCGGCCCGCAGCCGGCCACGCAGTTCGTCGTGGACCTGTTGGGGGCAAACGCCGTGACCGGCGAGCGGGTGGCCGCGCTGCTGACCGCAAAGGCGCGAACCGACCTGGGCTTCCCAAAAGTTTGGGGCCGCACGCCGGGCGGCGACGAATGGACCCGTTTCGCGGATGCGCTCCCGGACGATCTTTTCGGCACGCTCGCGCTGTGCTGGGACCTGACCGGACCAGGTCTGCTTTCCGACGGGTCGGAACTCGCGCGCGATCTGGGCGCGCGCTTCGCGCGGGCCGCCCGACTTGCAACCGACCTGGGGCGAACCGCCGACCCGCGCGAGTCCCCCGAAGCCGGCGCGGCCCGCGCGGCCCGCCTCGCCGACCTACGCGAACGCTTCGGCCGCTCCGTCGAGATGCGTCTTGTCCCCGCCAGCCGCCCGTTTCCGGCCCGGCAGGTGTGGCGCGCCGCCCATTCGCTCGGCCTGCGCTGGGGCGAGCAGGATTTGTTCCACTGGTACGATGCCACGGGCCGGACGCGGCTATTCACGCTGTCCGGGTTGGGCGCGCCGGGCTACCTGCTGCCCGAACACGCGGCCGAGGGCGGCAGCGTCGCGGGCCTGGGTCTTTCCTTCGACCTGCCCGCCTCACCGACGCCCGTCGCCGTGTTCGACCGGATGGCGCTCGCGCTCGCCTTTTTGCGCCAAAAACTGGGCGGCCGACCGGTCACAAATTGGGGCGCGGATTTGGACGCCGACCGGTTGGAGGCGGAGCGTGACTCCCTGGAGGAAGTGGTCGCTGAAATGGCCCGCGCGAACATCGCCCCCGGCTCCCCGGAAGCCGCCCGGCTCTTTTGAATCCCAAAGAGGGCGGCGTCAGGCGGCAGGGGCCGTGTGGTCGGGCCGCGTGCTCACCGGGTTTCGGTCAGCCGTCGTCAAGGGCGTAGCGGCAGGCTTGATCCAGGGGCAGGTCGCGGCCTTCGGCGCGGGCTGCCTCGAAGCCCGCCGCGCCCAGCGCGTCGCGAGCCGGGCGCAGGTCGTCGTCGTCGGCCAGGCGCTCGTTGGGCGGGGCGGGCGCGCCGATCTGCTCGCGCAGCGCCTCGGCCGCGCCGTACAAACGGGCTGCCCGCGCCGCCTGCCCTTCGCGCGCGGCGAGGCGCGCGAAGTTTTCCAGAACGGCCGCGCAGCCCGACTGGTCGCCGATGCCGTGCCGCAGCGGGAGCGCCTCGCGCAAATAGGCGCGCGCCCCCACGAAATCCGCCTGGTTCAGGGCGACCACGGCCAGGTTGTTGAGCGAAACGCCCTGGCCGCGCAAATCACCGGCCTGCCGCTTCACGGCCAGGCTTTGTTCGTACAGCGCACGGGCCGTGGCGTAGTCTTTTTGCCGGTGGGCGATGCTCGCCAAATTGTTCAGCCCGACCGAGATCAGGCGCCCGTCGCCCAGTTCGCGCGCGACCGCGAGGCTGGCCTCGTAGCAGTCCCGGCTTCCCGCAAGATCACCCTGCTCGGCCGCGACGAAGCCCAGACCGTTGAGCGACAACGCCAGGACGGCTTTTTCGCCGATGCGCTCGGCCAGAACGCGGCTTTCCTGGAAGTGCGCGCGGGCGATGTCGTAGTCGCACTGGCGATACGCGAGCGTGCCGGCGGCGGCCCAGACACGGGCGCGCGGGGCGTCGTGCTTTTCAGCCAGTGTGCCCGGCCGCGCCAAAACTGCCGCGATGCGCTCGCGGCCCTCGGCGAAATAGCCCCGCACCTCCCAGAAGCGCCACAGCGTGCGCGCCAGTCGAAGCCCGGTTTCGTCCGCGTCCGCGTCGTCGGGCGGGGCCGTCTGGCACGCGCTCAGGGCCACGCGTAAATTGTCGTGCTCGGTTTCCAGACGGGCAAAGGCAGCGGCCTGCTGGGGCGCGGCGACGTTGGGCTGAACGTTTTCGGCAAATTCCGCGAAGTAGGCGGCGTGACGGCGGGTGAGGTCAGCACGCTCATTGGGGGTGCGTTGCGCCTGGGCGTATTCGCGCAACGTTTCGAGCATACGAAAACGCATCGCGCCGTCGGGGGCCTCGTCGGTCAAAATCAGCGAGCATTCGCGCAGTTGGGCCAGATGGTCGAGGGCGAGCGGATCGTCGGCGACGGCCTCGGCGGCCTCCAAACTCCAGCCGCCCCGAAAAATGGACAGGGCCGTGAAGAAGCGGGCGAGTTCGGGCGCGAGCAGGCGGAAACTCCACTCGACGGCGGCGAACAGCGAACGATGCCGGGCGGCCTTGTCGGCCCGGCGGCTTACCAAAAAAGCGAAGCGGTCGTCCAACTGGGCGACCATCTGCGCGGGCGTGAGCACCTGCGCGCGGCTGGCGGCAAGTTCCAGGGCGAGCGGCAGCCCTTCCAATCGTTCGCACAAAGCGGCGAGCGCGGGCGCGTTGGCGGGCGTGATCTGGAAGTCGGGGCGCACGGCCTGCGCGCGGTCCACGAACAACTGAACGGACTCGAACAGGCGCAGTTGGTCGGGGGTGGCGACGGACGGGGCGGGCGCGGGCAGCGGGCCGAGCGCGAACTCGCGTTCGGCGTCCAGGTTCAGCAGTTGGCGTGACGTAACCAGGCAGGTCAGGCCGGGCACGCGGGCAAGCAGCGCGTGGACGAGCGGCGCGCCCTCGCCGGCAACCTGCTCGAAGTTGTCCAGCACGAGCAGCGCTCGCCGCTCGCCCAGGTGAGTAGCGATCTGGGCCAGCGGCGTCTGGTGCGGGTCGGGCGGCAGGCGCAGCGCCCCGGCGACGGCCTCGACGACGCGGCGCGCGTTTGTCACCTCGGCCAGCCCGACGAAGCAGACCAGGCCGCCGAAATCGCCCAGCAGCCGCTCGGCCACCCGCAGCGACAGGCGCGTTTTGCCGGTCCCGCCCGGCCCGGTGAGGGTGACCAGCCGGGTAACGGGGTCGCCCAGCAGCGTGACCAACTGCTCGATTTCGCGCTCGCGCCCGAAAAAGCGCGTGAAGGTGAGCGGCAGGTTGGCCTGGTAGGCGGCCTCGGCGCGCGGCGGCGGGAAAGCGCCCGGCGGGGCGGCGGACGGGTCCACCTGAAACAAACGTTCGGGCGCGGGCAGGTCGCGCAAACGGAACACGCCCAAATCCGTCAAACGCGCCGTGCCGGGGGCCAGATCGCGCCGCAGCAGGCCCGCCGTCGCTTCCGAGCACAACACCTGCCCGCCGTGCGCCGCCGCCAGCAGCCGTGCCGCCCGGTGCGGAACCGGCCCCTGATAGTCGCCTTCGTTTCCTACCTCCGCCTCGCCGGTGTGCAGCGCCATGCGCGCAAGTAGCGGCGGCCCGGTGGCGGGCCACGCTTCCGCGGCGAGCGCCCGCTGCCCGTCCAGCGCGCTCGCCAGCGCGTCGCTGGGCCGCGCGAAGGCGACCAAAAATCCGTCGCCGGTCTCCTTGACTTCGTGGCCGCCGTGCGCCCGGAACGCGCGCCGCAACAGTGCGTGATGGCGCTCCCGCGCGTCCCCCAACGTTTCGCCGGTCCGCTCCTCGTAAACGGTCGAACCCTCGATGTCGGTGAGCAAAAAAGTGACCGTGCCCGTGGGGAGCAACGCGGCGGCGGCGGCGGCAGCGGGGGCCGGCCGTGGAGCCGTCCGGGGCGCGGCGGGCGCAACCGGGGCAAGGGGCGTCGCCGTCGCCTCGCTCCCCGCCTGCGCCTCGACGCGGCGCGCCAGGGCGCGCGCGCCGGACGAGGGCGTCTCGCCCGTTTCCTGTTCGAGCAGGCGCTCCCATTCGCGGAACTGGCGCAGCGCCTCGGCGTGCCGGCCCGCGCGGGCGAGCAGGCTCACGAGCGCGGTCTGCCCTTCCTCGCGCACGGGGTCCGCCTCGACCGCCCGCCGCGCGGCAGCAATCGCCCCCGGCAGGTCACCGGCCTGTTCGCGCAGGCCGGCCAGAGCGGCGGCGGCCTCGATCAAGCGCATTTCCAGGCGGCCCTGCTCGGCCAGCACCCACTCCTCGTAGTAGCCGGGCAGCAGCGAACCGGCGTACAAACCCTCGACCGCCTCGGCGAGGCGCTCGGCCTGTTCGGTCTTGCTCGTCGCCCGCGCCGCCAAATCCAGCGCCCGCTCGAACGCGGCAACGTCGGTCGTAACCGCCTGCGCGTTCAGGCCCACGTTCTGCCGGTCCGCGACGATGACCGCGCCGGCCGGCACGCCCGGCGGCTCCAACTGGTGCCGCAGCGAGGACAGCGCCATGCTCAAACTGTGTCGCCCAGCCTGGAGGTTGTCGCCGGGCCAGAACGTCTCGATGAGCACCTCGCGCGGGTGCGCGCGCGCCCGGTGGTAGGCCAGGTACGCGAGCAGCGCGCCCGTCTTCTGCGTGCTGAAGCGCGTGATGCGCCGCGCATCGTCGCCCTCGCCGCCCCAGACGGCCGCAAGCCCGCTGAACAGGTGGATCGTCCAGCCCCCGGCCTGCCGCCGACGCTGCTCGTCGTCGCCGCTCATCGCGCGCCTCGGTTCCTTCCCAAGCGCAGGTTCGGCCTTGCGGAACGTTTCCCCTGCGCGCGGGCGCAAGCGAACGCGCAATGACCCTGCCTCAAAACTCGCCCTCAAAAAACTTCAAAAGAATTTTTAGGCCCGTTTTCTTTAGAGAGTTCTTAGAGAGTCGCCCTTTACACTCTGATCAACAAGCCGCGGGGAACCAACAAAAACCAACCCTCCCCGCAGAGCGCAGCCACAAGGCTGAGGAGAATCCCCAATGTTCGCAGCAGTCACCACCAGCAGCAGCAACAGCAGCGCCATCGTCAACGCCGGCCTCGCCGCCCGCACTGTCAACGCCTTCTCGAACCGGAGCAACGCCATGAAGAACATCGTCACCACCATCGTCAAGACCGCACTCACCGCCGCCCTCGCCACCGCTGCCCTCGCGCTGGGAACCGGCGCTCTCGTCCCCCAGGCCGCCAGCGCGCAGGGCCTGGTCAAGTACGTCCGCGCCGAGCCGAACGGCGGCGTCACCGGCCCCTACGGCGGCGTCACCGGTCCCTATCGCCTGGGCATCCAGAGCGCGGCGGGCTTCAGTGCCAACGTCGAGAGCGAAATCGAGTTCGCCATCGGCACCAACGGGATGGATCACAACGCCTACGTGGCCGACGCGGACGGCAACTATCTCTTCGCCTTCGCCCAGAACGGCGACATCACCACCCTCGACGGCTACACGCTGACCACCGGCGGTGAGGTCAAGGACGCCAAAGGCCGGCCCATCAACCAGTTGAACCCCTCCTTCAACATCACCCGCACGCCGGGCGGCTACGAGTTGGGCTGGGACAAGGCGAACGGGACGCGCTCGGTGCGCACGCCCGCCGGCCAACTCTTCACCATCGAGGATATGCCCCGCCACCTGTGCCCCTCCGGCCTCTACTACGACTAATCGCCCGGCCGCCCTCACCCCCCGTCCCCCTCCCCCAATCTTGGGAGAGGGGCAGGGGGTGAAGGCAAAAACTTTTTTCAACTTTTTTCGCGGCCCGTTTTCTTTTGAGAGTTCTTAGAGAGTCGCCCTTTACACTCTGATCAACAAGCCGCGGGGAACCAACAAAAACCAACCCTCCCCGCAGCGCACAGCCAACCGGCTGAGGAGAACCCCAATGTTTACCGTTTCCGTTCGCACCCACTTCGTCGCCGCCGCCGCGCTCGCGCTCACCGCCTTCGGGCTGGGAACGGGCGTCGTTTCCACCCCGATTACCGGGACGCCCGCCGCGCAGGCCCAGGGCCTGGTCGAATTCGCCAGCGTCAGCGGCCTCGACCCCGCCGCCCTGTGCTTCGGCGACCCAATCCGCAACGGCAACTACCTGTTCACCAACGCCCTGCCCACCCCGGCGGGTCACTACGAGGCGGGCGCCCGGACCCGCGGCGGCTACGCGGTCACGCTGCAATCGTCCGCGGCCTTCGCCATCGCACCGGACGGCAACTACCTGTTCGTGGCCGACCCCGACGGCAACTACCTGTTCACCAACCGCAGCGATGGACTGATGATGACGCCCGGCGGCTACGGCCTGACGCGCAGCGGCGCGGTGCTCACGCCCAAAGGCGACCTGTTCCCGGTCGGGACGGGCTACACGACCCCCGACGGCTACACCTTCGGCGTGAACAAGGATGGCTCGCGCGCCCTCGTTACCCCGGACGGCAACTACCTGTTCACAATCCGCGACAGCGCCGGCCCCCACATGAACCCGTCCGGCGTGTACTACGACTAAACCGCCTGCCCGACCCAACGCTGGCCGGGGCGTTTCCGCCCCGGCCAGCGCCTTTTGAAGGAGAACCGACCCGTGAACCGTTCCGCCGCCAACACCGTTGCCGTCGCCGCCGCCGTGACGCTCGCCGTTTTGCTCGGCTCGGCTGTCGCTCCCGCCCACGCCGCCGCCGTGACTCGCCAATCCGCGTCCGAGAAGATGGCCCTCGACGCCGTGAGCGGCGCGCTGAAAAAGGCCGAGGAGGCCGAAAGCCTGTTCGGTCAGCAAAAGTGGGCCGACGCGCTCGCCGCCTTCGATGAGGCCGACAAGCAGTTCGACCGCGCCTTCAAGCGTTTCCCGCAAACGGAAAACTTCGGCGCGACCATCGGCCCCAGGGAGTTTCCGGCCGCGCGCAAGTACGGCTTCGTCATCACCGAAAACGCCCGGTTCGCGTTCCAGCGTTACGGCACGATATTCGCCAACAACGTGCTCGTCGTCCCGGTCGCGGGCGGCAACGTGTCCGTTTCCGACCTGCGCAAAACATGGCGCGACATGCGCCGCGTCGCCCTCGTGTTCAGCGGCAAGGCCGTCCCGTTCAACGGCAACGGAACCGACGAGCCGAACGAGGTGGACGTGAAGGACTTCGTTCAAAACCCGTTCGGCGTCGCGGCCGACATCGAATTGCCGGTCCCCGACGACCAGTGGGAGGGCGTGGTCGCCCTGCTGCGCCGCTGCGCCCTGATGGTCGAGGCCGCCCTAGCCGCCGACCCCAAACTGGCCGGGGAAACGGTCGGCGACGGCAACGGCCATCTGGCCCCCGGCGCGGACGCCAAAAAGAAGGTCCTCGCCCTGCTCGCCGAGGCTGAGGCCGAGTACAAACCCGCCGAAACTCGCCTGGCCGCCGAGGTTCCCGCGAACGTCCAGAACGACCTCAACCGGGTCCTCGGCGACCTGAACCTGGTGCTGGAGCGCGTGAACAACGGCTCCTACTACGACGTGGGCGACGCGGGCCTCGTCGGCGGCCACGGCCGGGCCGCCTACCTCGCCAACGCCCGCAAAATCTATGGCGAGATGTACGCCAAAGAAGCCAAGACCCTGCCCGCCGACGTACTCAAGCCGCTCACGGACAAGATTGCCGAAATCAACGCCGTGATTGACCGCAAAGCGCCCGGCTACACCTTCGAGGCCAAAGTGCCCGCCCCGGCGGGCATCGCCGCGACGGTCAAAGCCGCCGTCGCCAAGCACTACGCCGGCGCGCAGATTGCCCGCGTCGCCCTGGACGGCGCGGCCTGGAACACCTACCGCACGGACCTGGGCGTCATCACCGGCCGGGGCCGCGACGGGCGCATCCTGTTCAAGATGCCCGGCGAAAAATGGTCCCGCTCGCTGCTGTTCACCTACATCGCGGACTACGTCGGCGGCGGCAAGTACTCGTCTAGCGGCCGCGTCGGCCTGGGCAACGTCACCCGCTTTGAAAGCGGCAAGTAGGGGCCGCGCTGGTCGCATTGACGACGAGAACGCCGCGCAACGGATTCTTTTCGTAGTAAACCTGGGTCTTTATGCCGAGCGTCGCCACGTTGTTGCGATACCAGACATTCAGTTCGCGCAGCCGTGGCTCGTGCGCCTCCAATTCCCGAATGCTGACGCTTGCGCGGAGCAGCGTGCCGACGTGCTTCACCCAACTGGCGATGTCCGAGCCGGAGTGCGGCGTCGAAAGAAAAACGATCCCCCGTGCGGCGTTCATCACGGCGGCCCACGCCGGATCATTCAAGTCGCGCGCGTGACGCAGCATCTGCTTAACGAGCAGCCCACCCATGCTGTGGACAGTGAAGACTACGGGACGCTTGCCGATGTCGTAGGTATCCAGCAGCGTGAGCGCGTTCAGGGCACGATCAGAGAGCGGCATGGTCGTACCACGCCACGCCAATGAATTTACCTCGTATCCCAGTGACCAGACGCCGATGTTCGGCAGGTCTTCACCGAGCCAGGCGGGCCAGAACGTGTCTTGCCGGCCCGCGACCTGCCACGTAGTTTGCGCGCTGCCGTCCAGCCCGTGAATGAAAACAACGTCCGCTACCCGGTCCGCCTTGTCTGTGTTGGAAACGGCAAGTAACTCTGACATGAAATCCCCCCGCTGCCAGCCGCAGGCACCGCAATCTGAGCAGGCAGGCTCGCCTGATTTTACCACCGCACAGACCACGCATTTAGGAGAACAGCGCCCTTGTTTTGACCTCCATCAGCGGTCTATAATGCGCCCGTCATGCCTGCCGCCAATTCCCTGCTGGAACGCCGTTTTGCTCTGCGCGCACGCGGCACGAACGCGCGCACGGAGGCGCTTGCCGGGGCCGTCACGTTTTTGACGATGGCCTACATCGTTGCCGTGAACCCGGCGATCCTCGCGGACGCCGGGCTGCCGCGCGAGGCGACGGTCGCAGCGACATGCCTCGCCGCCGCCATCCCCACGCTCTTGATGGGTCTGTGAGCGAACTTCCCGCTCGCGCTACGGATTCTGGACAACCTTCCGCCAAGCAGTGCGGGCAAACAAACGATCCCACGAAAAGGCCCGACGATTTCTTAAAACCATCAGGCCTTTTTCGTCAGTGCCGCGTCGTGATTGCTTTGCGGGTGGCAGGCGGGGCGTTCGGCGGGGTGGTGCGCGGGGCGGGGGGCTTGTCGTGCAGGGCGCGGTGCAGGACTTCGACCATTTCCTCGACCGTGCGTAGCACGTTGGACGCGGACGGGGCGTTCATGACCACCTTTTCCTGCGTGAACGTGTGGCCCTGCGCCTTGTACGCCGCGCCGAGCGGGCGGAGCACGGCGACGGGGAGTTTGACGCCGCGCTTGAAGGTAATGGCAATCTTGTTCTTGTCGGTCGTGATCGCCTCGATGCCCACCTCGCGGCAGCGCAGGCGCAGGCGCAACAGCGCGAGCGCGTTCCAAACGGGCGGGGGCGGGTCGCCGAAGCGGTCCTCGAACTCTTCCTGCAAGCGGGCCACGTCGGCCGTGTCGCGCACGGCGGAGAGTTTCTTGTACATCAGGATGCGCTGCGCCTCGCCGGGCACGTACTTTTCGGGAATGGACGCGGCGATGGGCAAATCCACGGTCGGGAGCGGGATCGTGTTCGGGTCGGCCTCCTCGCCCTTGTACTCGCGCACGGCCTGTTCGAGCAGTTGCGTGTACAGATCGAAGCCGATGGCGGCGACCGTGCCGGACTGTTCCGCGCCCAGCAGGTTGCCCGCGCCCCGGATTTCCAGATCGCGCAGTGCGATCTTGTAGCCCGCGCCCAGTTCGGAAAACTCGCGCAGCGCGCCCAATCGCTGCTCGGCAACCTGCGAAAGTTGCTTGTTGCGCCGGTACAGCATCAGGCAGTGGGCCTGAACCCGCGAGCGACCGACGCGGCCCCGCAGTTGGTACAGTTGGCCCAAACCCATCTTGTCCGCGTTGTCAATGATGATCGTGTTCGCGTTGGGGATGTCCAAGCCCGATTCGATGATCGTGGTCGAAAGCAGCACGTCGAACTTGTTTTCGTAAAAGTCGAGCATTGTTTCTTCCAGGTCGTCCTCGTTCATCTGGCCGTGCCCGATGCGGAACCGGGCGGTCGGAACGATTTTTTCGAGCCGGGACGCGACGTGGTAAATGCTCTCGATCCGGTTGTGGACGAAGTAGACCTGCCCGCCCCGATCCACCTCGCGCAAAATGTGCTCGCGGATCAGGTCCTCGTCGTACTCCTTGATGAGGGTCTTGACGGCCGTGCGGCCTTCGGGCGGGTCGTTCATCAGGCTCATGTCGCGGATGCCGGACAAACTCATGTGAAGCGTGCGCGGGATCGGAGTGGCCGTCATCGTCAGCACGTCCACGGTCTTGCGCAGTTGCTTTAGTTTTTCCTTGTGCGTGACGCCGAAGCGCTGCTCCTCGTCCACGACCACCATGCCCAAATCCTTGAACGCAACGTCCTTGCCCAGCAGGCGGTGCGTGCCGATAAGGATGTCAACCGCACCGACGCGCACTTCTTCAAGTATCTTTTTCTGCTCGACGGGCGAGCGGAAACGCGACAACATCTCGACCTTGAGCGGGAAGTTTTTCAGCCGTTCGCTGAACGAATGAAAATGCTGCGCGGCCAGAACCGTGGTCGGACACAAAACGCTCACTTGCTTGCCCTCGCCGGCCACCTTGAAGGCCGCCCGCATCGCCACCTCGGTCTTGCCGAAGCCGACATCGCCGACGATCAGGCGATCCATCGGGCGCGGCGATTCGAGGTCGCGCTTCACGTCGCGGATGGCCGCGTCCTGGTCGGGGGTCTCGACATAGGGGAACGCGCCCTCCATGTCTTGCTGCCAGGGCGTGTCCTCGCCGTAGGCGTGGCCGGTCGCGTGCTGCCGCGCGGCGTAGAGCGCGATCAAGTCCTTGGCGATGTCCTGAACGGCCTTTTTGGCGCGGGCCGTCGCGCGCGCCCATTCGGTTCCGCCCAATTTGTTCAGGTTCGGCGGTGCGCCCTCCGACCCGATGTACTTTTGAACGCGGTCAATCTGGTCCACGGGCACGTACAACTTGTCGCCGCCCTCGTACACGACGAGCAGATATTCCCGCTCGACGCCCAGCGCGTTGAGTTTCATCATGCCCTGGTACTGCCCGACGCCGTGGTTGATGTGGACGACGTAGTCGCCCGTTTTCAAGTCCATCAGCGACGTGAGGCGCATCCCGCCCCGGAACTCCTGCTTGCGTTTTTCTTTCCTCTTGTCGGCAATGGTGCCAAAAATTTCCGCGTCGGACAGCACGACCAGGCGGGCGTCAGGGAGCGCGAAGCCGCCGTGCAGCAGTCCGTTCACAAGCGCGATGCCGCCCTTGCCGCCGGTCAACGTCGCCAGCGGCGCTTCGGGCAGTTTGCGCTCGTTCAGCACGCCGCGCACGCGCGGGGCCTGCGCGCTTACGACCACGGCGCGGACGTTGTTTTGCAGGTACGTTCCGAGCGCGTCGGCAAGCGCGGTGGGCCGCCCGCCGAAGCCGGGCGCGGCCACGCCCCGCAGGTCGAACTCGGCGTCCGGCTTGACGAACGGCAGCGTGCGGGCGAGCAGGGACAGCAAAACGGTCTGCCGGCCCTTCATCACCGCCTGAATACCTTCATCAAAGGCTTGGCACAGCGGGCCGACGAGCGGCGGAATCTCGCCCCGGTTGATCCGGCCTTGAAGGTTCGTCTCGACCTGCTCGATGTCGCGCGCGGCCTGCGGCCCGGCTTGGGCGGGTTCGTCCAAGACGAGCAGCGAGTCGGCCGGCAGGTAATCGAGCGCGCAACCCGTGTCGGGGTGCAGCAGGGAAAGATAACGTTCGATGCCCGCGAAGTAAACGGCTTGGCCCAGCCGGGCAACGTCCGCCTCGCCCGCGTCGCGCAGCCGCTCCAAATGCTCCGCGTCCGCGCCGGCTTCGGCCATTTCGGCGGCCCGCTCCTCGACGATGGCCTTTAACTTCGCGCTCGCGGACGCCATGTTTTCGCGCGTGTAGGCGACCTCGTGGGCGGGCACGAGCGTGACGCTTTCCAACTTGCCGAAACTGCGCTGGGTTTCGCGGTCGAACGGGCGGATCGTTTCGATGTCGTCGCCGAACAGGTCCACGCGCACGGGTGTGTCCGCATCCGACGGGAACACGTCCAGAATGTCGCCGCGCCGGGCGAACGAGCCGGGCAGGTTCACCTGTTCCTCGCGGCTGTAGCCGAACGCGACCAAGCGCGCGACCGTCGTATCGAGGTTGACCGACTGGCCGGCAGTGAGCGTGATGCGTTTGTTTTTAACGGCGTCGGGCGGGGGCGTCTTTTGCAGCAAAGCCGTCGCGGGCGCGATGATCGTCCGGTTCGTATCGCCGCCCGCAAGCGTGGTGAGCGCGGCCATGCGGCGGCCCGCGCGAGCCACGTCGCGCCCCGATTCTTCATCGTCTAAAAGCAGCGAAAGCGACGATGGGAGCAGCAGCGGCTTCTCGTCCGGTGGCAGGAATGCGGCCAGGTCTTCCTGAAGCCGCGCGGCCTGCTCGTCGCTGATGGTCACAATCACGAGTGGCTTGTTCAGTTCGCGCGCGATTTTGGCTAAGACGAAGCCCTTGGCGGGCGCGGGCAGCCCTTCGAGCAGGACCGCGCGAGAACCCCGCCGCAGGCTTTCAAGGGCCTGCGCCAGGGTATCCCAGCCGTCCGCGAGCGGCAAAAGTTGTGTCAGGTCCATGCGGGGCAGGTGCGGCGCGGGCGTCCTTCGCGCCTCTTCTCGTTCCCCTTCGGGCACGCCGCCGTCGCGTTATACCCGTCGCGGGGCCGGCCCGCAAACGGGCGTGCGCTTGCCCGAATCGTTATCGTTCTTGCGCGGGTTTGAGCGCGCGGTCGTCCAGGTCAAGGCGGTACAGGATTTGGTTGTAGTTGTAGCGCGGCGTGGGCTGTTTGTTGTCGGAAAACTCGGCGGTGTAGGTGCCCTCGAAAAAGAGCAAGGGCGAGCCGTCAGGCGTAAACTCCGGGTGCAGGCGCGGGTTGTAAAAGGTGTAGTTTTCGTGGCTCAACACCTTTACGGCCGGTCCCCACGGGCCGGTGGGAGCGTCGGCTGACTCGGCGTACCACAACTCGCCGAAGGCCGACGGCTTGCCGAACTTTTGCAGGAAGATCGTGACCCAGCGTTTGCGCCACGGGTTCCACGCGAGGGAGCCGCTGTGCGGTTCGACGGGTTCGCCGCCGCTCGCGTCGGCAAGCCGGGCCTGCGGCGTGAGAGTTTCCCAGGTGGACGAATCCTGCCAGGCCTCGAAGGTCGCCGGGCAGCGCAGCGTGGGCAGCGGGTTGCCGAACAGAACCCATTTTTTGCCGGCCGCGTCGGTCCACGGGGCGGGGTGGCCTTCCGGCACGGGCGGCGGTTTCGGGGCTGTCTCGGATTTGGTCCATAGTACGCGCAGCCGCTCGAAGTTGTGCGTCGCGTCGTTCCAGACCGCGAGGCCCCACTGGTACGCTTCGAGGGGTGGCTTGATCTTCACGTAGGCGGCGACCAAACGAGGCGTTCCAGTTTTATCGGGCAGGCTGACGTAGCCCGTGACCCACGTCGGGCCGTCGCCGGGCATTTTGGCGACGCCGCGCGGCCGGCCGGTTTTTTCGTTCGTGAAATAGTCGAACGTCAGGCGCAGCGGCGGCGTGAACGAGCGCAGGGGGCGCTCGGCTTGCGTGGTGGCGCTTGATGCGTCGAAGATGCCGAGCGGGTAGTCGGGAACGGTCGTGTCGCCCCACAGCCAGAACAGCCGCCCGCGATGAACGGCGTTCTGCACGCTGTCGCAGCCCAGGATGCCGGACTCCGGTTCGCTGCGGTCGCGCCCCGTTTTCTGGCTTTCGGCGAACAGGCCGCCGCCGGTCAGCCGTCCCATCCGCCGCGCGACGATGGTGCGGCTGACCTCGACTTTCAGCGTCGCGCCCGGCCGGGGCGTCAGGCGCACGCCGCGATAGCCGAAGCCGTCTTTGGGAACCTCGTAGCCGTGGCCGATCACGTCGAACCAGGTTTCGCGCCCCATTTGTTCGGGCAGGTCAAAGGCGATCACGCCCGCGTTATCCGAAACGAACCGGACGTTGTGGGTCGTGCGCAATTCGACCAGGGGAACGGGCCAGCCGCTGTTTCTCTCCACCACCTCGATGCGGCACGGCGACGGATCGGCGGGGCGCGGGCGCGGCAGCGCCGCCGCGGGCGCGAGGCCGGACGCGTACAGAAAAATTCGGCGCGAAAGAACGAGCGGTGTGTTGTTCATGGTGGTGATGGGCACGAGCGCGGCGGGCGCGTCCGTTGACACGCGCGCCCGACCGACCTTAAGATTGCTCTAACAAAGCGCCCGTTTTTTCCTGCGAACCGGCGCGCAACAAGCAGTGTAAAGGACACGCACCCTATCATGCCACGCGCACTCGTCACCGGCGGAGCCGGTTTTTTGGGGTCGCATCTGTGCGACCGGCTCCTGGCCGAAGGCTTCGAAGTCGTCGCTTTCGACAACTTGCTGACCGGCTCGACCGACAACATCGCGCACCTGGTAAACGAAGCGCGTTTTCGCTTCGTTTGCTACGACGTGTGCGAATACCTGTATTTGGACGGGCCTCTCGACGTGGTTTTCCACCTCGCCTCCCCGGCCTCGCCGGTGGACTTTCCGACCCGGCCCATCCACATCCTGAAGGTGAACGGCATCGGGACGCACCGTGCGCTGGGCCTTGCCCGCGCCAAAAGCGCGCGCTTTTTCCTTGCCTCGACCTCCGAAGTGTACGGCGACCCGCTCGTTCACCCGCAGCCCGAAGAGTATTGGGGCAACGTTAATTCCATCGGCGTGCGCGGCGTTTACGACGAGGCCAAACGCTACGCCGAGGCGATGACGATGGCCTACCGGCGATTTCACGGCGTGGACACCAAGATCGTTCGTATTTTCAACACCTACGGGCCGCGGATGCGCCTGAACGACGGCCGGGTCGTGCCCAACTTCGTCGGGCAGGCGCTGCGCGGCGACCCGATCACGGTCTACGGGACCGGCCAGCAGACGCGCTCGTTCTGCTACGTTTCCGATCTGGTGGACGGCATTTACAAACTGGCGATGAGCGAGGAAAGCGGCCCGATCAACGTCGGCAACCCGACCGAGCGCACCATGCTGGAGTTCGCCCAGGAGATCAAGCGGCTGACCGGCTCGGCCAGCGAGATCGTTTTCGAGCCGCTGCCCACCGCCGACGACCCCAAACAGCGCAAGCCCGACATCACGAAGGCCACGGAGCGACTGGGCTGGGAACCGACGGTCAGCCTGGAAAACGGTTTGCGCGAAACCATCGCCTACTTCCAGAAAAAAATCGCAGGCGCGGGGCGCGGCGAAGGAGACAAGAAATGACGGAATTGCTCGGCCGCCGGTTCCTGTCGCGCTCGTGTTTGCCGGCCGTGGTAATGATGCTCGCGGCAATGACGCTCGTCGTGGGCGGCTGCGGCGGCTCGAACGACGGGGTTCCCCAGGGGCGCAACGTTTCCGTTTCGGGGCAGTACGGGCCGCTGCAAATCGTGCTGTCCGCCTTCACGGTTTACCAGCGCGGCCAGATCATCGCGGCCACGGTGACGTTGACCAACACCGGCGCGCAGGACGTTTTCTACGAGTACGGCGGCTGCGAGGAGTACTACGTGCCGGTGGCTGCCGACGATACGCCGGAAGGCCAGGAAACAATTTACCTGCGCGACCCCACCTACGACGGCTGCGGCGGGGGCATAAGAGGGCAGCGTTTGCGGCCGGGCGAGACGCGCAAGTTTTACGTGCAGTGGGATCAGACGCAAAACGGCGAACTCGTGCCGCCCGGTCGTTATCGCTTGCGCGCCGTGTTCGACGCCGGTCTCACGGACGCGAGCGGGGCACCGTTGTTGCCGACGACCGAAAACAGCCGGGCCACCACGCCGCTCGAAATCACTACCTTTTAGGCGGCCCGACGGCCTTTTCGGCAGGCCCGCTGCTCCAGCGCCACGAGGCTGTCCTCGACGCCCTGACCTGCGCGCCGACATCACGCTGTATCGTTATCGTTGAGGCGAAAGGAACGACGGCCGCTCGGTCGTAGTGGGCGATCTAACCACGGGCTACATCGTCACCCCCGCCGACGACGCGATGCGCGCGCGCCTGCTTCGCCGCCCGCGCTCTTTTGGAAAGGAATTGAAACCACCATGATGACTTTTGTGAAGACTTCCCGACGCACCCTGCTGCTGTCCGCCGCCGCCGCTGCCGCCTTTCTGCTGCTGAACGGGGGCGCCGCCCACGCCGACGCCACGAGCGACGCCCGCCGCGCCCTGCAAACGCTGTACGACAAGACGAACGCCGCCGCCGCCAACAAGGACCTGAACGGCGTGTTGGCCTACATGACCCCGGATTTCGTCGCCACGGGCGCCAAAGGGGAAAAGCGCACCGTGGCCGACCTGCGCGCTCAATTGGCGCAAATTTTCCCCCTGCTCCAATCGTGGAGCGGCGCGTCGCGCATCCAGCAGGTCACGCTGAACAACGGCGGCGGCGCGGCGACCGTGGTCGTCAAGGAAAACGTTCGCATGCTGATGGTGAACCCACAAACGAAACAAAAAGCGGTTTTGGAATCCACGGGCGTGAGCCGCGACGTTTGGGTGAAAAGCGGCGGCGGCGGCTGGCGCATGAAGCAAAGCCGAACCCTTTCCGCCAAGGCGCTGCTGAACGGCAAGCCAGCCCCCGGCGGCTAAGAAATTTCGCACGTTCGAGAAAGAAGCCGCCGAATGCACGCACGTTGGAATATTCTGCTGGGCGTCATCGTGCTGATTACGGTGAGCCGGGGAGCGTTCGGCCAAACGCAAACCGCCGCGCCGCCCCAGCCCGTTCCGGAGGTGCAGGCGCTGCTGGACGCGGGCCAAAAGGAGGCCGGCGCGTTCCGCTGGCCGGCGGCGCTGGCTCTTTACGAGCAGGCGCAAAACAAAGCGCGCTCGCTAAACGACCGCGTCGGCGAGGCCGGCGCGCTGCGGCTCACCAGCGTCGTTTACAACATGACCTCGCGCCCGCTCCAGGCGCTGAAATATTTGGAGCAGGCGCTTCCCCTGTACCGCGCCGCCGGCGACAAAAGCGGCGAAGCCAGAACGCTTTCCAATTTCGGCGTCGTTTTTTGGAAGACGGGCCGGACGACCGAAGCCGAAACGCGGTTTCAGCAGTCGCTTGTTCTGGCGCGGGCGGCCGGCGACAAGTTGAGCGAGGCCCGGACGCTGGGCAATCTGGGCATTGTTTATGACACGCTCGGTCAACAGGCCAAAACGTTGGAGTGTTTGCAGCAGGCGCTGCCGCTGCATCGCGCGGTCGGCGATAAAAACGGCGAGGCCATCGCGCTCAACAACCTGGGCGATCTGTACGGCAAACTCGGCCAGCCGGAAAAAGCGCTGGACTACTTGCAGCAGGCATTGCCCTTGTTCCGCGCGCTGAGTGACAAGGACGGCGAAGGCATCACGCTCAGTTCCCTCGGCCACGTTTTGATTTCCCTGGGCCAGACGCAAAAGGCCCTGGAACTCTGCCAGCAGGCGCTGCCGGTTTTGGAAGTGGCGGGGGATAAAGCCGCGCAGGCCTACGCGCTGACCGACATCGGCTACATTTACACCATTACCGGCCAGCACGAAAAAGCCCTGGAACCGTTGCAACGGGCGATTCGACTGCGTCACGACGCGGGCGACGTCGCGGGCGAGGCGTACGCGCTGAATACGGTCGGCTATCTGTACAACGTTTTGGCGCAGCCCGCGAACGCCCTGAACTATTACCGTCAGGCATTGCCGATCTTCCGCACGATCGGCGACAAGGCGGGGCAGGCGGTCACGCTGGGCAACATCGGCATCGTCCAGTCGCGGCAAAACAGCCTTGCCGAGGCGGATGCCTCCTTTCGGCAGGCCGTCGGGCTTCTGGAAGCGCAGCGGCGCGGCTTGAGCGGCCTGACCGAGGCCAAGATCACGTTTCTGGAGCGCGGCGTTCCCACCTACGCGCTGTACCTGGACCTGCTGGTGCGCCAGAACCGGGCCGCCGACGCCTTTGTTCTCGCTCAGCAGATGAAGGCGCGCGCCCTGCTCGACCTGCTCGACAGCAGCAAGGTGGATTTGCTGCCCCGCCTGACGGCCGAGGAGCGTCAGCGCCTCGCAAGCTTGCGCGCCCGTCCCGATGCCCTGAACAAGCAGATGATCGCCGAGGGCGTGAAAAACGAAGTCGGGAGCAAGAAACGCTTTGAGGCACTACAGGAACAATTGCGTTTGGCCGAGCGCGATCTTTCCGCCTATGCGGACACGCTTTACGGCCGCCATCCCGACATCGCGCAGGCACGCAGCGCGCACACGCTGAGCGTGAAGGAGGCGGCCCGCCTGCTTCCCCCGGACACCGCCCTGCTGGAATACGCCCCGCGCCGCCCCGTTCTGGGAAACGACCTTTCCGAACGCGTTGTTTTGTTCGTCGTCACCTCGGATGGGCAGGTGAGCGTTCACGATCTGCCCACCACGCTGAATCAATTGCGCCAACTCGCGCCCGCCTTTCGCGCGGCCTGCGCCGATCCGCGCAAAGCCTATCAGCCCCAGGCGCGGCAACTGTATGACCTGCTGCTCGCTCCGGCGGAAAAACGGCTCGCGAACAAAAAGCACCTGCTGATCTGTCCCGACGGGCCGCTGTGGGACGTGCCGTTCGCCGCGTTGCGGGACGAAAAAAACCGGTTCGTGGCCGACCGGTATCTGCTCTCGTTCGCGTATTCCGCGACGGGTGCGCAGGCCGCGCTCGCGCCCCGCCGCCGCGCGCGTCCGGCGGGTTCCGTGCTCGCGCTCGCCAACCCGGACTTCGGGGAGGCCCGGCGCTTCGGCGATGATCCGCACCTGCCCGGCCAGCGTCCCATCGAATCGCCGTCACGGCCCATCGAGGCTCCGGCCCGACCCATCGAGTCGCCGTCTCGCCCGATTGAAGCGCCCTCACGACCGATTGAAGCGCCGTCGCGCGACTTTTCCGTGCAGATGCGCGGCGGGTTGGCCGCCCTGCCCGGCACGCAAAAGGAGGCGAACCTGCTGCGAGCGCTGTATCCGGACGCCGCTTTATACACCGGCAAACGGGCGCAGGAGCGCGCGTTCAAGCAGCAGGCCGGCAAGTACAGGTACCTTCACCTTGCCTCGCACGCCTTTTTCAACGACGCGGCCCCGCTGCTTTCCGCCATTTTCCTCGCCGCGCCGCCCGCATCGGGGCCGGGCAGCAACGAGGACGGCTTTTTGACCGCCCGCGAATTGTTCGATTTGAAGTTGAACGCCGACCTCGTCACCCTTTCCGCCTGCCAGACCGGGCGCGGCGAAATGCACTCCGGCGAGGGCGTGGTCGGGCTGACCTGGGCCATCAACGTCGCCGGCTGTCCCACGCAGATCGTTTCCCAATGGAGCGTGGACGATGCGGCGACGGCCACGCTCATGACCCGTTTTTACCGCCAACTCAAGGCCGGGCAAAGTAAGGGCGACGCGTTGCAGACGGCGGCGAAAACGGTGCGAAGCGCGCCGAAACGCGGTCATCCGTATTACTGGGCGCCGTTCGTGCTGCTGGGCGACTGGCGGTAAGGCGGTTTATGAGCCTCGCCGCTGCCGATTACCCTGCCGGCCTCGTCACGCTCGTTTTCACGGACATCGAAAACTCGTCCGAACTGTCGGAGCGGTTTGGAGCGGCCTTCGAGATGCCGCGCGCGGCCCATTTCGCCCTGCTGGACGAAGCCGCCGCGCGCTGGCGCGGAATTCCCATTTCCACGGCCGGCGACTCGCTTTTTCTCGTGTTCGCCGACCCGCCGGACGCGGTGCGCTGGGCCGTGGACGCCCAGCGCGCGCTGGCGCAGCACGACTGGCACAACATGGACGTGCGCGTTCGCATCGGGATGCACACGGGCGAGCCGTTTCCCAGCACGGAGGGCGGCGGGCGCGTCAACTACTATGGGCCGCCCGTGAACCGGGCGGCCCGCGTGATGGCGGCCGGGCACGGCGGGCAAATTCTCGTTTCCGACGCGACCCGCGCCGCGTGCCCGCCCGATTTTTTCGGCGAAACGGCGGCCCCGGTCACATTTCGGGACTGCGGGGTTCATCGGCTCAAGGGCGTGGGCGAGGAGCGGTTATGGCAGGTTTGCCATCCCGACCTGCCCGCCGACTTTCCGCCGCTCAGTACGCTCAGCCCGGAGCGCCACAACCTGCCCGCTCCGGCCACGCCGTTCGTGGGGCGCGAAAACGAGATCGCCGCCTGGCAAAACGTGCTGCGCCGCCCGGCCACGCGCCTGCTGACGCTGTCGGGCTTCGGCGGCATGGGCAAAACGCGCACTGCCCTGCAATTGGCGGAACAATGCGTCGAGGATTTCGCCCACGGCGCGTGGTGGGTCGAGTTGGAAGAGGCGCAAACGGGCGAGGAGATGATCGGGCGGATCGCCGCCCAACTGCGTCTGCCGCCCCGTCCGGAGTTGCCGGTCCGGGACCACCTTCATCAATTTTTGCGGGAGCGGCAACTGCTGCTCATTCTGGATAACGTCGAGCAGGTTGCCGGCGCGGCCGACGTGATCCGCGATCTGCTCAGCGACGCGCCCGGCGTCAAATGCCTGGTCACGTCGCGGCGGGCGCTCCTGCTGCGCGCGGAAACCGTGGTCGAGGTTCCGCCGCTGCCGGGCGGCGAGGCGGAAAAACTGTTCGTCGAGCGCGCCCGGTCGAGTCAGGCCGACTTCGCGCTCACCAGCGAAAACGCCGCCGACGTTGCCGAACTGTGCCGCCGTCTGGAAGGGGTACCGCTCGCTATCGAACTGGCGGCCGCGCGCGCGGTCGGCATGACCCCGCGCCAGATGGTGGGCCGGCTGAACGAGCGGTTCCGTCTGCTGCAAACGCGCGCGCCCGACCTGCCGCCGCGCCAGCGCGCATTGCGCGGCGCGATTGACTGGTCCTACAACCTGCTCGGCGACGACGAGCGGGCGCTGTTCGCCCAACTCGGCGTTTTCGTCGGCGGGTTCACAATGGAGGACGCCGAAGCGGTCTGCGAATCGTTCGACGTGTTCGAGGACGTGATGGAACTGCGCCGACACTCGCTGTTCCGCACGATGACCGACCCGCAAACCCAGCAAGCGCAGTTCCTTTTGCTGGAGAGCCTGCGCGAATACGCCCTGGAACGGCTGCTGGAATCGTCGGATGGGGGAACGGCGGTGCGGCGAAAACACGCCGACCATTATCGTCGCTTCGCGCGAACGCGTTTGCAAACCCTGCGCACGCCGCAAGAGGGAGCGGCGTTGCGGCAACTGGAAGACCAGAGCGGCAACCTGCGCGCCGCTCTTGCGTGGGCAAAAACGGTGGGCGAGCACGCCTTGTGCGCCGAAATCGCCCTTTTGCTGGGCGTTCTTTTGCAGCGGCAAGGTTTCCGGCGCGAGGCGGTCGGCCTGGTGGAGATGGGAATGGGGGAGATCGCCCCGCAGCTCACAAACGCGCACCCCGCCCTGTACGCCCAACTGCTGCGCGAACGGGCCGGCCTGCACTTGGACCATTTGGAGGCGGCCCACGCCCGCGAACTCGCCCAGCAGGCGCTGGCGCTTTTCGCCGGACTGGGCGACCCGCAAGGCCAGGCCCAAACGGAAAACCTGCTGGGGCAGGCCGCCATGGAGGCAAGCGACTTTGACCAAGCGCGCGCCCATTTTTCGCTCGCCCTCGCGCATTTCGAGCGGGTGGGCAACATCGCGGAAACCGCCATCGTCCACAACAACCTGGGCATCGTGGAGCGCCGCGACGCGGCAAACGGCAGCAAGACCGAGGCCGCGCGCCATCTGAACGAGGCGCTGCGTCTTCATCGCACCCTCGACGATCAGCGCGGCATGGCCGAATCGCTGAATAATTTGGGCGTTCTGGCGCACGGGCAGGGCGACCTGGACGAAGCCTGGCGCTGCTACGTGGAGGCGCTCAGCGGCGAGCGTGCCCTGCGTCACCCCTTCGGTGAGGCGCGCGCTTTGTCCAACCTGGGCGAGGTCGCCGAGGCACAGAACCGTTTGGAACAGGCTTGTCGTCTTTTCGCAGTCTCGGAGCGTCTTTTCGAGGAGGTGAAGTCGGCGTATGCCATCTATACCGCCGACCTGCTCGCGGCAGCCGCAGCGAAGCAAAACGCCTCTCTGGAGTCGCTCCGCCGGACCGCTCGCACGCTGCCGCCGGACGCGCTCGCCGACTGGGCCATGTCCGCTGCCGGTACGGTCCCGCAACCGGGTACGCTATAAGCGCATTTACGTAGCAGCGCACACGGGAGAACAACAATCGCCATGAAGTTTTTTATTGATTCGGTAAACCTAGACGAGATTCGGCAGGTCGCGGAGATGGGCCTGGTGGACGGCGTGACGACGAACCCGTCCCTGCTCGCCAAGGAGGGCAAGGGCTTCAAAACGACGATCCTGGAAATTGCCAGCATCGTCAACGGCCCGATCAGCGCCGAGGTGGTCAGCCCGGATTTCGATGCGATGATGAAGGAAGCGCACATCGTTTCCTCGTGGCACCCCAACGTGGTCGTCAAGGTTCCGTTCGGGCCGACCGGGATGCGCGTGGTCAAGAAGTTGAGTGAAGAAGGCATCAAGACAAACGTCACGCTGCTTTTTTCGGTTCCGCAGGCCCTGATCGCGGCCAAGGCGGGCGCGACGTACCTTTCCAATTTCGTCGGGCGCGTGGACGATTTGGGCGTCGAGGGCATGATCGCCGTTCGGGACACCGTGGGCATGGTCAAGGAATACGGCTTCGCGTCCGAAGTGCTCGTCGCGTCGGTGCGCTCGCCCGGCCACATTGTCGAGGCCGTCCGGTGCGGCGCGCAGGTCGCCACGATCCCGTTCAAGATTTTGGAGTTGATGTACAAGCACCCGCTGACCGACAAGGGCCTGGAATCGTTCACGAGCGACTGGAAAAAGTCCGGCCTGAACTTCGACTGATGGCCGCCCTCACCCCCCAGCCCCCTCTCCCAATTCTGGGAGAGGGGGAGCCGGAAACTTCGTCGCCGGGACGCAGAACCGCGTTGCCACCAAATCTCCCTCTGGCTCCCCCTCTCCCAGAATTGGGAGAGGGGGC
>JAABUN010002744.1_pt1 | contig 29908 bp, 27 predicted proteins | sample 5559311 | NCBI WGS metagenome assembly JAABUN01 (sample SAMN10711877, study PRJNA513370) | rock metagenome | isolation source: Antarctica rocks | place: Antarctica: Victoria Land, Siegfried Peak sud | reverse complement strand
CGTGGGACCGACGCCCCACCGAGCGACATCGGGCAAACCGTCACACCCACATGCCACCATCACCCACCACCGGCGGCCAGACCCGCCCGACAAGATCACGAACGACCGGATGAAAGATCGAGGCTAGAGGGGACACGAGGTGGAAGTCGTCGATGAGCTCGACAGCCCATTAGGCGCTCTGCGTATCGGCCTGACAGTCGGCACGTCGCAGAATGGGGCACAGGCGCCGGCCGCACACGTTCGCGGCCAAAAGGTCAGGTTTGAATGGAAGGATGTCGACGGGGCGGCAGTGTCTCTGCTTCGGGTTCCGCTTCCGGATAGTCACCGTCGTAGTGCGGTCATGGGGTGGGGGTTGCTGTGGAAAATCAAAGCCTTAAAAGATCTAGGTCAGATTCGGATCGAGATGTTGCTCTCCGCAAATCTCGAAGGTGAGTGGTGGGGTGATGAAAATGAGCAGCAGATCGAGTTCGTGGACGCCAACTGGCAGGTCACGATGCACGGGATGGACGATGACGCCATTCTTTACAAGGCATCAACCGGGAGTTTTCCACGCGACTGGGGCGCACCTCTCAGCACAGGCGATTATGGAGTTGATCGGCTCTTCACAATCGAGGGTGTAGCTGGGGTCTGAACCCGCCGGTCTCGAGCAGTGACCGGGCGATGTAGTTGGTCAGGTTGCGAAAGCCCAGGGCGCTGCCGCGCAGGTGCTCGAGCCGACCGTTGATCGCCTCGGTCGGGCCGTTGCTGGTGCCGGGCCGGTCGAAGTAGGCCAGGACGTCGGCGGCGCGGCGCTTGAGGGTCCGGCCAAGGGTGATGAGTTCGGTCAGGCCGGCCGGGACGCCCGTGCTGAGCGCGTCGATGAGGGTGCTCATCATGCTGCGGCCTCGGGGCCGGTCGCTGTGGCGGTAGGCGGCGATCATTTGCTGGTAGATGCGCCAGGTCGCTTCAACCTCGACGTGCCCGTCCGGGGCGAAAAGCGTGTCCAGCCGGGCGGTCTGGGTGTCGGTGAGCAGACCAGCGCCGGTGTGCAGGGTGCGGCGGGCACCGTAGAGAGGGTCACCGGAACGGCCGCGGTGCCCGTGAAGCTGCTGCTGGACGCGCCTGCGGCACTGGTCCAGGGCGTCGCCGGCCAGGCGCACGACGTGGAACGGGTCCATGACCGCGACGGCGTCGGGGAGCTCTTCGCTGGTCGCGGTCTTGAAGCCGGTGAACCCGTCCATCGCGACGACCTCGACCCGATCACGCCAGGCCTGATCGCGGGCGGCCAGCCAGCTCTTGAACGCCTGCTTGGAGCGGCCCTCGACCATGTCCAACAGGCGCGCAGGCCCGGTCCCATCACGGATCGCGGTCAGGTCAATGATGACGGTGACGTACTTTTCGCCCTTGCGAGTGTGGCGCCAGACATGCTCATCAACGCCGATGACCCGCACCCCGTCCAAGCGGGTCGGGTCGCCGATCAGGACCCGGCGGCCCTCGGCCAGAACAGCGTCGTTGGCGGTGTTCCACGCAACCCCGAGGCCCTCAGCGACGCGCGCAACGGTCAGGTGCTGACACACGATCGCCGCGAGCGCCCACCGCAACCCGCCGCGGGACAGCTTCGCCCGCGGCGCCGCTGCCTTGCTCAGGTCCTGGCGCCAGACGTGCCCGCAGCCCAAGCACGCGTAGCGGCGGACCGTGACCAGCAACGTCGTCGGCCGCCAGCCCAACGGCTCGTGCGCCAACTCGCGGGTCACGCTGTCGCGCGGCGACCCCTGACAACCGCACCGACGGCACCACGGGTCGGGCTCGGTGATCCGGCAGGCCAGCACCGCGCGGTCGGGCTCAAGATGCTGCCCGACCACCTCAAGACCGAGCTCATCGAGCCGGCAGAACGTCGTCAGATCAGGGCAGGCGAAGGTAGCGTTCGACCCCTCAGCAGTCAGCGACGCGCCCGCCGACTACACCCTCATCTGTGAAGAGCCAGTTGATCTCTCCCGCACGCAGGGGCTAAGCTACGTTTTTCCTAGTCTCGACAGCGGGCAGCACTTTGAATTGGCGTGTGCTGTGGCTTGGTCTAGGTACAGCGATGATGACGACGATGACGAGACGGGGGCTGCGATCGACGTTTTGATTCTAGACGTATACAAGGGACTTGATGGATGACGACTCTCACGGCGCCTGTAACTCTTCTCGACTAAGCTTGTGGCTCTTCGGGTCCTCGTCGCGGTGTAGCGGCGGACGCGGGTGGCGCTGGCGGAGGAGCCTGCGCAGGCACCCCAGAGAGCGGTCACCGCGGACCACAAGCTGGCTGATTTGCGACGGGTCTGCCCTTCGTCCTTGACGGCCTCGAAAAGCCAGCGCTCGGCCGCGTCGTTCCGTGAGACGCCCGTCTAATAGGCCCGCGGCAGGTCCCGGCTCCACAAGCTTCGACAGCATGGGCGGCGCCGGATCCGCCAGCAGTCTGACTCTAAGCACCCAGACGGCGTGTAGCCGGTTACCAGTGGTCACGACATGATTGCACCCGCCCCGGTGCACTCGTTACAGACTCCTCCACAGTTCGGGCGCGGACAGTCACGGCGAGACAGCAGCCACTCCCGCGGCGTGGCGTCGGGCCAGCTCCTGGTAGGCCCGCGGGTTGTTGTCCACCCACCACCGGGCGCCGCCCGTGAGCGGTCCGCGCACGGTAGCGGGCGTGCCGGTCACCACGACCTCGTCGGGCACCTGGGTGCCGGGGGTCACGGTGCTCCCCGCCGCGACGAGCGACCGGGCGCCGATCACCGCGCCGTCCTGCACCACCGCTCCGTTGCCGATGAGCGCCTCGGCGCCTACGACCGCCCCATGCACGACGCACAGGTGTCCGACCGTTGCCCCCTCACCGATGGTCGTGACCGGGTCGGTTCCGCCATGCAGGACCGATCCGTCCTGCACGTTGGCCCCAGCGAGGACGACGATGGGACCGAAGTCGGCACGCAGCACCGCACCGTACCAGACAGACGCGCCCGCTTCCACGGTCACGTCGCCGACCAGGGTCGCCGTGGGGGCGATCCAGGCGTCGGGGTGGACCAAGGGCTGGCGTCCTTCAAAGTTGAACAGCGGCATGGCCGAAGCCTAGGCAGGTCCGCATCGGTCCGGGCGTGCGACAGGTCGGCCGGTGCCGGGCAGCCCTGTCTCAAGGGCCCTGCCAGCCCCGTCAAGCCTGCGCTTGTCGCTGAGCTGTCGCGATACTGGGGTGCGCTTCCTCGACAAGGTCGCGTGACCTAGTGCGGCGGCTCATGGTCGTGCGCCGCGTCTCGGTGCGCGGCGGGGACGACGGAGTTGCTCCATCGATGACACCCTGGCGGGTGGGTGGAGCTCGAGCTCGAGCGCTCGCCTGCCCCGGCCGTAACGGGCGCTTCTGGCCGACCGCTAGCTCGACATAGGCGGCGTCGAACCGCACAGCCTGCGTAGCCGGCGTTCTACCTCATCTCAAGCGCGTGGACGTGTCTGACTCAGCGGCCGAACGAGACGCCGCCGTCGAGCGTGATCATGGTCCCCACCACGTAGTCGCCGGCGCGTGAGGCGAGGTAGATGGCGGCGGCGGCCATGTCCTCGGCGTCACCGATGCGACCGGCCGGGATGCTGGCGCTGAGCTCGTCCGCGTGGTCGCGGGCAACCCTGTTCATGTCCGAGGCGAAGGCACCGGGAGCTATGCCATTCACGACGATCCCGTCGCCGATGAGCCGCAGCGCCATCCGCTTCGTGAGGTGGATGAGGCCCGCCTTGCTAGCGTGGTAGCTGTAGGTCTCCTGCGGGTTGACGCTGATGCCGTCGATCGACGCGATGTTGATGACCTTCGCGAGGTGGTCACTACCGGCTGCTGCGGCGCGCAGGTCAGGCGCCAGCGCCTGGGTGAGGAAGAACAACGCCTTCAGGTTGAGGTCCATGACTTTGTCCCAGCCGCTCTCCGGAAACTCGTCGAACGGGGCGCCCCACGCCGCGCCGGCGTTGTTGACCAGGATGTCGAGGGTGGGCTCGGACTCACGCAGCCTGGCGACGACGTCTGCCAGCCCTTCAGGCGTGGCGATGTCGCCGGGCAGGGACACGCAGTGACCGGCCTGGGAAAGCTCTGCGGCGGTGGCGTCGCAGGCCTCCTTCTTGCGAGCGGTGATGTAGACCCGGGCGCCCTGGGAGACGTAGCCCTCGGCGATCATGCGGCCAATCCCACGGGAGCCGCCCGTGATCAGCGCGGTGCGTCCTTCGAGCGAGAAGAGTCGGTTCGTGTCCATCGGTACCTCGCAGTTGTCGTTGGATACGGCAGTGCTGAGCCGTCAGCGCCAGAGCGCCGGCCGGTGGAGCGACCAAGCAAGCGGCTTTCCTTCAGATCGCCGATTGACGATCAGGTGCTGATGCTCGCATCACGTGCACCCCCTGCAGCAACCGGGCACGGGGCCGCAGCTCGCCAAGCCGTGAATCAACGCCGGGTCTGCCCGCGCCGCAAGCGGTAGCCCCCGAGCTCACAGGCCGTAGCCGCGCCAGACGCCCTCGTCCGGGCGCCAGAACCACGACACGTTGCCCAGTATCAGCCGCGACGGCCGAGTGGATCTGGTCTTGATCAGCCGATGCCCTGAACCGTTCGCGCCTCTGACGAGCGTCAGCGCATCGTCTAGGTCGACAAGGCGCTCGACGCCGACCTGCCCGAGTAGCGTCCTGCAGGACCGGGCCGCAGATCCGTCGACTCGGCTGTCACGCACGGAGGCGAGACGTGGGGACGTACGAGGGCGAGACGCTGTACCTCAACGGCAAGTGGTCGATGCCCTCGAGCGGACACATCTTCGAGGCCACGAACCCCGCCACCGGTGAGGTGCTCGGGCAGGTCGGAGACGCCGGCAGCATCGACGCGGAGCAGGCCGTCGAAGCCGCGGTCGCCGCCTTCCCCGACTGGGCCGGACGGACCGCCTACGAGCGCTCGGACGCACTGCTGCGCGCACACCGACTCATGACGGAACGCTCCGAGGACCTGGCCCGGCTGATGACGCTCGAGCAGGGCAAGCCGCTGCGCGCCGCGCGCAACGAGGTGAAGTACGCCGCGGACTTTCTGCTGTGGTTCGGCGAGGAGGCCAAACGGGTCTACGGCAGCACGATCCCGGCGCCCCGTGCCGACCAGCGCTTCACAGTCCTGCGCCAGCCGGTGGGCGTAGTCGCGGCCATCACCCCCTGGAACTACCCCATCTCGATGATCACCCGCAAGGTGGGGCCTGCGGTGGCCGCCGGTTGCTCGGTCATCCTCAGGCCGGCCGAGCAGACGCCGCTGTGCGCGGTGGAGACCTTCCGCGTCTTCGAGGACGCCGGGTTCCCCCCTGGCGTGGTCAACCTGCTGACCACGTCGTCCCCGGCTGAAGTGGGCAGCGTCCTGCTCGACTCCCACGCCGTCCGGAAGCTGACGTTCACCGGATCGACGGAAGTCGGCAAGATGCTGGCCGCCCGGGCGGCCACAACCATGAAGCGCGTCTCTCTCGAGCTGGGCGGCCACGCCCCGTTCATCGTCTTCGACGACGCGGACCCCGCACGCGCCGCCAAGGGGCTGGCTCTCGTGAAGTTCCTGAACACCGGTCAGGCGTGCATCTCGCCGAACCGCATCTACGTTCAGCGCCGCCTGCTCAACCCGTTCCTCGAGACGCTGGGGAAGCGGGTTCAGGCGCTCAAGCCCGGCAACGGGCTCGAGGAGGGCGTCACGATCGGCCCGCTGATCGACGACGACGCGATGGCGAAGATGGAGCGGCAGGTCTCTGACGCAGTGGCCAAGGGCGCCGAGGTGTTAGTCGGTGGCGAGCGGCTGACGACCGGCAGCTTGAGCAGCGGCCGGTTCTACGCGCCGACGGTCCTGACGGGGGTGACCGATGGCATGGACATCTACCGCGAGGAGACCTTCGGGCCGATCGCCCCCGTCATCCCGTTCGACGACGAGGACGAGATCGTGGCGCGGGCCAACGCCTCGAGCTACGGCCTGGCGTCGTACATCTACACCAACGACCTCAACCGGGCAACGAGGGTGTCCGAGGCGCTGCGGTTCGGGATCGTCGGCATCAACGACATCAACCCGACGGCTGCGGCGGCCCCCTTCGGTGGCACCAAGGAGAGCGGCCTGGGCCGCGAGGGCGGCCTGCAAGGCCTCGACGAGTACCTGGACACGAAACTCATCGGCCTGGCGCTCCAATAGCAGACGTCGCACAGCAGGCAAGCGCAGGCCGTGGCAACGCGGCGGACCTGCCCCTGACCGAGACGAGACGGGCGCAGTCAGGGCAGTCCGGGCTGGGCTGCCCGGCTCTGGTTGCCCCGCTCCGGTAGGCGGTCGGGCGGTGTGAGCCAGGTCCCGCAGCCCGGGCGCCCCGGCCGAGGAGACGCCCGACGGACCCAGGTCACTCAGTCCGCTGGGCCGGGCTCCCGCCCAGCTCGCCCCGGCGGCGGGACGTGGGGGCCGGGTGAGTCCCCTGGGGTGGTGTAGCTCTGGTCCTTGATCGTGACTGACTTCGTGTCGGTCACCGACGTTGAGGGGCCACCGCGTGAGTCTCTGTGAGACCGACCAAGGAACTCGCAGACAATGACTTCACACGATGGCCCTAGACTATTCTGCCCTGCTCGAGATGATCGAGATGCTCCGCACCGCCGACGGCGGCGAGCTCATGCGCCGGATGCTCGGCGGGATGCTCCAAGCCGTTGTCGACGCCGAGGCGACCGCCCGCATCGGCGCCGGTCTGCACGAGCGCAGCGACGCTCGCACACCCCAGCAACGGCACCCGCGACAAGCTCGTCACGACCGCCGCAGGGGACCTCACGGTGAAGATCCCGAAGGTCCGGACCGGCTCGTTCTTCCCGGCCCTGCTGGCCCCTCGCCGGCGCATCGACGTCGCGCTGCACGCGGTCGTGATGCAGGCCTACGTCGAGGGCGTCAGCACCCGCCGCGTCGATGACCTGGTGATCGCGATGGGCGGCACCGGGATCAGCAAGAGCGAGGTCAGCCGGATTTGCGCGCAGCTCGACACCGAGGTCGCGATCTGGCGCACCCGGACGCTGGACCACATCGCGTTCCCCTACGTGTTCCTGGACGCGACGTACTGCAAGGTCCGCCTCCGCGGGCCGGGTCGTGTCCCAAGCCGTCGTGATCGCGACCGGCGTCAGTGCCGACGGCAGAGGGGAAGTGCTGGGCTGCGCGACCGGCGACAGCGAGAACGAGACGTTCTGGACGGAGTTCCTGCGCGACCTGCGTGACCGAGGGCTGGCCGGCGTCCAGCTGGTCATCAGCGACGCCCACAGCGGCCTGGTGAAGGCCGTCGAGACCGTCATGCAAGGAGCGAGCTGGCAGCGCTGCCGGGTCCACTTCATGCGCAACGTGCTGGCCAAGGTCAGCAAAGGCCACGACGAGATAGTCGCCGCGACCGTCCGCACGATCTTCGCCCAACCCGGCCAGGCCGAGGTCCGGGCGCAGGTCGACCGTGTCGCCACCATGCTCACCGGCCAGTTCCCCGCAGTCGCCCAGATGCTCCTGGACGCCAAGGCCGACCTCACTGCGTTCTCGGACTTCCCGCACGCCCACTGGCGCAAGATCTGGAGCACCAACCCGCTCGAGCGCCTCAACCGCGAGGTCAAAAGACGCACCGACGTCGTCGGGATCTTCCCCAACCCCGCCGCCCTGCTGCGCCTGTCGAGCTGCGTGCTCATCGAGGCCCACGACGAGTGGCAAGACAGCGACCGCCGCTACCTGTCCGAGGAGTCCATGGCCCTGCTCAACCCACCCGCACCGACCGTCCTGGAGCCCAAGACGACCACCCCCGACACGACCCCGCGCAAGGAGATCGCCGCTACGGCATAGTTGCTCTGACTCGCAGAGCACCACGCGACGAGTTACACCACTCCCAGGGACGTCACCCAACTCCACGCCCTGGACCAGCTCCGACAGACACCGACCTCGAGCACGGCCGCATCTTCCGCGTCGACCGTGACGGCGAGTGGAGCCTCGTCACCGAGTACGACGGCGAGCCCAACGGGCTGAAGTGGCGCGCACCAGGGGAGCTGCTGGTCGCCGACTACCGCAACGGGCTGCAGGTCGTCGACGTGGGAACCGGCGGCGTGACGGCGCTGCTCGACCGGCGCAACAGCGAGCGCTTCAAGGGCATCAACGACCTCGTCTTCGACAGCGCCGGCAACCTCTACTTCACCGACCAGGGCCAGACCGGACTGCACGACCCCACCGGTCGCCTCTACCGGCTGGGCCTCGACGGCCGGCTCGATGTGCTGCTCGCGAACGTGCCGAGTCCCAACGGCGTCGTGCTGTCCCCGGACGACCGCGTCCTCTTCATCGCAGCGACCCGCGACAACAGCGTGTGGCGGGCACCCCTGATGGAGGACGGCGGCGTCTCCAAGGTCGGGCGCTACTTCGCGACCAGCGGACCCGTCGGACCCGACGGCCTGGCGATGGACGTCGACGGGCACCTCGTCGTCGCCAACCCCGGCCGGGGCGTGGTCTGGATGCTGAACCACGACGCGGAACCGGTGCTCGTCCTGCGCAGCCCCGACGGCGTCATGACGACCAACATCGCCTACGGCGGACCGGAAAACACCACCCTGTACTGCACCGAGTCCTCGACCGGGACGGTCCTGAGGGCGCAACTCGACGTGCCGGGGTGTCCTCTCCACGCGCCACGAGAGACGGCGTTGTCGTGACCGACGCGTTCGTCGAACTGCACCGCACGTCTGCTTACGCCGAGTGGCGAGCCGAATCGGTTACGGTTCATCGGTCGTTCAGCTGTCCTTGTCTGGAGGGACGCCCGTGATCGTCATGGTCAACTCCTATCCGCTGCCGGTACGGCCATCGATCGCCGCCCCCGACCGCAGCGCGGTCTGGGAGTGGTTGGCGCCACTGCTCAAGGATGGGACGGTCGAGTTTTTCTACCCGAAGCCGGGTCGTGGCGCGGTCGCGGTGTTCCGCGTCGACTCCGCAGAGACGCTTCAGGGCCATCTGACCGATTGGGGAGAGCGGGTTCCCTGCACGTTCGAGGTGACGCTGCTCGTCGATCCCGACCACCAGAAGCGCATGGTCGGGCACCCGGCCGACTGACGACGAGCCGCGACGCGAGCGAGCGGCTTAGCTTGGTGCCGTACCCTGCGTCCCAATGGTCCCGAGAACCCTCCATGGCACCGAGGTAGCCGGCTACCCACTGAGTGTGCACCCTGGCGCGGACCGGGAAGGACTTTCGGTTCTCGCTTAGCAAGAGGTTGTCAGCGGTGGAGCCCGCACGGTTGCGACGGCTCAGCGAGCTCGATCGGCCCTGCCGCACGCCGCGCAGTGAGGTGTTCGACCTCCAGGTCCGCGAGTCGCGCTGCTGGGTCGGCCACGCGGACGGCGAGTGGACGTCGGACATCGCGGCACTCGAGCAGACGCGGATCCAGCCCGCCTGACCTGTCCCGACCGGTCGCGCTACTGCCGTGCCGCGGCCGTCAGACCGTGCTGGGTCACCGTCTACCGCGGCCAGCAACGACCGGATCCGCCCGGCCCTCCCTTGCCGACAGCGGGGGCGGCAGCAGCCTGACCACCAGCAGATGAGGTTCTCGACACAGGCGGTCTCGCGATCAGGCCGGGTCCGCCGCCTTGCCTCCCGATGACGCGGCCTCGCAGGGCAGACCCAGAGCGCCGGCCCAGAGTTGGGTGAGGGTGCGGGTGAGGACCTCGCCGTCGAAGTCCTCGCCCACGACGAGCCAGTGGTGCACGATGGCGTTGGCCATGGACACGAGGATGCTGGACGAGTAATGATCATCTACGGCGTTGGAAACCCACCCCTCGGCCTGCATGCGACGGATGTTGGCGGCCACCCGGTCGACCATCCGTCGCCGAACCTGCATCCGTAGGGCACGCACTTCGGGATCGAAGCTCGTCACCTGCTCGAACAGGGCCAGCAGCGCGGTGTTCTGCTGGTACATGGCGATGAAGCGCCGGTTGGAGCCCTCGATGCTGGCGATGATCTCCTCGAGGCTCCGCCGGGGACTCCCGTGCTCCTTGACGGCCCGCTCGAGAGTCGCCGTCTGCGGGTCGCTGCCCAGCACGACGTAGAGCCGCTCCATCTCCTCACCGATGAGGACCCTGAAGATCTCGGTCTTGGACTCGAAGTAGGTGTAGAAGCTGCCGTGCGAAGCGCCGGCGGTAGCGGCGATGTCTGCCACGCGGGCGTTGAGGTACCCGTCGCGCTCGAACACCTCCCGAGCGGCGGCGAGCAGGTGGTTGCGCATGCGCCGGCCCTTCTCGGAGCCGGGAGACGACCCGATGGCGGCACGGCGCGCACTCCCGATCCCGAGGGACGGCCCGCTCCTGGCCGCTGCCGCCAGCACGAAGCCTGCGCTGGCGGACCGCCTTGAGCCCGGACCCGCCACGTCCAGGACCGTGCTCGCGTCGTCCGGTTCGACCATCACGCCCTCGAAGGTAGGGGGGAAGCACAGGGGACGCCACAGCAGCGAGGACTCGTGCCCTCGGTCATCTCCGACGGGGCCTCCAAAGCGTACTCGACACGGTGTCAAGCAGGTCTTGACTCGACACCGATATCGACTTAGGTTCCAGCACGTGACCTACCTCACAGAAGCCGAGAGTCATGGAGCCGTTCAGGCGCCCTCTCCACAGGAGCCTCGGAGCTTCGAGGAAGCCGGGGGCATGTCAGGGGACGCGCTCACACCGGATGCCCTCGGCCGGATGCTTCGGCCGAGGGGGATCGCCCTGGTGGGCGTGTCTGGTCGCGCCGACAACCCGATGGGCCGGCCACTGCGCTACCTCAGGGAGCACGGCTTCGCGGGCGGCATCTACCCGGTCAACCCCGGCTACCAGGAGCTCGAGGGCCTTCCCTGCTACGCCTCCCTCGCGGACGTCCCCGGTCCGGTCGACCTCGTGCTCGTCCTCGTGCCTGCCGAGCGAGCGGCGGACGCCGTTCGGGAGGCGGGAGCGGTCGGGGCCGCCGTCGCGGTGGTGTTCGCCTCGGGTTTCGCCGAAACGGGCGAGGCGGGGCTGGCGGCCCAGGAGGCCCTCCAGGCAGCTGGGCGGGAGGCCGGGGTGCGGGTCCTGGGCCCCAACTGCCAGGGGATCGTCCACGCCCCGAGCGGGCTGGTCGCCACCTTCACCGCCGCTGCCGACCGCGAGCTCCCGGCCAGCCGCGGGGTGGCTTACGTGGGGCAGAGCGGCGCCGTCGGCGGATCGGTTCTCGACCTTGCCACCGAGATGGGCCTAGGCCTGACGACGTGGGTCAGTACGGGCAACCAGGCCGACCTCGACCTCGTGGAGGTCTCGGCCGCGGTGCTCGCGGACCCAGAGGTCCGCGTCGTCATGCTCTACGTCGAAGCGATCGCTGACGGCGCGGCCTACACGGCGCTTGCCCGGCAGGCCAGGCAGGCCGGCAAGCACCTGGTCGTGTTGCGCTCGGGCCGTTCAACCGCCGGGAAGCGGGCGGCCGCCTCGCACACCGGCTCGATGCTGGGTGACGACGTCGGCTTCGTCCTCGCCTCCCAGGAGCACGGGGTCGTGCTCGTCGACGACATCGACGAGCTGCTCGCCGTGGCGGGGACGATCTCGACGGAATGCCCGTCTCAGGGCAGGCGAGTCGCGGTGGTGACTACCTCGGGAGGCGCCGGCAGCCTCGCCGCCGACCGGTGCGAGGACCTCGGGCTGGAGCTGCCCGAGGTGGGGACCGGCACGCAGGACCTTCTCCGGCCGCTGATCCCGTCCTTCGGCGCGTTGACCAACCCGGTCGACGTGACGGCGCAGTTGTTCAACCGCGGAGCGCACGCCTTCGGGGACGTCTGCCGGATCGTCGCCGACGACCCGGCCGTGGACGTCGTGGCGGTCCTGCTCACGATGGTGACCGGGAAAGCGGGAGCGGCCCTGGCCGAGGACCTGGTCGCCACGGCTGCCTCGCTGTCCAAGCCGCTGCTCGTCGCCTGGCTCGCCGGGCAGCAGCTCACGGTCGAGGGCCGCCACGTCTTCCGTGAGGCCGGCATGCCGGTGTTCGGCTCGGTCGGGGAGCTCGCGCGGACCGCCGCGCTGCTGGCGCCGCCCCTGAGCCCGGCGACGCCGACGCCGTCCCTGGCCCCCGCCCCCGTCCTGGACTCGACGCGGCTGCGCCACGTACTCGACTCCGGCCCGGACCTGCTCGACGCGATCGGCATCCGGCAGCCTCGCTCGGTCCTGGTCACGAGTGGTTCGGCTGCCCGCGAGGAGGTCGCCCGGCTGGGTGCGGCTGCGGTGCTGAAGTTGCACGCCCCGACACTGGCGCACAAGTCCGAGGTGGGCGGGGTCCGGCTCGGTGTGTCGGAGGCGACTGCCGAGTGCGTCTTCGACGAGCTGCTCGCCGCGGCTGCCGCCCACGCGGTCGACGACGTGGCCGGTGTGCTGGTCCAGGAGGTCGTGCCGCCGGGAATCGAGCTGATCCTCGGGGCCACCGCAGGTCAGGACGGCTTCCCGCCCCTGGTGACGGTGGGCTTCGGCGGTGTGACGACCGAGCTGTACCAGGACGTGGCCTCCGGGCTCGCGCCGGTGACCCCCGCCCAGGCATACGCGATGCTCCGCAGGCTCCGGGCCTGGCCGCTGCTCGCGGGCTTCCGCGGCGCACCGCCGGCAGATGTGAGCGCCGCTGTGGACGCGCTGGTGCGCCTCGGTCACACCGTGGTCGAAGCCGGCTCCCAGCTCCTGGAGCTTGAGATCAACCCGCTCATCGTCGGGGCGGAGGGCGCGGGCGCGGTCGCCGTCGACGTCCTCGTTCGCACCCTTGACGGTGCACTCCCGCAGGCGCCCTGACCCAACCCACCATCCGGCAGACCGGCGATCTGCCACAGCGCCACGTACGCGCCGCCGATCGGTTCGCGCACCCTCCCAAGAGATGAGGTCCACGCATGGGACAGGTCACCCTTGAGCGACGGGACGGCGTCGCCGTCCTCACCGTCGACTCCGTCGAGGTCAAGAACGGGCTCACGCCCGAGATGGGGAAGCAGCTCGCAGGGCTGTGTGACGAGATCGACGCCGACCCCGACATCGGTGCGGCCGTGGTACGCGGGGCAGGAGGCACCTTCTGCTCCGGAGCGGATCGGCGTCGCTGGCAGCCAGGGTCGGACCAGGCCGAGGACGCCACGTACAAGGAGGCGGGCGCCGTCTACGGCGCGTTCATGCGCGTCGGCTCCCTGCAGGTCCCTACGATCGCCGCGGTCCGCGGCGCGGCGGTGGGCGCCGGGATCAACCTCATGCTCGCCACGGATCTGCGCATCGTCGCCACCAACGCAAAGATCCTCGCTGGCTTCCTGAAGATCGGCCTGCACCCCGGAGGCGGCTTCTTCACCATCGCCGGACGAACCGCCGGCCGGGAGGCGACCGCCGCGATGGGGCTGTTCAGCGAGGAGATCGACGGTGCCAGGGCCGAGCAGATCGGGCTGGCTTGGCGGGCCGTCGAGGACGAGCAGGTCGAGGACCTGGCGTTCTCCCTAGCCGCGCTGCCGGGCAAGGACCCGGAGCTGTCCCGGGCCGCCGTCCGCTCCTTCCGCACCGAGCTCGGTCCGCCCTCGATCGGCTGGGAGGCGGCGCTGCACTTCGAGCGCGCTACCCAGATGTGGTCGCAGCGCCGCCGCAACAGGTCTTGACGCCCGCACCCGCCTTCCGATCCTCCAAGGAGAACCGCATGATCAAGACAAGGGCCACAGCGCTGGCCGGCCTGCTACTGCTTGTCACTGCCTGTGGCTCAGGCGGAAGCGGAGGCGGGACGGCCGCGCCGGCGGAGGACCGGAAGGCGCAGACGAGCGACTGCCCGGAAGGCACCCCCGGGATGGACAAGAACGGCACGCTCACCTGGATGTACACGGTCGACAACACCAGCTTCGACCCGGACCGGATCACCACCAACAACAGCCAGATGTACCTGTACCCGGTGTACGACAGCCTGATCCGGATCAACTCGGCCGGCACTCCAGAGCCGATGCTGGCCGAGTCCTGGAAGCTCGTCGACGAGGGCAAGTCCCTCCAGCTCACCCTCATCGACGGCTGGAAGTACCACGACGGCACGCCGTTCGATGCGGCGTCGGTGAAGGCCAACATCGAACGCAAGAAGACCCGTCCCCGTTCGTTCAACGCGAATTCCCTCAAAGGGGTGACCTCCGTTGAGGTGGTCGATCCCCGCACCGTCCGCCTGGCCACCGCCGGCGGAGCGGGAGCGCTCGTCGGCATCCTGGGCGGCTCCGCCGGGATGATGATGAGCCCGGCCGCGTTCGACAAGCCGGGTGAGGACGTCAAACCGACCGGTGGTTCTGGGGCGTTCCGGCTGGACCGGTACGTACCTGGCAGTCGCGTCGAGTACACCGCAGTCCCCGACTACTGGGACCCCGAGGCGGTCAAGGTCAAGTCGCTCGTCTTCCTCATCTCGGGCGACGACAACGCGCGGCTCAACGCGGTGACGACCGGCGCTGCCGACGTCACGTTCCTGCGGGCCGCGATGTACAAGCCGGCCAAGGACGCTGGCCTGGTGGTGTGCGAGGCGCCGAGCCTGTCGAGCTACAACCTGACGCTCAACACCTCGCGCTCGGAGTTCGGCAAGAAGGAGGTGCGCCAGGCGATCAACCACGCGATCGACCGCGAGGCGGTCAAGGCGGTCACCAACGGGTTCTGCGCCCCGTCGGTGCAGCTGTTCCCGACCTTCTACTTCGCCTCCAACCCCGACATCAAGCCGGACCGGTACGCGTACGACCCAGAGAAGGCCAAGAAGCTCCTCGCCCAGGCCGGCTTGCCGAAGGGCTTCTCGTTCTCCATGGAGGTGATCAACCTGGGCCTCTACCAGCAGATCGCGGAGGTGCTGCAGGCCAACCTCGCCCAGGTCGGGATCACCATGGCGATCACCCCAGTGGAGATCGCGAAGCTGGCGGAGGACTTCTCGGTCAACAAGACGGTCGACGCACAGCTGAGTGAGCAGAAGGCCGAGTCCGACCCGAGCATCCTCACCTCGTCGTACTACCTGGCCGGAGGCTTCGCCAACCCCGGCGGGTTCACCACCCCGGAGATCACCGAGCTGAACGCCAAGGCGATGGGCGGCGCCAGCGCCGAGGAGCGGGCCCCGATCTACGCGAAGCTCTTCGAGGCGGTGGTCGAGCAGGCCGCGCCCAACGTCGTGCTGTGCAACCTCACCACGCCGTTCGCGATGAACAAGACCGTGAAGGGCGTCGAGATCTACGCCGACGCCTCCCGGCAGTTCCGGGGCGCCGGCGTCGACCCAAGCGCGAAATAGCCGTCCGGCCTCGGCGGGAGACCGCCGGGGCCGGATCTCCCCCAACCCTTCCGTGAAGGAGCGCTCGTGGCCGGACTTCTCCTGCGCCGCCTGCTGGTCAGCATCCCGCTGCTGGGCGTCGTCAGCTTCCTCGTGTTCAGTCTCATCGTCCTGGTGCCGGGAGACCCGGCCGTGGCGCTGGCTGGGCCAGAGCCGAGTCCCGAGCAGATCGAGGCCGTCCGCCAGAGTCTCGGCCTCAACGACCCGTTCCTCGTGCAGTACTGGCACTGGCTGACCGACGCCCTGCGAGGGGACCTCGGGGTATCGCTGTTCACCAGCCAGACGGTCTGGTCATCGATCATCACGAGGCTGCCGACCACCCTGTCGCTGACGGGCTTCTCCCTGCTGCTGGCGATCGTCGTCGGCGTCACCGTCGGCTCGGTGGCGGGCCTGCGCCCGGGCACCTGGATCGACCGGATCGCCACCACGACGGCGAGCATCGGGGTCGCCGTTCCGTACTTCTGGGTCGGCATGATCCTGGTCCTGCTGCTGGCGATCGACAACCCGCTGCTGCCGGCCGTCGGCTACGTCCCGCTCACCGAAGACCCGGTCGAGTGGTTGAAGCACCTGCTGCTCCCCGGCACCGCACTGGCCCTGGCTCCGGCCGCGGTCATCGCCCGGCAGACCCGGGCAGCGGTGGCCCAGGTGATGACCGAGGACTACGTCCGCACCGCCAGGGCCAAGGGCCTGCCACCACTGCGGGTTGTCGGCAAGCACGCGCTCAAGAACGCCGCGCTGCCCGTCGTGACCGTCTTCGGCATCGAGGCGAACCGGCTCATCGGCGGCACGGTCGTCATCGAACAGCTGTTCGCGATGCCCGGCATCGGCCAACTCGCGTACCAGGGGGTGTTCAGCCGGGACTTCCCGGTGGTGCAGGGGGTCGTGCTGTTCGCCGCGTTCCTGGTACTTCTCGTCAACATCTTCGTCGACGTCTCCTACGGCTACTTCAACCCGAGGATCAGGCAGTCGTGACTTCCAGCAGCCCCGGGCCGGTCACGACCGACCCCCTCGCCACCGCCACCGCCCCTTCCGGCGCCCCTCGGCCACGCGCCGTCGGCTCGCCTGGTCTGCGCCGATTCGTACGCCGGTACCGGTCCAACAAGCTCGCCATGGTCGCCCTCGGCATGCTCGTGCTGCTCATCGGGTCCGCCGCTGCCGCTCCGCTGCTTGCGCCGTTTCGGCCCGAGGCGATCGACGTGGTCAACCGGCTGGCCGGCCCCTCGGCGCAGCACTGGCTCGGCACCGACAGTCTCGGCCGGGACACGTTCAGTCGGCTGCTCTACGCCGGCCGGGCGTCGCTGTCCGCCGCCGCCCTCGCGGTGACGATCGCGGTCGTCGTCGGAGTGCCGACGGGTCTGGTCGCCGGGTACGTCGGCGGCGCGGTCGACTGGGTGCTCGGGCGGGCAGCGGACGTCCTCATGACCTTCCCCGCGATCATCCTGGCGATAGCCATCATCGCAGCGACCGGGCCCGGTCTCACCAACGCCATGGTTGCGCTGGGCATCGTGTACTCGCCCCGGCTGTTCCGTGTGGTCCGAAGCGCGACGCTAGCCGTGCGGGCCGAGACCTACATCGAGGCTTCGGTGAGCATCGGGACCCCCGCGCTGAGCATCATCGCCCGCCGCATCCTGCCGAACATCCTCAGCCCGCTGTTCGTGCAGATCTCACTGATGCTCGCCGCGGCACTGCTCGCCGAGGCCGCCCTCAGCCTGCTCGGCCTCGGAGTCGTCCCGCCCACCGCCAGCTGGGGCAACATGCTCGGCCGCGGCTTCGCGGAGATCCGCAGTACGCCGCTGCTCGTCTGGTGGCCCGGGCTCGCGATCGCCCTGGCGACCCTCTCGTTCAACCTCATCGGCGACGGCCTGCGCGATGCCCTCGGGCGCGAGATTCGCAAGGGTGATTGACGTGAAGACCGCTGCGTCCACCGTCGTCACGGCACCGACGAACGACTCCGGACTCCTGCTGCAGGTGGACGACCTCAGCGTCGACTTCGCCACCGAGCACGGCTGGGCCAACGTCGTGGACCACGTCTCCTTCGGCGTCGGCGTCGGGGAGATCGTGGGCTTGGTCGGCGAGTCGGGGTCGGGCAAGACCGTGACCGGCCTGTCGGTCCTGGGCCTCGTGCCTCACCCGCCGGGACGGCTCAGTGGAGGACATGTCTGGTTCGAGGGACGAGACCTCACCGCGCTGTCCGAGCGCGAGATGCGCGGCATCCGCGGCAACGACATCTCGATGATCTTCCAGGAGCCGATGACGAGCCTCAACCCGGCCTTCACCCTCGGCGACCAGATCGCCGAGACGGTGCGCCAGCACCGCGGCGGCAGCCGCAAGGCTGCCTTGGCCAGAGCGGTGGAGGTCCTGGACCTGGTCGGGATCCCGTACGCGGCAAAGCGGGTACGGGACTACCCCCACGAGTTCTCCGGAGGCATGCGGCAGCGCGCGATGATCGCCATGTCGCTGTCCTGCGACCCGAAGATCCTCATCGCCGACGAGCCGACGACGGCGCTCGACGTCACGATCCAGGCGCAGATCCTCGAGCTCCTGACGTCCATCCGCCGGGACATCGGCACAGGCGTCCTGTTCATCACGCACGACCTCGGCGTCGTGGCCGAGGTCTGTGACCGGGTGGTCGTCATGTACGCCGGTCAGGTGGTCGAGCAGGCACCGGTCCGCGACCTGTTCGCTCAGCCCAAGAATCCGTACGCCGAGGGGCTTCTCACCGCGATGCCACAGCTGGGAGCCAGGACTGCCAAGTTGGCCTCCATCCCGGGCCGCACCCCCGAGCCGTGGGCGATGCCCCCCGGCTGCCGATTCGGCCCGAGGTGCCCGCACAGCAAGCCGAGGTGCCACGAGCAGCCCATCGCCCTGCTGTCCGTCGGCCCGGAGCGCACCAGTCGCTGCATCCGGGTCGACGAGATCGAGCTGCGAGGAGTCCAGTGACCACGCCGTCGCACGACCCCACCCTTGTCGCAGGAAGCACCGTCTCAGGGAGCACGGCCGTGCCGGACGGTGCTCAGGACGGCGGGACGCCGCTGCTGGACGTGCAGGGCCTGAACGTCTCCTTCGGCAGGACGTCCATGCTGGGCCGCGGCCGCGTCCTGCGTGCCGTCAAAGACGTCGGGCTGCGGATCGGGCACGGTGAGACGCTTGGGCTGGTGGGCGAGTCCGGCTCGGGGAAGTCCACGACCGGCCGCGCGATCCTGCAGCTGGTCCGGCCGGACTCCGGCAGCGTCCGGCTGGACGGGCGGGAGATCCTGGGGATCAGGGGCAGGGAGCTGCGGCGCCTGCGCCGGCAGATGCAGATGGTGTTCCAGGACCCCTACTCCTCCCTGGACCCGTCGGCGACGGTGGGCGCGAGCATCACCGAGCCGCTGCGCGTCCACGAGGGCTTGTCCGGGCGGGCGAGCCGGGACCGAGTCTCCGAGCTGCTCGACCTCGTGGGCCTGCGGCCCAGCCACGCCGACCGCTACCCCTACGAGTTCTCCGGCGGGCAGCGCCAGCGGATCGCCATCGCCCGGGCGCTGTCGACGAACCCGCAGCTCGTGGTCTGCGACGAGGCCGTGTCCGCGCTCGACGTGTCCACCCAGAACCAAGTCATCAACCTGCTGGAGGACCTGCGCGCGAGCCTCGGCCTGTCGTACTTGTTCATCGCGCACGATCTGGCGCTGGTGCGCCACATCTCGCACCGCGTCGCGGTGATGTACCTCGGGCACGTCGTCGAGACCGGACCCATCGAGCGGGTCTACGAGCAGGCCGCCCATCCCTACACGCAGGCGCTGCTCTCGGCGATTCCCGACCCGCACCCCGACCGTGCGGGCAAGCCGCGACGGATCCTGCTCAAGGGCGACCTGCCCGATCCCGCCAACCCGCCAACCGGCTGCCCGTTCTCCACGCGGTGTGCGTACGTGATGCCGATCTGCAGCAGCGAGATGCCTGCGATGACGGCGGTGGACGGCGGGGGCGAGGTGGCCTGCCACCTGCAGACCTCGGGGCCGACCCTGGCCGGCCGTGCGTTGACCGATCTCGAGTTGGCCGACACGCGTACGGCGGAGTTGGGGCAGGCCGCTGGGACACCCGTTGGCCCGGAGGTTCCCTCGATGCCGGCGGCACGCACGTGAGCGGCCCCTTCGACGGCATCACCGTCGTCGAGTTCGGCCAGTTCGTCGTCGTCCCGTTCTGCGCCCAGCTGCTCGCGGACGGCGGGGCGCGGGTCATCAAGGTGGAGCCACCAACCGGCGACTCCTACCGCAGCGGTCCGGCGCAGCTCGCCCCCGGTGAGACTCGCCAGTTCATGATCAAGAACCGCGGCAAGGAGAGTGTCTCGTTGGACCTGGGCCACCCGGACGCCGCACCGGTCGTCCGCCGGCTGGTTTCACTCGCCGACGTCGTGCTGGTCAACCTCAGCCCGGCCGCGGTGCTCCGCCGGGGGCTTGACTACCAGAGCCTCGCCACGATGAACCCGTCCGTCGTCTACGGCGCGGTCAGCGCCTACGGCTCGGTCGGACCGGAGTCGGGGCTGCCCGGCATGGACGTGGTGGTGCAGGCCCGGTCAGGTCTGATGAGCTCGCTCGCGGCCGAGCAGGATGGCGTCCCCCACCACAGCGAGGTCCAGGTGGCCGACTACAGCAGCGCTCTGCTGCTGTTCGCCGGAATCGCCTCCGCCCTGTACGTGCGGGAGCGGACGGGTCTGGGGCAACGCGTCGACGTGTCGCTGCTCGGCGGCGCGCTGGCCGTGCAGAACAACTCGCTCGCCCACGTTTACGGGGCCGACGACTGGCGGCCGGAGTTCGTCGAGGCGCTCTCCGGGCTGCGCCGGGCGAACGCCACGCACGCCCAGGTCGAACAGGTGCGCCGCTCCCTGCGTCCGGACCCACCCACCCACACCGCGCACTACCGGGCCTTCCGTACGGCGGACGGCGACGTCGCGCTCGGCGCCGGCAGCCCGGCAGCCCGTCGGCGCCTGGCCGTGCTCACCGGGCTGGACGAGACGCTGGCGCTGTCCGACCCGGACCGGTTCGGCACCCTGCTCGCGCAGTTGCTGCGCACGCAGCCCAGCGCCCACTGGGTGAGCCTGCTGCAGGGTGGTGACGTGCCGGTGGCGGCCGTACGGCACGTCGACGAGGTGATGTTCGATCCCCACGTGGAGGCCGAGGAGCTGCTGGCCGACTACGACCACCCCGTCGTGGGGCGGTACCGCGCTCTCGCCGCTCCTCTGCGGATGAGCGCCACGCCCCTCGACCGGCGCCAGGCATCGCCCTCGTTCGCGGCCGACACCGCAGCTGTGCTGCGCGAACTGGGCTTCGACGAGGACGAGCTCTCCGCACTGCAGGAGGCAGGTGCGGTTGTCTGCGTACCGCCAGGGATCGCCGCGCCTTCCGACCTGCCCGCCACGACCAGCCCCAGGAGCCCGTGATGAAGTTCGCCCCCACTGTCCTGTCCCCGGCCGAGGAGCAGTTGCGGCACGAGGTACGCGAGTTCCTTGCTGTCGAGATGCCGCCGGGGTGCCGACCTGGGCTCGGGATGGCCGCCGGCCATGACCCGGAGTTCTCCCGCAAGGTCGCCGCGCGGGGCTGGGTGGGAATGGCCATCCCGCCCGAGTACGGCGGGCACGGACGCTCGGCGGTCGACCGCTTCCTGGTCACGGAGGAGCTGCTCGCGGCGGGAGCGCCGATCATGGCCCACTTCGTCGCGGACCGGCAGACCGGCCCGGCGTTGCTGCACTTCGGCACCGAGGAGCAACGCCGTCGGTTCCTGCCCGCCATCTCGTCCGGGGAGTGCTGGTTCTCCCTCGGCATGAGTGAGCCCGACGCCGGCTCCGACCTCGCCTCGGTGCGCACCGCGGCTACGCGTACCGACGGCGGCTGGCTGGTCAACGGGACCAAGGTCTGGACCAGCGGCGCGCACCTCAACCACTACTTCGCCGTGCTGTGCCGCACCTCACCGCCGGAGGGCGATCGGCACAACGGGCTCAGCCAGCTCATCGTCGATCTCAGCTCGTCGGGTCTGAAGGTGTCGCCGATCCCCTACCTCGACGGCAGCCACCACTTCAACGAGGTGGTCCTCGAGGACGTGTTCGTTCCCGACGATCTCGTGCTGGGTGAGATCGGCTCGGGGTGGCGGCAGGTCACCTCCGAGCTCGCGTACGAGCGGTCCGGGCCGGACCGCTTCCTCAGCACGCTCACCGTGCTGCGGGAGTTCCTGCGCGAGCGGTCGAGCCAGGAGCTCGACCCTGACGAGGCGCGCATGGTCGGCCGGCTCACCGCCCGCCTCTGGACGATCCGGCAGCTGTCCCTGTCCGTCGCGCGCTCCATCGACGCGCAGGAGGCACCTGCGCTGGAGTCCGCGATCGTCAAGGACATCGGCACCGTGTTCGAGCAGGACTCGATCGAGGCGCTGCGCAGCGCCGCGGACACCGAGGTCGACCCGGCCCGCGGAAGCCTGTTCCAGCTCCTGCTCGCTGAGGCGGTCCTGACCGGCCCCGCCTTCACCCTCCGGGGCGGCACCACCGAGGTGCTCCGCTCCATCGCTGCGAAGGGCCTGGGCCGATGACCGACGAGCGCGAGATGCTGGTGGACTCCGCAACTGCCCTGTTCCGGGACCTCTGCCCGCCCTCGGTGGTCGTGAACGCAGAGGAAACCGGTTGGGCTGGTGGGCTCTGGTCCTCACTGGCCGAGTCCGGCTTCCCATGGGTCGGGATCCCGGAGGAGGCCGGCGGCTCGGGTGGTGACTTGGGCGACGCCTGCGCCCTGCTGCAGGTCGCCGGGCGCTTCGCCGCACCGGTGCCGCTCGCCGAGACCGGGGTCCTCGGCGGCTGGGCCCTGGCTGCGGCCGGCCTCCCGCTCCCTGGCGGCCCGGTGACCATCGGCGTCGGCCGTCCCGACGACGTCGTGCAGTTGACCGGAGCCCCCGGCGCATGGCGGCTCACCGCCCGTCTCGGGTTCGTCCCGTGGGCGCGCGCGAGCGAGCGGGTTGTCCTGCTGACCGTGGTCAGCGGGCAGCCGTACGTCGTCGCCGCACCGCGGGAGCTGCTGACCGTCGTGTCGGGCCGCAACCTCGCGGGTGAACCGCGTGACACCGTCACTGTGGACGACGTCGCCCTGCCCGACGACGCGGTCGGGACCGCACCCGAGGGCGTCACGCCGGCCGCCCTTGCCGTGCGCGGCGCCCTCGCCCGGGCGGCGCTGATTGCCGGGGCGCTGGAGCGGGTCAGCGAACTGACGGTCACATACACGGGGCAGCGAGAGCAGTTCGGACGGCCGATCGCTCGCTTCCAGGCCGTCCAGCAGCTCCTGGTGAAGCTGGCGGAGGAGACCGTGTCGTCCCGAATGGCTGTCGCCACAGCCTCGCGCAATGCCGACCCTGACCCCTCGGTCTTCGATGTCGCGGCCGCGAAGGTCGTGGCGAGCGAGGCCGCGACGACCGGAAGCCGGGCAGCGCACCAGGCGCACGGCGCCATCGGCATGACCAGGGAGTACGAGCTCGGCCAGCTCACGCGCCGGCTGTGGTCCTGGCGCCAGGAGTTTGGCAGCGAGCAGCACTGGAGCCAGGAGCTGGCCCGCCAGGTGGCGGACGCGGATGCGCTGTGGCCCCGCATCGCCACCGGTCTCGTGCGCGGCTGACCGGCTCGTCCCACCCACCACCAGGAGGCCCACGCCGTGCGCACCGAGAACGGGCTCGTCGTCGACATCGTCGACCGCATTGCCCACGTGACGCTTGACCGACCGAACCGGCTCAACGCCCTGAGTTCCGGTCTCATCCTCGACATCGTCGCTACCTTCGACCAGCTGAGCGCCGACGAGGACGTGTGGGTGGTGCTGCTCACCGGCTCCGGGGACCGTGCGTTCTGCGCCGGGATCGATCTGAAGGAGGTCCACGCCTCGGATGGGCAGGACCGCCCGCCTGCGCTCCCCATGACCGGCCCCGGGCGCAACGTCTTCGAAGCCGTCCTGGAGTGCAGCAAGCCCGTCGTCGTCGCGCTGAACGGCGTGGCCGCGGGTGGGGGGTGCGAGATCGCGCTGGCCTGCGACATCCGGCTGGCCGCCGACCACGTCCGGATCGGCCTGCCCGAGGCAAAGCGAGGTATGGGGGCCAATTTCGGCAGCCAGTTGCTGCCGCGCCTCGTCCCACGAGGGATTGCCTACGAGCTCCTGTACACCGGCGAGCTCATCACCGCGCAGGAGGCGCATCGCTGGGGGCTGGTCAACCGGGTCCTGCCGCGGGCGGCCTTGGCCGAGCAGGCACAGGCGCTGTGCCGGCAGCTCGCCGCCAACGCCCCGCTCACGCTGCGACGCTACAAGGCCATGATCGGCCGGGGCGCGGAACTGCCCGTGGCGGCCGCGCTGCGGCTTGCGGTGGGTCCCAACCCGTATCACAGCGAGGACCGGGTCGAGGGCGTCGCAGCGTTCCTGGAGAAGCGAGATCCGGTGTGGCGCGCTCGATGAGCGTCCCGCCGCTCCGATGACGACACCGCTCGGGCCGCCGGGCACCCAGGCGTCGCATCAGGCGATGCGGTCGCTCGTCAGTGCCAGCGCGGGAGCGGTCGGCGTCGCGACCGTCACGATCCTGCCGCTGTCGCTGGCCGGCGCCCTGGCGGTGCAGGTCGGCGAGGACCTCGCGGTGTCCCCGAGCGCGCTGGGAGCGGCGTCGTCGGCGTTCTTCGGCGCGGCCTTCCTGGTGTCCCCGCTGGCCGGAGCCCTGGTCGAACGCATCGGTGCGCGCGCGGCGATGCGGCTGTCGCTGGTCCTCGTCGGGATCGTCCTCGTCGCGATCGGGACGAGCGCGCACTCGTTGCCCGTGCTGTTCGGTCTGCTGGCCCTGGGCGGTGCGGGCAACGCGCTCGCCCAGCCCGCCACGAATCTCTACCTCGCGCAGCGGGTGGTCCGCCGCCGGCAGGGCACCGCCTACGGGGTCAAGCAGTCGGCGATCCCTGCGTCCGGCCTGCTTGCGGGTCTGGCCGTGCCTGCGCTCGGGCTGACGGTGGGCTGGCGCTGGGCGTTCGTGCTCTTCGCCCTACCGGCCGTCGCGCTGGCGCTGCGGACGCCCGGCGGCCTGGAGCGGCCGGACTGGCCCAGTCCGACCGGGTGCTCGGCGGCATTGCCCCGCACGTTCCTGCTCGTGATGGCGCTCGGGGCGGGGCTGGCCGCCGCCTGCGCCTCCACTCTGGCTATCTTCCTGGTCGCCGGCGCCGTCGACGCCGGTTGGAGCGAGGCGCAGGCGGGGCTCGTCTTCGCTGCGGCGAGCGCGACCGGTGTCCTGGCTCGGGTGGTCGCCGGCGTGCGGGCCGACCACCGCAACGGGCGACACCTGGAGGTCATGGCCACGATGCTGCTCCTGGGCGCGCTGGGATTCGTCGGCCTGGCCACCGGCCAGCAGGTCCTGTACGCCCTGGGGGCCCTGGTGGCGTTCGGGCTCGGCTGGGGCTGGCCCGGGCTCCTCATCCTGTCCGTCGTGCAGATGAGCCCCGCCTCTCCGGCGGCAGCCACCGCCCTCACCCAGATGGGGACCTCGGCCGGCGCGGTCATCGGACCGTTCGCCTTCGGGGTCCTCGTCGACCGGACCTCGTACCCCGTCGGCTGGGGCGTCGCCGGTGGAGGTCTGGCGGTTGCGGCCGTCATCTTCCTGGCGGCGCGCCGCCTGCCCGCAGCCATGCACGCCGCCCCCGACCCTCCCGCCATACCACCCGAACACCTGGAGATGCTCATGACGACGAACCGACAGTGCGTGCTGGACTACTTCGCAGCCTGCAGTCGAGGTGACGTCGAGGCGATCACAGCATCGTTCTGCGAAGACGCCGTCGTCTACGACACCAATCACCGGCCGGTATCAGGAGCGGCGGAGATCGGACGCTTCTACGCCAAGGTCCGTCAGGACCGGCAGGGCGCGTCCTGGCACGTGGACACCTTCCTCGGTGACGATGAGCACGCCGCGACGGAGTGGACCATGCTCGATCCCCGGGACGGGGACCCGGTCGCTGTGCGCGGCTCGGAGCACTACGAGTTCCGGGACGGCCGGATCAGCCAGATCCGGCAGTACTGGCGGTACGACCCGGACCGGCCAGGAGCCGGGCTGCGGGGCTATCCGTACGGGCAGGACGCCCGCTTCACCCCGGCAGGGCGGTCGGACGCGGGCGACGCGGTGGGGGGCCGGCGATGAGCCTGCACCTGACCAAGGACTCGATCGACCTCGGACTCGTCAGCCGGAACGCCCCCAGTTGCGTGGCCTTCTACCGGGACGTCCTCGGCCTCGAGAACCTCGGGGAGCAACCCATGCCCGGGGGCACCATGCACCGGCTGGGGTGCGGCACCAGCGTTCTCAAGGTGATCAGCTTGCGCCGGGAACCGGCCGACACCGCCCCCCCAGGCGGCTTGTCCGGCGCCACGGGCTACCGCTATTGGACCCTGTCGGTGGCGGACCTGGCCCACGTTCTGGCCGCCGCGGAACAGGCCGGTCACCATGCCATCGTGCCGCCCACCCCACTACGCCCCGGGGTGACCATCGCCATGCTGGAGGACCCGGACGGCAACTGGGTCGAGCTCCTCGAGTCGACCGACAGGTGACTGCCCGGCCACCGCCGGCGTTGGCCCGACGTCACGCTTCCCCCACGTCCCGTCCCATGAACGCGAGGAGCGCGAGATGCGCATCGGCATGCCCCTGCAGCGCCGCGAGGACTTCCACGAGACGGTGGCGGGCCTGCGCGACTACGAGCGCGCGGGTCTGGACATCGTCTTCGTGCCCGAGTCCTACGGCTTCGACGCGGTGAGCCGGCTGGGCTACATCGCCGCGCGCACCGACCGACTCGAGATCGCGTCCGGATCATGCAGATCTACACACGCACCCCGACCCTCACGGCGATGACAGCAGCGGGCCTCGATCACGTGTCCGGGGGCCGGTTCACGCTGGGCATCGGCGCCTCCGGCCCGCAGGTCGTCGAGGGCTTCCACGGCGTTGCGTACGACGCACCGCTGGCCCGGACGCGTGAGCTGGTGGAGATCTGCCGCCAGGTGTGGCGCCGCGAGAAGGTGGAGCACCAGGGCCGCTACTACCGGGTGCCGCTGCCGTCGGGCAGCGGCACCGGACTGGGCAAGCCGCTGCGGCTCATCGACACTCCGCTGCGCGCCCGGATCCCGGTCGTGCTTGCCGCGATCGGCCCGAAGAACGTCGCACTGGCCGCGGAGGTGGCAGAGGGGTGGCAGCCGATCTCCTACTACCCGGAGAAGGCAGCCGACGTCTGGGGGCCGGCGCCGCGGGACGGCCTGTCCCGCCGGGACCCGGACCTCGGTCCGCTCGATGTGGTCGTCGGCATGCGCCTGGCGATCGGCGACGACGTCGCGGGCCTGGTCGAGCTCGGACGTCCCCAGCTGGCCCTCTACATCGGCGGCATGGGCGCTCGGAGCAAGAACTTCTACAACGACCTCGCTCGGCACTACGGCTACGAGCGCGAGGCGCAACTCATGCAGGACCTGTACCTGGCTGGGCGCAAGGAGGAGGCGGCAGCCGCGGTGCCCGAGGAGTTGTTGCGCGCGACCTGCCTCGTCGGCCCCCTAGGTGACGTTCAGGATCGTCTACAGGCTCTGCGCGCTGCCGGCGTGACGACACTCAACCTTACGCCGGTCGCGCCCGACCATGCGCGTCGACTGCAGGACATGGAGACGGTCAAGCAGCTCGTGGCCTGACGCGACCAAGGCACGGCGCTTCGCTGGAGAGCGCGTCCGTGGATCAGTGTTCCGCCGGATGTTCGGGGGGCCGCAGTTCGTCTTCCAGCTCTACCCCGACTACGACGAGGAAGCCCGCGAGCATGCGGTAGAAGCCGATGAGGAAGACCAGTTCGATCATCTGGTCCGTCGCGAAGCGGCCGGCCAGCGCGTCCCACCCCGGTGCGGCGGCGCCGTCCGAGTCGATCATCTGGTCGGTGAACGCGAGGAGCTCGACGTCGTCCCCGCCCCAATGACCGAGCGGCCCTCGGACCGCGTCGATCTCCTCCCCGGACAGTCCGGCTCGGGCTCCGATGACCTGGTGCTGCGCGTACTCGTACTCGGAACCGGTGCGTGCTGCCACCCGAAGGATCACGAGCTCGCGTTCCCGGGCAGGGAGCGTCCCGTGGCGCAAGAAGATCCCCCCGAGTGCGTTGAAGCGCTTCAGCAGTTGAGGATGATGCGCGAGCGTTGCAAACACGTTCATCGGTCGCGCTTGCGAGGTCAGCGGCGTCTTCAACAGCAGTTCGGACTGCTCGGGACTCGGCTCGTCTACGGGCACGATCCGCGGCGTCCTGCCTGCTCTGTTCATCTGGCTCACTTCTCACGTCCGATGGCGCTCGCTCTTGTGCCAGTTGGCCTAATGGAGAATGAATTATGCCCTCCCAGACCGCTCGCCCGATGATTGTGCGCACACTCGGCAGTTCCGGCCCACAGGTCGGTGCTGTCGGCCTGGGGTGCATGGGCATGTCGTGGGCGTACGGCGCTGCAGAGCGCGACGCCCCCCAGTCGGTCGCGGTGCTGCACCGTGCTCTCGATCTAGGCGTCACGCTGATCGACACGGCAGACGTCTACGGGCCATTCGCGAACGAGGAACTCGTGGGACGCGCCCTTTCCGGCCGCCGCGACGAGGCCGTCCTCGCGACGAAGGCGGGGCTCGTCGCCGGGAGCGACGGCATGGAGCGCAACGGGCGCCCCGAGCACGTCAGAGCGGCGCTCGACGCGTCGCTGCAGCGCTTGGGTACTGATCGGGTGGACCTCTGGCAGCTTCACCGGGTCGATCCCGAGGTCCCAGTCGAGGAGACCTGGGGCGCCATGGCAGAGCAGGTCGCTGCTGGCAAGGCGCTCCGGCTCGGATTGAGCGAGGTGGACACGGCCGAACTGGACCGGGCGCACGCCGTGCACCCGGTCGCGACCGTGCAGTCGGAGCTGTCGCTGTGGACTCGCGGACCGCTGTCGGACGTGCTGCCCTGGTGCGAGGCGCACGGAGCCGGCTTCCTTCCGTTCTCGCCGCTTGGCCGCGGGTTCCTGACCGGCACGCTCTCGCCCGGCTCCCTCGACGCAGGCGACTTCCGGGCCCGCAACCCGCGGTTCACGCCTGAGGCGATGGCGGCCAACTCGGCGATCGTCAACGCAGTCGGTGTCGTCGCCCAGCGCCTGGGGGTGACGACGGCGCAGGTCGCGCTCGCCTGGGTGCTGGCGCAGGGTCCCTCGGTCGTACCGATCCCCGGGACGAAGAAGCTGCGCTACCTCGAGCAGAACGCCGCCGCCGCGCAGGTGGAACTTGGCGAGGCCGATCTCGCTGAGCTGGACGCACTGCCGGCGCCGATCGGCGCCCGCTACTAGCCGCGGACCTGCTCGGACATGGCCCGGCGGGGGCGGAGTCGACCCGCTTCGGTGGACACCCTCATCGTGGGCATCTCGCCCGAGGGAAGGGGTCCTGATGGGCCGTGTCCCCGGCAAGCGGCGACTTTCGTATTGCCGGGGACGCGGCACGCCGGTGCGCAGACCTCCGACAGGTGTGGTCGTGTCGCTGAGTCCGACAAGGTTGGCGTCCGACGCCAGCCGATCTGGGGAAGGTCCGCGAACGCCTTCTCCCCCTGACCGTCGCCCCGGCTGCCGGAGTCAGCACTATCGAGGTTGCTAACGGCGTTGCTAACGGAGCCGTCAGCACCACCCGGTACGTGAGCGCACCAACCGGACGGGGCAGGTGGACCAGGCAGCACGAGATGAGCCTGACCGGACCGGTCAGCACTCAAGATCACGGGGAGCTCAGCCCTACGGATCAAGAGGTTAGGGGTTCGAATCCCTTCGGGCGCAACGAGCATCAGCCCAGGTCAGCAGGCATGGCCCGCCGTCGGCAGGACCTGGTGCCGTCCGCGCATCCCATTGTCTGTCCCATCACGGGCACACCTGGGTGATGGGACAGCGGGGAGCAGGCTCACTGCGCCAGCGCCGGCCGGGCCGGTGGGAGGTGCGGGTCAGCGTCGGTACGGATCCGGTCAGCGGCCGCAGCATCTCGCGGTCGGTCACCGTCCACGGCGACCTGCTGCAGGCGGTACGCCGGCGCGATGAGCTTGCGGCGCAGGCTGCGGCGCTGCGGGCAAGTGCGCAGCGGCCGGTACGGACCGTCGCAGACCTGCTCGCCCGCTGGCTCGGGGCCGAACACGACTGGAAGCCTGGGACCTGGCAGGGCTATCGCGGCACGATCCACCGCTTGTCGCAGGACCCGCTCGCCCGGCGCTCCCCGGCCAACGTCACCCCTGCGGTCCTGGCCGCCGCCATCCGCGCATGGACCGCGGCCGGGGTGCCGACGGCGACGATCTCGTTGCACGTGCGGACGCTGCGGTCGGCCTTCGGCTGGGCTTATCAGCAACGGCTGCTTGCCAGCCACCCGCTGGCCGGGATGCACGGCCCCGCCCAGCCCGCGCCCCGCCGGGACGTGCCCCTGGACGTCGTCCGCGACCTGCTCCGAGCCGCCGCCGACGATGTCGATCGCGCGGCGGGCCGGCCTGAGGACCGGCACCGAGCCGAGCAGGTTCGGTTGCTGCTGCGCCTGGCCGCGGACACCGGCGCCCGCCGCGGCGAGCTCGACACCCTGCACATGGGTGACCTGCACGGCCGGCTGCTGCACATCGAGCGTGGCGTCTCGGA
>JAABUN010002742.1_pt1 | contig 29928 bp, 37 predicted proteins | sample 5559311 | NCBI WGS metagenome assembly JAABUN01 (sample SAMN10711877, study PRJNA513370) | rock metagenome | isolation source: Antarctica rocks | place: Antarctica: Victoria Land, Siegfried Peak sud | reverse complement strand
GTGATGCCCTGGACGAAGTCGAACACGCTCTCGGGCTTGCGGCCCTCCTCGGCGAGCACCGTCTCGATGATCTTCGCCGTTTCGGTCTTGCCGAACCCGCACTTGCGCAGGAAGTCGGACCGGTCCTCGTCGGTGCGGGCGACGATGCGCTCGCGCGCCGCCCGGATGCCGTTCATGAACGGCATGGGGGAGCTGTCGGCGAAGCGGGTCAGCGCCGGCGCTGCCTCGTGCGCGAAGCGGTTGGCGGCGTACTTGGAATGCCGGATGCTGATCTCCTCGAAATCCTCCACGCCCCAGAGATTTCGGTTCTGGCAGACGGCGCGGAGATAGAAGCTCGCCATGCCGAGCGTCTTGGCGCCCACCTCCGAGTTCCAGCAGTAGAAGCCGCGGAAGTAGAGATCGGGCGAGCCGTCCGGCAGTCGCCCGGCCTCGATGGGGTTGAGGTCGTCGACCAGGAACAGGAACACGTCGCGGTCGCTGGCGTAGAGCGTGGTCGTGTCGGCCGTGACATCGACGCGCGGATTGTAGACGCCCGTGGACCAGTCGAGCACGCCCGGCACCTTCCAGCGCGTGTCTCCCGTGCCGTTGCCTGCGATCCGCTGCACGGCCGCGACCAGCTCGTGGTCGTAGATGCGTCCGTAGTCGGGGCCGGTGACGGCGCGCAGCTCGATCCTGCCCTCGTCGGTCTCGAGCGTCTTGACCTGCTCGGCGCGATGCGAGGTGAGGCCGTACTGCAGGTTGATCCCGGCCAAGGCGGCGGGAAGTTGCCGCAGATAGGCGGCTGGTGCGCCGACCAAGCTGGCGAGTTGGCCGAAGCTCCAGTGGGTCGGCGCGATAGGCGAGTCCGGACCGGGCAGCATCAGCGACAGGCGTTCCGCATCGTTGCGGCTCGCTTCCACGCGAACCGCCGCGCTCTCCACGGTGCGCGTGCGGCTCCGTTCACTGCGGCCCTTCACCGAGGCGAACAGGTCCGCCAGCGACAGGTAACGTTCGTCGGCCGGGCGGTTGAACCACTCTGACGAAACCCGGCCGACGCGCTCGCCGCGCGACACGTCAACCTTGTAGCCGCCACGCGCATCGGGTCGGGCGTCCAGAACTTCCACGTTGGTCATCGGTCATCTCCGTGACGGCCCGGTCGGGAGCCTCTCTCTCGACCCTCGAACCGTCACGGCGACAGCCGCCGCCCTCTCGCTCTCACCCTCCCTCAACCGGGCATCGCCGGTCGGCAGCGCCTCCCGCCTCCCGCCTTCCGGTCGAGCTCGACGCGGGGCGTTGCGGGGCGCGGCCCCGCGGAGGTGTGTCGGCCGAGACCCGGGCTCGGCCGCAGGGATGAGGCCTCCTCCCCTTTCACCCTTGCGTAAACATCCCGAAAGTAGGATATAAGAGCATGGCTCGCACACTGTCGGCAGGTGAAAAGCCGCTCGACTGGGTGGGCTCGTCCAAGAAGGACTTCCTCGGCTTCCCGGAGCCGGTGAAGGACGAGATGGGCAATGCGTTGGGGCTGGCGCAGTTCGGGGGCAAGCACCCCTCGGCTAAGCCGTGGAAGGGCCAGGGTTCGGGCGTTTTCGAGGTGGTCGAGGACCACGCCGGGGACACCTACCGGGCGGTCTATACGGTGCGCTTCAAGGAGGTTGTGTACGTGCTGCATGCATTCCAGAAGAAGTCGCCCAAGGCGATCAGGACGGCGCAGGTCGATGTCGACCTAGTGGAACGACGGTTGAAGGTCGCGCAACAGGATCATGAGGTTCGCTATGGCAAGCCGAAGCGCTGAGACGAGGGACGACGAGACGATCACCCGCGGCACGGGCAACGTGTTCGCCGACCTCGGCTATGCCGACGCCGACGAACGGCAGACGAAGCTGCGCCTTGCGCACGCCATTAACGGGGTGATCGCCCGCCGCCGACTGACGCAGGCTGCCGCTGCCGAGAAGCTGCACGTCAATCAGCCTAAGGTTTCGGCGCTGGCGAACTTCAAGCTCGATGGGTTCTCGGTCGAGCGGCTGATGACGTTCCTGACCGCGCTGGATCAGGACGTCGAGATCGTTATCCGCAACAAGCCGCGGTCGCGTCCGGCCGGGCGAATTTCTGTTGTGGCGGCCTGACGCCGTGTCCGACCAGTCGTCTCCGTCGCGCATGGGTGACGGTGCCAATGCGTCAGGATCTGCTGCCCATACGGAACGGCAGTATCCCTTCCCCCCGCGCAAGCGGGTCGCTCACCGGAGGAGGTGACGCGTGAAGTGGGGGGAGGACCGGCTATCCAAGCTGAAAGAAGGTCGCGACCGCGCTGCGGCAAACCGTCAGCGCTTGGTGGAACGCCTGAAGGCGCGACCGCCTCGCGCGGCCGCGGAGAACAGGGCGCCGCCCTCCCCGCTTCCCGAGCCGAAGCAACCCCGCCGCTGCGAGCGCTTGGACGTCGACGCCGCAATGGCGGCGGCAGGGCGTCTTCGTTTCCTGCGTCTCGACCCGAGCCTGGATGTTGCCGTCGGCCCCAAGGAGGCGCTCAACCGTCCCACCCAGGTTCTACTCCGAAGCTTTCTGGCGACGCTGGCGACCGGCGGCTCGAAACGTCGTCCTGCAGTGGCCGTTCGGGCAACGCGACGTCTCGGTGCTCCACCCGCTGGCTATGCTGGCATCGCTGTGCAGCCCGGCCGCCCGGACCAGCGGCGGCCACACCTGGTGCGATTCCGTCCCCGATTTCAGGACGCTCTACTTTCCTCTCACGGCGTTCGCCCGTCGAACAGGTGGCGCTCGCTGGTGAGGCCTTGACCGACGAGGTCAAAGAAGGCGCGTACCCGCGCCGTGCTCTTGAGATCGGCATGGGTAACGATCCAGAGCTCGCTCTCCAGCTCCGGGATGGGCTCCGGCAGCGCGCGGGCGAGGTCCGGCTCGCCGTCGCCGAGGTAACAGGGGAGGACCGCAAGACCGATGCCGGCCTTCGCGGCGACGAACTGGTTGACCAGGCTGCCGGTGCGATAGACGAACGCCTCATCGGGCGCCACGCGTGCAATCCATTCGGCCGCCAGGATGCCGGCCGCCGTTTCGTCCCAGCCGATCAAGGGATGGCGGCCAAGATCCTCCGGACGCGAGATCGAGCCGCCATGCGCCTCCAGATAAGCGCACGCGCCATAGGCCGTCCAAGCCACCCCTGCGAGCTTGCGGCCCCAGAGATCGCCTTCTTTCGGACGCATCGGCCGGAGCGCGATGTCGGCTTCGCGTCGTGACAAGCTGAGGACGCGATTGTCGATGGCGAGCTCGACCACGATGCCGGGATGGGCCTGACGGAACGCGGCGAGGTGCCGAGTCAGCATCCGGTAGGCGAGCGTCTCGGAGGAGGTGACGCGCAGGCGGCCGGATAGCCGGTGATCGCGACCGGCGATGTCGCGTTCGAGGGCGAGCGCCTCGTCCTCCATCCGTTCCGCCGCGGCCGCCATGCGTTCGCCGGCCGATGTCGGCGCATAGGCGCCGCCCGGGATCCGCTCGAACAGGCGCACGCCAAGTCTCGCCTCGAGGGCATTCAGGCGCCGGAAGACGGTCGAATGGTCGACGCCCAGCGTCTTCGCTGCGCCGGTGAGGCTCCCGGCCCGCATGACCGCGAGCACGAGGCGCGGCTCGTTCCAATCATCCACCCGACCATCATAGCAGCATGAGCGCTTGCGGTACCGCAAGCCTGGCTGGCGAACTCCCAATGAGCATTGCGCGTCTGGTGCTCCTATCCTGGTCGGGACGGTTCGCAAGCGTTAGCCGGAACCAGGAGAGACCACGATGAGGCAAGAGCTCGGCACAGGCACTCAGGCCGACATCGGCATCGCGCTGCTGCGCGTGGCGCTCGGGATCATGTTTCTCGCCCACAGCGTGGTGCTGAAGCTCTTCATCTTCACGCTACCCGGCACCGCCACCTTCTTCGGCGCCCTGGGCCTGCCCGGCTGGTCCGCCTACGTCGTCTTCACGATCGAGGCCCTCGGCGGCCTGTTGCTCGTGCTCGGCGTTCAGGCCCGTTGGGTGGCGCTTACGCTATCCCCCATCGTGCTCGGCGCAACCTGGGCGCATTGGGGCAATGGCTGGATGTTCGGCAATCCGAACGGCGGCTGGGAATACCCCGCCTACCTGTTCGTGCTCTGCATCGCCCAGGCCCTTCTCGGCGACGGCGCTTTTGCGCTCAGCCCCTCGCGTCCGCTCGGCAGGATCCTCAGTACGCGTCCGCAGATCGCGACGGGCTGACCTCACCAACCAACAGCATCACACCGAGAAGGACACGCGATGAAGCTCTACTACGCCCCCGGCACCTGCTCGCTGTCGCCGCACATCGTGGCGCGCGAGGCAGGTATCCCGCTGGAACTGGAACGGGTCGACATTCGCAAGACGCCGCACGCCACGGAAACGGGAGCGGATTTCGGCACGGTGAACCCGAACCTCTACGTGCCGGCGCTGCGGCTCGAAGACGGCTCGCTCCTGACCGAGGGCGCCGCGATCGTGCAGTATCTCGCCGACCTGAAGCCCGAAGTCGGCCTGGCCCCGTCGGCCGGCACCCCGATCGCTATCGCTTGCAATCCTGGTTGAACTTCATCGCGACGGAGTTGCACAAGATGTACAGTCCCTGGCTCTTCCATCCCGAACACGGGACGCGGGCCCAGGACGCGGCGCGGGAGAAGATCGCCCAGCGCCTCGCCTTCGTCGAAGGTCGCCTCGCGGCCCATGGCCCGTTCCTGACGGGCGAGCGCTTCACGGTCGCCGACGCCTATCTCTTCACGATCAAAGGCTGGTCGGCCTTCGCCAAGGTCGACCTCGGCGCCTTTCCGCATCTCAACGCCTTCATGGACCAGGTCGGCGCCCGGCCGAAGGTCCGCGAGGCGATGCAAGCCGAGGGCATGAGGATGGCGGCGTGAACTGGGAGAGACCCACCATGCTCACCCTCGTCAGCCACCACCTCTGTCCCTACGTGCAGCGGGCGGCGATCGCGCTCCTCGAGAAGAACGTGGCCTTCGAGCGGGTCATGATCGACCTCGCGAACAAACCCGAATGGTTCCTGGCCGTCTCCCCGCTCGGGAAGGTGCCGTTGCTGCGGGTGCCGCGGCCGGCCGGGCCGGATGCCGTGCTCTTCGAGAGCCAGGTCATCTGCGAGTACATCGAGGAGACGCAAGCCGGCCCGAAGCTGCATCCGACCGACCCGCTGTAGCGGGCCGAGCACCGGGCCTGGATGGAGTTCGGCTCCGCCATCCTGTCCGAGGTCTGGGGTCTGGAGACCACGCAGGCCCCGGCCGTCTACGACGTCAAGCGGCAGGCGATCGCGGCGAAGTTCGTGCGCGTCGAAGCGGCTCTCGGCGCAGGACCCTACTTCGCCGGTGAGCGCTTCAGCCTCGTCGACGCCGTCTTCGCGCCGATCTTCCGCTACTTCGACGTCTTCGACACGATTGCGGAGACGGGTGTCTTCGCCGATGTCCCGGGGGTCCGCGCCTGGCGCGCCGCGCTCTCGCAGCGCGCGAGCGTGCGGAACGCCGTCGGGCCGGACTACCCCGAGCGCCTTCTCGCCTTCCTCGTGCGGCACGACGCTCACCTCCTCAAGGTCGCCGCGTGAGACCATGAGCCAAGGCGTCGCCTGGACGGCCCTCATCGCGGCCGGGCTTCTCGACGTCGCCTGGGCGGTCTCGATGAAATACGCCGACGGATACACGAAGCTCGGATGGACCCTCGTCTCGCTCCTGCTTCTCGGGGCTTTCGTGTTCCTTCTCGGCCGCGCCCTGCAGGTGCTGCCGGTCGGAACGGCCTACGCCGTGTGGACCGGCATCGGCGCGGCCGGAACCGTGCTGATGGGCGTCGTGCTGTTCGGCGAGACGCTGAGCCCGGTTCGCGTCGGCGGCGTGGGGCTCGTCCTGGCCGGCATCGTGGCGCTCAAGCTCGCGCCGGCTTGAGGCTCGGGAAGCTTTCCCGGACGTTCTCTCCGCGTCAGACCCGTGCACGGGGCGTTCGATTGCCAATCCCTAAGCCGCCGCGCCCTTGGCCACATCACGGTACTCGTCCGGACCTCGGGTTGTTCGGCGAGGAGAGGCGAAACCTCGTCAACATAGGCGCCATACCACGTGGACTTGAGGAACTCTTGGGCCGCATCCCGGCCCAGGTATTGCTGGAAGACGCAAATCGTATCAGGGTCCCCATCATCATAGCAGTAGGAATAGGCTTCATGGGCGCGGTTATTCTCGATGTTCGGTCTAAGGTGCTTCTCCCACACACGTCGAACATCGTCACGTTTGCCAGGCCGCGCCTTGTGTCTGATAAACAGTGCGATCTTGCTCACTGATGTGCCTCACCAATATCCCGGGTGTCTGATGAATGACGGATAGCACGTCCGCGAACGTATGCATCGCTTCATCCCTATTTGGAGCGGCCCCCGCCCCTGCCCTTTCGAGCCGCCAGTGATCGCGCCCAGCTGCCGGTGAGATCCAGCTCCTTCATGCACCGTCTCGAAGTGGCGCTGCCCGGGTCGGGTCAGCGGCTGAGCTGGGTGGCGAACACGCAGGCGAGCACCGCGAGGGCCGCCGCCAGGGTGGTCCAGGTGATCGCCTCGCCAAGGAACAGCGCGGCCCAGGCCAGCGACAGGACGGGCTGTGCAAGCTGAAGCTGGCCGATGCGCGCAATGCCCCCGAGCGCCAGACCACGGTACCAGGCGAAGAAGCCCAGGAACATGCTGACGAGCGACAGGTAGCCGAAGCCAGCCCACGCGGACGGGCGCACCGCAGCCAAGGCCTGGACGTCGATGGACAGCAGCGTCGCCGACGCCGTGAATGGCAAGGCCAGCACGAGCGCCCAGCAGATCACTCGGGGGCCGCCCATCTCCCGTGCCAGCGCGCCCCCCTCGGCATAGCCGAAGCCGGCTGAGAGAACAGCGCCGAGGAGGAGGATATCGGCCGCGCCCAGCTCTCCCGCATTGCGGGTCAGCGCGAACAGCAAGGTGCAGCCGAGCCCGGCCGCCGCCGCTATCCAGAAAGCCAGGGACGGCCGCTCACCTGCCCGCAGCACGGCCACGATGGCGGTCGCAGCCGGAATCAGGCCGACGACGATGATGCCGTGCGCGGCCGGCACATGCGCCAGCGCCAAGGAGGTGAGCAGCGGAAAGCCAAGCACGACTCCGAGCGAGACAGCGGCGAGTCGGAGCAAGAGCGAGCGGGTTGGCCAGCCCTGCCGTCCTGCGGCCAGCACGAGTGCGGCCAGCACACCGGCGACGACACCCCGCCCGACGCCGACCACGACGCCGTCGAGGCCGCCCGTGATCGCCAGCCGCGTCGCGGGCAGTGAGACGGAGAACGCGATTACGCCCACGGCACCCCAGAAGAGCCCCGCGGTTCGCATCCGATGGATTTCGGCGGCCCTGGCGGCCAGCGCCGTCACAGGCCGGCCTCGTAGGCTTGCAGATGCGCGTGTGCGATGCGCAGCAGCGGCGCGGACAGGTCCGCCGACCGTGCGCGGGCCAGCATATCGCCCAGCACGTGCTCGCCCTCGGTGCGTCCCCGCCGCTCGATGTCGCGCAGCATGGAGGCAGCGCCTGGCGACCCGCGTCGCGTGAGCGTGGCGCGCGTCTCGTCGAGGAACGCGGGCCTCGGGGCGTGGCCGGAGGCCGCCGCCACGCCGACGCATTCCTCCAGTAGTTCCAGCATGAGCGCCTCGCCTTCATTGGTTTCCATGACCCGGCCGATCGGGGCACGCATCAAACATGTCATCCCGGCATAGGCGGCGAGCAAGACGAACTTCTCCCACATGTCTTGCAGGATCCCCGAGCTGAGGACCGGGGCGAAGCCGCCGCGTGATAGCGTTTCGTGGAGCGCTCGGCAGCGCTCGGCCTGCCCCGGAATTCGCGGGCCGAAGGCAAGATGCTGTAGCCGGTTGAGGTGCTGTACCTCGCCCGCCTCGGTCAGGGTGACGCCGATGTGGCAAAGCCCGCCCAGGACCCGCTCGTCCCCGAAGCGGGAATCGAGGACGTCCAGGTGCCGCAGTCCGTTCAGGAGCGGGAGGAGCAGCGTGTCAGGGCCGATGGCGGGCGCGACGGCCTCCATGGCGCCCGGCAGGTCATAGGCCTTGCAGGCCAGCACCACGGTGTCGAAGGCGCTAGGCGCTTCGGTCAGCACGGCCACGGGCAGCCGCAGGTCGCCGAGCTGGCTCAGCACCACGATGCCGTCGCGCCTCAAGCGCTCGGCTCGAGGCGGTCGCACCAGGAAAGCGATATCCACCCCCGCCGCCGCGAGGCGTGCGCCGAAATAGCCGCCGATTCCTCCGGCCCCGAGAACGAGCAGGCGCATGCTACCGCTCCACCCCCGCGCCCGGGCCGATGCCGTAGCGGGCGGCCCACCCGAGGCCTTCCAGGGTGCCGGCGCGGGGCCGGTATTCGCAGCCGACCCAGCCCGTGAAGCCCAGTTCGTCGATCAGATCGAACAGGTAAGGGTAGTTGATCTCGCCCCCATCAGGCTCATTGCGACCGGGCACGCCCGAGACCTGCAGGTGGCGCACGCGCCGGATCGTCTCCCGCAACGTGTCGGCGAGCCGGCCTTCGGTCAGCTGCTGGTGGTAGAGGTCGAGGTGCAGAAAGAGATTGGAATGGCCGACCTCCTCGATCGCGGCGAGCGCCTGGGCGGTGCGCGTCAGGAAAAAGCCGCGCATGCCGTAAGTGGTGTAAGGTTCCCCACCTGGGACGACCCCCATGAGGGGGTTGATCGGCTCGATCACGGCAGCGATGCCGTCCGGCGCGAAGGCTTCGGCCGCATAGGCGAGGTTGGTGAGGTAGGTTCGCTGCATCGCATCGCGGTCGGCGCCGGCCGGGACCGAGCCAGCGATGACGTGCACGCAGCCGCAACTCAGGGCGGTTGCATACTCGATCGCGCGCCGGACCCCGTCCCGGAATTCCGCCTCCCGCCCCGGTAAGGCCGCGAGACCGCGTTCGCCCGCCTCCCAGTCCCCTTGAGGCGTGTCGATCAGCGCCATCGTCAAACCGTTCTCCGCCAGCCGGCGGGCGAGCAGGGCTGCGGGCCAGTCGTAGGGGACCTGAGCCTCCACGCCCCGAAAGCCGGAATCGGCTGCCGCGGCGAAGCGATCCTCGAAAGCATGTTCGTTGAACAGGTAGTGTAGGTTGGCGGCAAAACGGGGCACGAGACGGAGCCCTCCCGCGCTCTCTCTACTATAGTAGAATGCGGTTCGCAACGGCGGATCGCGCCAGTTCAGCAGCTGCGGGGCAGCAGGAGGCCACTGGATCGTGGTGGGATTGCTACGACGGCCCGAGCCCGAGATGGGCAGCTTGAATGAACGCTTGGCAGCCAACCTGCGCCGGCTGCGTCGAGAGCGCGGGCTGACGCTCGACCTTCTGGCGCTGCGCTGCGGCGTCAGTCGGGCCATGATCTCCAAGATCGAACGCGGCGCTGCCGTTCCGACCGCGACCGTGCTGGGCAAGCTGGCCGCCGGGCTCGAGACGGGCTTATCCCACCTCATCGGCGACCAGCAGGTCCGTGCGCCCGTCCTGCTGCCGTCGGATGCTCAACCGGTCTACCGCGATCCTGAGACCGGCTTCGAGCGTCGTTCGCTCTCACCACTCTTCCCGGACCGGCTGGTCGACTTCGCCTTCAACACCTTGCCGGCAGGGGCATCCGCCCTGTTCCCGCCGCACCATCTCGGGGTCGAGGAATATCTGTTCGTCAGCCGCGGGGAGCTGGTCGTCGTCGTGGACGGCGAGCGCTTCACGGTCGGCCAGGGAAGCTCCCTTTTCTATCACGGCCACATCGTTCATGAGTACCGCAACGAGACAGGCGATGAGGTCGAGTTCTATATCGTGGTCGACGGAACCGGCGCGCGCTGAGCTGCCGCGTTGCCCAAGCCGACCGGGGCGTTCAGCGGTCCTCGCCGAGCCCTTGGACGGGCCGGTTTCATAGATTGACGAGCGCCAGGGCTGCTTCGGTGTAGCGCGAGCCGGCGATCGCGGATTGCGGCATGGCCGTTTCGATCACGGCGAGATCATCGGCCGTGAGGGCGATGTCGGCGGAGGCTGCGTTCTCCTCCAGATGGCGGATCCGACGCGCCCCGGGGATCGGCACGATCATGTCGCCCTGGTGCAGCAGCCAGGCGAGCGCGAGCTGCGCCGCCGTCACGCCCTTGGCCTTCGCCATCCGCTCGAGTGTCGCGACCAGCTCCAGATTGACCTTCAGGTTCGCGGCGTCGAAGCGGGGGAGGCCGAGCCGGAAGTCCTGCGGCCCGAGGCTGGCGCGGTCGCGAATGGCGCCGGTCAGCAGCCCGCGTCCCAGCGGGCTGTAAGGCACGAAGCCGATGCCGAGCTCGCGGCAGATGGGAAGCACCTCGGCCTCGGGCTCGCGGCTCCAAAGCGAATACTCGCTCTGCACGGCCGCGATCGGGTGAACCGCATGGGCGCGCCGGATCGTGGCGGCGCTCGCTTCCGACAGGCCCAGCGCCCGCACCTTGCCATCGCGCACGAGGTCGGCCATCGCCCCGAGCGTGTCCTCGATCGGCACGTTCGGATCGACACGATGCTGGTAGTAGAGGTCGATGACATCGACGCCGAGGCGTTTGAGCGAGGCTTCCGCCACGGCCTTGACATGGTCCGGCCGGCTGTCGACGCCCACCATCCGGCCCGGGCCGACCCCCGCCTCCGAGATCCGGAAGCCGAACTTGGTGGCGATCACGACCGTGTCGCGCACATCCTTCAGCGCCTTGCCGAGCAGCACCTCGTTCTCGTAGGGGCCATAGACCTCGGCCGTGTCGAAGAGGGTGACGCCGATCTCGACGGCGCGTCGCAACGTGGCGATCGCATCTGCCTCGGGCTGGCCGCCATAGGCGAAGCTCATGCCCATGCAGCCGAGTCCGATGGCCGAGACCGAGAGGTCTGGTCCGAGCTGACGGTTCTTCATTTGGAGTCCTTCCCTGACACGCCACCTCGAAGGGCGCCTCGCCTTGCTGGGATATGCTTTCGTGAGAGCCGTCCGATAAGCGGTGCAATCGTGTACGGGCTGTTCTATCCCGCTCACCAATGCGCCGAGCCGATCTCCCGCTGCTGCTGACCTTCGCGGCCGTCGCCGGCCGCCGCAGCTTTCGCGCGGCGGCTCGCGAACTGGGCATGTCGCCGTCCGCGGTTAGCCATGCGGTCGGCAGCCTGGAGGAGCGGCTCGGCGTTCGCCTGCTCGCGCGCACGACGCGGAGCGTGGCGCTCACCGAGGCGGGCCAGCAGCTCTTGGCGCGGCTCGAGCCGGCGCTGGCCGAGATCGTCGCCGCGGCGAGGCCATGCACGAATCGCGGGGGCTCCCGTCGGGACCGTTGCGCCTGACAGTCCCCCGCTCGGCGGCCCAGCTCGTTCTGCTGCCCCGCCTGCGCGAGTTCTCGCGGACCTATCCGGGCATCACGCTGGAGATCCAGGCCGACGACGCCTTCGCCGACATCGTGGCTGGCCGCTTCGATGCCGGCCTTCGCTTCGGCGAGAGCGTGGAGAAGGACATGGTGGCGATGCGGATCGGCCCCCATCAGCGCATGGTCATGGTCGCCGCGCCGTCGTTCCTCAACGGCCGCGATGCGCCCGGGCATCCTCGTGAACTGGCAGGCTACCCCTGCATCGGCCATCGCTTCCCGAGCGGCGCCCTATACCGCTGGGAGCTCGAGAGGGACGGTGAGGCCATGGAGGTGGCCGTGGAAGGCCCGCTCACCGTGAACGACGATCGGCTCATCCTGGAAGCGGCCTTGGCGGGCGTCGGCCTAGCGTTCGTGTTCGAGGCCCTGGCCGAGCGCGAGCTCGCGCGCGGAGAGCTGGTGCGCGTGCTCGCCGACTGGTGCCCCGCCTTTCCGGGCTTCTTTCTCTATTACCCGAGCCGGCGCCAGCTGCGTCCAGCTTTGCGGGCCTTCATCGACTTCTTTGCGGCGTGACCGACGGCAACGTCGTCACGTCTTAGGCGGGCGCGAGGGCGCCGTTCGGCTTGTTGATGACGGCGGGCAGACGGTCGCTCGACCTGCCCACGGGTGCTAACCATTATCCTCAGAACCCCCGCCATCCATTCGCGGTCGTCGCTGATGAGGATCGAACACTTGAGGCGGCCTTAGCGGTCCGATCGGGAAATGCTCGAGCGCGATCCCGACCGATACCCGAGTGTTCCTTCTCGCTCGGACGAGACGGAGCGCCTGCGCAAGATCATCCACGTCGACATGGACGCGTTCTACGCCTCCGTCGAGCAGCGCGATGATCCAGCGCTCCGCGGCAAGCCTGTCGCCGTCGGCGGTGTGGGCGAGCGCGGCGTGGTCGCGGCCGCGAGCTACGAGGCTCGCACGTTCGGCATTCGTTCCGCCACGGCCTCCACGACGGCCCGACGAAGATGCCCTGACCTGATTTTCGTAAAGCCGCGGTTCGACGTCTACAAGGAAGTCTCCTCGCAAATCCGGGAGATCTTCGCCGAGTACACGTCTCTGATCGAGCCGCTCTCGCTGGACGAGGCCTACCTCGACGTCACCGACAACCTGAAAGGCATCGTCTCGGCCACCCTGATCGCGGAGGAGGTCCGGGCCAAGATCAGGGGGCGGCTCGATCTCACGGCCTCGGCCGGCGTGTCCTACAACAAGTTCCTGGCGAAGCTCGCGTCCGACCACGATAAGCCGGACGGGCTCTTCGTGATCACGCCCAGAATGGGACTGGCCTTCGTCGAGGATCTGCCCGTCGGCAGGTTCCATGGGGTCGGGCCGGCCACGACCGCAAAGATGAACCGGCTGGGGATCTTCAGCGGCCGCGATCTTCGCGCACGCCCGCTCGCGTTCCTGCAGGAGCAGTTCGGCAAGGCCGGCGCGTTCTACTTCTCGATCGCTCGCGGCATCGATCACCGACCCGTGAGCGCAGATCGCGTCCGCAAATCCGTCGGGGCGGAGAATACGTTCGCGCGAGATCTGACCACCTTCGAAGAGATGCGGGATGAACTGCGCACGATCCTCGACAAGCTCTGGCGCTACTGCGAGGGGTCGGGGGTTCGCGGGCGGACCGTGACGCTGAAGGTGAAGTTCGCGGATTTTCAGCAGATTACCCGCAGCCGATCCGTCCCAGACCCCCTCCCCGACCGGGCGCCATTGGAGCGGATCAGCCTGGACCTGCTGGCGCAGCTCTTTCCCTTGCTGAAAGGCGTACGGCTTATCGGCATCACTCTCTCGACGCTGGAGACGGAGCGCACGGACCGCGATCTCCAGATGAACTTTACCCTCTGACGACCGAAGGCTCTCCCCTGCTGCCGGGTCGACCCGATGGCGTGACGCAGGGCTCACGCCATGGTGATCCTCATCGTGCATGTCTGAACGTGAGATTGTAGCGGATGCCGCCCGTCAGCGGATGGTTGCCCTCTGCCAGTGTGTGGATGCCGTGGAAGGTCAGCCGCGCCGGCCCGCCCCAGACAACGACATCGCCATGCGCGAGCGGTATGCGGCGCGGGCGATCGGCGCGAGTGAGCCCTCCCCAGAGAAAGACGGCTGGCAGGCCCAGCGACACCGACACGATCGGGTTGTCAAAATCGTGCTCGTTCCTGTCCTGATGGAGCGAAAGGCGCGAACCAGGCTCATAGCGGTTGATGAGGCAGGCGTCAGGCGCGAAGCCGGCAAAGCCCGCGGCCACCGCCGCACGCTCCGCCAGATCGACGAAGATGGCCGGCATCTCCGGCCAGCGCCGACCGCTCTCGGGATCGACCGGATCGTAGCGATAGCCGCTGCGGTCAGTCACCCAGCCGGCGGGACCGCAATTGGTCATCGCCACCGACATGGGGCAGCCGCCCGGCGTCACCATGTGGCGGAGGGGAGCGTCCCGCACGATCGTCGCCAGGGCCTCCAGCAGTTCGCGATCGAGTGCGCCCGCGAAACCGCCGAGCAGCACCGCACCTTCGGCGAGCGGCAGGTCGCCCTGGCCTTGCTCGAACAGGTCGAGCGGCAGCGCCTCGGGCTCAGGTCGCATCATGGAAGATGATCCCGAGCGTGTGGCGATGGCCTGAGCGCAACTTGCTGACGCCATGACGGAGATTGACCCGATAGGCGCCGCGCGTTCCCTGCACCGGGCGGTTGTTGACCGCGAACACCACCGCGTCGCCCTTCTTCAACGAAACCACCATGGCTCGCGACTGTATGCGCGGCCGCTGCTCGGTCAGCACGAACTCGCCGCCCTCGAAATCCTCGCCAGGTTCGCTCAGCAGGGTCGCGACCTGGAGCGGGAAGACGTGCTCGCCATAGAGGTCCTGGTGGAGGCAGTTGTAGTCGCCCTCGCCGTACTGGAGCAGCAGCGGCGTCGGGCGGGTCTGCCCGGCCGCGTGGCAGCGCGCGATGAACGCGGCGTGCTCGGCCGGGAAGCGGACATCCATTCCCATCGCCTCATGCCAGCGGTTCGCCAAGGGCGCGAGATGCCCGTAGAGCGCGGTCCGCAGGCCCGCGATCAGTGGCGGCTGCGGGTAGGCGAAGTACTTGTACTCGCCGCGCCCGAATCCGTGCCGGGCCATGACCACGTGGCTCCGGAAGCCTTCGCCCTCGCCATAGAGGCTCGCCGTCGCGTCGCATTCCGGCGCGGACAAGAGCTTCGGCAGGATCGCCCAGCCCTGGGCATCGAGATGTTGGAAGATGATCGACCAATCGACCGTCCCCACCCGACCGCCCGCGTCCCGAGATTTCATTGCGGCGCTCATGCTGCGGCCTCCCGGTTGATCAGCACCCTCTTGCGCCGCACGCCCCAGCGGTAGCCGGAGATCGAGCCGTCCGCCTTGACCACGCGATGGCAGGGATCGCGACCGCGAGCACATTGGCCGCGCAGGCGGCCCCGACCTCCTGGGCGGTCGCGGGCAGCGGCAAGGTTTTGGCGATCTCGCCATAGGTGACGGTCTCGCAGGACGAGACGGTCCGCAAGGCCGTCCAGACGGCCTGCTCCAGCGCCGAGCCGCGGATGTCGAGCGGCAGGTCGAGCCCCTTCGGGGGCGCTTCGATGAGTGTGACGACCTTGGCGACCATTTCCTCGAGGCCTGCCTCGTCCTGAGCGAGGCGCGCCTGCGGGAAGGCCCTCGTCAGCTCGTGAACCAGGGTCTCGTGGTCGTCGCCCAAGAAGAGGGCGGCGACGCCCTTCGGGCTCACCGCGACCAGCACGATGCCCAGCGAGAACGTCCCGAGCGCAAAGCGGATCTCGTCGGTCGCGGCTTCCCGGGAATCGGTGATGAAAGTCATGGCGATCTCCTTCGTTCCGGTTGATGATCGAACCTCGCACCGCCCGGCAAGAACCGCACTCCGGCTCTTGCTCTTGAATCGAGAAGGCGTCCGAGGACGATCAGGTCACGTCGGGCGCGCGCGCGATGCGCCGCGGATCGCGGCGTGCTTCACGGACGACGCGGAATGGCTGGCGCCGTCCGGAAATGCGACCGCGACGGCTTTGGGCGTCACCCCACCACATGATCGGGGCGGAGGCGATCGCCCACTTCATCGCGGTCGGTTCGGGAAGCTGTTCGTGGCCAACGTGCAGATCGATTTCCGCGGCGTCCACGCCGACGGGAACGTCGTCGTGATCGAGAAGCGCATGACCGCGACGCTGACGAACGGGCGACCCTACGCGATGGACTATCTCTTCGTGTTCGAACTCCGCGACGGCCGTGTGGAGCGCGTGCGCGAATACATGGACACCGCCGCCGGGAATCGGATGGTTCTCGGTGAGGGCTGAGGCGAGCAACCCCGAGCGCGATGGCGATAGTTGCTGTCGCGCCGACGATCGCGGCCTGTGGGCGGCGCTTCGCGTTGCTGCCCTGACCTAGCGTCATTGGCGCGAGCGCCAAGTCGCGCGACAGGCGCTCGCGAAGATGGACGAGCGGAGCCTGCGGGAGGCGGGCATCGATCCCGGGATGGCCGAGCACGAGATAAGTCGGCCATTCTGGCGTCCTCTGCTCGATCTGCGCGATTGAGCGTGACGCGACGCGGCCTGCCGTCCCGCAAGAAGGGATGGCGGTCAGTTAAGCGTGGCGCATGGTGGCCGTGATCAGGGCGAAATCGTCCGGCCGGATCGGCAGCAACCCGAAGCGCAGTTGCTGCCCCCAGTTCTTCTTCCCTGCCGAGAAGCCGAGCCGCGGGAGCAGAGGCGCGATGGGCGCCTCCTGCGCCGCCTCCCAGCGCACATCCCGCCGCCAGGGCCGGAAACCACTGAGACCAAGCTGCAGCTTCGCTCGGACATATGCATGGTAGTACAGGACAAGTAGATGAAGCGTGTCGAGCGCCTCGCTCGCGTAGCGCGAAAAGGACGGATCGCGATCCTCGGCCGCCAGCGTAAAGGCTGCAAGTTGTCCGAAGCCTCCGTGGATCGGGACCGTCAAGCCGTTGTTGATGCCGAACTCCGAAGCCTCACGGAAAAACCGGCTTTGCGCCGACGTTGTCGGGATAGCAGGGCGAGAGCCGTCCCGATAGAATCCGACTCGGCTCTTTCGTGCCTGACGAACCACCGGGTCGATCCGCTCGTAGCCGCTCCTCACGTAATGCCCGGTCCACTCGCGGGGGTACGACGACAGGAACGCCAATCGCGGATGAGCGAAGCTCAGATAAGCGAAGGATTGAAATCCGAGACGCCGAACTGCGCGCCGGCCGACCGCGACGAACGAAGCCTCATTGGTTGCCGTGGCCAATTCGTCGATGACGTCAGCCAGAACACGATCCAGGAGCATCTTGATCTCACCCCAACGAAATATCTAACGACGCTATTCTTTCTTAAGTATTTCTACAAGGTAACGGCAGATTGACTTCCGACACTAGTCGTTAAGGCCTTTCCGCCATTCCAAGGGACCGTAAGCGGTAGGCCTCCAGGTAGGCCGTCTTGGACGGCAGAAGGTGGTGTCGATGCAAATCGACGAGCGCTTTACGGTCACCACGGCGAAGCGCGTCGATCATTTCCCAATGCTGGCTTCGCACAACCTCAAGGCGGTTGCGGTCGACAAGCGCGTAATAGCGGACACCTTGGGACTTCTGCGCCGCGCGCTCCAGCGCCTCGACCAGAAAAGGGTTTCCGCAGGCCGTGAACAGATGGTGGTGGAAGAGCAGATTGATCCGGTAGACCCCGCGCACATCGCCCGCTGCTGCGGCTTTATCGTGAGCTTCCTGAAGGGTTGTTAGCTCCTTGAGGAGCACGGGGTTCGCGGGGATTGGCACCAAGCCAGCCGCTGTTGTCTCGATGGCCTCCCGCACGACATAAATCTGCTCGACCTCGGCGGGCGCCAATTCGCGTACGACAGCGCCTCGGTTTCGACGGTGCTCGACAAGCCCGGACCGCGCTAGTTCGGCAATGGCCTGTCGCATGATGTGCCGCTTCGTCTGCAGACGCTCGGCGAGTTCTTCCTCGACGAGGCGCTCCCGCGGGCGCAACAGACCGAGCGAGATCTGCTCCTCCAGCAACGTGGCGACCCGATTTATTTCCCCAGGCATGCCCAACGTGTTACCGGTCGCGTTGGCTTCGTCCGACTCGATGACACGCATCGCGATCGTCTCATTTGTCATGGGGGTCGTCATGCCGCCATCGGCGCGGCAGAGTTCGTCTCGATCCGATGTCCACTTTCCTCGTCAAAGAGGTGCACGGCCGTTGCGTCCACAGCCAGGTTGATCCGTTCACCGATGTGGCAGGTCGCGTTGCGTCCCGCCCTCACCACGGCCTCTCCGGCCCTCTCGTCCAGGCGCACGGTGATGAGCGTCTCCGCGCCGAGAGGTTCGATTGTGGAGACCTCGCCCGAGAGGGCGCCATGATCGCTGATGGTCAGGTCCTCAGGGCGGATGCCGACGACGATTGATCGATTGGACGTCAACGAGGGATTTCTTACAGACCACAGCGCCGAACTGAGGCGAACCGACTGGTCGCGAACCGCCCCGGTCAACAGGTTCATGGGTGGCGAGCCCAGAAAGCGCGCCACAAAAGTGTTCGCCGGCCTGCGATAGACTTCAAGCGGCGAGCCGACCTGCACCACGCGCCCGCGATCCATGATGCAGATACGGTCGCCCATTGTCATTGCCTCCACCTGATCGTGCGTGACATAAATCATCGTGGCGGCGAGCTCCCGGTGCAGCTTTACCAGTTCGGTGCGCGTAGACGTCCGCAGGGCGGCGTCGAGGTTCGATAGAGGTTCGTCGAACAGGAATACTTTCGGTTCGCGCACGATCGCTCGCCCGAGCGCCACTCGCTGCCGCTGACCGCCCGACAGAGCGTGCGGCCTGCGCGTCAGGAAAGGCGCGAGCCCCAAACCCTCGGCCACTTTGGCCACGCGGCGCTCGATCTCAATTTTTCGGAGGGAGCGCCGTCGAAGGCCAAATGCCAGATTCTCGTACACGGTCATGTGCGGGTAGAGCGCGTAGGACTGAAACACCATGGCTATGTCGCGGTCCTTGGCCGACGCATCGTTCACGATCCTGCCGTCGATCGAGAGCCGGCCCGACGATATGGGCTCTAGGCCGGCGATCATGCGCAATGTCGTCGACTTTCCGCAGCCAGATGGACCGAGAAGGACAAAGAACTCGCCATGTTCAATCCGCAGCGAGACGCCATCCACCGCTGCCTCGCGGCCGCCATAGGTTTTAGATAGTTTATCAAGCGTTACAACCGCCATGAGACGCTCCTTTTACTTGACCGCCCCCGCCGTCATCCCCTGCATCAACTTCTCACTAAAGAAGACATAGACAACGGCGACGGGAATGATTGCGATCATCAGGCCGGTGGCAATCATGCCCACGTCCTCGAACTGGTCGCCCATGAACTTCTGGACGCCGAGCGGAAGCGTGCGCTTCGCATCGTCACTGATCAGCACCACCGCATATAGGAATTCGTTCCACAACAATATCGTGTTCAGGATAATTACGGTGCTGACCGCCGGTAAAGCCACTGGAAGGCTTACCTTCCAGAAGATCGACCACTCCGAGTACCCGTCGATACGTGCGGCATCGAATAAATCTCCCGGAATACGGGCGAAGAAGCTCTCTAGAATGTAAAGCGTGATCGGAAGCTGGAATGACACGTAGACCGATGCCAATCCGATAAGACTGTTGTACAGGCGGTACTCGACTAGGATTTGGAACAACGCAATAATCGTGATTTGCGGTGGGAAGATGATGGCGCTGAAGAGCACGAAGTAGATGGCGCGGTTGCCCGGAAACGAATACCTAGCGAGGCAGTGAGCTGCCATGGCCCCAATCACAGTCACGACGACCACCGCTGAAAGGACGACCAGCACGCTGTTTCCGAAGTAGGTGCTGTAGCCGGACTCAAACCACGCCTGCGCGAACTTCCAGAAGTGGGGCGGTTCCGGCAGGGCGTATGGATCGCGGGAGATCTCGGGGGTCGTACGAAGTGACATTATCGCGACCCAAACGAACGGACCGGTTGCAAACGCTGTATAGACGATCAGGACGATGATAACCGTCACCTGCCGCCAGTTTCGCGCGATTCTCGCCATGTCAGTACTCCAGCTTACTGCGCTGGCGGAACAGTGCTGTCAGCAACGTCACGGCTCCCAGGACAATCGCGAACCAGACCGTCGCGATGGCTGACGGATAGCCAAGATCGAAGGTGCTCCAGTCGAAAGCACGCTTGTAGGTGTAGGTCGAGACGGTCTCTGTGGCCCAAAGCGGTCCTCCCCGAGTCGTGATCCAGACAAGATCGAAAATCTTCATCTTGCCGATGAAAGAGAGCACGATGAGGTTCAGAAGTGTCGGCCAGATAAGTGGAACAATGACGTACCGCAGCTTCGCAACCCACCCGCAGTTGTCGAGGTCCGCAGCTTCCAGTACCTCGGACGGGAGCGAATGCAGGGCCGCTAGCAGAACAACCATATTGAGCCCTGCCCACATCCATGTTGTGACGAGAACGAGAGCGGGGAGCGCGAATGCTGGATCGCCCAGCCACGGTCTCGCCCACTCGCCGAGCCCCAGCCACCGCAGCGCTATATTTGCGAAGCCCCAGTCGTAGTTGTAGATCCAGACCCAGATGATGCCGACAACGACGTAGGACATCAGACAGGGCAGGAACCACGTCACTCGAAAGAACTGTCGTCCGGGAATTTTGGCGTAGAGAGCCAACGCGAGTAGAAGGCCGATGCCCACTTCAAAGAATGGAGAAACGAGCGCCCATTTGAACGTATTGTGCACCGCTCGCCAGAAAAATTCGTCCGAAGCAAGTAATGCGTAGTTGTCTGTTCCGATAAATTTGTCTGACTGCCCGGGTTTGACCTCGTGAAAGCTGTTCCACACGGTCCGTAGCACAGGATATGCGGTAAAGGCACCAAAGGCCGCCACGGCGGGTAGGAGAAAGATCGAGATGGTCCGCCATTGCTCTCGCGCCGCACGCCGCGCGGGAGCAAGGGACGAGGCGCTTTCGATCACATCCGTCGCGGACGCGACCTTGTTCCCTCTGCGCACGCCTCCGCTATTCAACGGGCCGCTTCCATGCGATCGACGACTTCCTGCACGCTCATCAGCCCAGCCGGAAAGGCTAGGTTCACCACCTGCGCGAAAGTCTCCTTGCGAGCGCCCGTTAGCACCGAGATTGGGAGGCCGATGAAGTAGGTGGCGTCGGCGTTCGCGGCGGCGAGTTCCCGGAAATAGCCAGCGTAACGGCCTTTGATTTTCCCAGGATCGACCTTGATGCCCGTTTGCACCAGCACATTCTCAACCCACTTCTCGCCCATCGCGGGCGTGGCCATGCTGTTGAGGAAACGAACCGCGAGGTCGGGGTAACGGGTCCGCGCGTTCACGACGTAGCTTCCTCCGACCGCCAGCGTCTTGCAGCTATTGCAAGCCGCGCCTGGGAGGGCGGGATAGTTCATGATCCCGAGCGGGAAGTCCGCCGGTTGGCCGCCCTTCTCGGGCGGATTGAACGCTCGCGATGTGTAATAGCTGCCCGACAGGAACAGCGCCGAGGTCGGATTGCCGTAAAAGTAGGCGTGGCTCTCGCCGAGCTTGAGGCTCGTAAAATTCCGTGGCAAGCCGCCAGCGTCGATAATGCGCTTCACGAGCATTAGGGCTGCCACTGCGCGCGTATCTCGCCACGAGAGCTGGCCGGCGAGCAGGCGACCATAATCCTCGGTGCCTAGCATCTTTAGAAGCGCCTCCTGCGTGAGAAAGGCGCCGGGGAAAGGACGATCGCCAACGCCGAGAGAAATCGGTGTGATCCTCTCAGCGGCCGACTTGCGCACGGTCTCAAGGAAGGCTTCGTAGCTCATCTGCCCGCCGGGCGGTGCACTGACGCCGAGATCGGACATGATCTTCTTGTTGTAGTAGACCTCCAGCGTCCAAGCTTCGAGCGGAAAGGCGTAGGCCTTACCTTCGAAGGTCCATGCCTTCTTGGCCCAGGGCTCGATTGCGCTCCAGTCAAGGCCACCGGTGAGGTCGAGAAGGAGGTTATTTTGGACATACTCGAACTGGTCGTTCTCAAGGGCGAAGATGTCCGGGCCTTGACCGGCTCGTAGGGCAGTCTTCAGGGCGGTGTAGAGCGCGTTCTTCTCGTACCAAGTCGTCTTGAGTTTCACGCCCGGGTTCGCTGCTTCAAATGCCTTGATTGCGTCGCTGACGAACGCTCGTTTCGAGTCGTGATCAGCCCATTGGCTCCAGAGCGTGAGCATGGTTTCGGCGCGAGCCGCTGCGATCTGGCCCAAACCAGACGCCAGCAGTGCAAGGACAGCAACGCACTTTGAGGTGACTCGGCGTCCCATGGGTTCTCCCCCTTGCGATCTTACCCCTAAGAGGCACCGCGGCATCCTTCTGTCAACACAATTGTTGCCAATTTTGTTTTACGCGTCTACACAGAGCAGGATCGTTGTCCCAAGGGAGTGCTTTCGTGAGCCGCGCTTCCCCGATCCGAGCGCGTCGCAAGATCGACCAGGGCATTGTCACATCTACCGAGTATAGGCGCTTTTGGAGCGTCTTATCTCGTTCGTGACGCCAGCTAAGTCTTTGAAATTGCATACGGCAGTCTCTGGCGGCGCAAAAGAAGAGAGCAGTCGACTTAAAATGACAATGCCGTCACGGGCTCTCCGGCTTCCTGCCGGGCTCGCAGCAAAGCTGACAGATTCATGGAACGGGTCCCCTGATGGTCAGTGCGTCGGCTTGGCCGGCGGGAGCGCCAGGTTGACGTTGACGCTCTTGGTCTCCGTGAAGCTGTCGAGCATGCCTTCGAGCGACATCTCACGGCCGATGCCGCTTTCCTTCACGCCGCCGTAGGATTGGCCGAGCGCCTGGCCGCCGCCCTGGTTGACCTGGACCCAGCCGGCCTCGACAGCGTGCGCGGCCCGCAGCGCCTGGCCGATGTCGCGGGACCAGATATAGGCCGCCAAGCCGTAATGGCTGTCGTTGGCCATGCGGATCGCGTCCTCCTCGTTGCGCCACGGGATGGCGACGAGGACCGGCCCGAAGATCTCCTCGCGGGCCAAGCGCCAGTCGTTCGAGGTGTCGGCGAAGATCGTTGGCACCGCGAAGTATCCTCTGGTGAGCGGGCCCTCCTTCGGCGGCAGGCCACCCGTCACGAGCCGCGCCTCGGAGCGGCTGAGACCTTCGGACACGTAGTCGCAGATCTTCGTGAACTGACGCTCGTTGATGACGGAGCCGACATCCGTCTCCTCGTCCAGCGGATCGCCGATCCGCAGCGCCGACGTGCGGGCCACGAGCTTGTCGAGGAACGAATCGAAGATGTCCTGGTGCAAGAAGAGCCGGGAGCCCGCCGTGCAGGACTGGCTCTGCCGGGTGAAGCGCATGGACGCCACGATCCCGTCCAGCACCCAATCCTCGTCGGCATCGGGGTAGACGATGGACGGGCTCTTGCCGCCGAGCTCGAGCGAGACGGGAGCGATCCGCTCCGCCGCAGCCCGCATGATCGCCTTTCCGACCGCCGTCGATCCCGTGAAGCTGACCTTACGGACGACCGGGTGGGCGGCAAGCGGCTCGCCGCATTCCTTCCCGTAGCCCGTCACGACGTTGACGATTCCCGGCGGAAGGTGGTCCTGGCAGATCTCGGCGATCAAGAGGACGGCAAGCGGTGCGTCCTCGGCCGCCTTCAGGACGATCGTGTTGCCGGCGCAGATCGCGGGTGCAATCTTCATGGAGGCGAGCTGGGCGGGCGCGTTCCAGGGGACGATCGCGCCAACCACACCGATCGGTTCACGACGCGAATAGCTGAGCTGGCCCTCGCCGAGCGGGATCGTCACGCCTTTCAGCTCGCCTGCGAGGCCGCCGAAATACCGGAACGCATCGGCGACCATCCTGGCCTCGCCGCGCGCCTGAGTACGGAGCGCGTTGCCGGTCTCGCTCGCGATCAGGCGCGCCAGCTCCTCCTGCCTCGCTTCCAGCGCCTCGCCGATCGCCAGCAGAAGCCGGCCGCGGTCGCGAGCCGGAACCCGCGACCAAGCCGGAAAGGCCGCCTTCGCGGCCTCGACCGCCAGATCGGCGTCCTGCTTCTCGCCTCTCGGGACCTCGCCGATCGGCTCCCGGCGCCCAGGATTCTCGACCACGATGGTGCGGCCGGAAGCGGCCTGGCGCCACTCGCCGCCGATCAGCATCTTCCTGGACGGCAGTCCTCCGGCGGCCTGCCCGGACCGCGCCGGACCGGTCGCGCCGGCGGGGCGTTCTGCCTGCATGGTCGTCATGGGTGCCTCCTTCTCTATCCTGCCGAAGCCCGCGAGCGCGGATCGTGTCGCTCATCCAGGCCATCGTGTTGGTCTGGCTGTAGAGCTGCTCGCCGGCCTCGAGATCGACGGCGACCGTCTGCATGATCGTGCCTTGAACCTGAAACTTCATCGATCGTCTCCCGCGAGACGGCCCGTCCGTCAGGCCGGCCGATCTCGACTGCCTCGCTCGCTCACATCCTATTGCGGCGAGAGACCCGCCTCCTTCACGATCACCCGATACTTGTCCCGCTCGGCGTTGGCGAAGGCCGTGAAGGCCTCCGGGGTGTTGGGCGCGGCAACCGCGCCGATCTCCTTGAGCTTCGCCTGCATGGCCGGCGTCTCGTAGATGCGCTTCACGTCGGCCGCAATGGCGTCAACGATCGGCTTCGGGGTGCCGGCCGGCGCGAACAGGCCGTGCCAGGTCGCGACATCGAAATCGGGATAGGTCTCGGCGATGGCCGGGACGTCGGGCGCGGTCGGGCTGCGCTCCTTCGAGGTGACCGCGATCGCCCGCACCGTCCCGCCCTGGGCCTGCGGCCAGGCGAGTGTCATGTTGTCGAAGGCGAGGTCGATATGGCCGCCCGCGATGGCGTTCATGATGTCGCCCGACGAGCGGTAGGGCACGTGGGTCATCTTGGCGCCGGTCAGCTTCTGGATCATCTCGCCGGGCAGGTGGTTCGCGGTCCCGACCCCGGACGAGCCGTAGCTGAGCTTGCCCGAGTTCGCCTTCACGTAGTCGATGAACTCCGGGAAGGTCCTCACCGGCAGCTTGGGCGACACCACGAGCAGATTCGGCAGCTGCGCGAACAGGCTGACGGGCTGGAAGTCGGCCTCCGCGTCGTAGCCGGTGCGCTTGTAGACATAGGGGGCGATCGCATGCGTGCTCGCCGTGCCGACGAGCAGCGTGTAGCCGTCCGGGGCCGATTTCGCGACCGAGGCCGCCCCGACCGTGCCGCCGGCCCCGGTCTTGTTCTCGACCAGGAACGGCTTGCCGTACTTCTCCTGCATGGCCTGGGCGAAGATGCGGCCGAAAAGGTCGGCCGTGCCGCCCGCCGTGAACGGGACCACGATCGTCGTCGCCCGAGCCGGCCAGTCCTGCGCGGCGGCGGGTTGGGCGAGCAGCGCCGTCGCGGCCCCGACGAGCCCGGCCGTCCACCGTCCCAGGGCGGGCACAACTCTCCTCGACATCCACGACCCTCCTGCCGCTCCCGGCGGCACATCCCGGCCATCATAGGAGGCACGGCGAGATCCTCCTGTCAACATAATTGTTGCCAATTTTGTTTTACGCGTCTACACAGAGCAGGATCCTTGTCCCAAGGGAGTGCTTTCGTGAGCCACGCTTCCCCGATCCGAGCACGTCGCAAGATCGACCGGCTATTACCGGCGCATGTCGCTCCCTTCAGCGATATCCAGACCGGATTTCTCGTCGACGCTCTCGGGCGCACGGGCGCTCTCCATCACCGAATTAAACCGGTGTGGAGCAGTCCGTTTTTCGCGGGCTCGGCGCTCACCGTTGCGGTGCCGCCGAAGGACAACCTGGCGATCTATGCAGCCATGCGCATTGCCCAGCCTGGCGACGTCTTGGTGATCGCGACGGGAGCGTATGAGGGGGCGGCTCTATTCGGTGATTACATGGCCGGGCTAATGAAGAATTGCGGCATCGTCGCAGTCGTGACCGACGGTATGGTGCGCGATGTGTCGGGCATCGCTCAGGTCGGCTTACCCGTTTATGCCCGGGGCGTGACGCCTAATTCCCCCTTTAAGAATGGCCCCGGCGAGATTGGCTTCCCTATCGCGCTCGATGGGGTTCCGGTCCGGTCGGGCGACCTCATGCTGGGCGATGCGGACGGCGTAGTCGTGTGCCCCCGCGAGCGCTTGGCCCAGGTGTTGCCCGCGCTGCAGGCCATTCACACCAACGAGGCAGATATGGATCGCGCTGTACGCGAGGGGCTGAAGACGCCGAAGTGGCTCGACGAACTCTTCGATGCCGCCGGCGTGACTTTCGTCGACTAGCAGAGTCCGATGCGCCCAAAAATCCTCTATCTCACGCACGCTAACGGCGGACTCTACGGCCTCATCCGCGCGGAACTGCCCGCTACACTCGAACTCGTCACGCTTTCGACCGACGAGGAACCGGAACGGCTCGCCGCGCTGGCGACGGCGGACGCGGTCATCGTGCAACAGACGAAGCTCACTCGTTCACGGATCAATGCCGCCACGCGCCTCCGCTTCGTTCACCACCAAGGGGTCGGATACCAGGACACAATCGACCTTGCCGCATTGGCAGAGCGTGCTGTGCCGCTTGCGATTACACCCGGCGGCACTGCTGGTGTCGCCGAGCACACAGTCCTGCTTATCTTGGCGGCGTTGAAGCGTCTTCCCTTTGCAGACGCCGAACTGCGGCGGGGCCGGTTTCATACCAACGCATTGCGGCCGCACACACGCGACCTTCAGGGCAAGACCGTCGGCCTCCTCGGACTGGGGCGTATCGGAAAGATGGTTGCCGAACGCTTGCGCCCTTTCGAGGTTGAACTGGTCTACCACGACCCAGCCGCCGCCATTTCGGCCGACGAAGTCGCCCGTTTAGGGCTGCAGTGGGTTGGCTTCGAGCAATTGCTCGCCGCCTCGGACATCCTAAGCTTGCATCTTCCGCTCCTTCCCACGACACACCGGATCATCGGCGCAGCCGCGCTCCGGACGATGAAGCGCGACGCAATTCTCGTGAACACTTCACGCGGCGGGCTGATCGATGAAGACGCGCTCTACGATTCGCTCTGCGCAATGCACCTCTCCGGCGCGGCGCTCGACGTCTTTGATCCCGAGCCTCCCGCCGCTAGCCACCGGCTATTCAGGCTGCCGAACGTCGTGCTCACGCCGCACGTCGCGGGCGGCACTGGCGACACGTTCTCTGCCAAGATGCGCGCGATCTTCCGTAATCTCGACGCCTACTTTGCTGGCCGCCCCGTCGAGAACCTCATCGAGTACGGTCCCGCCACCCAGCTCAGGACAGCGTCGTGACAAGCGCGGTCGCTTCCACGGTCGATTGCCACCTGCATGTTGTCGATGCGGTCCGTTGGCCATACCCGCCGGGGCCCGGAAATAAGCCGGCCATTGAAGAGCAGGCGCCCTTCGAACGCTTAATCGCGGAACTCGACAGGGCGGACGTCGAACGTGGGGTGCTCATTCAGCTCAGCGGCTATGCAACCGACAATCGCCCGATGCTCGATGCTGTAGCGCGTGCGCCCACCCGGCTCCGCTGCGTTATCGGTCTCTCGCCCGAGGTGTCGACTCACGACATCGAAGCCCTCGCAGCGGCCGGAGCGGCTGGTGCGCGCTTAAATGTCCTCCAGCACGGTTGCGCGTCCATCGCGACCGTATCCCATCGGCTGAACATCTTCGCCGACCTTGGCTGGGTAGCCGACGTTCAGTGCAATGCCGTCGATTTGCCAGCTTTTCTGCCGATCCTCAAAGTGGCACGCTGTCCGATTGTCCTGGACCACATGGGTTGGTTCGACATATCCCGCGGCATTAGCGATCCGGGCTTCCAGGCCCTTCTGAGGTTCGGGCGGGAAGGCGCCAACATCAAGCTCTCGGCCGCCTTCCGATTGTCTCGCCTCCCCTTCCCACACCCGGATCTCGATCCTTTTGTCGATGCGATCCTCACCGATTTCACGCCCGCGCGGTGCGTATGGGGCTCGGACTGGCCGTTCGTCGGCGTTGCACCGGCGCCGAGCTACCGCGAAAGCCGCGCCTGCCTCGAGCGATGGGTGAACGACCCTGACGAGCGCCGGCTCATCCTGTGCGAAACGCCCACGCGCCTTTTCGGCTTCAAGGCTGCCGTCGTGGTCACGAGATGAGAAACGTCTCTGCTTGGAGTTGACCCGCTCTCGTGGAGCCCTTCAGGCTTTCCCACGAGGTGTTCTCCATGGCTAAGACGCGCCCACCGTACTCACCTGAGTTCCGTCGACAGATGGTCGAGCTGGCCCGCTCCGGACGAGATCTGACCGATCTGGCTCGTGAGTTCGAGCCCTCGGCTCAGGCGATCCGCAACTGGGTCGCTCAGGCCGGCCGGAGCGAGGGCCGCCGGGAGGAGAAGAGCGAGACGCTCACGACCGTTGAGCGCGATGAACTCCTGCGACTGCGGCGTGAGAACAAGCAGCTGCGCCTGGAGCGCGACATCGAGGCAAGGGCGGCAGAACAGGCGGCGCGTGCGCCCGATGCGGTCGTCCGGGAGGCCGAAACGCGCCAGCGAATCGCGACCGGCCTCCGTCACCTCGCCGGCCTCGTCCGACAGGACGATCGATCCTTCCCCAACGAGCGCATCGGCCAGCGCCCCGCCGAGCCGGCCGGCGAGATGGTCGTAGCAGGTGCGCGCCTCCCTGAGCGCCGGGTCGATGCGCGGCGTCACGCGGCGCTCGGGCGCGAACTCGGCAGCCACCACCATGATGCCCTCCAGCATCCGGGCGACGTCGGGCGAGGCCAGCCGGAAATAGCGATGCCGGCCCTGCGCGACGACCGAGACGAGCCGACCGGCCGCGAGTTTCGCCAGATGGCCGCTCGCCGTCGCGGGCGCGACGCCGGCCCTGTAGGCGAGCTCGGTCGCGGTCAGGGCGCGCCCGTCGAGAAGCGCGCTCAGCATGTTCGCCCGCCCGGGGTCGCCGACGAGGGATGCGACTTCCGCGATGCTGAGGGCGACGGTCATGGCGGCATCCTAGCGCCCGGCTGCTGACGCGGCATGCGGAAACGCTTCGGCCGGGACCGAAGCGTTGTCGCCTGACAGGGCCCGCCACGGCCCTTACCTTCGGGCTGCACCCGAGGACAGGAGCGCCCTATGATCACCTGCTGCATCACCTACACGCTCGACCCGTTCCGCATCGCCGATTTCGAGGAGTATGCGCGGCGCTGGCTCTCGATCATCCCACGCTGCGGCGGCGGCCTCCTGGGCTACTGGATCACGCGTGAGGGGTCCCGATAGCCCGCGGGGCGAAGGCTGTCTGGGCTGACGGCTTGTCTTGCGCTCTCAAGCGCGATCGTGGTGATCGCGAGAGAACCGGCCGTACGCACGTAAAAAACCTGAAGGTGAATGATCGACTTCTTCGTCAGCCCTCAGGTGTAGGGCTGCGTTTCGCTGGCAAAGCCGCTACGAAGTCGACGCCTCTCTGGACCCAGGCGGCGAGTGCCCCGGGGCTTGACCAGCCCTCAGGGTCGACGACGACGAACCCCCGTGGACGCCGCCCAGCGAATTCCAGCGGCCGGACGTGGGGCCCAGCCAGCGCGCTCGAATACGCGTCGCTTCCGACTCTCACCATGACCGACGATCCCCTGACGCCACAGCACATGTTCCCACCGAGCATGAAACACAGGCCGCCCATCATCTTCCGCTCCACCAAGTCTTTTCGGTCGGATAGAAGCCGGCGCACCTCCTCGGCTGTCGCGAGATCGAACGCCATGATCAGCCGGGCGCCCCATCGGACGCCTGGAGAATCTCGGCCAGCCGCACGAAGGATGTCTCCCAGGCAATCCTCGTCACATTGCACACGGCGGGCACTGCGAAGCCGGAGTGGCGCAGCGTGAGCCGCGTACCGGCTTCGAGCGGTTCGAGAAGGTAGGTCACGGTTGTAGGGCCGCCCGGAATGCCGGCTCCCTCCCATATGTGGACGAGCTTTCGCGGCGGATCGACCTCGAGGAACTCACCCCCGATTTCATAAGGGCGACCGTTGCCGACCCCGGAAGCGGTCCATCGGCAGCGCCGCGAACATCGCCTGCCCATTCCCGAGTGTCGAAGACGCCAAGTCGGACCCACCAGTCGCGCACCTCCTTCGAGGTCAGCGCCTGAAAGACCCGTTCAGGCAATGATCCTGACCGGGAGCGGGCCTGGCGGCCGCGAGCGCGGCGCGCAGCTTGGGCGAGGTCTACGCGGCCTACGGGCTCGGTGTCGGGCTCGGAATAGGCCTCTCCTACGTGCCCGCCGTGGGGGCGGTCCAGCGATGGTTCGCCCGACGGCGCGGGCCCGCGTCCGGCCTCGCGGTCAGCGGCATCGGAATCGGCACGCTCGTCATGCCGCCGCTCGCGTCGCTCCTCATCGACGCTCTGGGATGGCGCCAGGCCTACCTCGTCCTCGGCGCGCTAGCTGCCATCCTGGGCGCCGGGATGGCCCTCCTGATCGAGAACGATCCGGCCGGCGGGAGCCTCCATCAGAGACGCGGTCCGGTCCCGGCCCTTCGTCGGTCTCTACATCGCCTGCCTGGTCTGCTCGTTCGGGGTGTTCGTGCCGTTCGTCCACCTCGTCCCCTAC
>JAABUN010002741.1_pt1 | contig 29930 bp, 34 predicted proteins | sample 5559311 | NCBI WGS metagenome assembly JAABUN01 (sample SAMN10711877, study PRJNA513370) | rock metagenome | isolation source: Antarctica rocks | place: Antarctica: Victoria Land, Siegfried Peak sud | reverse complement strand
GGTACGCATCGCCATCGCTCGCGTCGGTGCCCAGCGCTGCGTGCTGGTCAGCGACGGTGGCCAGCGCCACAATCCGTCGCCGCCGGAAGGATTGCGGATCTTCGCGCAATCTTTGTTCGAGCTGGGTGTGACCGAGGCGGAGATCGGGCTGATGGTTCGCGGGAATCCGCGTGGTCTGCTCGGCCTTGACGCGCTGACCGGCCCGGACTGGGAGCGACCGGCTTGATGGAGGCATGAGGGAATGCAACGAACGTATGAGGTCATCGTCGTCGGGTGCGGCGGGCTCGGCAGCGCCGCGGCCTACCATCTGGCACGCCGGGCGGGGAAGGATGTGCTCGCGATCGAGCAGTTTCAGCTCGGCCACGATCGGGGCAGCTCGCAGGATCACTCCCGGATCATCCGTCACTCGTACCACGACGCGAACTACACCCGCCTGGCCGCGCCAGCGTACGAATTGTGGAGCCAGGTGGAGGCCGAGTCCGGGGTTCGGCTGGTCCGCAAGACGGGCGGGCTGGACCTGGAGGAGATCGGGACGACGGGACCGAAAGACTTGTCGCACTGCGCGGCGACGATGGAGGCGGACGGCATCCCATTCGAGGAGCTGACCGCCCGCGAGGTCGTGTACCGCTGGCCCCAATTCCGGCTGCCGGACACCGCGCGCGGCCTTTATCAAGCCGACAGCGGTCTGGTCGATGCGCGGAAGTCCAACGCGGTCCATCTCGCGCTGGCCCGGGCGCATGGCGCGACGGTGCTAGATCGCCTTCCCACACGCGGTCTTCGCCAAAATGGGGATTCCATCGACGTGGTCACCGACGAGGGCGTCTTCACAGCCGGGCACGTCGTCGTCGCAGCCGGCGCGTGGTCTAACACAGTGTTGGCGAACCTCGGGGTCTCCTGGCCGCTGACCGTCACCCAGGAGCAGGTCACCTATTTCGCGACCCCGCACCTGCGTGAGTTCGCTCCCGACCGGTTCCCGGTTTGGATCTGGCGCGCCCCGGAAGGGTTCTATGGCTTCCCGATCTACGGAGAGATCGCGACGAAGGCGGGTCAGGATGCGGGCGGTGACGAAGTCTCGGCGGAGACGAGGACATTCGCGCCCAATCCGGCCACGCACGAGCGGCTCGTCCGGTTCCTGGAGACGCACATCCCGCGTTTCCTCGGTCCGGAGCTCTACACCAAGACCTGTCTGTATACGATGCCGCCGGATCGCCACTTCGTCATCGATTCGGTTCCCGGCTTCCCGCGGATCACGATCGCGGTCGACGGTGGCCACGCCTTCAAGTTCGCGACACTGATCGGCCGGATTCTCAGCCAGCTGGCGCTCGACGGAACGACCGAGTACCCGATCGACGCGTTCCGAGCGGACCGGCCGGCCCTGACCGACTCGACGTTCCGGCCGGTCTTTCGCAACCAAGCCGTGCTCAACCGGGCGTAGCCGCACCCGCGGACGAATCCGCTCGGCGACAAGAACGTAGGAGGAATTCTCAGATGCGCGCTGATGGATCGACGAAACGGATCGGACTCCTGGACCGGCTCGCGGCGGGGCCGGTGATCTGCGCCGAGGGCTATCTCTTCGAGTTCGAGCGCCGCGGGTATCTGCAGGCCGGAGCCTTCGTGCCCGAGGTCGTTCTCGAGCACCCAGAGCTTGTCGCGCAGCTCCACCGCGAGTTCGTCCACGCCGGGTCCGACATCGTGGAGGCCTTCACCTATTACGCCCACCGCGAGAAGCTGCGCCTGATCGGCAAGGAGCATCTGCTCGAACAGATGAACCAGCAGGCCCTGACGATCGCCAAGGATGTCGCGATAGAGACCGGCGCCCTCTTCGCCGGCGACATCTGCAACACGAACGTCTTCACCGGCGACGACGAATCGCGCCGGAAAGTGCGGGCGATGTTCGAGGAGCAAGTCCAGTGGGCGGTCGAGGCCGGGGTCGACTTCATCATCGGCGAGACCTTCTCGTGGGGCGAGGAGGCAATGATCGCGCTCGACGTGATCAAGCAGGCCGGAAAGACGGCCGTGATCACGCTCGCCATCCATCAGGAGCCGGTGACGCGTGAGGGCTGGTCGCCGGAGGAGGCGTGCGCGCGCCTCGAAGCCGCCGGCGCCGATGTCGTCGGGCTGAACTGCATCCGCGGGCCGATGACGCTGCTCCCGCTGCTCAAATCCATCAGGGATCGGGTCAAGGTGCACGTCGCGGCGCTTCCCGTCCCCTACCGCACCGACGAAGAGCATCCCTCGTTCCAGTCGCTTCGCGACCCAGCATATCCCGACGCCCCGGGTGGTCGGCCGTTTCCGACGGCATTGGATCCGTTCGTCTGCACCCGCTACGAGATCGCCGATTTTGCCAGAGATGCGGCCGCGCTGGGGGTGCGCTATCTGGGCGTCTGCTGCGGCGCCGGCCCGCACCACATCCGCGGCATGGCCGAGGCGCTCGGCCGCATGCCGCCGGCCAGCCGTTTCAGCCCCGACATGTCCAAGCATGCCTTCCTTGGCACCGATCCGAGCCTGAAGTCGGAGAATCAGGAGTACGTCAAGACTCTCTGATCCCGGACCGCGCGGAGGAGGGTTCCAACCCGTGGAATCGCAAGCTGAACCAAAAGGTTGCGCTGCCGATCCATCCGTCGGTGCTTCGGGGCACGTCGTTCGACTTGGACCAGCGACGGAGGCGATACCACGATGGGGACTGTCGGATTCATCCACGAGACGCGTTGGCAGGATCTCCCGGAAGCGGTCCGCGGCCAAGCGCGGCGCTGCCTGCTCGACACGCTCGGCGCCGCGATCGGCGGGCGCCGCACGGATCTGTCGCGCATCATCAACGACTTCGCGGCGATGACCTACGGCGGCGGCGGCGCGACGCTCTGGCTCGACGGACGTGCGGTTTCGCCACCGGGCGCGGCGCTGGCGAACGGCATGACGATCGACTCGCTCGACATCCATGACGGCTGTCTCGCCGTGAAGGGCCATGCCGGGGTCGCCCTCGTGCCAGCCGTTCTGGCGATGGCGCCGGCTGACGCTGGACGGCCCATGTCCGGTGCGGAGCTACTGACCACGCTTGTCGTCGGCTATGAGGTGGCGCTGCGGGCGGGGGTCGCCCTGCACGCGACCGCCTGCGACTACCATACCTCCGGCGCGTGGAACGCGCTGGGCTGCGCGGCCACGGGCGCGCGGATGCTTGGGCTGGGAGCGGACGAGACGAGACACGCCCTCGGGATCGCGGAGTATCATGGGCCGCGTTCGCAGATGATGCGCTGCATCGACCATCCGACGATGGTCAAGGACGGCTCCGGGTGGGGGGCGATGACCGGGGTCAGCGCGGCGATGCTGGCGGCGGCGGGCTTCACCGGGGCACCGGCGGCGACGGTCGAGGCGCTGGAGTGCGCGGAGACGTGGGCGGACCTCGGCGCGCGGTGGCGGATCGGGGAGCAGTTCTTCAAGCCGTGGGCCGTCTGTCGCTGGGCGCAGCCGGCGATCGCGGGAGCGCTTGCGGTGCAGCGGGAACACGCGCTGCCGGCGACCGAAATCGAGCGCATCCAGGTGATCACGTTTCACCAGGCGACGCGGCTGGCGTCGCGGCGGCCGCAGACGACCGAGGAGGCGCAATACAGTCTGCCCTTTCCGGTCGCCGCCGCGCTGACGGACGATCACCTGGGCTTTGACCAGCTCAGCGGAGCAGGATTGCGGAATCCGCACGTCCTGCGGCTGGCCGACCGAATCGAGTTGGTGGATGACCCGACCCTGAGCGCCCGATTCCCCGCCGAGCGGGTGGCGCGTGTGCGGATCGAGACGGTCGCGGGAACGGCGTTCGACTCGGGTGAGGTTCACGCGCGATGGGACGCCGCGGACCCCCCGTCGGACGACGAGCTCATCGCGAAATTCCGCTGGTTGGTGGGCGAAAAACTGCCGGCGGCCAGGGTGGATGAGCTGCTCGACATCGTCTGGAACTGCGCGGATCTGACCGACGTCGGTAGGTTGGGCGCGCTGCTGTCGGTGCCTGGCGGCGTGGCATGACGCTTCAGAGCTGGATTCTCCAGGACCGGGGCACGCCGGGAGCACGCCCTTCCGCGACATGCTCCCGGCGTGGCGCTCCGGCTGAAGGAACATGCTCCAGTCGGTCAGCGGCTCCGGTTGACCGGCGCGGGCAAGCAAGGATGTCCTGGAAGTCAGGATGCCCTCCCACCCAAGGACACGAACGCGGCAACAATCACGGCCGGGGCTACAGCCACGATCATTCCCATGACCACGATCATGCTTGCCGAGGTGGGGTCCTCGGCTGGCTCCGGCATCCCTTTGCCCATTCGCACGACGTCCGCGAGATCGTGGACGACGCGATGGCGACCAGGGCGCAGGAGTTCCGCGACCGCGGCGCGCCGCTGAGCCGTACGACCGTTCGAGACCGGAGACGCTGATGCGACGCATGACGAAGGAGCCATGGTTCGGTCCGAAGCTGGTGGGGAGGGCTGGCGTCCGATCACCTGGCAAGGCTGGCTCCTCACGCCGCTGCTGGCGCTGCCGGTGGTCGGCGTGCGCATCGCGTTCGGCAAGTCGGCACTTGCGTACGGCCAGGGAGCGGCGCTCATCCTAGTTTTCGCGCTGATCGCCTGGCTCACGGCGGGATCGCCTGGGTCGCGCTGGCGGCGCTCAAGCACAATTCAAAAGTCGACCTTGACCTGACCAGCTTCGGCATGATCGGGTTGTCCCTGCCGAACTTTTGGCTTGGCACCATGCTGGTGTACTTCCTTTCGGGGAAGCGTCCGTGGTTCCCGCCGGGAGGATACATCCCCTTTTCAGAGGATCCACTCGCCAATCTCAAGGCAATGGTGCTGCCGGCCACCGCGCTCGGTTTGGTCTCCGCGTCGGTGATTATGCGGATGACGCGGTCGTCCATGTTGGAGATCGTTCGCCAGGACTATGTCCGAACGGCGCGAGCGAAGGGCTTACAGGAATCAGCCATCACCTGGCACCATCTGCTCCGTTGGTGTTCCGGCTCATGGCTGGGTGCTCCTTACGGTGTCGGTCGTCGGATCATCGGTGGTGGTGGTGGTGGGCTGGCTCAGGAGAGCCGGGCGGTGCCCGCTGCGGGCAGATACCCCTGTGGCGCCCTGAGAGCCCCTGTGCGAGGCGCTGGGAGCTGGGGTGGCGCCATACCGCACGGTCAGCCCCGGAGGAACGCGCCTGAGGACCACTTCGGGCGGCGCCCATCGTCATGCCTCCTATCACTAGTCGTAGTCCAGTTGAGCGTCTCCGTCCAAGTCGTCGTGCAGTTCAGCGTCTCCGCCCCAGGAAGTCGGGCCGAAGATTCGGTCCACGTCTGCGTCGGGGACCTCGTCATAGCTGGCGTCGTGCCCATTGAGGAGGCGCGGCGCCCGCGTGTCCTGGCCATCTACGGCGTCGAGGTCGTCACTTGGCGAGCTCCCATGGCCAGCAGAGGACGTTGGCGCGCCCGCCCCGTCGACGAGACCGGCACCCAGCTCTCGCTTCACCGCGTTTATCAGGAGCGTGGCGGCAAAGTTCCTCGGGCTCTGCACGTAGCCCCGGATATTCGGATCGGTAATCGCCAGGCGCCGCCGCACTTCCTCCATGGTTTTGCTGAATGATGATTCCGAGCTGGCGGCGGGTGGCCCTGCCTTGTGCCTTGTTTGCTGTGTTCTGGAACCATGCTCCATCAAGCAAAGGATTGATGGATTTCCAATCCTCTTGCATCTTGCTTCCAGCCTTGAGCAGGAGTTCCCGTATCTCCTCTTTTCCATCATCCCCACCACCACCACCACCACCACCCTCTGGTCGCGGGCCATCCCCCTCAGATTCCCCCTTGATGTGGGAGGGGGTGGTGGTGTTTTGTTTTCTTGTGTGATGTGGTGTGGTGTTCTGTAGGGGTCGTACGTAAGGCTTACCTACGGTATTTGTCGGCCTTACGTCAGGAGCCGGCGTCCCGCTCTGTGGGAGGTTGGTGCGTTTGGCGGTCGCATTCTTCAGTGCCGATCGCGTCTCTTGGGCAGCACGTTTGGCCGCCTGGCGCTCCCGGGACTTCCGCTGGTCGTCGGCATTCTTCTGGCGAGCGTCACGGAGTCGGCCCACGTAGTCATCCCAGTCATGGATGTGCCACTGACCATCACGCTTGTCGACGAATCCCGCTGCCACCAGTGCGTCGATGAGCTGGTCTCGGTCCCCCGTCCACCCGGCGGCCTCGCAGATCACTCGGGTGCTCTCAGGGAGAACGCCGTCCGGTGCACCGTTGATCGACCACAACCACAGACTCGCCACCAGGCCCAAGGCATGGGCGTTGTCGATGTCGAGGTTATCCGCGAGGGTAAACACCTTGGGGTGCTCTCTTAGGGATTGGTGCAGCGGCACCCACAGACCCAGGGCGGCCATCATCGTCCCCCGGTTGTGGACTGGCGTGCCTCATGTGACACCCTCCTGGTGCCGATAGTAGAATCGTCGTGCAACATCATCGTGTCCCTGGCAAAACCGGCGACTGTCCACCGTCGGTTTTGCTATGTCCGGGCCTAGCCCGGCTGCTGACTCTGGCCGGTCGCCTGACCGGCCAGCATCGACTCCAACGCTGCCATCGGCACGACCAACTTCCGCCCAAATCTCAGGGTCGGGAGGGTGCCATCCTTCGCACTCCGGTAGGCCCGTTCCTTGGAGAGCCCGAGGATGGCAGCGGCCTGCATGACCGACACCGTTTGACGCTGGCTGCTGCTGGCGGTGGTGGTTGCATTGCTCACGAGTGGTGCCTCCTGACTTGGTGGGCGGCGGCCCGTGTCGGCCTGCCCTGGGCTGCTACGTGCGTTAATCATTATACCAAGTACGGCTGAGTGGCGCCTTTCTCTGGCGAAAGTTGACCACTCTAGCTATCAGGCTTGCGCAAGCCTGATAGCCTGCTGCATGACCTTCATTTATGCAGATGGCACGGCAACGGGCCGGAGCTACCGACTCCGGCTCGTGGTCGTGGGGGTGTGGGGGTCCTAGTCGGCGGCGGTGGCGAGCGCGGCATCGTCGCTGGTAAAGCGCAGCAGCAGCGGGTCTACCTGATTCGTAGACGCCGGTTAAGATGAAGGCCTATGGCGCGCTGCCGAGTCTCGGTGTCCTCGACCGGCTCGCCACCAAGCGCGGCACGCAGAGCGTCAGCTTTACCGTCGTCGGCTACGGACTGCAGGAGGTCAAGCCGACCTACATGGCCGACCGCTCCCGCCTGCGCGGTACGGTGCAGCTGGTCAACCTGCGGAATGCCCTGACCAACGGCTACAACCTCCAGGCGACCAACGCGCCGGGCACCGGCGGCGGCACCTGCTTCGGCGATTCCGGCGGACCGGTCTTCATCGAGAACACGAAGACGATCGGCGGGGTCAACTCTTTCGTCCTCAACTCGAACTGCAAGGGCGCCGGCTTCGCCTTCCGGATGGACCTGGCCACCAGCCAGGATTTCGTCAACCAGTTCCTGTAACAGGGCCCGCACCACGATAGATCGAGAGGGGGCGGCGCCTATAGGCGCCGCCCTCGTTCCATGCTCCGCATAACCGAGGTCGGGAATCGTCCCATGTCGAACCGGGCGCGGCTCATCAACGCCGCCCGTCATTTCCACTCGGTCGGTGAGGAGAGAGGGAGGGCAGAGCGCCCTCCTTTTGCCGCGGTCCCGACCACCCTCTCTCCTCTCCTCTATCGTGGTCCCGACCGCCCTGCCTTCCGGTCGCCCTCTCCCCGCCGATCTCCACCCTTCCCGACCGTTCTCCCTCGGCCACTCTCCCCAAGCGCTCCCTACGCCGACGATGCTCCTCGTCCGTCCGTCGTCACTGCTCGGCCCTCGATCAGGAGCCAGGCGAGCAGGGCGCTGCCCAGGGCCAGCGCCGCGCTCAGGAGCATGATCACCCGGAAGCCACCGACGAACGCCTCGTCGATGTCGCGCGCCACCGCCGCTGCCATCGCCGGTTCAAGCCCTGCCGGCACCTCGGCGCCGGCCAGGCGGTCGCGCTGAGCATCGAGCGAGGTCCGGGCCTCGGCCGGGATCGGCTGATCCGCCAGGCGGTCGTCGAGCCCCTGACCAAAGACGGCGGCGATCACCACGCCGAAGATCGCGATCGCCAGCAACCCGGCGGTCCGGGAGACGGCGTTGTTGATACCGGAGGCCAGCCCGGCGTGGCGTTCCTCGACCGCACCCATCACCGCGGTCGTCAATGGCGCAACCGTGACCGCCATCCCCACCCCCAGCAGCACAATCGCTGGAAAGAAGGTCGCCCAGTACGAGCCGCCGATCCCCGGCCGGGCGAAGAGGGCGAATCCGGCGGCGGCGATCGTTGGTCCGACGACAAGCGGGGTCTTCGCCCCGAACCGGCCGATCAAACCACCGGCCCAGCGCGACAGCCCGAACATGATCAGGATCATCGGCAGCAGCGGCGCTCCGGCCCCGGTCGCGCGATAGCCATGGACCTGGATCAGGGTGAAGGGCACGAAGTAGAGCGCGCCGCCGAGTCCGCCATAAAGCAGCAGCGTCAACAGGTTCGCGCCACTGAAAGTGCGGGAGCGGAAGAGATCGAGCGGCATCATCGGCGCCCGGCCCCGCGCCTCGACGAGGACAAAGGCGATCAACGCGCCCCCGCCGCCAAGGAGCCCACCCAGCACGAGCGGATCGCCCCAGCCCCGGAGCGGCACCGCCGTGAGGCCACCGACCACCGCCCCGAGTCCGACCGTGGCCAGCATCACGCCCCGCCAGTCGAGACCGCGCAGGCCGTGCGCGGCATCGGGGTCGCGGCTCTCCGGGACCCGCCAGCGGCAGAGCACCAGGACCACGGCGGCCAGCGGCAGATTGAGGAAGAAGACCCACCGCCACGAGGCGTTGTCGACGAGCCACCCACCCAGGAACGGCCCGATCGCCGAGGTGATCGACGTTGCGCCCGACCAGGTCCCGATCGCCCGACCCCGCGCCGCCCCATCCTGGAAGGAGGCGCTGATGATCGCCAGACTCCCCGGTACCAGCATCGCGCCGCCAACGCCCTAAACCGCCCGGGCTGCGATCAGCTGCGAGACATCGGTCGCGAACCCGCAGGCGACTGAGGCAACGGTGAAGAGCGTCACCCCGAGCATAAAAACGCGCCGTCGCCCGAAGCGGTCGCCAAGCGACCCCCCGACCAGGATCAACGCGGCGAGAAAGAGGGCATAAGCCTGGACCACCCACTGGACACCGGCGGCGGTCGCTCCCAGATTGGCCTGCAACGTCGGCAGCGCGACATTGACGACCGTCCCATCGATAAAAGCCATGCTCGAGCCGAGAATCGTCGCCGCCAGCACCCAGGTGCCAACAGCAGGGATGTCCGTCTCGCCGTCAGCCACGGCGGCCTTGCCGGCCGCGATCACGCCTTCATCGCACGGTGATTTCGCGATCGTCGCCAACGTGTCGTCCTTTCAGGAAAACGATTCCTCGCGGGGTCCGGTGTCCGGGCGCTCTCAGGGTTCGGCGTCTCGCGATCAGCCCGCTATCGCCATTGGCAGGGTGGCCGGTGAGCCAGGCACGTCAGCGCGATCGCCCTGGTCCATGCAACTCGTCAGGTCGAGCATGGCTACGAGATGTCACCGGCATCAGGGGCAATCCCCGGCGCGGAGCCGCGCCCAACCGGAGGATCGATCGGCAGCCAGATGCGGATGCGCGTCTCGCCCGGCTCCGACTCCACCGCAATCTCGCCATGGTGGCGCTCGACGATGATGCGGCGACTGATGTCGAGCCCGAGTCCGGTTCCCTCACCGACGCCCTTCGTGGTGAAAAAGGGCTCAAAGATCCGGCTCCGCACCTCCGGCGGGATGCCCGGTCCGCTGTCGACGATCTCCACCAGGATGCGCGGACCGTCGCCCACGGTGCGCACCGTGAGACGGCCCGTCCCCGCCATCGCGTCCACGGCGTTGTCGATCAGGTTGGTCCAGACCTGGTTCAGCTCACTGCCAAAGGCGGCGATCCGTGGCAGGGTCGGGTCGTAATCCCGCTCGATGACGATCCCCGTCAGTGCGTGGCCGAGCATTGTCAGGGTGCTCTCCAGCCCCTCCCGCAGATCGACCCGCTGCTCGGGCGCCTGGTCCATGTAGGAGTAGCGTTTGACCGACCCGACCAGGTCGGAGATTCGCGACGCTGCCTGGCCGACCTCCGCGCTCAGCTCGGTCGCGGTCAGTGTCGCGGCGACCCAGGCGAGCGCGGCCGGGAGCGCCACGGGCGGGAGCCCCTGCGCGACCGCGTCGAGCCGCGTCTCATCGAGCCCGGCGCCGACGAAGGTCGGCGCCAGCTCCCAACCTCCACCAACCCCATGGGCGTCCAACCACGCCGCCAGGGCATCCTCCCGATCGCTGCGGGCGAGCGGATCGAGCACGGACATCCTCACCGGGCGGAGACCGGCGACGAGCCCCAGCTGCTCGTCGCTCAGGCGCCAGCGCGCGAGGTCGAGCGCCAGGGTGTCAAATGTCGCCACCGTGCCGTGGAGCTGCTCGGCGGCGCGGCGAGCGGCGGCGGCCGGGTTATTCAGCTCGTGGGCCAGCCCGGCGGCGAGCTTGCCGAGCGCCGCCAGCTTCTCGTGTTGCTGCAGGGTTGCCCCGACGAGCTGCGCGCGTTCCGCCACGACGCGCAGCACGGTCGCGGCGAGGGCGGGACATGTCGCCAGCATATGCTGGAACGGCCCTGGATCGATCCGCAGGACACGGCTGGACATCGTCGCTCGGAGCGTCGCGATGTACGGCGTCCCCGTCAGGAGCGGCATCTCCCCGGTAAACGCGCCGGGGGCGTGGGTCGCCAGCGTCGTCTCCTCCGCGCCGACTCGCTTGGTGACGCGAAGCTCTCCGGCCAGCAGCACGAAGAAGGCGACGTCCGTTTCCCCTTCCTGGAAGAGCGCTTCCCCGGCGTCTAACCAGAGTTCCCGGCCAGCATCGGCCACCCAGCGACGGTCGTCCTCGCCGAGCCCGGCAAAGAGTGGGATGTTTCCCAGGGTCTCGGTCATCGTCGCGTCGCTCATGCGCTCATCGTCTTCCACCCACGCGCAGGTAGCTTCGCTCGCGTGGCGGCGCCGTTCGACGAGATAGCGCCCGGTCGCTGAAGGCTCACGACGGTCTCAGACCTGGCTCTCGCTCAGGTATTGGTGGACGAAGGTGACCGCGATCGACCCTTCGCCGACCCCCGAGGCAACCCGTTTGATAGACGATGCCCGCACATCGCCCGCGACGAAGACCCCCGGCACGCTCGACTCCAGCAGGAAGGGGTCGCGATCGAGCGGCCAACCCCCATTGCCCCTGTCACCACGAGGAACGTCCGGTCCCGCCAGCACAAATCCGCGCCCGTCCCGGGCCACGATGCCGGCGAGCCAGTCAGTCCGTGGCTGGGCGCCGATAAAGATGAAGAGCGCGGTGGCGGACACCCGCTCCTGGGTGCCCGACTCGCTATCGGCGATGGTGATCGCGTCGAGACTGGTTTCGCCATGCGCCTCTATGACGCCCGTGTTCGTCCGCACGGTGATGTTCGGTGTCGTCTCGATCTGGCCGATCAGGTAATGCGACATCCCCCTGGCGAGGGAGTCGCCCCGCACCAGGATCGTCACCGTCCGGGCATAGCGGGCGAAATAGATCGCGGCCTGCCCCGCCGAGTTCGCTCCCCCAACGATGTAGACATCGGAGTCGCGGCAGGAGAGCGCCTCGGTCATCGCGGCGCCGTAGTACACCCCCGCCCCGGAGAGTCGCGCGATACCCGGGGCATCGAGAGATCGATACGAGACGCCGGTCGCGATCAGCAGGGCGTAGCAGCTCAGCTCCGAGCCATCGCCAAGGGTCACGATCCGGTACGGGTCCTCGACCCGCAGCCCCGTCACCTCCTGTGGGGTGAGAATCTCGACGCCGAAACGGGTCGCCTGCGCCACAGCCCGGCGCGCCAGATCGTTCCCACTCAATCCAGACGGGAAGCCGAGATAGTTCTCGATCCGCGAGCTCATGCCCGCCTGCCCACCGGGCGCCTCCCGCTCCACCAGCACCGTCCGCAGCCCCTCGGAGGCGCCATAGACGGCTGCCGCCAGCCCAGCCGGGCCACCGCCGGCGATGACCAGATCGGAGAAGGGACGGGTCGCCTGTGTTCGCAGCCCAATCTTCGCAGCTACCTCGCGCAGCGGTGGCGCTTCGAGTCTGATCCCGTCGGCGAAGATCAGCAGCGGAAACTCCGCTCCTTCGGCACCCTCCGCCTCAATCACCTGCTGTGCTTCAGCGTCGGTCTCGATATCGAGCCAGCGGTACGGCACCTGATTCCGGGCCAGAAAATCCTTGACCTCGTGCGACGGCGCCGACCACCGGTGACCGATCACCCGCAGGCCGCGATAGGGCGGCCGGAACCCCGCCTTCCAGTCTTCCAGCAGATCGTCGACGACGGGATAGAGCTGCTCCTCCGGCGGATCCCATGGCTTGAGCAGGTAATGGTCGAGGCGAATCTCATTGATCGCCCGGATCGCGGCCTCGGTGTCGGCGTACGCGGTCAGCAGCACCCGTTTCGCGTCGGGAAACCGGGTCATCGCCTCCGAGAGAAACTGGACCCCATTCATCCGCGGCATCCGCTGATCCGCGAGCAGCAATGCCACCGGATCGTCGCGTCGCTTTAGCTCGTCGAGCGCGTCGAGCGCCAATTCCCCGGAGTCGGCCCGCACCACCCGGTACTCACTCCCGTAGCGACGGCGCAGGTCGCGCTCGACCGCCCGCAGCACCTCGGGGTCGTCGTCGACGGTCAACAGGGCCGGTCGTGCCTCGTTCATGATCTCCCTGCGGTCTTTGAGTCTCGGTCACTCGTGTCAGCGAAATGAGGGGATAGAACGTCGGACATGGCCTCCCCGAGTGGCTCACTCCCGCATCGCGGTGGTCAGGGCCGCCCCGAGGGCGCCGGTCTCATAACTCCCGGCATGACGCCTCCCGTTGATGAAGAGGGCCGGGGTGCCTTCCACACCGCTCTCCAGCCCCGACTCGACATCGCGCTCGATGCGCTCGCCAAGGTCCGATCCGACCATGTCGCGGTCGAAGCGGCCTGCATCGAGCCCGAGCTCCGCCGCGTAGCGCGACAGGTCATCCTCTTCCAGGGCGCGCTGGTGGGCGAAGAGGTGATCGTGCATCTCCCAGAACCGGTCCTGCCCCGCGGCGGCCCCCGCCGCCTCGGCGGCCCCCGCCGCCTCGGCGGCGCGCTGCGCGTGCGGGTGAATCTCCGTCAGCGGAAAGTGACGGAAGACGAAGCGCAGCTGATCTCCCAACTGGCCCTGGACCTCCCGCACGGCGTCGTTGGCGCGGCGCGTATACGGGCATTCGTAGTCGCCGTAGATCACCAGGGTGACCGGCGCGTCACTCGGACCGTCGCTGTGATCGTCCGCGCCGGCATCGGGTCGAAGCCGCTCGACCATGGCTTGCTCCATCGCTATCGTGTCCTGCTGTCCCGGTGGTCGTTATCAGGCGATGGGCAAGGTCGCGCGGGATCCTCGCCCGTCACCACGCGGGGCCACGCCTCAGTTAGAGGAAGGTCTCGTCGACGTAGCACCAGCGCCAGTCCTCGCCCGGCTGAAACGACTGAATGATCGGGTGATTGGTGGCGTGAAAATGGGCGGTGGCGTGCTTGTTCTTCGACGAGTCGCAGCAGCCGACATGACCGCAGATCAGACACTCGCGAAGGTGAACCCAACTGTCACCCGTCTTCAGGCAATCCTCACACCCCTGCGCACTCGGCGTGACATCGCGGACCTGATCGAGGTGCGTGCAGCCTGACTCCATAACGTCCTCCTCCACACACCCTCAGTGGGCCGTATCATCGTGAGCGACGACTCCCTGTCGCACGCCGTGACAGCACCGCATGAGCCACGCCGTTACCGATCCGGCACGGTGACGCTCGTGTCCCTCGTCCTCCCGGAGCGCGCACCCCGTCTGCCCCGTCGGGAGGTCTCGCGCTCGGCGCCCTTCCTCATACGCCGCCAGGTGTCCGACCGCCAGCGACCAGCTCGCCGGCGGCGCCAAGCGCCTCATCGGCACCAGGATTGACCCAGGGATCGACCATCCGCGTCCAGCGAACCACGCCATCGCCATCGCCATCGATCAGCACCAGCGCCCGGTCGCTGTAGCCGTTCCGATCGCGATAAACGCCGTAGGCGACCGCGCCCTTCGGCTCGAAATCCGCCAGCAGCGGAAAGCTGATCCCCCGGGCTTCGGCGAACGCGGCGTGACTCCACTCGCCATCGACCGATATCCCCAGCAGCGCCACACCCCGCTCGTCGAACTCCGCCCGCCCGGCCAGCTCGGACAGCTCGTCACCGCAGACGGGGCTCCAGTCGTTCGAGTAGAAGGCGAGCAGAACCGGTCGCCCTCGCAGATCGCGCAGCGAGACCGTTGTCTCACCACCACCCCGCAACGTAGAGTCTGGCGCGGGATCACCCGGCGCGATCTGCGTCGACCGCTCGGGCGGCGTCATCGTCTCCCCCATGATTACCTCGCCCATCACCGCTCCCTCGCCCGCCTGCACGGTCTCGCCGCCAGCCTGCTTCCCACAAACCCCAGGAGGCAGCAGGGCCACGCACCTCCTGCCGGCCATCATGCGCGACGGGCCGGGTAGATGGGCGTCGTATGGACTACGAGACCGCGTCAGAAGCGACGGGAGGAGGCGGCATAACTGTAGCGGAGCGAGACCGGGGGCCGCCTCCGCCTAACGGGTAGGGAAGCACCTAATCGTCCGGCGAGGATGCGGCCCGCACCAGCAGCACCGGCACCGTGGCGTGGCGGGTGATCTCCTCGGCGACCTCGCCGAGCAGCCACCGCCGGATGCCGGTCCGGCCGTGCGAGGCCAGCACCAGCAGGTCGCCCGGTTGGGTCATCTCGACCAGGACGTGACCGGCCAGGCCACGCCGCACCTCGGTCGTTGACACGATCCCTCGCTCGCCGAGACGGGCGCGGACGCCCTCCAGGTAGTCGACGGCCTCGCGCTCCTCGCGGGCAAGGTCATCGCTCAGGGCGGCATAGGCGGCGGCGGCCTCATTGACGGCGAAGTGGAAGACCGTCACATCGGCGACACGAACCAGGTGGAGCGGTGCGCCGGTCAGCCGCGCCAGTTCCTCGCCATGCCGCAACGCTTCCTCCGCGAGGTCTGACCCATCCAGCGCCACCACGATCCGTTCATACATCCGGTGTCTCCTCTTTTCAGGAATCAACAACGATCGATCACGACGGCGCATCCGTACCAGCGAGCGCCCGTTGCGCCGCGTCCGGTGCGATCCGCATCAGCAGCGTCAGCACGTCGGGAAGCGGGTCTTCCTGGAACCAGCGTGGGTCGATCCAGAACCCCGGCGCCACCCCGGCGTGGAACCGCCCATCAGTGTCGGGAAGCACCGCCTGATAGATGCCCCCGGCGGTCAGGCGGTAGACATCGGTCCGTTCCTTGCCGGGTCGAGGATCAAAGAGCCAGTACTCGGGCACCTCGCTTCCTGCTATTCATAAAACTTGTCGCCACGATCCCGGCCGACGCTGTCGTTGGAAATCACCTCGATCACGAGATCAGCCGGACCATCGAGGCGCTCTGGCGTCAGGCGGCCAGCGTTCTCCGTTGCCACGAACGAGACATCGGGCTCGCGGGAGGATCGGTCCGACACATGCATCTCAAACGGCGCGACGAAGACCCGGCCCAGCCCCCGGAGCAGCGCGTAGATCGAGAGCAGCGAAAAGAACAAGCCCACGACATCTTGATGTCTCGCCGTCGGCGGCCCGAAGCGCAGCACCGCCCCATCGACCCACTCGGCATGAACGTCCTCGTCCACCTGGGTCAAGAACTCCTCGTACGTCATTGGGGTCCGCCGCTCAGGAGCTGTCATCGCCTCGGTGAGCTGCTGTGCCATAGAGATGCTCCTACCGACCAGGCACGGATTGCTGGCTCGTTGATGACGGTTCGATGCTAATGGGGCAGGCGATGGTGTTCACGGCCACACCCTACTGCGCGCCTACTGGGAGGCGCGCCCCTCATCGCGCGCCGGACGACCCGGCCGGTGCCGCCACCGGCGCATCGACCGCTCCGCACGCGGGATGCCGCTCGGGGATCGGCCGCTGTCGCTCCCCACCGGACGCCCCCCGTTCACGGGGTCGCCCAACTCCCGGCCGGCCGCCGCGATCTGCCGCCGTGTCCACTGCGCGACCACCTTGACGACGATCATCGTCACTCGCTCCCCATTCGGCTCCGCACCGGTGGTCTCATCGCGATGGTGGCGCCCTCAGCGGGGCACCGGTCCCATCGCCGCGACGTCAGCGCCAAACCCTGCTCATCTCTCGCCCGGCACGGCCGGATCGTCGAGATCGACCGCTCCGGGCACCGGGTCATCGAGCGCCTCACGATAATAGTGCCGCCAGCGCTCGCGCACGGCTGCCTCCGTCACGCCGGGAGTGTAGGCAGGAGAGATCACGGCCCGGGCGCGCTCTACCCGCACCAGGACGATGGAGTTCATCGCGCTCGCTGTGCCAAGACGGCGGTAGAACGCGAGTAGCTCGTCGAACCGCTCGCCCCCGCTCAGCACCGTCGCCCTCCCCTTGAAGCGATAGCCCTTGCGCGAGATCGGATCGACGACGTTGATCTCGACCGATGGGTTCTGCGAAAGGTTCTCGATCGTCCCCGGCGAGCAGATATCGGCGAAGACGAGATGATCCTCATCCCAGGCCGTGGTCGTCCCCTTCGTCGACAGGTTCGGCGTCCCATCGGGGCAGACAGTGGCGACGTAGCCAAGCCGCTGGGCGCGAACGAACCGCTGCATCTCCTCGGTGAGGATTCCCACGTCCGCTCCTCCTCCCGGTGTGTCGCTCACGCACCCCCGCTCGATCCTCCGGTCCGGGCCGTGGTCGCGCGCTCGTAGGCGAGCCGGAAGAGGTCGAGCGCGCCGTCGACATCGGCGTCACCGCGAATAGGGTAGCTGACCCAGCCGCTGTCCGGCAGCACATGATGGACCTGGGCACGTCCAACCTGGACCAGCTCCTCTCGGACCCGAACCGGGAAGGGCAGGTCGGCCAGGAAATCCCCATGCAGATGCCCAAGCTCGCGGCGGCCGAGGCGAAACTCGACCCCACCAAAGCGGTGCGGCGCCTCCTCGACACCGGGCCAGCCAAGCACCTCCCGTCGGATTCGAGCCGAGGGGGATAGTGGGGAAGATGAGGTCTCAGACGTCGTTATCACATGCTCTATATTAACGGGAGGTGGGTACATCGCATCGAGACCAGTCCCCTCCAGCACCGCGCCCGGCACGCTGCCATTGTTGTGCCATCACGTTGGGATCCGGTCACCGATGCTCCCCCATCCTGTTCCAGTGCGTCCTGGCGAAGTGTGGTCCCGGAGCCTTGACGGGCCACGCTGCGCCGGATACTGTCGTTGTTGATCAATATAGTCAGTTGAAGCGCCGCTACGATTGGAGGTCCTGCTATGGTCGTGCTCCCCGAACTCCTGGCCGCGAACGAGCGTTATGCCGCCGAGTTTGCCAAGGGCGATCTGCCGATGCCGCCGGCCCGCAAGGTGGCGATTCTCGTCTGTATGGACGCGCGCATCGACCCGGCGAAGGCGCTCGGCCTGGAGGAAGGCGACGCCCACGTCATCCGCAACGCCGGCGGACGGGCGGCTGATGCCCTGCGCTCCCTCGCCATTTCCCAGGAACTGCTGGGCACCCGGGAAGTCGTGGTAATCCACCATACCGACTGCGGCATGTTGACGTTCACCAATGACGACATCCGGCAACGGCTTGCCGACAACGTCGGCGACGCCGCCGCTGCCCAGGCGGCCGGCATCGACTTTCTGCCGTTTGCCGATCTGGAACAGAGCGTGCGCGACGACGTGGCACTGATCCAGTCGTCGCCGCTTCTCCACAACGACATCGCGGTATCCGGCTTCATCTACGATGTCCATTCCGGTCGCCTGAACCGCGTCGACTGACCATAATCGTTTCCGGCACCGTGCGGTCCAAGCCTCTGCCATCAGGCCGACCGCAGCTGATCGGGCGCGTGCCCCTGGCCAGCGGCTCCGCCAGCGAAAGGGAAATGTCCGGCGAGGCCTCACCGGGGAGCAACGTTTCCTGGCACTCCTCGCCTATACCCTGGCCGAATCCCAGCGGAAGAAGCGCACCGCGAAGGCCATCGCCACCGCGAAGGTCGCGAGCAGCACCAGCAGGTCGACCCAGATGGTGCCGAGGCCGCGACCGCGCGTCATGGGCTCGCGCAGGGCGTCGACGAGGTAGGCGAGCGGCAGCGCCCGCGTGATCGGCCGCAGCCACGACGGGGCGTCATCGATGCTGAAGAAGACTCCCGACAGGAAGAGCATCGGGAAGGTCACCAGGTTGGCATAGCTGGCCGCCGTCTCGGCGTTGCGGGCGAACCCGGAGATCGCGAACCCGATCGCCAGAAACGCCAGCGACCCCAGCAGCAGCACCAGCACGATCAGCAGCGGGTTGCCGTGGACATCGAGCCCAAACAGCAGCCGCGCCAGCAGCACCAGGATCAGCGACTGCGCCAGCGCCACGATGAGCTGCGACAGCACACGGGCCAGGATAAAGCTGGTCAACGGAAACGGGGTCACCTTTATTCGCCGCAGGATGCCCCGCTCCCGGAAGATGACAAAGGCGGTCGAGAGCCCGATCACCCCCGAGTTCATCAGACTCATCGCCAGGATGCCGGGAACGAAGAAATCGATGAACGAGATATCGTCGGCGCTCACCGGCCGCTCGGTGATCTGCAGCGAGCTGGTCGCTCCGGCCACCCCCAGCAGCACCTGGCGCACCGCGCTGACCGCGACCTGGGCGGTCGGCCCGTTGGTCTGGTCGTACGAGAGCTCGACGCCAGGGTTCCCACCCGATGGGGCGGGAGCAGAGAAGAGGAGGACGACATCGCGATCGCCGTCCTGGAGCGCCTTCAGCTCCTTCGCCGCCTCCCCGGAGCGGAGGTGAAAGGCCGAGCTGCCGGCCAGCGCCGCTCGTACCTGATCCTGGAATGGTGAAGGAGGTCCCGCCAGACCGACATCGATGCTGACCCCGCTGTCCCGGCCAAAGACGGCGCCGAAGATGACGATGAAGATCGCCGGAAAGGCGAGGTTCCAGAAGAGCGCGGTCCGGTTGCGGACGCTCATCTTCAGATTCGCCTTGACCATGGCCCAGAGCGGTCGCATCAGTGCTCCTCTGATCGAACGGCAACCGGCATGGATGCCGTCAACCGTGGTGTGATCGGGTTAGCCGCGCCGGCCCCGCCGGCGCTTGGTCGACGGGGACGAATCATCGTCCGATCCGCCGTTCACGTCTTCCGTGACGTCATAGCGACGCCCCGTGAGCGTGAGGAAGACATCCTCCAGGTTGGCCTGGGTGCTGCTCAGCCCCGCCAGGGTCGCCCCCTGACGTTCCGCCAGGGCAAGCAACCCGACCAGGGTCACCTGGGCGTCAGACGTTCGCAGCGCGATTGCCCCACCCGCGGCGCCGGGGGTTGGATCGGCGGCGACGACTCCGGGCAGCCCCGCAAGCTCGTCCGGCGCCAGGCTGCCCTGGGCGACCGTGGCGCGGACGGTGGCGTCCATCTCCAGCGTCCGCACCAGGGCCGCCGGGGTATCGCAAATGACGACCCGGCCCCGATCCATGATCGCGACCCGGTCGCAGAGCGTCTCCGCTTCCTCCATGTAGTGCGTCGAGAGGACGACCGTCGTGCCGGCAGCGCGAATCCCCTGGATCGTCTCCCACAGGCTGCGCCGGGCACGGGGGTCCAGCCCGGTCGTTGGCTCGTCGAGAAAGGCGATCCGCGGGCGATTGACGAGAGCCAGCGCGATCGAGAGACGCTGCCGCTGGCCACCAGATAGCTGACCGGCCCGCGCGCCGCGCTTCTCCTCCAATCCAACCAGCCCAAGTAGCTCGTCGACCCGTTCCCGCGAGGCGTCGACGCCATAGAGACCGGCAAAGAGCTCGATCAGTTCGGCCGCGGAGAGATAATCGAAGAGCGCGGTCGTCTGCAGCTGCACTCCGATCAGGCGCCGGACCGCGTCGCTCTGGGCGACCGCATCGAGGCCGCAGACGCGGATCGTCCCGCGGTCTGGCGGGCGCAGCCCCTCAATCATCTCCAGGGTGGTCGTCTTGCCCGCGCCATTTGGCCCGAGGATGCCGAAGATCTCCGACGGCGCGACGGTGAGATCAACTCCCGCGACCGCCGTCACCCCGCCATACCGCTTGACCAGCCCGACCGCCTCGATAATCGGTCCGGCGACACTAGCAGTGGGGGATGAAGCACGCGGCAGTGTATCGGCCTCGATCATCGCTCGTCGTCCACTACGGTATGGCTCGGGGCTGAGACATTCATCTCCGTGACTATAGTGGGCGGGCGGGAGACCGGCCACCAACCGCGGCTCCAGCCACCGGCGCTGATGCCCGACACGCAGCGGCGCCGTCCTCTTGAGCCTACCCGCCGATCGGCGACGCGACCGAAAGTGGGGCGGCGAGATGCTCTCGTGACCGCGTGGCGGCACCACGCCGTCGTGCCGGAGGGCGAAGTACGCACGAGACCCGAGGCACATGCCCCGGGTCTCGTCCCATCGCTGAAGGTCACGGCCGGTGGGCGGGTTAGCCCTCGACGCGGTTCCAGTTCTGGATGTTCCAGTAGTTGACCTCGAACGCGCCGAGCGCCACGTTGTCCTTGTTCAAGGTGTTCGAGATCGCGTACTTGTCGGCGGCGCGGTTGACCAGCGGCACCAGGATGGCGTCGTTGATGATGATGTCGTTGAGCTGAATCGACAGCTCGGCCGCCTTCTCCAGATCGGTCTCCTTCTGGAGTTCCTCGAAGATCTTGTCATACTCCGGGTTCACGTAACGCTGGTTGTTCTGGCCGGTCCACGCATTCGACTTCTGCGCGATATTGCTCCCGTCTTTTCCAGCGTACCAGCCGATCAGGTAGGAGACGGTGCTCGTCGAAGTCGCGCCGTTCGTGTACATCTGCGTGTCGACGTACATGTGACTGATGTTCTGCTCGTTCCCGGCCGAGTTGTCGAAGAAGATGCCGGAGTCGACCTGCTGGAGTTGGACCTTGAAGCCAATGTCCTCCATTGCCTTCTTGACCACCGCCTGCGTCTTCTGACGGACCGGATTGATCGTCGTGGAGTAGATCAGGCGTAGCTCGACGCCGTCCTTCGCCCGGACATCGCCGTTCATCGTCCAGCCGGCATCGTCGAGGGTCTGCTTCGCCTTGTCGACGTTGAACTCGAACGAGGTGTTCTTCGACTCCGAGGCCGGCAGCCCGGCCAGAATGTTCGAGGTCGCCGGCTCGCCCTCGCCGTAGAACTGGGTGGAGATCGTCTCCCGGTCGGCCGCCAGCGTCATCGCGGAGCGGACCGCCTTGTCGCTGAAGAAGGGGTGCGGCTGCTTGTAGTAGGAGCGCTGCCCTTCGACCTCCTTGTTCGGGTCGGAAAGGTTCAGGTTAATCCGCTCGACATTGGTGCCCGGGATCGCGACGATCTCGCCTTTGCCGCCAGCATCGATCAGCTGCTTGAGGATCGCCGGCTCGACCTGCAGGTTCCAGGCGTAGTCCCAATCGCCCGTCTGCAGCACCGCTCGCGCCGCCGAGGCCGCGTCGCCGCCACCCTTCAGGTTGACCTTCTCGAAGAACGGCTTGTCCGGTTCACGATAATTGTCGTTGATGGCGTAGATGACCTGGTCGTTTTCGGAGAAGCTGTCGACCTTGTACGGTCCGGTCCCGATTGGGTTCTGGACGAACGCATCGTGGGACCCTTCGACCGAGAGGACATGCTCGGGATAGATGGGACCCCAGATGGTGCCAGCGAATGGTTCGAACCAGTTAGCGGCGGGCTCGCTGAAGGTCACCTTCGCCGTCACATCATCGACCGCCTCGATGCTCTTGATCGGTTGCCAGACGCCGATGCTGACCGAGGCGTTCTTCGGATCCATGATCCAGTTCCAGGTGAAGACCACATCCTTGGCGGTAAAGGGCTCGCCGTCGCTCCACTTGACACCGTCACGAATCGTGAAGGTGACGGACGTCAGGTCTTTGGCAAGCTGACCATTCTCGACCGACGGCACCTCGGCCGCCAGGGTCGGGATCAGGGTGCCATCTGGCAGGTAGCTCAGGAGCGGCTCAAGAATCAACGAGGCGCCGAGATAGTCTTTCGTGCCGGAGGAGACGTGTGGGCTGAGCTGGGTGACCGCCTGCCACTGCAGCAGCTTCAGCTCGCCACCCTCGCCCCGCTTCTTGCCTTCCATACCGCTCGTCGGCCGCTCGGCGGCGGCGCCCTGCGCGGCGATCCCGAAGCCAACGTTGCGCGGGCGCGGCGCGGCCCCGGCCTCCGGCACCGCCTTGAGGACGAACATCGCCACCGGCAGGCCGACGCCGAGCGCGGTGGCGCGCTGGATGAACTGGCGACGGCTGACCTTGCCAGCCTTGAGCTCCTCGTACAGGTTCCAGAATTTGCCCTGCTCGCTCATCTCGCTCTGTGCCTCCCGCCGCATCGCGCGGCGACTGATTCGACGGTAACGGGTGGGGCGGCGACCACCCTGGCGCCGCCCCGTCATTGAACCCCGATGTTGTCCTACGCCTCCGGCTCGGTAATCGTCAGCGGCGCGAAGGTGCCATCACTAACGTCAACCAGGGCGTAGACGCCCGGCTCCAGCCCGCTCAGCACCAGATCTTCCTCGCCACCCGCCTGCACCCGCAGCCGGCCGATGAACTCGGTGTCGCCCGGGAGACCTTCGTCAGCCGACGGCGTCCCCTCGGTCGCGGCCGGGAGCTGGACCACCAGGAAGGTTCGACCATCCTCGGTCATGTTGCGGCCGTGGAGCTGCAGCAGCTCGATCGGGGCGATCTCGCTGCGCTGGTCAAACGCGACCGGCGCATCAGCCGCAACGGTGAAGCTGACGATCGCCGAGTCGCCTTCGGCGGTGCTTGAGATCAGCTCTTCCTGATCGACGAGATAGGTATCTCCGGCCGCGACGAAGTAGTGCCGGGCGTCAACGACCTGGTAGTCGCCGAGGCGGTAGCGCAGCTCCAGGCTGATGCGGCCATCCTCGTAGCTCTGGACGCCTCGCAGCTCCTCGATGGCGATCGGCGGCAAGCCGCCCATGTCCTGCACCTGAGTACCGATCTCGTCGAAATCGGTGCTGCCGAACTGGCTTTCGAGGAAATTGGGGGTCACCGTCGAGGCGAGCCCCGCGAGGTCGTTCGCGTTCCAGCAGTTGACGAAGTTTTGCGCCGCCTGAACCACGGCATCCTCAACATCGGTCGCGGCTGGCGTTCCCGGCAGGCTCGCCGCTTCCGGCGTGCCCTCTGCCATCGGCGTGCTCGCCGGGGCGGTGGTGTCGAGCGTGATACATGGCCCCCCTGCCGGACTGGCGTTGGCCTCAGGCGTGCCCTGTGCCGCCAGGGCGCGACCCCCGCCGGTCAGCACGGCACTCGCGATCGCGGCGGCGACAAGCGTCCCCGCGACCGGTCGCGCGACGATCCTCCCGTCCTCCACGTGCATCGAACCTCTCGGCATCCTTGTCGCTCCTCTCCTCACGATTGGTTGCGGCCTGTCAAACCCCATGTTCCATGGAATGGCGCAGTGTACCCCGTGACGTTGTCACCACAACAGTGTACGGACGCTGCACCTCGCTCCAGATGCGAGGGCGCATCCCTCGTTCATTGTGCTGATCGGCTAAAGAGGTGGATCACGTGAGCGCCACGGGGTCCCACCCGCGCGACCTCGCGTGGCACTAGGTGACCTGAAAGTCGATCTCCATCCCGGACGCGAGGTGAGGCGTGCCGTTTGGCGCCGGGAGCAGGTCGATGATGGTGTAGGTGCCCGGATCGAGATCGACCAGCACCATCTCGGCCCGGTCGTCCGCCGGGACCGTCACCTGGCCGACGAAGGTGGCGCCGCGTGGCAGCCCGGGTCCTGGCGCCCGCAGAATGTCGCCGGTGGTGGTCCCCCGGCGCAAACGGACGACCAGCATCTCATGGTCCTCGGCGCCACCATTCCGCCCCTTCAGCACCAGGTCGGGACCGCGCACTTCGGTCTCGACGAGACCAAACGCGTTCTCCTCCATCGCGACCTCAAGCGACGAGGCGCCATCGGGTGGCTCGACCGTCATCGCTTCCTGCCCGTCGACCTGCCAGCCGGTCTCACCCTGTCGCACCGCGGAGGAGATGGTGAAGCTCCACCGCTCGTGCAGCAACTGGTTGCCAACCACCGATTCGACGATCGCGGTGGCGCTCTTCCCCCCCTGGATCCTGACGTTGGCGATCGCCACAATCCGCGTTGAAACCGGCGGGACATCCTTGACCAGGGCGAGAAAGTCCGCCGCCTCGAGCGGCTCGCCGCCGCCATAGAGGGCGCCGAGCTCGTTCGCGGTCGCCAGGCGCGCCGCCGTGCGGTAGTTTCCCTTGGTCAAACAGGAAGCAAAGGCCCGGGCCACGGCCTGGACGGCGTCGCCGTCACTCGCCGCGACAACAGAGGCACTCGTGGCCGTCGCCGTCGTGGCGACGGGCGACGCGGCAGGCTGGGCAGCCGGTTCGGTTGGCACCGCGCACGGCGTTGCCACTGGTGTGCCGGTCGCTCCTTGCGCCCGCACCGCCGCCCCCGCGGCTGAACCAGCGAGCCAGAGGAGAGCGGCGACCGTAAGGAGCAAGGAGACCATTGCCGGCCGTGGCAAGCGTCCCCCCGCTGTCGCGCGGCGCGGCGCCGTCGCGGAAGAACCCGTCGTGTCCGTCTCATCCCACGTCACCGTTATCTCTCCTTGCAGCGATCGAACCGGGCCGGCACCCACGGGCGGGGCGTACGGCACGAGCATGGCATCGCGGGGGCTCCAGTGTAGCCGAGCCCCCTCCGGGGAGGCGGATGGCCGGGCCAGTGTCACCGCTATACTCGGCGAGTTTGATGAACCACTGCCGCTGATCCGCGCGGCCGGTGAGAGAGGAGCGAGCCATGGATCGAAATCCGCCCCCGTTCGACCCCGGGAACGGCGTGCATCCGCACGGGTCGGACGAGTGGGCCCAGATCCTCACGCGCACGATCGGTCACCTGGCCGCCCAGCTGACGATGGCCCAGATCCGTCTCCGGGCGCTCGCGACTGAGTTGCATGAGGGCGGCACGGTCGATGCGGCCGCCGTCGCCACCCGGGTGCGCGCCCTCGCCGCCGTCGAGACCGGCGGATACCTGCGGGAAAACCTCGGCGAGGCCCTGATCGAGGTGATCGACATCGAGACGCTGGAGCACGACCTCGTCGCCTACCTGAGCGACCCGGAGAACAGTTGAGGCGGGGTTGGAGCCGGTTCCCCGTCCTGAGTTGGGGGCCGCACCGTTCCCGCAGCATCGGCCCCGGAGTCGTCGTCCCCGTGGCGGTCCACGTCTGTCCGGTAACTGACGGCGCGTTCCCAGAGCATCATCGTTCATCGTCGCGGCATGTCCCGTGCGGTCGCTCGATCGCATGGGAACGCCGCCGGGAGAGGGTATGATGGCGGTCGGCCGGTGGTGGTCCGCCAGGTATCACGAACAAGAAAGGCAACAGGAGTGGTAAGTCTGGGATTGTTGGTGCTTCGCCTCATCGTCGGCGGCATCATGGCCGTCCATGGCTACGCGAAGGTCTTCGGTGGCGAGGGCAAGGGTGAGACCATTTCGCCGGAAGCGGAAAAGCTCCTTGGGAAGGGATTCGCTCAACATATGAACCAGGGCGGGATGAGCAACGTCGCCGGCTTCATGCAGCATCTGCAGGTGCCCAGTCCGACCCCCGCCGCCGCGGCCTTGATGGCCACCGAGCTCGGTGGTGGGCTGGCGCTGATCCTTGGCTGGCACACGCGGCCAGCGGCTCTGGCCCTGACCGTCTCGCAACTCGTGGCAATCCAGAAAGTGCACGCCCCGCACGGCATGTTCAGCGGGGATGACGTGCCGGGGTGGGAGCTGAGCGCGGCGCTGGCCGCGGCAACCGGCGCCCTCTTTCTGACCGGACCAGGCGCGCTCGCCCTCGACTGAGGCGTCAGCCTTCGGTCGCCCCGGTGACGTCATCCCAGCGGTGTCACGCGCGACCACCTACGGCAGCGTCTCGGCCACCACCTGGGCGACGCCGGCCGGGTTCTCGCCCATCATGCCATGCCCGGCCTCCGGCACGACCGCGACCGGCACCCCGCCCGCACGGAGCAGTTCCTCGTGTCGGTGAGGCAGGGTCTGGGCGCCGAACACGTCGGTACGCGGGAGGCTCAACCCGAAGAACGTCTCGCTCAATGAAGCCGCCACCAGGGCGGCGGCGCCGCGGTGCATCGCCGCCGGGTTCGTCGCCCGGAGCGTCCCCGGGTAGTCCCCCCCGCCTGGGGTCTCGGCCGCCCAGGCTTCGGCTTTCGCGACGAGCGCCGCATGGCCGGCCGCCACATAGGCTTCCTCAGTCTGATCGGCGACCATCTGGCTCAGCGTTGCATCCTCCGGCTCAAGGTTGGGCTCGGCAACGACCAACCCACGGACGAGGTCCGGGCGGGTTGCAGCCAGGACAATCGCGACCGATCCGCCGAAGCGGTGGCCGACGAGGTGGCAGCCGCGAAGGCCGAGGTGGTCCAGCAGCCGGGCGACGGTAGCAGCGTGCGCTTCCAGCGTGTACGAAAACGCATCGGGCCGGTCGCTGAAGCCGGAGCCGAGGAAATCGACGAGCAGCGCCCGGTACGATGCGAGCCGTGTCTGATGGACGATCACCGGAAAGTCGGCGGAGGCGGCCGCACCCAGCCCATGGAGGTAGACGCAGACTGCCTCGCGGCCAGCCAGGTCGTGGTAGCAGAGGTGGGCATCAAGATCGGACAGATGCAATGCGCGCATGGGCACTCACCTCGACGAGGGCCCTGAACCGCCCCCCGGATCGCGAGTCCACACCCCTCTCAGGCGCCGTCAACCGACGGCGTACCCCCGTCTGGACGGCGGGCTCGTGGGGGCGAGGTGTTTCAACAAGCTGCAACGGTCCCGGTCGTCGCTGGCCGGTTTCTGGGTGTGAAGCCGGCAGCAACCTCGACAGGTGAGACCCATTCGGCCTTGGGCAGGCGGGGGCGATGCTGGCCTCAGGTGACGGAGTCGTCGCGTCACCGTGAACGTTGGTTGTCGCTTCAGGAGACCGGGGTTTGTCTCTCGTCACCGGGAGCGATAGCATCACCCGCTGGACACGCCGAATGGACGTGCCCGAGCGCAGAGATGGAGGGCAGTCACATGAAACGAGGCATCTGGTTGGGCGTCGTGCTCGTGATGATCGCCGGCGCGTTCCTGAGCCGTGGCCCGGGGCCGGAAGTGCTGGCCCAGGCGACACCGGGGGAAACCGCAACGGTCCCGGCCACCGAGACCGTCGGCGCGCCGACCGAGACCGCGGGACCAGAGGTTCCAATCGCGACGGTGACACCGATCGCGGGCGGCGTGTCGGGGCAAACGCCTGAAGCGGGGTCGTCCCCGGCGCCGCGGACGCTCACCCTTGTCGAGCGCGCAACGACCGACACGGTGATCGACCTTGGCGAGCAGGGCGACGCGATCGGCGACATGATCGCCTTTGGCAATCCGGTCTACGACCAGGACAACCAGCGACAGGTCGGAACCGACCAGGGCGGCTGTGTGCGGGCGGTGCCCGGTCAGAGCTACGAGTGCGCCTGGACCGTGATCCTCGCGAACGGTCAACTGTCGGTCGAGGGCCCGTTCAACGACAGCGGCGATTCGGTGCTGGCCGTTACCGGCGGCACAGGCGCGTATATCGGAGCACAGGGCGAGATGGCGCTCCACGCCCGCAACGCGGACGGGACCGAGTACGACTTCACCTTCACCCTGATCTAGCCACGGGCGGGAGCAGAGTCCTCCCCGGTCGGAGTGTGGAACGAGCGCGCTGGCGTCCGGACGCCAGCGCGCTCATCGTTTCAGCCAGGAAGAATCGACGAGGAAGAGGCGACAGAGCGCGGGTGGTGCGTGGAGCGGGATGACGGCCCGGTCGCCTGACCTTCCGCATCTGGCACCAATAGCGACGGTGCGGTCGGCGCTACGGGCGCAGCAAGTAGCGCCCCTACCGGGGAGGGCGGCGCGTTCGTCAGTCGGGAGATGGCACTTCCGCTCCCCAACCGGCCGGCCCGCCACACATCCCTCCCTGGCACGCTTGGATGATGTGCACCGACCGGCTGGGCCATCACACATGCTCCAAGGATACTGCGCCCGACTGGTCAGGCCACGAACCATCCCGCCCCGGCACGCACGGCGGTAGGGGCGCACGGCGTGCGCCCGTGGTGAGGATCGTGCCAGCACCATCCGCAGCGATCACCCCCCGGTCGGGACGCCGGGCGCTAGCGTCGCTCCATCACGGCGCCGGCGGCCGGCAGACTGATCGTTGGACCGGAGGCTGCGCGGAAGGGATCCAAGAGAGATTCCGCGAAAGGTCGGGTATGACTGGTGGAAGCGGGCCGGGCTGTGAGAAAGCCATGGTCAATTCCGAGCGGTCTCCAGGGACCACGGCATGCCAGTTGCTATAGCAGGATGCGAACAAATGATCGTTTTTCGGAGTGGGCGCCCAGGCTAGTGTCCGGTCGTTCTGCGGGAGGAATCAGATGTCGGAGAAAGAGCTTCGCCAGAGTCCGATGATGGCGCATCTCCTTGATGCGCTCGAACGCGGCGACGATATCGGTCATTACGGCCGTTTGACCTTTGCGATGATTGGCCGGCACTTCCTCGATCGGGACGAGCTTGTGACCTGGCTGGCCAAGGATGGCGACACCGACGAGCACAAGGCGAAGTCGCTGGTACAGCAGGTGCAGGACCGCGATTACAACCCACCGTCTCGCCGCCGGATTCTGGAATGGCAGGGGCAGCAAGACTTCGCCATCTGCCCGAACCCGGACGACCCTGACGCCTGCAACCCCTACCGGGAACTGAATATCCCCGAGCAGGTCCTTGAGGATATTGAAGAGTACCGGGAACAAAAGTTTGACGCCGAGGAGCCGGGCGGCTCATCGTAACGGTCCTATCGGACATCAGGAACGCAAAAAGGTATCAGGTGGCGACGCTCCGCTCACCAGGAGATGTCGCCGGCCCTGGTGGTATCCCGAAGCTGATGTGCCTGGGAGCGCGGGATGCGTTCGCGGGGCATGGGTCGTGGCAGTGTGCCGTTGGGGAACGCATGGCCCAGCAGGTTCCGCGTCGCCAAGCCGGGTTGCGGCGATCGCTCGCCTCGTCCGTCATGCGCCGGTCACCGTCCGGGGTCCGTCTCGGATCCCCGACGTCGTACACCGGACCGTCGACGCCGGGCCAGAGCGTGCCACCCTCCGCTGGCCGCGACGGCTGTCGTCAGAGGCTGCGTGGCATGTCTCCTGCTGACCCAGGTACCCGGTCCCCCGGCATGCCGGGGGACCGGGTACCGAGCCGGTCAAGCATGGGGGTGCCGTGATGCTTTTCTCTTGCGCGTACACCTGGTTTCCAGGGACGCGACCGGAGCAGGTCTGGCAACGCGTGATCCATCAGCACGACGCTGGCGCGAATCAACCCGAGCTCATTCGCGGCTGGTATGACCTGGCCGGCGGCGGGGCCGGGTTCTTACTGATCGAGACCGACGACCTGCGCGACCTGACGGCAATCCTTCGTCCCTACATGGATCTGATGAGCTGGGACATTCGCGCCCTGTCCCAGAATGACTACGCCACCACCATCCAGCAGATCCGCGACGCCCTGGCCCAGATGCCCACCACGCCCGGAGAGTGATCGACGTGCGGAGCTGTCTCGGGTCCAACCGCGAGCGCACGGATCGTCCATCCCTTTCGGCGAGGCAGCGGGTCTCAGGCTGATACGCCGCCCCATGGCGCCGCTCGTCTCTCCCGATCGTGATCGCGCCCCCTCACGCGGACAGACCAGCGCGGCCCACCGGTGTGGTGGGCCGCGCTGGTCGTGGGAGGGAAGGGAGTGATCGTGAGATGGGCGGGAGCCGGAGCTCTACCCCTGG